>Ga0070741_10010225_pt1 | contig 17819 bp, 22 predicted proteins | sample Coa_R1_4_FD_66440 | JGI IMG/M metagenome (GOLD analysis project Ga0070741, IMG submission 66440) | Surface soil microbial communities from Centralia Pennsylvania, which are recovering from an underground coalmine fire - Coalmine... | ecosystem: Environmental > Terrestrial > Soil > Unclassified ...
TTCGTCTTCGTCTCGGGCCAGCTCGGCCTGAAGCCGGGCGACACTGCGATCGGCGGGGGCATCGAGGAGCAGACCGAGCAGATCTTCGCCAACCTCGCGGCCATCCTCGCCGAGGCGGGCAGCGATCTCGGCCGGCTCGTGAAGACGACGGTCTTCCTCCAGAACCTCGACGACTTCCAGGCGATGAACGGCGTCTACGCCCGGCACGCCGGCGACACCCCGCCTGCCCGCTCGACCGTCGAGGTAGCGAAGCTCCCGTCCGGCGCACTCGTCGAGATAGAGGCGATCGCCACACTCGCGTGACAAAGGCCTGACGCCTACACAACGTGCCTTCGGCATGCCTTCGGCATGCCGAAGGCCGGGCGTGGGTCGGCGACGCCCGCTCGCCCGCTCGCCCGCTCGCCCGCTCGCCCGCTCGCCCGCTCGCCCGCTCGCCCGCTCGACGGTGGAGGTCGCAAAGCTTCCCGTCGGGCGCGCTCGTCGAGATCGAAGCGATCGCCCTCCTGTAGCCGCTCGCGCGACAATGTCGCGATGCGGCAGGAGATCGAGAGCTACGTCCGTTCGCTCGGGCTCGATGCGTACCTCGTCGGCGGCGCCGTCCGCGACGAGCTACTCGGGCTCGAGTCGAAGGATGCGGACTTCCTCGTGCCCGGCGTCGACACCGAGCAGCTGCGCGCCGCGCTCGCCCCGCACGGGCGCGTGGACGACCTCGTCGTCGCCGGCCGGCTCGTCGGGATCCGGCTCCGTCCGGGCGACCGGAAGATCGGCGCGCTCACTCCCGCGGGGATCGAGTTCGCACCGCCGCGCGCCGAGCGGAGCACCGGCCCCGGCCGTCACGACTTCGAGATCGTCGCCGACCCGTCCCTGTCCGTCGAGGACGACATGCGCCGGCGCGACTTCACCGTCAACGCGATGGCCCGCCGGCTCGAGACGGGCGAGATCGTCGACCCGGTCGGTGGCAGGGCCGATCTCGAGGCGCGCATCCTCCGGACGGTCTCGCCGCAGAGCTTCCGCGAGGACCCGCTCCGCCTGATCCGCGCGCTCCGCTTCGTCTCGCAGCTCGGCTTCGAGCCGGACACGACGCTCCTCGCGCAGATGCGGGAGAACGCGGCGGGCGTCGAGTTCGTCTCCGGCGAGCGGATCGGCGGTGGGCTGGCGGCCGACGGGATGGGGGAGCTGTCGAAGCTCCTCCTCGGCACCCAGCCCGCCAAGGCGCTGCGGATCGCGCGCGCCACGGGGGTTCTCGCCCAGCTCATCCCGGAGTTCGGTGCCTGCGACGAGGGGCTGTGCGGGCACATCTTCAAGGTCGTGCAGGAGACGGCCGACGCCGGCGACGACCTCGCCGTCCGGCTCGCGACGCTGTTCCACGACGTCGGCAAGCCGATCGACCGCGACCCGCTCGGCCACGCGCGCGTCGCCGCCGAGATCGCGGACAAGACGCTCCTCCGCCTCCGCTACCCGACGCGCCTCTCGCGCCGGGTCGTCGCGATCGTGCGGGAGCACCCGTTCCGCGCCGAGGACCTGCCCAGGACGCCGCGTGATGTCCGCCGCTTCCTCGCGCAGCACGGGGACGAGCTCGCCTTCGACCTCGTCGCGCACCGGCGCGCCGACCTGCGGGCGAAGGACAAGGACGCGACCCCGGTCGAGGAGCTCGGCGCCGCGCTCCGGCGGGAGCAGGCGAATCCGCACCGGCTCGGCGACCTCGCGATCGACGGCACCGACCTCATCGAGCTCGGCTTCAGGCCCGGCCCGGCGCTCGGTCGCGCCCTGGAGGCGCTCCTCGCCGAGGTCGTCGACGAGCCGAAGCTCAACACGCGCGACGAGCTTCTCGCGCGCGCGAAGGGGCTCCTCTGATCCGCTGGCTCGTCCCGGGCTACGAGATCGTGTTCACAACGCGGGCGGGTGGCGTGAGCGAGGGGCCGTACGCGTCCCTCAACCTCGGCCGCAAGAGCGGGGACGTCGTCGAGCGCGTCGACGAGAACCGCCGCATCATGTGCGCGGAGGTTGGCGCCGACCTCGACCGGCTCTCGCTCAACTTCCAGGTCCACTCCGACCGGGTCCTCCGCGCGCAGGCCGGCCGCCGCGGCGAGCACGCGGACGGGCTCTGGACCGACGAGCCCGCTCTCCCGATCCTCGCAATGGCCGCCGACTGCCTGCCGATCGCGCTCGTGCGGACGAATGGCAGCGCGCCGGCGGTCGCCGTCCTCCACGCCGGCTGGAAGGGGTTGCTCGCCGGAGTCGTCGCCGCCGGATACGACGCGCTGGGCGGGCAGGATCTCGCCGCCGCGATCGGACCGGCGATCGGGCCGTGCTGCTACGAGGTTGGGGAGGAGGTCGCCGGCCCGTACCGCGAGCGCTTCGGGGAGGACGTCGTGCACGGGCGGAACCTCGACCTCTGGACGAGCGCCGAGCGCGCCCTCCGCGCAGCCGGCGTCGAGAGCGTCCATCGCTTCGACCGCTGCACCGCCTGCGAGCCCGAGACGTTCTTCTCCCATCGCCGCGACCGCGGCGTCACCGGCCGCCAGGGAGTGATCGCCTACGTCGCCGGCTGAGATCCGCGAGCGCTACGCGCGCTTGCAGGCGGAGGTCGGACCCGGCGTGACGATTGTCGCGGCGACGAAGTACGTCCCCGTCGAGGAGATGGCCGCGCTCGCCGAGGCGGGAGTCGAGGTGGTGGGGGAGAACCGCGCCCAGGATCTCGAGGCGAAGCACGCCGTCTACGGAGACGCGTTCCGCTGGCACTTCATCGGCCACCTGCAGAGCCGCAAGGCGCCGCTCGTGAGCGAGCTGTGCGAGCTCTGCCACTCCCTCTCCTCCGAATCCGCCGCGAAGAAGCTGACGATCCCGGCCCTCGTCGAGGTCAACCTCTCGGGCGAGCCGACGAAGTCGGGAGTGACGCCGGACGATCTGCCGGCGCTGCTCGAGCTCTACCCCGGCGTGCGCGGCCTGATGACGATGCCGCCGGCGACGGACGACCCCGAGGAGTCGCGCCCGTACTTCCGTCGCCTCCGCGAGCTCGCCGAGGCCCACGGGCTTCGCGAGCTGTCGATGGGAACGAGCCAGGACTACCGGATCGCCGCAGACGAGGGAGCGACCTATGTCAGGGTCGGTTCAGTCCTATGGCAGCGCTAACATCGGCGGCGCCATGGGCCTCGGAAACGTCTGGGAGCGCGCACTCGTCTACTTCGGCATCGCCGAGGAGGACGACTGGGACGAGGATGGCTACTACGCCGACGGGGACGAGACGGTGGCCGAGCCGCCGGCGCGGCCGAACGTCCGCCATCTGCCCGCGCGCCGCTCGCGGCGCGACTACGACGACGACTGGACGGATCCCGAGCCCGAGCCCGATCTCCAGCGGACGAGCATCCTCCGGCCGCGGCAGACCGAGTCGCGGCGCGTCCGCAATCTCGAGCCGGTGCGCGGGCCCGGCACCTCGCGCGTCCATCTCGTCATGCCTCGCGGCTTCAACGACGCGCAGCAGCTCGCCGACCGCTTCAAGGACGGCGTGCCGGTGATCCTCAATCTCCAGTCCGCCGACGCCGAGCTCTCGAAGCGCCTGATCGACTTCGCGAGCGGCCTGACGTACGCACTCGACGGCGGCATGCAGCGCGTCGCCGACAAGGTCTTCCTCCTCACGCCACGCGACGTCGAGCTCTCCGCGGAGGACCGCGCGCGCATGCTCGAGCGCGGCTTCTTCAACCAGGCGTAGCCCGCCAGGAGAACGCCCGTTTGGGGCGAACTGTCCCGCATGGGCGTCGTGGCCAGCTTGACGTTGCCTATCGGAGACGCGATCTCGAACGTCGAGACGTTCGTCACCGTCTTCATCACGATCTACGGCGTCGTCCTGATCGCCTACATCGTCATGAGCTGGCTGCGGTTGCCGTACTCGGTGACGCTCGACCGGATCCAGCGCTTTCTCTACGACGTCTCGGAGCCGTACCTGCGGATCTTTCGGCGCCTGCTGCCGATGGCCGGCCCGCTCGACCTCTCGCCGATTCTCGGCTTCATCTTCCTCGGCGTGCTCGACCGGCTCCTGATCTGGATCCTCGACCACTTCCACTAGAGGGGAGAAGCACATGGCACTCACACCGGTAGAGATCAGACACATGAAGCCGCCGCGGACGATGTTCGGCGGCTACCGCGCGGGCCCGACGGAGAGGCTTCTCGACGAGATCGTCGCGAGCTTCGAGGATGTCTGGCGCGAGCGGGCCGACCTCGCGGACAAGGTCGAGCAGCTCGAGGCCGACCTCGTCCGCTTCCGGGAGCTCGAGAACCTCCTCCGGGCGACGCTCGTCTCGGCCGAGCAGGCGTCCGAGGTCGTGAAGGAGCAGGCCCGCCGCGAGGCGGAGCTGATCCTCGGCGAGGCCCACGCGGAGGCGCGCGAGGTACAGCGGCGCGCCGTCGGGGAGACCGAGCGGCTCGAGACCGCTGCCCGGCGTCTGCGTGCGCAGCTGACCGAGGCGCTCGCCGTCCTCGACGAGGAGCCGGTCGCGGAGGAGGAGGCCGAGACCGCCGAGCCGGAGGCGAACGAGGAGGCCGGCTGGCTCCTCCTGCCGGATGCGGACGCGGCCTGAGGACTGACCCGGCGCACATAGACTGACCGCATGAGTGCGGAGACGACTCGCCTGCGGCTGCGTGTCAGCCCCGGTGCGGGGCGCTCCGCCGTGGTCGGCCGGCACGGCGACGCCTGGAAGGTCCGCGTCACCGAGGCGCCCGAGCGCGGCCGCGCCAACGAAGCCGTCCTGCGGCTCCTCTCCGACACGCTCGCGCTGCCCCGGACGGCGCTGACGCTCGTTTCGGGCCACGGCGCGCGGGAGAAGATCGTGGAGCTGACGGGGATGGGGCCTGCGTTGACGGAGCGGCGTCTCACCGCCGCGGCCGTTGGCGGGCGCGTGAGAAAGGAGAGGCGTTGAGCACCATCGACACTGGACGGTTCCGCGACGCGCTGCTCGAGGAGCGCGGCCGCGTCGAGCGCGCTCTCGCCGGCCTGCGGGAGGATCACGCCGGCTCGCTCGACGACGAGGTCGAGGAGGGCGAGGGCAACGGCGACAACCACCTCGGCGACTCCGCCTCCGCCACGCTGGGGCGCGAGATCGACTACACGCTCGGCGAGAACTCGGAACAGGTACTCGCCGAGATCGACGCCGCACTCGCCCGGATCGAGAACGGGACATACGGGACGTGCACGAACTGCGGCAACGAGATCCCCGTCGAGCGCCTCGAGGCGTATCCGGCGGCGTCCCTCTGCATCGACTGCAAGCGGAGGGCCGAGGGGGGATGAACGAGCCGCTGCGGCAGCTCGACGTGAGGGTGGGCTCTGCGACAGACGCGCTGACGCCCGTCTCGCGCGCGACGCGGTCGTTCGCCGCCACGCGCGGGCAGTGGCTGTCGCTCGGCGCCCTTGCGGCCGCGGCCGTCGTGGCCGACCAGGTGACGAAATACGTCGTCGCCTCGAACCTCAGCCTCGACGACGGTCTGCACGTTCTCGGGCCGTTCTGGATCCGCCACGTCCAGAACTCCGGCATCGCCTTCGGGCTCTTCTCGAGCGCCACGCCTGCCGTCATCGTCCTCACCGCGATCGCCGTCGCCTGGATGGTCGTCTACTTCGCCCGGTCGGGCGCCCGGCATCCGGTGCTGCCCATCGCGCTCGGGCTCGTGATCGGAGGGAGCGTCTCGAACCTCGCCGACCGGATCCGGCTCGGCCACGTCACCGACTTCCTCGACTTCCGCTACTGGCCGGCGTTCAACCTCGCCGACAGCTTCATCGTCATCGGCGTCGGGATCCTGCTCGCCGCGCTCGTCCTCGCCGACCGCGGTTGACCGCGCACGACGTCCCGTCCGACGCGGCGGGGGTTCGTCTCGACCGCTGGCTCGCGACGCTGCCCGAGGTCGGCTCGCGCGCCGCCGCCGAGCGGCTCCTCGACGCCGGCGCCGTACGGGTCGACGGGCTCGAGCGGAGCAAGAGCCACAAGCTCGCCGGCGGGGAGACGGTCGAGTTCGAGCCGCTCGAAGTGCCGCAGCCACCGGAAGTCGCCCCGCCGGAGCTGACCGTTGCGTATGCGGACGAGCACCTCCTCGTCGTCGACAAGCCGGCCGGAGTCGTCGTCCACCCGGCGCCGGGACATGCAGGCGCCACGCTCGCCCACGCCCTCGCGCTCGCGGGCGCCGAAGGCGGGGAGGAGGGACGGCGAGGGATCGTCCACCGGCTCGACCGCGACACGTCGGGGCTGCTCGTCGTCGCGCGGTCCCACGAGGCGCACGAGCGGCTGCAGAGGCTCGTACGGCGGCGGGCACTCACGCGCGAGTACCTCGCGCTCGTCGCCGGCAGGCCGCGTTCGCGGCGCGGCACGATCGACGCTCCTGTCGGACGCGACCGTCGCGAGCGATTGCGCCATTCCCTCGACACCGCGACGCCGCGGAGCGCAGTGACCCATTTCGAGGTCGAGGAGCTGCTCGACGGCTACGCGCTGCTGCGCGTCCGGCTCGAGACGGGGCGGACGCACCAGATCCGTGTCCACCTCGAGGCGATCGAGCTGCCGGTCGCCGGCGACGCGGTCTACGGCAAGGCGAGCGTGCTCGGCCTCGAGCGGCAGTTCCTCCACGCGGCGCGGCTCGCGTTCGCGCATCCCTTCACGGACGAGCCGGTCGACGTCTCCTCGCCGCTGCCGCCCGACCTCGCGGCCGCGCTTGACGTGGCCCGTCGCCGGGAGTAGAGAAGAGCTCGTGGCTCGGATCCTGGCGCTGCTCGGTGCACTCGCCCTGGCGGCATCGATGGCCGTGACCGCGGCCGAGGGCGGAACGGCGCGCGCGCGTCCGTACTCGCTCGCGCAGGTGAAGCACGCGTTCGGATCGGAGGGTCTGCGCCTGTCCTCGAGGTCGTTGCGCGTCTTCGTCTTCCGGAGTGAGCGCGCCGAGGCGGGCCGGACGATCGAGGTCGTGGTCGGAACGCCGCCAAGCCGGCCGTGCCGGGGCTGCACGGTCGTCCGTCTCTCGGCTCCGTACGGCTCGAGGGCGCACGTCCAGGAGACGGAGATCGGCAACGTCGCGGTCGTCTACCTCGCTTCCGGACGCAACTCCGGCTGCCGCGCCGCCGCGGTCAACGCCGCGCTGCACGAGCTCGTTCGCAGCTAACCTAGGCGGCGCATCTGTCCCTACTCCCCGGCGGCCCAGCCGTGGCGCGGGTGCCGTCCTCTCCGGACGGTGCGCCTCGACCCCGCCGGCGCACGACACAAACGAATCGGAAGGAGCTTCTCCCATGGCGACAACGACGACGGGAGTCTCCATGCGCGAGCTGCTGGAGGCCGGAGTCCACTTCGGTCACCAGACGCGGCGCTGGAACCCCAAGATGCGGCGCTTCATCTTCGCGGAGCGCGGCGGCATCTACATCATCGACCTCACCCAGACGTCCGAGCGGCTGGAGGAGGCGCAGCAGTTTCTCCGCAACGTCGCCGAGCGCGGCGGCAGCGTCCTCTTCGTCGGCACGAAGAAGCAGGCGCAGGACGCCGTCGAGCAGGAGGCGAAGCGGACCGGCATGCCGTACGTCAACCACCGCTGGCTCGGCGGGCTGCTCACGAACTGGCGGACGATGGCCGACCGGATCGACCGGCTGCACGAGATGCGGCGCCTGCGGGACGAGGGCCAGATGGACCTCCTGCCCGCGAAGGAGCGCATCTCGATGGCCGGCGAGCTCGAGAAGCTCGAGGCGAACCTCGGCGGCGTCGCGGACATGCGCCGCCAGCCCGACGCGGTCGTGATCGTCGACCTGAAGAAGGAGGCGCTCGCGGTGCGCGAGGCGCGCCGGCTCGGCATCCCGGTCGTCGCGCTCGTCGACACGAACTGCGACCCGGACGAGGCGGACTACGTCATCCCGGGCAACGACGACGCGATCCGGTCCTGCAACCTCGTCATCCACGCTCTCGCCGAGGCGATCGAGGCCGGCAAGCAGAAGGTCGCGCCGCAGGAGTTCGAGGCGGCGCCGGCCGAGGAGACCACGCCCGACGTCGTCGATGAGACGCCTGCACCCGCAGCCGAAGCCGCGCCGGAGCCGGCGGTCGAGCCCGCGCCTGGCGCAGCGGCCGAGCCGGAGGCTCCTGCGGTGGAAGCGGCCGAGCCCGGCCCGCCGGCGGCTTCGCCGGCGGCGGATGCAGCCACCGAGGAGGCTCCCGATGCCGGCTGAGATCTCCGCCCAGCTCGTCCGCGAGCTCCGTGAGCGCACCGGCGCGGGGATGATGGCCTGCAAGGACGCCCTCGTCGAGACGAACGGCGACATGGAGGCGGCAATCGTCCTCCTGCGCGAGAAGGGGATGGCGAGCGCCGCGAAGCGCGCCGACCGGGCGACGACCGAGGGCCTCGTCGGCTACCGGCTCGCCGGCGACGGCTCCCGCGGCACGATGGTCGCCGTCGGCTGCGAGACGGAGCCCGTCTCGAAGAACGACGAGTTCCAGGCCTTCGCGAAGAAGGCGCTCGACCTCGTCGAGGCCGAGGGGATCGAGGCGACGGAGCAGCTCGAGCAGGAGCGAGCGGAGTTGTCCGCCAAGCTCGGCGAGAACATCGCGGTGGCCGGAGCGGCGCGGTTCGAGGCGCTCGACGGCGGTGCGGTCTCCGCGTACGTCCATCCGCCGGCGAACAAGCTCGGCGTCCTCGTCAACCTCCGCGGCGGCGACGAGCAGCTCGCCCGCAACCTCGCGATGCACATCTCGTGGTCGGATCCGCGCTGGATCGCCCGCGAGGACGTGCCGGACGACCTGCTCTCCGTGGAGCGCGAGATCTATCTCAACTCCGAGGAAGTGCAGTCGAAGCCCGAGCAGGCGCGTGAGAAGATCGTCGAGGGCATGCTCAACAAGCGCTTCTATGCCGAGCGGGGCGGCGTCCTCACCGAGCAGCCGTGGATCCACGACGGCTCGCTCACGGTGGGGAAGGTGCTCGCCGACGCCGGCGCCGAGGTGCTCGAGTTCCAGCGCTTCTCCCTGGCGGGATGAGCGCCGAGCCCGAGACTCTCAGCAGCACGACGACGGGCGCTCCGGCCTTCCGGCGCGTCCTGCTCAAGCTGTCCGGCGAGGCGCTCATGGGCGAGCGCGACTACGGGATCGACCCGGACGTCACGCAGGCGCTCGCGAAGGAGGTCGCCGGCGTCCGCAGCGAGGGCGTCGACATCGGGATCGTCGTCGGCGGCGGCAACTTCTACCGCGGCATGGCCGTCGCGGCTGAGAGTGGGATGGACCGAGCCACCGCCGACTACGCCGGGATGATCGCCACGCTGCTCAACGCGCTCGCGCTCCAGGACGCGCTCGAGCGGGAGGGTGCCGACACGCGCGTCATGTCCGCGCTCACCGTCTCCGAGGTCGCAGAGCCGTACATCCGCCGGCGCGCCATCCGCCATCTCGAGAAGGGGCGCGTCGTCATCTTCGCCGCGGGCACCGGCAATCCGTTCTTCACGACGGACACCGCCGCAGCCCTCCGCGCGCTCGAGATGAGCGCCGACGCGATCCTCATGGCGAAGCACGGCGTCAAGGGCGTCTACGACGGCGACCCGCGCCGGGACGCGGAGGCGAAGTTCCTGCCGCGGCTGACGCATCTGCAGGCGATCGAGCGCGGCCTCAGGGTGATGGACACGACGGCGCTGTCGCTGTGCATGGACAACCGCCTCTCGATCCACGTCTTCGAGCTCGCGGAGGGCAACGTCGCGCGCGTCGTCGCCGGCGAAGAGGTGGGCACGATCATTGCGACGCCAGACAAGGAGGGCTGAGGATGGCCACAGCCGACGAGCTGATCCAGAGCGCGGGGGAGAAGATGGTGAAGACGGTCGAGCACGCGCGGGCCGAGTTCGCGACCGTTCGCACCGGCCGCGCCTCCGCCTCGCTCCTCGACCGGATCGAGGTCGACTACTACGGCCAGGCGACGCCGCTCCGCCAGCTGTCGACGGTGAACGTCCCGGAGCCGCGGATGCTCACCGTCCAGCCGTTCGACCCGAGCTCGATCAAGGCGGTCGAGAAGGCGATCATGGAGTCCGATCTCGGCCTGACGCCGTCGAACGACGGCAAGCTCATCCGTTTGCCGATCCCGCAGCTCACCGAGGAGCGGCGCAAGGAGCTCGTCAAGGTCGTCCGCAACATGGCGGAGGAACACCGCGTCGCGGTGCGGGAGATCCGCCGTGACGCGATGCGGCACCTGAAGGAGCTCGTCGACAAGGGCGAGGTCGGCGCCGACGAGGAGCACCGCGCCGAGGGCCGCGTCCAGGAGCTGACGGACGAGCACACGAAGCAGATCGACGAGCTCCTGAAGCACAAGGAGGCAGAGGTGATGGAGGTCTAGTGGCCTCCCTCCCCGGCACCGACGTCACGCCGGAGGAGCATCTCCCCGAGGTCGCGCACGCGGTCGCGATCATCATGGATGGGAACGGCCGCTGGGCCACGCAGCGCGGCGTGCCGGTAGCGGAGGGGCACCGGGCTGGGTCGCGTGCGCTCCGGCCGGTCGTCGAGGCGGCGATCGACCTCGGCATCGAGTCCCTCGCCGTCTACGCCTTCTCGACCGAGAACTGGAGCCGCTCCCCGGACGAGGTCTCCGCGCTCATGGAGATCTTCGGGGAGACGATCGAGCGCGAGCTTCCGGACCTCGTCGCGCAGGGCGTGCGCGCCCGCTTCCTCGGCCGCGACGACCGCGCGCCGGACTGGCTTAAGACGAAGATGGACGCGCTCGAGGAGGCGACCGCCGCGAACTCGCGCCTCGCGCTCTGGATCGCGTTCGACTACGGCGGGCGCGCCGAGCTCGTCGACGCGGCGCGGCGGCTGCTCGAGAGCGGTGTCGAGCCTGACGACGTCGACGAAGCCGCGCTCGCCGGTGCGCTCTACGAGCCGGAGATGCCGGATCCCGACCTCGTCGTCCGCACCTCGGGCGAGCGGCGCGTCTCGAACTTCCTCCTCTGGCAGTCCGCCTACGCCGAGTTCGTGTTCACGGACACCCTGTGGCCCGACTTCGGGCCGGACGAGCTGCGGGCCGCGATCGAGGAGTACGCGCGCAGGCGCCGTAGATTCGGCGGCAGGTGAACAACTTCATCTCGCGCCTGCTGGTCGCAGCGGTCGGCCTGCCGCTCGTGCTCGGTCTGCTCTGGCTCGGCGGCTGGTGGCTGTTCGGTCTCGTCCTCGCCGGGGCGTGGGTCGGCGTCCACGAGTTCGTGACGACCGCGCGGCCGCTCCGGCCGCTCGCGCCGGCGGTCTACCTCGGCGTCCTCCTCGCGCTCGTCGGGGCGCAGACGGGCGGGATCGTCTGGCTGCTCGGCGGCTTCCTCGCGACGTTCGTGCTCGCCTTCCTCCTCGAGGCTGCAGCCGACACTCGGGCGCCGACGACCGCTGCCGTGGGCTCGACCGTCCTCGGCTCCGCGTGGATCGGGCTCGGGCTCGGCTTCGTCCTCCTCCTGCGCGGCATGCACGCGGAGCCGCGGCTCATCGCGTTCACGGTCGTGCTGACGGTCTTCGCCGCCGACACGGTCGCGTACCTCGCCGGCCGCCTCGCCGGGCGGCACAAGCTCGCGCCGCGCCTCTCGCCGAAGAAGACGTGGGAAGGGCTCGTCGGCGGCGCGGCGGCAGGGATCTTCGTCTCGTTCGTCGCGCTCTACGACACGCGCCACAAGTACCTCTCCGTCTGGCAGGCGATCGTCCTCGGCTGCCTCGTCGTCGCGGTCGCGCTGATCGGCGACCTGTTCGAATCGGCGCTGAAGCGCGACCTCGAGGTGAAGGACACGGGCCGGCTGCTCGGCGGCCACGGGGGCGTGCTCGACCGCGTCGATGCGCTCCTCTTCGCTGCGCCGGTCGCGTATTTCCTCGTGCTCGCGTACGGCTTCCACTGAGCTCGACCTAAACTGCGCGAATGAGGCGCGTGGCGCTCCTCGGCGCGACCGGCTCGATCGGCCGGCAGGCGATCGAGATCGTGGAGGCGCACCCGAAGCTCGAGTTGTGCGCAGCCGCTTCCGGCTCGACGCCGCTCGACGACGTCAACGCGCCGTTGAAGCAGGTGGGCGGCAACCTCACGGAGCTGCTCGAGCGGGCGGAGCCGGACGTCGTCCTCAACGCAGTCGTCGGCTTCGCCGGCATCCATGCGACGCTCTGGACGCTCGAACGCGGCGTCGACCTCGCGCTCGCGAACAAGGAGAGCCTCGTCGCCGCCGGCGAGCTCGCCCGTGCCGCGCAGGAGCGCGGCGGCGGCCGGATCCTCCCGGTCGACAGCGAGCACTCCGCCGTCTTCCAATGCCTCGAAGGGCGCGCGCCGGAGCAGGTCGACACCGTCGTCCTCACAGGCTCGGGCGGTCCCTTCCGCGGCCGCACCCGCGCCGAGCTCGAGGATGTGACGCCGGAGCAGGCGCTCGCACATCCGACCTGGCGCATGGGCCCGAAGATCACGGTGGACTCCGCAACGCTCGCGAACAAGGGGCTCGAGGTGATCGAGGCGCACTATCTGTTCGGCGTGGACTACGACCGCATCGCGGTCGCGATCCAGCCGACCTCGATCGTCCACGCGCTCGTCCGCTTCCGCGACGGTGCCGCGCTGGCGCATCTCGGCTATCCGGACATGCGCGTGCCGATCTCGTACGCGCTCACGTATCCGGAGCGGGCCGCGACGCCGCTGCCCCCGCTCGACCTCGCGTCGCTGACCCTCGAGTTCGCGGAGCCCGATCTCGAGACGTTCCCGATGCTCGCGCTCGCGCGGGCGGCGGGGGAGGAGGGAGGCGCCGCGCCGTGCGTCTACAACGCCGCGAACGAGGTCGCGGTCGCCGCGTTCCTCGCGGGCCGGCTGCCCTTCGTCATGATCCCGGAGGTGGTGCGCGGGACACTCTCGATCGCGGACGGGGCCGAGGTCCGGGATCTCGACGACCTGCTGGAGATCGACGACGCGGCCCGCGCCCACGCCGAAGGAGCGCTCGCCGCGGCATGACGTGGGTCGTCGTCATCGGCGGTCTCGTCGCGCTCGTCTTCATCCACGAGCTCGGCCACTTCGCGGTCGCCATCGCCGTCCGGATGCGGCCGAGGAGCTTCTACATCGGCTTCCCGCCCGCGCTCGTGAAGGTGCGACGGCGCGGCATCGAGTACGGGATCGGGATGATCCCGCTCGGCGGGCTCGTCCGGATTCCCGGCATGCACCGGCCGGCCGCCCGCGACGTCCAGCTGCTCATGGAGCAGGCGCTCGAGGAGCAGCCCTCCCTCGCGCCGGCAGCCCTCGCCGTCCGGCGCGCGCTCACGGCGGAGAACTACGCCGCCGCCCGCGCCGCGTATCCCGAGCTCGAGGAGGCCGTCGCGGCGGCGCATCTGTCTCCGGGCGCGCGCCGGAGCGCCGCCCGGGCGATCCGCGAGGTGGAGGAGGGGACGTCCGCGGATGCGTACTGGCGCGCCCCCGTCTGGAAACGCGTCGCGGTCATCGCCGCCGGTCCGCTCGCCAACGTCGTGACCGCGTTCGTGATCCTCTTCGTCGTCTTCGCGACGAGCGGCGCGCCGGCGACCCACGGGCCGGCGATCGTCGCCAAGGTCGAGCACGGGCGTCCGGCGGCGAAGGCCGGCTTGCATCGCGGCGACAGGATCGTCGCCGTCGACGGCCGGCGGGCGCGCACGTTCGCCGCCATCTCGCATCTCATCCGGTCGAGTCGTGGCGCGCCGGTCACCGTGACGGTGGTCAGGGACGGCCGGCGGCTGACGCTCGGCCCCGAGCCGACGATCCGCACCCAGGGGACCTGGATCTGGGGCTTCGAGTCGTCCGCGCCGCTCGTCCGCGAGCCGGTCGGGAAGGCGGCGAGCAAGTCGGCCGCGGAGCTCGGCACCGTCGTCACGGGCACCGTCTCCGGGATCGCCTCCCTCTTCCACCGCCACTCGCAGGCCCAGTTGACGAGCGTGATCGGGATCAGCCGCGCGTCGGCCGCCGCGCTGAACGTGAGCGTCGCCTGGTACTTCGAGATCCTCGCCCTCGTCAGCATGTCGCTCGCGCTGCTCAACCTGCTGCCGCTGCTGCCGCTCGACGGCGGGCACATTCTTTTCTCGCTCATCGAGGGGATCCGCAGCCGGGCGCTCGCGCGCGAGGTGTACGAGCGTGTCTCCGTCGTCGGGATCGCCCTCATCCTCCTCGTCTTCGTCATCGCCGTCCAGAACGACCTCGGCCATCTCTTCGGCTGATCTCAGCGTCCGTTGAGGGCGCGGAATCGACGCAAGACCGCCTGGCTAGACTGACTCGCGGATGGCGAGCGAGCGGCAGATCACGGTCGGAGGCGTCAAGATCGGCGGCGGCGCGCCCGTCGTCGTGCAGTCGATGACGACGACGAAGACGCACGACGTCCCCGCGACGACCGCCCAGATCGCCGAGCTCGCCTCGGCCGGCTGCGAGATCGTCCGCGTCGCCGTCCCGAAGACCGAGGACGCCGAGGCGCTCGGCCGGATCGTCCGCTTCTCCCCTGTCCCGGTCATCGCCGACATCCACTTCAACGCCTCGCTCGCGCTCAAGGCGATCGAGCAGGGCGTCGCAGCGGTGCGCATCAACCCCGGCAACATCGGCGGCCCCGACAAGGTCGAGGAAGTCGTCCTGGCCGCGAAGAAGGCGGGGATCCCGATGCGGATCGGCGCCAACTCGGGCTCGCTGCCGAAGCACCTCTTCGAGCTCGCGCAGCAGGACCAGGCCGAGGCGCTCGTCGAGGCGGCGCTCGAGGAGGTGCGGCTGCTCGAGAAGCTCGACTTCCACGAGTTCAAGATCTCCGTCAAGTCGAGTCACGTCCCGACGATGATCCGCGCCTACCGGATGCTCGCCGCGAAGGTGCCGTACCCGCTCCACCTCGGCGTCACGGAGGCCGGCACGGTCTACTCCGGCTCGATCAAGAGCGCCGTCGGGATGGGCGCGCTGCTCGTCGACGGGATCGGGGACACGATTCGCGTCTCGCTCTCCGCCGACCCGGTCGAGGAGCCGAAGGCGGCGTACGAGATCCTCAAGGCGCTCGGCCTGCGCGAGCGCGGCCCGATGATGATCGCCTGCCCGTCGTGCGGCCGCGACAACGTCGGCGTCCACACGCTCGCGGAGGAGGTCGAGGAGCGGCTCACGCAGTATCCGCAGCATTTCGAGGTCGCGGTGCTCGGCTGCGCCGTCAACGGGCCGGGGGAGAGCGGCGACGCCGACTTCGGGATCGCCGGCGGCCGCGACGTCGGCTTCATCTACGCCCACGGCCGCGTCCTGAAGAAGGTCTCGTCCGACATCCTCGTCGACGAGCTCTTCGCGGAGATCGACAAGTGGATCGCCGAGGGGATGAACCGCCCGAAGCGCCTCAAGATGGCGAAGCCCGCCGCGTTGGCAATGGCCGAAGCCTCGATGATCCCGCTCGAATAGGGTCTCTCGCGCGCACCGGCCGGCCGCCGCTCCCGCCCGGCGAAGCCGGGCTCCGCGACGGCCTCGCGTCGCCCGCATGGCGAGCCGCTCCGGCCCGTGCCGCCGCACTGTGCCTCCGCGGCTCGCGGCGCCGGCGACGCGCCGGAGCACGCGGGTGCCACTTCGGAGAGTCTGTGACTTCTCTAGTGTCCGACCGATGATCCACCGAGCCTCACAGCTGTTCCTGCCGACCCTGCGCGAGCCGCCCGCCGACGCGGAGGCCGCGTCGCACCAGCTGCTCGTCCGCGGCGGCTTCATCCGCCAGATCGGCGCCGGCCTCTGGAGCTTCCTGCCGCTCGGCTGGCGCGTCCACATGCGGATCGAGCAAATCATCCGCGAGGAGATGGAGGCGATCGGCGGGCAGGAGATGCTCTGCCCGACGCTGACGCCCGCGGAGCTCTGGGAGACGACCGGCCGGATCGCCGTCCCGATCCTCTTCCACCTCAACGACTCCGGCGGGCGCCCGTTCGTCCTCTCCTGGACGCACGAGGAGTCGATGACGTTCATCGCGCGGGAGATCCAGTCGTACAAGCAGCTGCCGCAGGTCTGGTTCCACTTCTCGACGAAGGACCGCGACGAGCCACGCCCGCGCGGCGGCCTCCTCCGCGTCCGCGAGTTCGTGATGAAGGACGCGTACACGTTCGACGCGGACGAGGACGGTCTCGCCGCCGCGTTCGACCGGCAGGCGGAGGCGTACGCGCGGATCTTCGAGCGCTGCGGCCTCGAGGCCTTCCTCGTCGAGGCGGAGTCCGGCGCGATGGGAGGGAAGAGCTCACTCGGCTTCCTCGCGCCGACCGGCTCCGGCGAGAACGAGCTGATGCGCTGCGAGAACGGCGACTACTTCGCCGACATCGAGGCGGCGCGGGGGAAGCCGCGTCCCGCGGAGCTGCCGGAGGCGCTCGGCGCGCCCGAGCGGATCGAGACTCCCGGGATCGGGACGATCGAGGAGCTCGCCGCGTTCCTCGGCATCGCGGAGTCCGCAACGTCGAAGGCGCTTCCCGTCGTCGCGGGCGACAGGCTCGTCCTAGCGCTCGTCCGCGGCGACGACCGGCTCAGCCCCGAGAAGCTCGAGACGTTCTTCGAGGGAGCGTTCCGACCCGCGACGGACGAGGAGATCCGCGCCGCGTTCGGCGCCGGCGGCGGCTCGCTCGGACCGGTCGGGGTCGACGTCGAGGTGGTCGCGGACGAGGCGCTGCGCGAAGGGCAGTACGTCGCCGGCGCCAACGAGGACGGCTGGCATCTCCGCGGCGTCGAGGCGGGCCGGGACTACGAGCCGACGTTCGCCGACATCCGCCAGGCGGTCGCCGGCGACGCGTGCCCGGAGTGCGGCGGCACCCTCCGCGTCGAGACCGCCGTCGAGGTCGGTCACATCTTCAAGCTCGGGACGTTCCACTCGAGCGCGTTCGGCGCGACGTTTCTCGATGAGGATGGGAGGGAGAAGCCGCTCGTCATGGGCAGCTACGGCATCGGTCTCGCGCGCACGATGGCGGCGGTCGTCGAGCAGAGCCACGACGAGAACGGCATCGTCTGGCCGCGCTCGATCGCGCCGTACGACGCGCACGTCGTCGTCCTCCCCGGCGCCGAGGAGATCGCCGAGCGAGCGGCGGAGGCGCTGAGCGCGACGGGGCTCGAAGTTCTCCTCGACGACCGCGACCAGCGCGCCGGCGAGAAATTCGCGGACGCCGACCTGATCGGCTGCCCGATCCGCGTCACAGCGGGGAAGAAGAGCCTCGAGGACGGCAAGGTCGACGTCCGAGACCGCGCAACGGGAGCCGAGAAGCGATTAGATGTTGCCGACCTCGGCAAGGAGAGCGGCTAGTGGCGAAGCGCAGGCGGTTCAGCGAGGAGGCGTTCGGTGAGACGGTGCAGCGCCTCATGGACGAGCAGGGGGTCACGTACCGGCAGCTCGCGACGCGGACCGGTCTCTCCGCGGGCTATCTCAACCATCTCGTGCACGGCAACCGCCCCGTTCCCTCGAACGACGTCGTCAAGACGCTCGCGACGGCGCTCGAGGTCGAGCCGGAGCATTTCCGGGAGTACCGGCTCCGGGTGATCACGGACAAGCTCGAGGCGATGCCGAAGGTGATCGACCGCCTCTACCGCCAGCTCGGCAGCGGCTAGCGGCTTCGCGCCTAGACGTCTGCTCCGCCGCGCGGCTCCGGCGGCTCGAGCTCCATGCCGGTCTCCCGCCAGAGATGGACGCGCACGAGCGCGTCGATCCCGTAGAGGAGCTCCTGCAGGAGGTCGGGGTCGTTCGGGTCCGCCTGAACGAGCGAGTCGGTCCAGACGCCGAGAGCCTCGAGGCCCGGGGCGTCGAGGTCGGCAATCGTTTCGAGCCGTGTGCGGAGCGAGCCGGCGAGCCAGTCGCACGTCTCCCGCCGCTCGAGCACCGTCTGGGCCCGAATCGTGCGGGCGGCGAGCCTGAGCTCGTGGAC
>Ga0070741_10010226_pt1 | contig 17818 bp, 18 predicted proteins | sample Coa_R1_4_FD_66440 | JGI IMG/M metagenome (GOLD analysis project Ga0070741, IMG submission 66440) | Surface soil microbial communities from Centralia Pennsylvania, which are recovering from an underground coalmine fire - Coalmine... | ecosystem: Environmental > Terrestrial > Soil > Unclassified ...
TAGCCGGACATGCGCATGTGCTTGCCGTCGGCGACGCGCCAGCCGTGCAGCATCGGCTCCTGCATGCAGGTGACGATGAATTTTCCATCGGGGCTGAACGACGGCGTGTAATGCACGCCCTTCCATGAAAGGAATTCCGGCTTCGCCGCGGCATTCGGAAACCAGAGCGAGACGCCGTTGTAATGCGCGGCAGCGACGCGCAGGCCCTTCGGCGCAAACGCAAGCCCGCCCGCGCTTGATGGAATATCGGCGGATTTCACCTCGCCCTTGCCGGTGCGCGCAAACACCGTCTTGCCCGCAGCCCATGCGACGGCGCCATCCGGCCCCGCCGCGACATGATCGATCCATCGGCGCTTGTCGTCAGTGACGAGAATTTCCGTCTTGCCATCCTGCGTGGTCGCGCGGACCGTGCCGTCATCGCCGCCGGTGACGATTCGCTTGCCGTCCGAGGCCGACGACAGAATGCCGCCCGCGTGCACATCGACGCGGCGTTCGGTTCCGCCCGGCGCGGCAAAGAGAATCGTTTCTTCGCCGAGCACAAACGCCGCTTCGGGGCCGAGAAAATGCGCCGCGACAACGGATACCCCCGCATCGAGCGGACGCGTGCGCGCGGTGAGAGAATTTTCGGTACGAGCGTCTGTCACGCGTCACACCACGCAGGCGGCAAAGCCTTCGCGGATTTTTTCTTCCGGCAGATTGCGCCCGATGAACACGATCCGGCTTTCGCGCTTTTCGCCGTCCTGCCAGGCGCGCTGATGATCGCCTTCGAGCATCATGTGCACGCCCTGGAACACGAAGCGGTCGGGGTCGTCACGGAACGCGATGATGCCCTTGGAACGCAGGATGTTCTGCCCTTCGGTCGCGACGAGGTTCTGCACCCAGGGCAGGAATTTGTCCGGATTGAGCGGCTTCTCGCTCTGGAGAGAAAGCGATTGCATGTCTTCGTCGTGATAGTGCTTCAGCCCGCCATGATCGTGGTGATGATGCCCGTCGTGGTCGTGGCCATGATCGTGATGGTGGTGCCCGCCCTCCCCTTCGAGGAACGCCGGCTCGATCTCCAGAATCCGGTCGAGATCGAAGGCATTGCGGTCGAGCACCTGATCCAGGGCAATTTGCGAGCGCTGCGTCTTGTGCAGCTTGGCATACGGATTGATGCCGCGGATGCGCGCCTCGACGTCGCTCAGCTCGTCCGGCGTCACGAGATCGGTCTTGTTCAGCAGGATCACGTCGGCGAAGGCAATCTGGTTCTTGGCTTCCGGCGCATCCTTGAGCCGGTCCTTCAGCCATTTCGCGTCCGCGACGGTTACCACGGCGTCGAGCTTGGTCTTGGCGCCCACCTCCTCGTCGACAAAGAAGGTCTGCGCCACCGGGGCCGGATCGGCGAGCCCGGTGGTCTCGACGATGATCGCGTCGAACTTGCCCTTCCTCCGCATCAGCCCCTCGATGATGCGGATCAGGTCGCCGCGCACGGTGCAGCAGATGCAGCCATTATTCATCTCGAACACTTCCTCGTCGGCATTCACCACGAGGTCGTTGTCGATGCCGATCTCGCCGAATTCGTTGACGATCACGGCGTATTTCTTGCCGTGCGGCTCGGACAGGATGCGGTTGAGCAAAGTGGTCTTGCCGGCGCCGAGATAGCCGGTCAGCACGGTGACAGGGATTTTTTCGGACGATTTTTGCGACATGAGGCACTCCGGGAGCGCCTCATATAATGGTCTGGGGAAGAATTCAAAACCCTTCCCGCGTCAGCTCTGCAACGCCATCCCGAATTCGCGGATGTTGTTGCGCATCATATCGAGATAGGTGGGTGCGGGGCCCTTATCGTCCGAAAGCGCATCGGAGAACAGCTTGCCGCCGATCCGCGCGCCGGTTTCCTTGGCGATCCGCTGCATCAGCCGGTCGTCGGAGATGTTTTCCATGAACACGGCCGGGATCTTCTGCTTCCTGATCTGGTTGATGATCTTGGCGACGTCCTTGGCCGAGGCTTCGGACTCCGTCGACACCCCCTGCGGCGCGATGAATTCCATGCCGTAGGCGGCGCCGAAATAGCCGAAGGCGTCGTGGGTCGTGATGATCTTGCGCCGGTCGGCCGGGATTTTCGCGATCGCCGCCTTCACCTCGGCTTCCAGCGCGTCGAGCTTTGCGAGATAGTCCTTGGCATTCGCCTCGTACGTCGCCTTCCCGGCCGGATCGGCGGCGATCAACCCGTCGCGGATGTTGGCGACGTAGATTTTCGTGTTGGCGACCGATTGCCAGGCATGCGGATCGGCGTCGTGGCCGTGGCCCTCCTCCTCGCTTTTTCGCGGCTTGACGCCGGCGCTCGCAACGACGCTCGTCGCCTTCGTGCCCGACGCTTTCACCAGGCGCGTCATCCAGCCTTCGAGGCCGAGCCCGTTGACGAACACGACCTTTGCTTCACCGAGCGTCTTCGCGTCGGCCGGCGTCGGCGCGTAGACGTGCGCATCGCCGTTCGGGCCGACCAGAGTCGCGACCGTGACGCGGTCACCGCCGACGTTTTTCACGAGATCGCCGAGGATCGAGAAGGTCGCGACCGTCTTGATCTTGTCCTGCGCCATCGCAGGCGCGGACAGCATCGAAACCAGCGTAAGCGCTGCAAAGCCAAGCCGTTTGCTCATTTAGGTCTCCTAAGCTTCGAGATGCCGCCCCGGGAACAGTTGACGCACGAGGCCGCCGACGCTGCCGAAGGCGAGCGACAGCGCGTAAAGAATGCCCGCAACCAGGATGACGGCGGGGCCGGACGGAATGCCGCTCTGATAGGACAGGATCAGACCCGCATAGCCGGAGATCATGCCGCTTGCGACCGCGACCGCGATCATCGTCGTGATATCGCGCGCCCAGAAGCGGCCGATCGCGGCCGGGACCATCATGATCCCGACGGCGAGCAGCGTGCCGAGCGCCTGGAACCCGCTGACGAGATTGATCACGACGAGCGCGAGAAACAGAAGATGCACCGGCGTTCCGGCCCAGCTGACCGAGCGCAGATAGCCCGGATCGACGCATTCGATCACCAGCGGCCGGTAGATCAGCGCGAGCACGGCAAGCGTCACCGTCGCGCTCCCGGCCATCAGCATCAGCGTGTGATCGTCGAGCGCGAGCACGCTGCCGAACAGGAAATGCAGGAGATCGATGTTGGTGCCTTTCAGCGAGACAATGGTCACGCCGATGGCGAGCGAAATCAGGAAGAACACCGCGAGCGAGGCATCTTCCTTCAGTTCGGTGGTGCGCGCGACCAGGCCGGCCAGTAGCGCGATCAGGAAGCCCGCGATCATTCCGCCCGTGCTCATCGCAAGAAGGCTCAAGCCCGAAACGAGGAACCCGATCGCCGCGCCCGGCAGGATCGCATGCGCCATCGCGTCGCCGACGAGGCTCATCCGGCGCAGCATCAGGAACACGCCGATCGGACCCGCCCCGAGCGCCAGGCCCCAGACGCCGACCAGCGCACGGCGCATGAATTCGAATTCGACGAAGGGAGCAACGAGCGTGTCGTAGAGCATCAATGAATCCTGTCGTCCCCGCGAAAGCGGGGACCCATAACCGCCGCTCCGGAATATGGGCCCCCGCCTGCGCGGGGGCGACTGATTGGACCTACGCCACGCATGCATGCGCCTCTTCGTCGAACGCTTCGCACATGCGGCGCGCCTTGTTGAGATTTTCCGCGGTCAGCACGCTCGGCGTTTCGCCCCATGCGACTTTCTCGCGCGCAAGCAGAAGCGTCTCCGGAAAATGCGATTTCACCACTTCGTAGTCGTGCAGGGCGGCAAGCACGGTGCGCTTCTCGCCATGCCAGCGGCGCACGAGTTCCAGCAGGTCCGAGCAGGTCTTTGTGTCGATCGCGTTGAACGGTTCGTCGAGCACGATCAGACGGGCATCCTGCAGCAGGAGGCGCGCGAACAGCATGCGTTGCAGTTGCCCGCCGGACAATGTGCCGATCGACCGTTGCTCGAATCCCGTCAGCCCGACGGTTTCCAGCGCGCGCTCGACCGTGTGCTGTTCCTTTTTTCCGATGCCGCCGAACAGGCCGGTCTTCCGCCACAGCCCCATCGAGACCATGTCGTAGACATTGATCGGGAAGGAGCGGTCGATCTCGGCGGCCTGCGGCAGATAGGCGATCTCGCGCGGGTCAAGGCCATTTAACCCGATCGAACCCGCGAGCGGTTTGAGCACGCCGACCACGCCTTTGAACAAGGTGGATTTTCCGGCGCCGTTCGGCCCGACTACGGCGACCAGTGCTCCCGTCTTCACATCGCCGTCGAGGTGGTGCACCGCCGGGTGGCGGTCATAGCCGAGTGTGACGTTGTTGAAGCGAAGCTGCGCGTTCATCAGGTCATCGCCCAGTAAACCGACGCCCAGAGAAGGAGGATAAGAAGCAGCGCGCCGACGAGCCGGGCACCCGCCGACAGCCGCAGGATCGACGGGGCGACGCGGGCCGGAGGATGCGGGTGTCCGGCGTGATGGTGATGATGTGTCATGGGACCCGGGGCGACCAAGGGCGAAAACGCAGCAACTAATGTTATATTATAACATCTCCTCACCTTATTCCAAGGGCTTTGCCGCCGGCCCGGCCGCCACGCGGGAAAGCCTGTGACGGCGCTCATTCCCGCCAAGACTTCCGCCATTTGCCATGGTTTAAACGTCGCCCTGACATCCGGAAGGAATTCATGGCCGAACAAAAAGGTCGCGTTATTTCGGTCGGCGAAGTGATGGTTGAATTGTCGCGCGGCAGCGACGGCCGCTTCAGCCTCGCGAGCGGAGGCGACACGTTCAACACGGCGGTCTATCTCGCGCGGCATGGCGTCGATGTCGCCTATGCGACCGCGCTCGGCGACGACCCCTATTCCGACAGCATCGTTGCGCTGGCAACCGCCGAAGGCGTGCAGACCGACCTTATTCAGCGCGTGCCCGGCCGCCTTCCCGGCCTTTATCTGATCGAGACGAACAACGCCGGCGAACGCACCTTCTACTATTGGCGCGACGCATCGCCCGCGCGCGAACTGTTCGAATTACCGGAATGGAGCCGCGTCGCGGAGATGATGCTCGGCGCCCGCATCCTCTATTTCTCCGGCATTACGCTGTCGATCTATTCCAATATCGGCCTTGGCCGCTTTCTCGCCGTGCTCGAAATGGCGCGCAAGAACGGGGCGAAGATCGCCTTCGACGGAAATTACCGGCCTCGTGGCTGGAAGGGCGATATCGCGCGGGCGCGGACCGTCTTTACCGAGGCGCTGAAGCGCGTCGATGTCGCGATGCCCACATTCGACGACGAAGTGATGCTGTGGGGCGACGCAAGCCCCGAAGCGACGATCGAGCGGCTCAAGGCGTTCGGTATTTCCGAAATCGTGATCAAGAACGGCGAGAAGGGCGCTCTGGTCGCTGCCGGCGGGCATCAGGAACTGATCCCGGTGCACGAAGTGGTGCAGCCGATCGACACCACCGCGGCCGGCGACAGCTTCAACGCCGGCTACATGGCCGCGCGCCTCTCCGGCGAAAATCCGGGCGAAGCGGCATCCGCCGCCCACAAGCTCGCCGCGGCCGTGATCCGGCATCGGGGCGCGATCATGCCGCGTGCGGCGGCCGCGGTTCATTGACGGCCGGTCTCGTCCGGCCGGGCAGAGATTCAGTTCAACGAGGCGACCAGATTGGCGAGTTCCACGGCGGAGCGAACGCCGATTTTCTCGTAGATGCGGGCGCGGTGCACTTCGACCGTCCGCACCGTGATCCCGAGCTCGGCCGCGATCATCTTGTTCATCTTGCCGGCCAGCAACAGGGACATCACCTCGCGCTCGCGCAGCGACAGGGTATTCATCCTGTCTTCGATCGCGTTCCGCGCCCGCTCCCGTTCGCTGTGGCGCGCATGCGAGTCGAGCACCGCCGTGACGCGCTCGACCAGATCGTTGTCGTTGAACGGCTTTTCGATGAAATCGCGCGCTCCCTTCTTCAGCGCCTCGACCGCCATCGGAACATCGCCGTGTCCGGTCAGATAGATGATCGGCAGCCGGCAGCCGCCGGCGCGCAGACGGTCGAGCAACTCGATCCCGCTCATTCCTTCCATGCGGATATCGACCACGAGACACCCGTCGAGCGTCTGCCACGGCCCGTCAAGGAACGCTTCCGCGGAAGACCAGGTCGTGGTCGCCAGATCGCGCGATTCGAACAGCCAGGCGAGCGCATCGCGCACCGCCGGATCGTCGTCGACGATATGGACCTTCGCCTGCTTCATGACGCCGGTACCGGCAGCGCGACGGTAAATACCGTTCCTCGGTCCGGACGCGGTTCGAGCCAGAGCCGGCCGCGGTGGGACTCCACGATCGACCGGCAGATATTCAGGCCCATTCCCATCCCGTCCGGCTTGGTCGAGACGAAGGGCGTGAACAGCCGGTCTTTGACTTCGGGCGCGATCCCGCTGCCGCAATCGGCGACCGTGATCGCCACTTCGTCGTCGCGGCGCGCGACCGAAATCGCGAGCACACGCTCCTTCGCCGGAATATGCGCCATCGCCTCGAAGCCGTTGCGGATCAGATTCAGCAAAACCTGCTCGAGCAGGACCCGGTCGGCATGCACCATCGGCAAATCCGCGCCGAGGTCGATTGCCAAAACGACGCGGCGCTTGCGCGCCGCCGGACGAATGAATTCCACCGTGTCGGCGACGAGCGCGGAGAGATCGACCGATCCGAATTTCGGTTCGTTCTTGCGCACGAATTCATGAACGTGCTGGATGATGCGGCCGGCGCGCTGCGCCTGGAAGCCGAGCTTCTCCAGCGTCGTCCTCATTTCCGCCGCCTGCTCCTTGCCGGAGTCGAGCTTGTTGAGACAGCCGGTGGCATAGCTCGCGATAGCCGATAGCGGTTGATTGAGTTCGTGCGCGAGCGTCGACGCCATTTCGCCCATCGCGACGAGTCGCGAGGTGCGCGCGAGCTTCTCGGTCTGGAGGCGGCTGAGCTCCTCGGCGCGGATGCGGCGCCGCATGTGACGATGCGCGACGAACAGGCTGACGCAGGCCAGCATCGCGAGCACGAGAATCGCAGCGATCAGGCTGTTGTGGACGAGATTGGTCTTGAGCCCGTAGGGAACGATCGAAAGATAAAGGTTGAGTCCCGGCGTATCGAACGCGAGCGTGTGACCGGCTTCGGCGTCGGGGCTGGTCACGCTCGACTTGGCGGCGATCACCGTGCCGGATTCGTCGAGGAAGGAGACGCGGTGACGCTCGGTGATCCACCAGGGCACCTGATCGTTGAGCAGGGCGGCGAGCGAGATCACGGCGCTGATCGAGCCGAGAAAGCGCGTATCGTCGAAGATCGGCACGACGATGTCGAAGCCCTTGCCGCCGTCGCCGAGCGCATGCAGGCGGGAAAACACCCGCCGCCCGGTCTTGCGCGCGAGCAGGATGGCGTCGTCGTCGGAGCCGGGATCGACACTGCCCTCGCCGAGCGGCGCCGAGGCAATCATCCGCCCTTGCGCGTCGCGCAGAAGCACGCGGTAAAGAGGCGGCTCGTTGCGGATCAACTGCCCGGCGCGGACCGAGAACGCCGCCGGGTCGAGATTTTGCCGCCCGAGGTCGCCGCCGAGCCGCTCGACATTTTCCTCGATCGTAGTGAGGTGGAAGCGGAGCGTCTGTTCGACCCAGAGCGCATCCTTGATCAGGGTCAGTTGCTGCGCTTCGCGCTCGTCGCGATTGACATACCAGATCAGGACGCCGAGCAGGACGACCACAAGCCCGATCGCCACGATCGGCAGCAGCGGGGCGAGATCCCGCGCGCGGTGCCAGGAGCCCGTCTCCGACGGATCGGGAACCTGGCGCGCGGCCGGAACAACTGCCCTTTTCGGCAGGACGACAGTCATCGATGCTAACCTCCCCGTTCCGGTCTCGCGCCGGATTTCGGTTTTCCACAATAGCAAGGCGTTCGACTTTGGTTCAAACCCGCGCCTGCTATCTGGGAGGATTGCCTATGAACCGTTTCCTTGCCGCATTCGCGGTCGCTGGGGCCCTATTTGCTGCCGGCCCCGCCACCGCGCAGACCATCATCAAGTTCAGCCACGTCGTTGCGCCTGACACCCCCAAGGGCAAGGGCGCGCTCAAGTTCAAGGAGCTCGCGGAAAAATACACCAAGGGCAAGGTGACGATCGACGTCTACCCGAATTCGCAGCTTTACCGCGACAAGGAAGAACTCGAGGCGTTGCAGCTCGGAGCGGTGCAGATGCTCGCGCCCTCGCTCGCGAAATTCGGCCCGCTCGGCATCCGCGAATTCGACGTTTTCGATATTCCCTACATCCTTCCCGATAAGGACGCCTTGCACCGGGTCACCAAGGGTCCGCTCGGCAAAAAGCTGATGGCGACGCTTGAGCCCAAGGGCATCAAAGGTCTTGCTTATTGGGACAATGGCTTCCGCCTGATGAGCGCCAACCGTCCGCTGCATCTGCCGGAGGATTTCCGCGGGCTGAAAATGCGCATCCAGGGATCCAAGGTGCTGGAAGCGCAGATGCGCGCGCTCGGCGCGATCCCTCAGGTGCTCGCCTTCTCCGAGGTGTTCCAGGCGCTGCAGACCGGGGTCGTCGACGGCACTGAGAACTCGCCCTCGAACATGTACACCCAGCGTATCCACGAGGTGCAGAAGCATGCCACCATTTCGAACCACGGCTACCTCGGCTACGCGGTGATCGTGAACAAGAAGTTCTGGGACGACTTGCCGTCGGACATCCGCGCCGCGCTTGAAAAGGCGATGGATGAGACGACCGATTACGTCAACGACATTGCCGAGAAGGAAAACGCCGACGCGCTCGAGCAGATGAAGAAATCCGGCAAGACTGTTTTCTACGAACTCACGCCCGACGAAAAGAAGGCATGGCTCAAGGCGCTCGAGCCGGTCGCGCAGGAAATGTCGGGCCGCATCGGCAAGGACCTGATCGGGGAATTCCGCCAGGTGGCCGGCGTCGTCACAAATTGACGCTCGCTTAATTCGGCCTTGCGCCCGGGGGGCGCAAGGCCGCACCATGAGACAAACAGAGGGGATGGACGCCGCGTGGATGTCGCGCGGTGAACGGGCGACGCGGTTCGGGCCGCGGAGAGCCCTGCCATCGAGGGAGAAGCCGGCCCCCTAAAAGGCCGGTGTTGAGGCGCGGCGCGAAGCCGGCCTTCGTCGGGGCGGAAACGTCATGCTTCGGATCCTCGATCGGCTCGAGGAGATTTTGATAGCGAGCCTCCTTGCCGGGGCGACCATCATCATCTTTATCGCGGTCGTGCACCGTTACGGGACGGGCATTCCCTTTCTCTATCCCTTTCTCATCAAGATCCACCTCTCCTGGGCGCAGGAATTGTGCATCTACATGTTCGTGTGGATGGCCAAATTCGGCGCCGCTTACGGCGTGCGCACCGGTATCCATGTCGGCGTCGACGTGCTCGTAAACGTCCTGCGTCCGGCAATCCGCAGCAAGGTGGTCCTGTTCGGCCTGTTCTGCGGCGCGCTGTTCACTGCGATCGTCGGCACGATGGGCGCGAAATTCGTCATCGACCTGATGGGGACGGACCAGACCTCGCCCGATCTCGAACTGCCGAGCTGGCTCGTGTATGCCTGCATCCCGCTCGGCTCCTACCTGATGTGTTTCCGCTTCCTGCAGGTCGCCTGGCATTTCTGGCGCACCGGCGAATTGCCGCATCACGATCCCGGTCATGTCGAGGGCGTGATCGAAAGCCCCGCCGTCGCCAAGGAGATGGGCCGATGAGCGCGCTCATCATCTTCGCGCTGCTGATCGCGCTGATGCTCACCGGCATGCCGATCTCGATCGCGCTCGGGCTGACCGTCCTCACCTTCCTCTTCTTCATGACGCAGGTGCCGATCGAAGCGGTCGCGCTGAAGCTCTTCACCGGGATCGACAATTTCGAGATCATGGCGATTCCCTTCTTCATCCTCGCCGGCAATTTCCTGACCCATGGCGGGGTGGCGCGAAGGATGATCACTTTCGCGACGACCCTTGTCGGCCACTGGTATGGCGGGCTCGGGCTTGCCTCGGTCGTCGCCTGCGCGCTGTTCGCCGCGCTCTCCGGCTCCTCGCCCGCGACCGTCGTCGCCATCGGCTCGATCATGCTGCCGGCGATGGTGAAGGCGGGCTTCCCGAACCGCTTCGGCGCGGGCGTGATCGCGACGTCGGGCGCGCTCGGCATCCTCATTCCGCCGTCGATCGTGATGGTGATCTATGCGGTGGCGACCGGCGGCTCGATCGCGCTCGATCCGGCGGGCCGGCGCGTACTCTCGGCGTCGGTCGGACAATTGTTCATGGCCGGCGTCATTCCCGGCCTGATGCTCGCCGCGATGCTCGGCGGGACGACCTTCTACCGCGCCTGGAAGAACGACTTCCCGCGCATGCCGCGCGCGAGCTGGCTCGAATGCTGGCGGGCGTTCCGCGAATCGGTCTGGGGGCTGCTGCTGGTCATCATCGTGCTCGGCGGGATCTATGCCGGCATCTTCACGCCGACCGAAGCCGCAGCGATGAGCGCGGTCTATGCCTTCGTCATCGCGGTGTTCGTCTATCGCGACATGAAGCTGACCCAAGTGCCGCGCGTGCTTCTCGCCTCCGCCAACATGAGCGCGATGATCCTCTACATCATCACCAATGCGGTGCTGTTCTCGTTCCTGATGACGCACGAGCAGATCCCGCAGGTGATGACCTCATGGATCATCGATTCCGGGGTCGGCGTGATCGGCTTCCTGCTGTTCATCAACATCCTGCTGCTGCTCGCCGGCAACGTGATGGAGCCGACCTCGATCGTGCTGATCACAGCCCCGCTCCTCTTCCCGATCGCGGTGAAGCTCGGCATCCACCCGGTGCATCTCGGAATCCTGATGACCGTGAACATGGAGATCGGCCTGTGCCACCCGCCGGTCGGCCTCAACCTCTATGTCGCCTCCGGCATCGCCAAGATGGGCATCACCGAACTGACGATCGCGGTGTGGCCGTGGCTGATCACCATGCTGGTCTTTCTCGGCATCGTGACCTACGTGCCGGAGCTGTCACTGTGGCTGCCGCGGATGCTTGGCATGCTGTAAGACGCGCTCCGCGCTTTCCGGATGCCGTGAGCGCGATTGACCCGCGGGCGCGCCGCCATTAGTTTCAGGCCGATGGGGATGGAGTCCCCCGAAACCGCCGGCAACGGCTGATGACTCCTACCGCGTAGTTCGACTGCGGTAGGAGTCCGTCTGCGACCCACCGCGAGGTGGGTTTTTTGTTGGCTCGTTTCGGCGAAAGGACACACATGCTCTATCTGATCGTATTTCTCGGCGGCGGCATCGGCGCCGCATTGCGCCACGGCATCAACGTCGCAATGACGCGCCTGCTCGGCACGGCGTTTCCCTACAGCACGTTCTTCATCAATGTTACCGGCTCCTTCATCATGGGCCTGGTCGCCGCGTATTTCGCGTTCAAGGGCGACGCGCCGCAGCATTTGAGGCTTTTTCTGACCACCGGGATCCTCGGCGGCTACACGACGTTCTCCGCCTTCTCGCTCGATGCCGCTTTGCTCTACGAGCGCGGCGAACTGGGACTGTCGGCGCTGTACGTGGCCGGCTCGGTCGTCCTGTCGATTGCCGGATTGTTCGCAGGGCTTGCGATCGTACGCCAGTTCGCCTGAGAACAAACTCACTCCATCGCGCTGATGCCGAGCTTGCGTAGAAGCGCCATGTCGCGGTCGGCGGAGGGATTCGGCGTGGTCAGGAGTTTCGGCCCGTAGAAGATCGAGTTCGCGCCGGCGAGGAAGCACAAGGCCTGCGTCTCCTCGGTCATGTCCTCGCGGCCGGCGGAGAGCCGCACCATCGAGCGCGGCATGGTAATGCGGGCGACCGCAATGGTCCGCACGAATTCCAGCGGATCAAGCGCCTTGCCCGTCGCCAGGGGCGTGCCTTCCACCTGCACCAGCATGTTGATCGGCACGCTTTCCGGATGCTGCGGCAGGCTCGCGAGCGCCGCGATCAGCCCGGCGCGGTCATCGGCGGATTCGCCCATGCCGACAATGCCGCCGCAGCAGACGTTGATGCCGGCCTCGCGCACCGCCTCGAGCGTATCGAGCCGGTCCTGATAGACGCGCGTGGTGATGATCTCGCCGTAGAATTCGGGCGAGGTGTCGAGATTGTGGTTGTAGTAATCGAGGCCCGATCGTTTCAGCCTGAGCGCCTGCTCGCCGGTCAGCATGCCGAGTGTCGCGCAGGTCTCCAGCCCGAGCGCGCGAACCCCTTCGACCATCGCGCACACCGCGTCGAGGTCGCGGTCCTTCGGCGAGCGCCAGGCCGCGCCCATGCAGAAGCGGCTCGCGCCGGCTTCCTTCGCCGCGCGCGCCTCACGTAAAACCTTGTCGAGCGGCATCAGCTTTTCGGCTTTGACGCCGGTGTCGTATTTCGCCGATTGCGGGCAATAGGCGCAGTCTTCCGGGCAGCCGCCGGTCTTGATCGACAGCAGCGTCGAAATCTGCACCTCGGCCGGATCGAAATTCGCCCGGTGCACGCTCTGCGCGCGGAACATCAGCTCCGGAAAAGGCAGCGCAAAAAGCTCGGCGACCTCGGCGCGGGTCCAGTCGTTGCGGATCGGGGCGGGAGCGGAAAAATTCAGTTCGGCGAGCGACATGGGGCTCACCATAAAGGCCCGGCGGCGCGGAGCAAGCCCCGCGGCAGAAGGAAAATTCAGCTGGGACGTGAAGGCCTTGCGCGGCGCACGCGGCGCTTTTTCAGCTTCAGCCGGCGCGCCCGACCGCGCGGCTTTTCCCCGAACAGATCGCGCGAGGACGCAGCCGAACTCAGGATCCGCACCAGCGCCGCAAGCGCGTCGAGCGAATCGTCGGGCAAATGCCGCCGCACGTCCTTCGTCATGGCTGCGTATCGGCCGGGAGCGCGCTGTCACAATCAACCCGTAAAATTTTTCCGGTTTGTCATAATTGTGGATTGCCGGGATATCGTTGCGGCCGCGCCATACCCCGATGCGTTGGAGCGTTGCAAATTCAATTTGAATTCCGCACATGCCTTTCCCTTCTCGCGGCGCGATGCGCCCGAGTTTTTGAAACGCATTCCCCCGAAGAGCCGGAGGGGATGGAGCGCCGCAAGGCGCATCCAACCGGAGGCCACTCTCTTGCGAGAGCGGCGCGCGTGTCAGCGGACACGCGCACGCCTTACGGCGCTCCATCGCGGCGTTCTCCTTCGGCGCCGGGCCGCGCTTTCGTCCGGGCATTCCGGCCCGGATCGTCAGCGAGCTCCTCGCGGGGGTTCGTAGTGACCCCGAGCGGTGCCCCGGCGCCGCCCGGGTGCGAGGTTACGAGCCCCGCCCGCAGGCGCCGCACCTCACTCCATCTTCGGCACGTCTCCGGAGGCGATTATCTGCCTCTTGACTGGTGTGGCCTTGATAGGATTATTCCTTCTCTCGACAGGGCAGCGAGCCGAGGCGTCAGGTTTTTCGATTGTAAGCGGGGGCTGCGTATGGCCGAAAAGCTTGCACGGTGCCGATCTTGGTCAAGAGCCAGCAATAACCCGCCTCATGGCGAGTTTGCATGAAGTCGAGATAGTTCAGGCGGCAATAGAACCAGAGCGAGAGATCGCCGCTTTCGACTTTCGCCTTTTCTCCCGGAGCAAATTCAATGCTCGGGTCAGTGAGAGTGACCTTCTGCCTAAGATTGGGGCCAGGTTCAAAGATAAGATCAGTCCGGAAGGGCTGAAAGACTCGGTAAAACGGCTCCTTCGGCAGGGCGTTCCCGACAGTCCACCCGCACCAAACGTCGATTGGAAACGCCTTGGTGCGACCCAGATTGGAAAATGTGAGGGAGCTGACGAAGGCATATTCGGTCACGGAATTGTCCTCGTGCCTCGCCGCGCCGAAACCAATCATCTGCGGCTCGACGCGGATGATTGGAAGTTCGATAGCTATGGCCGCTTTGGCGCTGAGGTTGGCGGCATCGGCGGCAAGACGCGCGGTTTCGTCGGCTTTGCGCAGATAACGGATTTGCACAATGGCCGTCGCGCCGAGAACGCCAGTGAAGATCGCAAGCACGAAGGTATAGAACGCGACCGGGTCGTGCGAGGTCCAATTCCAGAATCTTACAAATGGGTACTCGGCGCTATGGGCCTCGGCTTTATTGGGGCTTTGCTCGCGTTTTGGCTCATTGGATGGCTGCGATGAAAACAGCATCCCCATCGCGAAAACACAAACGACAAGCATCGCGCCGAGAAAAATTTCAGGGACGCGAAAGCGCATTAGGCCGCCTCAATCGCCGTGCCAAAAATATCGGGATTGAAACGGTTGTTGTAGCGGAACTGAAATTCCGCGACGTACAGCGGCATGTATTTGGCGCTGACCTTGTGGAACGTGCCGACAACACCGCGTTTGAAAATCGACCAGAAGCCTTCAATCGTGTTCGTGTGAATTGCGCCGACCACGTATTGCTTGGCGCGATGATTGACCGTGCCGCGCGGATATTCGGTCAGGTCGTCATAGACGCGGCTTTCATCGGTTGCGAGCAGGCTAACGTCATCCGCCAAAACCTCGCGGACGAATTTCTGCGCGTCCTCTTTGTCGATCTGGCTAAGGACGCGAGCGATCACTTTGCCCTTGCGACTAACCGCGCCGATGATCGGTGTCTTGCCACCGGGGCCGCCGCGCACGGTGCGCTTTTCGCGGTGTTTGTTGTGGCTCTTGCCGCCGATGTAGGTTTCATCGACCTCGACAATGCCGCCAAGCTGCTTTTCCGGCTCAAGCAGCGCAATGCGGATTTTGTGGCACATGCCGTGCGCGGTTTCGTAGGAGCCGAAGCCCATCATGCGCTGGATTTGAAGGGCGCTGATGCCCTTCTTGCTAGTCAGCATCAGGTGCGTGACCTTGAACCAGTCGCGCAGCGGCTTGTTCGTGTTCTCGAAAATCGTATCGACGGTGAGGGAGAAGCGGTAGCCAGCGCCCTCGATCTTTTCGCACTCATAGCACTGCCACTTGAAGGGCATCGTGCCGACCGGAAAGACCTTCTTGTTGTAACAGCGCGGGCATTCGACGCCGTTCGGCCAGCGGCGCTTCACCAGATAGTGCTTGCAGGCTTCTTCATCGGGAAACATCGCCTCGAACTGGGCGACGGTCATTTGATGGACGGGCTTAGGACGCTTGGCCATGACGGCTCCCCCTATCGACAGGAGCCAATATGGCACTAAATTCTAGACCAGTCAAGAGGCAGATAATCGCCTCTCCGGAAGACGCCCTCGGCGAGTCAGGTAATAGGAATATATACCTGTTCCGAAACGAAGTCAAGGGCAATTCTGAGAAATCACGCTATTGAATCCCGCCGGCTGCACGCGTGCCGCAGGTATGGGGATTAAAATGAACAAACATGGCTTGGTGACGCTGCTGGTCCTGGCCGGACTGGCATTCGCCTTTTTCCAGCTTGGATCGGTCTTCTTTTATCGCTGGTTTCACGTGATAGGCCCGGCTCCGCCCGATGCGTCCCTTTGGTGGCTTGCGATGCACGGCTCCTTGACTCTCATTTTGTGCGCGGTGGCCGCGGCTCTCTATCTGCTCAGAAGCCGCTATCGTCTCGCCTACGGCCTTCTCGAAAGCGGCGTTGCAGTCGCGGTGATGTTCGGTTCGCTGTTTAATCCCGCGTTCTCATCACCTGAGCCGATCGCGCCGGAATTTGGCCTGCCGAAAAGTTCGCTGGGTTGGCTACAGGTTGTGGTGGGGCTTTATGTATTCGTCAGAGGTCTCGACAACATCGGAGAAGGATTGAAGCTGCATCCCCGCGCCTACGCCTGCTGGCGCTCCGTGTTTCCGGAAGCACCCAAACCAGGTGCTTAAATTACCCCCGTCCCACGCGCGCGATCGCCTGGCTCAGTTCGCGCATCTGGTAGGGCTTGCGCAAAATCGGGAAATCGAGCGGCGCGGTGTGCGCGGCTTCGGCGTAGCCGGTGGCGAGCAGCACCGGCAGGCGCGGATGCTTCTGCCGGATGATGCGCGCGAGGCCGATCCCATCCATGCGGCCCGGCATGACGATGTCGCTCAGCACGAGGACGAAGCCGTCCGCCTCGATCGCCTTCAGCGCGGATTCCGCATCGGCCGCCCATCGCACCGAATAGCCGAGCTGCTCGAGCAGGCCCGTGCTCGCATTCGCGACATCCGGATTGTCCTCGACCAGGAGCACGGTGCCGAGCGGCGTCTCGCTCTCGTTGTTCTCTTCGGTTTCCTCGTCCGCCCGCGCGGGGAGCGCGCCACGCGCCGCGCGCGGCAGATAGATCGTCACCCCCGTGCCCTTGCCGAGTTCGCTCTCGATCCGCACCGTGCCGCCGGCCTGATGCGCGAAGCCGTAAACCTGGGACAGTCCAAGCCCGGTGCCGCGTCCGACTGGCTTGGTGGTGAAAAACGGCTCGAACACCTTTGCCATCACATCGGGCGGAATGCCCACGCCGGTGTCCCGCACCGTCAGCGCGACGAAATCTCCGCCCGGAAAAAATTCGTCGGCGGCGAGCGTGGCGTTCCTCGCCTCGATCGTGATCGAGCCGCCCTCCGGCATCGCGTCGCGCGCATTGAGCACGAGATTGACCAGCGCCACCTCGAATTCCGCGACATCCACCGTCACCGGCCAGATCTGCGGCGACACGTCGATGTCGAGGCCGATATGCGTGCCGATGCCGCTGGTCAGCACGTCGCGGATCGACTGGATGCGCTCGAGCAAAGACACCGCCTGCGGATTGACGCGCTGCCGCCGCGCAAAGGTGAGAAGCTGGCGCGTCAGCGAGGCGCCGCGTTCGGCCGCGGTTTCGATCGCCTGCGCGGCGCGCGCCGCTTTCGGATTGTCGGCCACCAGCGACTTCAGCCGCTGGACATTGCCGCTGACGATCATCAGGAGATTGTTGAAGTCGTGCGCGACGCCGCCGGTAAGCTGGCCGAGCGCGTCCATCTTCTGCGCTTCGGCAAGCTGCCTCTGCACGCGCTCGAGCTCGAGCTGGGCATTGCGCCGCTCGGTGATGTCGCGGGTGATCTTGGCGAAGCCGATCAGGTTGCCTTCATCGTCGCGGATCGGGTCGAGGACGACGCTCGCCCAGAAGAAGGAGCCGTCCTTGCGCACGCGCCAGTTTTCGGCGGTGTATTTTCCCTCTTTCAGCGCGGTTTCCAGCGCGCGTGCCGGCACGCCGGCGGCGCGGTCCTCCGGCCGGTAGAAAATGCTGAAATGCTGTCCGACGATTTCCTCGGCCTTGTAGCCCTTGATGCGCTCGGCGCCGGCGTTCCAGTTGGTGATGATCCCGGAGGGATCGAGCATGTAAATGGCGTAGTCGGTTACCCCTTCGACCAACAGGCGGAAGCGGCGCTCGCTGTCATGAAGCTCTTCGGAAAGCGTCGCAGGCTTTCCCGATTTACGCACCATCTCACATCCCCAGTCCCCGCAAGCAAAAGCCCTTCCGCTGCAAAAGGTTCCTGAGACCGCCGCGTGGGACGGCCGGGTCCGGCCCGCTTGCCGCGCCCGCCTGCGCGTGACAGAACCCCGGCCATGCCCGACACCCCTCCCGACCGTCTCTCGGTCAATCCGAATTCACCCTATTACGACGAGGCCGTGCTTCAGCGCGACGTCGGCATCCGATTCAAGGGCGCGGAGAAAACCAACGTCGAGGAATACTGCGTGAGCGAGGGGTGGATCCGCGTCACCGCGGGCAACGCGAAGGACAGGAACGGCAACCCGCTGACCATCAAGCTCACCGGGCCGGTCGAGCCTTATTTCAAGGATGCGAAGTCGTAGCCGTAGCCGTCCCTCTTCCCTTGAGGGAGAGGGTGGCGCGCGTTGAGCGCCAGCGAAACGCAA
>Ga0070741_10010227_pt1 | contig 17815 bp, 14 predicted proteins | sample Coa_R1_4_FD_66440 | JGI IMG/M metagenome (GOLD analysis project Ga0070741, IMG submission 66440) | Surface soil microbial communities from Centralia Pennsylvania, which are recovering from an underground coalmine fire - Coalmine... | ecosystem: Environmental > Terrestrial > Soil > Unclassified ...
CCTCATCTGCGAGAGGACGTCGACGACCCCCCATGTCTCCACGATCCGGCCGTCGGCGAAGCGGAAGATGAACATCTCGTCGTAAGTGACGGTTCGGCCCGTCGGTGGACGACCCATGTACTCACCCTCCTGCGTCCCGGTCACGGTGTTCCGGCAGACCACCTCGTCGCCTTCTTCGACGAGGTCCTCGACAGCGACGTGGAGGTCGGGGAAGGCGCGATGGAGCGCCCCGAAGACCTCCTTGAGCGCTTCGGCTCCGGTCGTTCGGAGCGGCAGCGGCGTGCGGATCCGCGCGTCGGGCGCGATGGTCTCGTCGATCGTCTTCGCGATGAGCTCCTCGTCGTGGCTGTTCGTCGCATCGAGGAGACGAAGGAGTGTCGCCTTGTTGCTCGTCATCTGCGGGGTCGACATGCTGGTTCCTCCTCTGGTCACTCCGACCGGAACAGCGCGGTGAAGTCGCCGACCGGCCCGAGATGCCGCAACTTGTCGGGATTGACGACGGAGCGGATGCCCCTGATCCGTCCGCCTGCGATGTCGAGCGACCACACACCGATCAGCTGCTGTCGCGCATCGAGGACGAGGGCTCCCGGCCCACCGTTGACCTCGACGGGACGTATCGATCCGCCCGGAAGCCGCTTGACCCTGCGGAGCCACTCCGCGAGCGTCCGCGCAACGCGGTGCCTCCCGTGGACGGGACGTGTGATCGCAGGAACCTTGCCGCCCCCGTCACCGGTGAGCTCCACGTCGTGCGCGAGGAGCGTCTCGAGCTCTCCGACGGCGCCCTTCTCGGCGGCCGCGAAGAACCGCCGGGCGAGCTCGTCGCGCTGCTCGCGCGTCGTCTGGAAGCGTGGGCGGCGCTGCTCGACGTGGCGTCGGGCGCGCACGGCGAGTTGGCGGGCGTTGTCCTCGCTCTTGCCGATGATCGACGCGATCTCCGAGTAGTCGTAGCCGAACACGTCGTGAAGCAACAGCACGGCGCGCTGCTCGGGGGAGAGGCTCTCCAGCAGCACGAGAAGCGCGAGGGACAGGGAGTCGGCCGTCTCGGTGTACCGGGCGGGGTCGTTGTCGCGGTCGGTGACGATGGGCTCCGGTAGCCACTCCCCGACGTAGCGCTCGCGACGAGCCCGCGCCGACCGCAGCTCGTTGATCGCGAGCCGGGTGGTCACGGTGGCGACGAACGCCTGGGGCGATGCGAGATGCTCGCCGGCATCGAGCCTCTGGTGCACCCGCAGCAACGCTTCCTGCACGACGTCCTCGGCTTCGGAGACGCTGCCGAGCATCCGGTACGCGATCGAGAACGCGACCGGCCGCAGCTCGTCGAGCAGTTGCTCACGATCGGTCATCGACGACTCCTGATCGAAGGTCCTGTACCCATACGACCGGACAGCCGTTCCCGTTGTGACACCTCCGACGACCCGCCGCGAGCCGACCGGCATCGCCGGGCCCGGCCGGCCGGTTCCCCGGGCTCGGGCTCGGGCGTCCGGTCACAATGGGCGCATGCCGGGAGCGTCGGGCGTCGGCGCGGGCGCCGCCGGGTGGTCGGACGGGCCGTTCGTGGGTCGCGACGATCTGATCGGCGACCTCGTCGCGGTCGCCGAGGCGGCGGCGCGGGGCAGCGGAGCCGTCGTGCTCCTCACCGGCGAGGCCGGGATCGGCAAGACGAGCGTGGCGCGCGCGCTCGCCCGACTGATTCGAGACCGGCTCGCGGTGTCGTGGGGCGCGTGCGTCGCGGAGCAGAGCGCTCCGCCGTTCTGGCCATGGCGCACGCTCGTACCGATCGAACCCTCGGCGTCCCAGCCCGGATCGGGCGAGGCCATCGGCGCGCCGCGGTTCGAGCAACTCACGATGCTGCGCGACCAGCTACGGGCCCGGGCGCTCGCGCAACCACGGCTCCACGTGATGGAGGACCTCCAGTGGGCCGACGTGGCCTCGGTCCTGCTCCTCGCGCACGTCGGCGCCGACGTTGCCGACTCGCCCCTTCTCGTCGTGGGCACCCTGCGAACCGGGGAACCGCGGTCACCCCAGCTCGACCGGGCGATCGAGGAGGTCCGCCGGTTGGCGGACGTCCGACAGCTCCGCTCGCTCGACCGCGGCGACATCGCGACGCTGATCCGGCGCGGAGGAGTCGAGCCGGACGAACAGCTGGTCACCCTGGTCCACAAGCGGACCGCCGGGAACCCTCTGTTCGTCGCCGAACTTCTCCGCGCGCTGCCGATGACCGGATCGCCCGAACAGCGGCTCGCGGTGCTCGCGGAGACCGTACCGGACCGCGTCAACGACCTGGTCGTGCACCGCCTGAACCGCCTCCCCGCGCCCGTCGTCGATGCCCTCGTCACCGCCTCCGTGATGGGCGAGGAGGGAGACATCGCCACGCTCGCGGTCGCGCACGGTTCGGAAGTCGAGCCGCTCGTCGACCTCCTCGACCAGGCGCGGGCTGCGCACTTCCTCGAGAGCACGGTGCCGGGACGCTGGCAGTTCCGCCACCAGCTGATCCGGGACGCGGTGTACGCAACCGTGACCGGCAACACCCGTGCCCGTCGCCACACCCTCGTGCTCGAGGCGATCGCCGCCGACACGGCCGCACCGCCGGCTCTCGTGGCGCACCACGCCCTCGCGGCCCTGCCCCTCTTCGATGCCGATCGTGCCGTCGCGCTGGCCGCCCGCGCCGGCGAGGCCGCGTTCGAGCAGAACGCCCACGAGGAGGCGGTTGCGTGGTTCACGCGCGCCGTCGAGGCCGCACCGCACGAGACCGCGCCCCGGTGGCGGGCCGAGCTCCTGCTGCTCTCGGGTGAGGCGTACCGCCACATGGGCGACATCGACGCGGCACGCGGGATGTTCGTCGACGCCGCCGACCTCACCGACGATCCCGCGCTGCTCGCCCGCGCCGCTCTCGGCTACGCGGATCCGGGCGCCGATCTCGGCATCGCCTACCGGACCGACGACGCGACGACGGCGGCGCTGCTGGAGAGAGCGATCGCGGCCCAACCGACGCTCGACTCGGTCGTCGGCGTCCAGCTCGAGGCCCGGCTCGCCGCGGTGCTGTATTTCTCGGACGAGCCCGCCCGCGCCCGGACGCTCGCACGATCCGCCCTCGAGCGGGCCCACCGGCTCGGCGACGAGGTCGCGCTCGGCGCAGCCACCGCCGTCGTGCACGATGCGTTCGTCGTCGGCCAGGCCACCCTCGACGAGCAGCTCGAGGAGTCGGCCCGGCTGATGGAATGGGCACGCGCGACCGGGTCGGTCGCCGCGCGGCTCACCGCGCACCGTGCCCGCGTCTTCGACCTGCTCGCGGCGGGCGACCTCGCGGCGATGGACCGCGAGATCCTCGCCTTCTCTCGGCTCGCCGAGCCGCTCCGGGTGCCCGGCTACCTGTGGTGGCCGGCGTTGTGGTCGGCCATGCGCGCGCTCCTCGAGGGCCGCCACGAGGCGGCCGAGGCACGCGCACTGGCCGCCTACGAGACCGGGGCGAAGACGTTCCCCTCGCTCTCGATGCTGAACTTGTCGTTCCTGCTCTTCTTCCTGCGCCGAGAGCAGGGGCGCCTGGGCGAGCTGGAGCAACCGACCCGCGACATCGCCGCGTCCCGCGCCGACATCCCCGTCCTCCGCGTGGCGCTCACCTTCCTGCTCGCGGAGCTCGGCCGGATCGACGAGGCCCGCGCCACGCTCGCCGCGGTCGACGAGGCCGCGCTCGATCGCCTGCACGATCGCAACTGGCCCGCATCCTGGTTCCAGCTCGCGCGCGTCGCGTTCGTCGTGGGGGCCGGCGAGTTCGCCGCGACGCTCCTCGAACCCACGCATCGTCCCGACGAGCGCTGCGTCCAGGTCTCGCTGGCCACGGTCTGCCTCGGGGCGACCGACCTCGCGACCGCGTGGCTGTACCAGACGGTCGGCGACCTCGACACCGCCGACGCGTACTACCGCTCGGCCGAGGAGCTCAACGCCCGCATCGGCGCCCGCAGCTGGCTCGCGCAGGCGCGGGCCGACCATGCCGGCATGTTGATCGAACGAGATGGTCCCGGCGATCGTGACGCCGCGACCCGCCTGCTCGACCTCGCGCGGGGCGCGGCGCGCGAGATCGGGCTCGCCACCGTCGCGGCGGCCGGATCGGAACCGGTCCACGCGCCGAGGGTGTCGGCGTCGTTCCGCCGCGAGGGGTCCGTGTGGGCGCTCGCGTTCGCGGGTCGGGTCGTGCAGCTTCCCGACGCCCGCGGGCTGCGCGACATCGCCTCCCTGCTCGCCCGGCCGGGGGAGGCCCTGTCCGTCCTCGAGCTCGCCGACGGCGCCGGCCCGGGTCCGGCGGTCCGCGGCGCGCCGGCCCTCGACGAGCGGGCGCGCCGCGAGATCCGCGCGAGGCTCCGCCAACTCGACGCCGACGAAGCCGAAGCCGAGGCACGTGGCGACGGCGAACGGGTCGCGCTCGCACGTGAGCAGCGGCAGTCACTGGCCGAGGCGGTCGCTCGCGACTTCGGGCTCCGCGGGCGCCCGCGCCTGGTGGGCGACCCGGTCGAGCGCGCGAGGAAGACCGTCTCGACGCGCATCCGGCGCGCGATCACGACGATCGGCCGCGCCCACCCCGAACTGGGCCGCCACCTGGAGCGCTCGATCGACACCGGCACCTGGTGCGCCTACCGCCCGGCCGAGCCGGTCGACTGGCAGACCTGACGCGTCGCGACGCGACATCGCGTGTCGCGCCGTACTCCACGAGAGCGGCACGCCGGTGTGCCGCAGCGCTCGTGGAGGTTCCCATGGCCGTCGACGAGGCCCGCCTCGAAGGGTTCGTGCAGAAGTTCACGGGCGACTTCGGGGCCGCCCTGCACGCGTCGACGGTCGTGATCGGTGACAAGCTCGGCCTGTACCGGGCGCTCGCCGACCTGGGACCGACCGACGCCGCCGGGCTCGCGGCCGCGACCCGTACCGACGCCCGGCTCGTGCAGGAGTGGCTCGACGCGCAGTACGTGTCCGGCTACTGCCGCTTCAGCGCCCGCACCGCGACCTACTGGCTGAGCCCCGAGCAGGCGGCGGTGCTCGCCGACCCCGCCAGCCCCGTGTTCCTGGTCGGGAGCATGACCATCGCGGCAGCGGCCGCCAAGGACGAGGAGAAGGTCCGCGAGGCGTTCATCAGCGGCGCCGGGCTGGCGTGGCACGACCACCACCACGACCTGTTCCACGGAACCGAGCGGTTGTTCCGAACCGGGTACGCCGCCAACCTCGTGTCGAGCTGGATCCCCGCCGTCGGCGTCGCCGACACGCTGGCGGGCGGCGGGTCGATCGCCGACGTCGGGTGCGGCCACGGCGCGTCGTCGATCCTCCTCGCGGAGGCGTTCCCGAACAGCACGGTCTCGGGGTTCGACCCCCACCGGGCGTCGATCGACGTCGCCCGCAAGCGGGTCGCGGAGGCGGGCGTCTCCGACCGTGTGCGCTTCGAGGTGGCTGCCGCCCAGGACTTCCCCGGCAGCGGGTACGACCTCGTCTGCGTCCTCGACGCCCTGCACGACATGGGCGACCCGCTCGGTGCGGCCCGCCACATCCGCGACGTGCTCGGCCCCGCCGGGGTCTGGCTGCTCGTCGAACCGATGGCGGGCGACTCGGTCGACGACAACGTCAACCCGGTCGGGCGGATCTACTACGCCGCGTCCACCTCCATCTGCGCCCCGGCGGCGCAGGCGCAGCCGGGTGGTTCCGTCCTCGGAGCCCAGGTGCCCGACGCGACGTGGGCGGCCCTCGCGGCCGACGCCGGCTTCGGCCGGTTCCGCCGTGCCACCGAGACCCCGTTCAACCGCGTCTTCGAAGTTCGACCGTAGGCCCAGACAACAAAGGAGAGAGAGACATGACCGGACTCGAGATCAACGACTTCTCCGCACCGGACGAGGTCCGCCGGCCCGACCACACCACCGTCGAGGTCGTCAACCTCGCTGGCGGCCAGATCGGTCGGTACACCTTCCAACCCGGATGGCAGTGGTCGGAGCACATCAAGCCGGTCGTCGGGACCGAGTCGTGCCAGACCGAGCACGTCGGCTACGTCGTGTCCGGAACGCTCGAGGTCCGCACCGACGACGGCACCAGCGGCAAGCTCACCGCCGGGAGCGTGTACCGGATCGCGCCCGGCCACGACGCGCGGGTCATCGGTGACGAGCCCGTGGTCGTCGTCGAGTTCCAGGGTGCGGCGACGTACGCCAAGCACTGACAGCGTCTCGCGCGCCGCCGGGATCGACCCGGCGGCGCGCGCCCGTTCACGGGATGACGAGCGGCAGCCGCTCCCAGCCGCGAACCGTCGACGTCGGCGCGAGCGCGGCGTTGGCCTCGTCGATGTCCCACTCGGGGAAGCGGTTGAGCAGCTCGTCGAGCGCGACCCGGCCTTCGAGGCGGGCGAGGCTGGCGCCGAGGCAGTAGTGCAGTCCGTAGCCGAACGTCAGGTGCTGGACGTCGTCGCGGCGGATGTCGTACACGTCCGGATCGGCGTAGCGGCGCGGGTCGCGGTTGGCGGAGGCGATCAGCAGCAGGATCGGGCTCCCCGCGGGCACCGTGACGCCGTGGTACTCGACGTCGACCATGACGGAGCGGGCGGTCGCGTGGCCGGTCGGTTCGAACCGCAGCGTCTCGTCGATGACGTTCGGGAGCAGCGAGCGGTCCTCGACGACGGCGCGCCGCTGGTCGGGGTGCTCGGCGAGGACCTTGGCGAGCCAGCCGATCAGGCGTCCGGTCGTCTCGTTGCCCGCGCCGGCGATCACGGCGGTGTAGGTCAACACCTCCTGCCGCGTCAGCCTCCGGGTCTCGCCGTGCTCGTCCTCGAACTCGGCGTTCAGGAGCTGGGTCATCAGGTCGTCGGCGGGATGCTCGGCGCGCCACTCGACGTACTCCGAGAACATGTCGCCGTTGGCGACCTCCTCCTCCTTGACGTCCATCGGCTTGCCCGGCTCGGTTCGGAGGTTCGCGTCGGTCTTGTCGCGCACGGCGACCTGGTCGCTCTCGGGGATGCCGAGCAGCATCCCGATCACCCGCATCGGCATCACCGACGCGAGCTCGGCGACGATGTCGAAACCGCCCGATCCGACGAGTGGGTCGAGGCAGCGGACACAGAACTCGCGGACCTGGTCCTCGAGCGCGGCCATCCGCCGGGGCGTGAACACGCGCGACATCAGCCCACGGTGCATCGTGTGCAGCGGCGGGTCCTCGAACAGGATGACGCCCGGGGGGAGCTCGACGCCGGCCTTGATGATGTCGAGGATGTCGCTGCGCGTGTTCGAGAACGTCTGCCAGTTCAGGAGGGCCTGGTTGACGTCGTCGAAGCGGGAGAGCGCCCAGAAGTCGTACTGCTCGTTGTAGTAGGCGGGGGCCTCCTCGCGGAGACGCGCGTACGTGGGGTACGGGTCGGCGTTGATGGCGACGTCGTACGGGTCGTAGGACACGGCCGCGGTCGTCGTGTCGGGCATGGGTGACCTCAGGGTGTCGTGGCGGTCAGGCCGCCGTCGATGGCGATCATCGCCATGTTGTACACCAAAGTAGAGCGACCGCTCTATTTTCTGATCTGGCGGCCGCTGATGGGCTACAACACGGCGGTGGCCCCGCCCCGTCGACCGCGTGCCGCGACGCCCGAGAAGCGCCGGCGGCTGCTCGACGCCGCGGAGCAGATCATGCTCAAGGACGGCTACGCCGCCGTGACCTCGCGGCGGGTGGAGGCGGAGGCCGGGCTCAAGCTCCACTACCACTTCGGGACGCTCGACGACCTGTTCGTCGCCGTCGTCCGCCGCCGGGGCGAGGGCAACGTCGCCCGCCTCGCGGACGCGCTCGCGTCCGCGGAGCCGCTACGCGCGTGGTGGCGGCTCGTCTCCGAACCCCGAGGGAACACGCTGCTCGTGGAGCTGACGGCGGCCGCGAACCATCGCCCGGCGGTCCAGGCCGAGGTGGCGACGTTCGCCCGCGAGGTCCGCCGCATGCAGATCGAGGCCCTCGACGCCATCCTCGACGGCTACGGCATCGACCGCGAGACGTTCCCGCCCGCGCTCGTCGCCGCGGCCGTGCAGGGCCTCGCCTTCGCGATGGCGCACGACAAGGTCGCCGGGTTCGACACCGCGCACGAAGAGGCCGCGGCGGCCATGGCGCGCCTCGTCGACCAGCTCGAGGCGCGCCGGGCGGCTCGCCGCGCTCCTTGACCCGATGCGCCCGCCGGAGTTGGAACGAGCGCTCCAACTGGTCGACGTCCGGGGGCGCGCCGCACGATGACGACCGTCGCCGGCCGATACACCGGGACGCGCGTCCACCGCGTCGAGGACGGGCGGCTGCTCCAGGGCCGCGGCACGTTCGTCGACGACATCTCGCGGCCCGGGATGCTGCACGCGTGCTTCGTGCGCAGCCCCTTCGCGCGAGCGCGCATCCACGGCATCGATCCGGCGGCTGCGCTCGCCCTGCCCGGTGTGCGTGCCGTGTTCACGGCGGCCGACCTCAACCCGCGCGTGCGCGAGCAGTGGTACACGTCGATGGGCCGTGACGTGCCCGACACGCCGCGCCCGCCCCTCGCCGACGGCGAGGCACGCTTCGTCGGTGACCCGGTCGCGCTCGTGGTGGCGTCCGACCGGTACGTCGCGGAGGACGCGACCGAGCTCGTCGAGGTCGACTACGAGGCGTTGCCACCGGCGGTCGACTACGTCACGGCACAGGGATCGGAACCGCTCGTGCACCGCGGCTACGCCGGGAACGTCGCGGGCGCGACGGGCGGCCCGCCGTCGGACGATCTGGCCGCCGCGTTCGTTTCGGCCGCGCACGACGTCAGGGTGACGATCCACCAGCAGGCGTACGTGCCCGTCCCGATGGAGACGCGCGGGATGGTCGCCGAATGGACGGGCGAGGAGCTCACCGTGTGGGCGGCCACGCAGGCGCCGCACGAGGTCCGCATGTTCCTCGCCCGGTTGCTCGGCCTCGGCGAGCACCAGGTGCGCGTGATCATGCGCGACACCGGTGGCGGCTTCGGGCAGAAGGTCGTGCCGATGCGCGAGGACATGTGCGTCGCCCTGGCCGCGGTCGAGCTGCGGGCGGCGGTGAAGTGGATCGAGGACCGCCGCGAGAACCTTCTCTCGGCCGGGTCGGCCCGTCACGAGCACGGCGACGCGCGCATGGCCTTCGACGACGCGGGCCGCATCGTCGGCGCGTACATCGACCACGTGCAGGACGTCGGTGCCTACCCGACGCCGTGGCCGGTAGGCACCGCGGCGGCGGTCGGCATGCTCTTCCCCGGGCCCTACCGGGTCCCGCGAGCCGGTTTCCGGACGACATCGGTGTTCTCGAACACGTCCGGTCGCGCTGCGTACCGGGGTCCGTGGCAGTTCGAGTCGTTGTCCCGCGAGGTGCTGCTCGACGTCGCCGCGCGACGGATGGGCGTCGACCCGATCGAGCTGCGGCGGCGGAACCTGCTGCGACGGGACGAGATGCCGTACTCGAACCCGAACGGGATGCCGTACAGCGACATCACGCCACTGGAGACGTTCGAGCACGCGCTGACGATGCTCGACTACGACGCCTTCCGCCGCGAGCAGGCCGCCGGGCGCGCTGCCGGGCGCTGCCTCGGGATCGGCACCTGCACGTACGTCGAGCCGACGACGACCGGGATGGCCTACTACGGGACCGAGGGCGCGACGATCCGTATCGAGCCGTCCGGGAAGGTCAACGTCTACGTCGCCGGAGGATCGACGGGGAACAGCCTCGAGACGGCCGTGGTCCAGCTCGCGGCCGATGCCCTCGGCGCCGAGCTCGCCGACGTCCGCACGATCCAGGGCGACACCGCCGTCACGCCGTTCGGCGCGGGCACCGGCGGGAGCCGCAGCGCCTCGATGCTCGCCGGCGCGGTCACCGAGACCGCGGCGTCGCTCCGGGAGCGCATCGTCGCCATCGCCGCGGAACGCCTCGAGGCGTCGCCCGACGACGTCGAGCTCGGCGAGAGCCGTGCCCGCGTCCGCGGCACGCCCACCGCGGCGGTGTCGCTCGCGGAGATCGCGGACATCGCCTACTTCAAACCGCACAAGCTCCCGCCGGGTGTGCCGGCGGGGTTGGAGGCGAGCGCCCGCTACCGGGCGCGCAGCCCCATGATCTGGGCGAACGCCACGCACGTCTGCACGTGCGAGGTCGACCCGGTCACCGGCGCCGTGACGATCCTGCGTTACCTCGTCGCCGAGGACTGTGGCCCGATGATCAACCCCAACGTCGTGGAGGGCCAGATCGCCGGCGGGACCGTGCAGGGCATCGGCGGCGTGCTCTCCGAGCACCTGGTCTACGACGGCGACGGCAACCCGCTCACCACCACGTTCATGGACTACCTCCTTCCCACGGCGGCCGAGGTCCCCCTGATCGAGTACGGGCACGTCGAGACCCCGGCACCCGGGCCCGGCGGCTTCAAGGGTGTCGGCGAGGGTGGCGCGATCGGCGCGCCGGCGGCCGTCGTGAACGCGATCGCGGACGCGCTCGCACCCTTCGGCGTCGAGATCACGCGTCTCCCGTTGACGCCGGCGGCGATCGTCGAGCTCCTCGACGGGTAGGAAGCCGGCATGGAGGTGCGACGCAACGACACCGAGCATCGTTACGAGCTGTTCGACGGGCACGAGCTGGTCGGCGTCGCGGACTTCGTCGTGCGGGGCGACACGGTGGTCATGCCCCACACCGAGATCGTCCCGCACCGGCGGGGCCACGGTCTCGGTGACCGTCTCGTGAGAGCCGCGCTCGACGACATCCGCGCCACGGGGCGCGCGGTCGTGCCCGTCTGCTGGTTCGTGGCCGACTTCATCGACCGCCATCCCGAGTACGCCGGGTGAGGCGCGCGCGAAGATCGGGCCTGCCCGTCCGACGGGGTGACGGCTGAAGGGGGATCGGCGTGGCGGAGACCGGCGACACGAGTGCCAACAAGGCCGTCGTCCAGCAGTTCTGGGACGCCCTGGCCGCGCGTGACTACGAGGCGATGAAATCGCTGCTGACCGACGACGCCCACTACACCGACGTCGGCACACTCGGCGCCGGCGGTACCGGTCCGGAGGGCGTGGTCGCGCGGCTCAAGATCGGGCTCGAACCCCTGGAGGGCTACGAGCACCTTCCCGGCGCGAACATGGTGGCCGAGGGCGACCTCGTGATGACGGAGCACACCGAGCGCTGGCGGTTCCACACGGGCGAGGTGATCGACCACTCGTTCGTGTCGGTCACCGAGTTGCGGGACGGGAAGATCTGCCGCTGGCACGACTACTCGAACATCCCGAACATCACCGACAACGCGCCCGCGTGGTGGCTCGAGCACATCATGAAGGCGGCGGCGGGCGGCGCCTGACCACCCGGCTCGCCGGCAGCCCGTGCAGTCAGGGTCCCTGTGTCGGCATCCGCTGGCGGCGCGGGGGTTGCGGCGGGGTGCGGATCTGCGCGCACTCGCGCTTCACCAGCTTGTCGGCGAGGCCCTCGATCGGGAGCTTCGGCACCTGGCGGCGCGGGCGGTCGAAGTTCAGCGTGCTCGTCAGGTCCGAGACGGTCCGGCGCCGCCAGTCGGAGAGATTGGGGATCTCGACGCCGAAGCGCGTCTCGAGGAAGCGGAGCAACGACGTGTGGTCGTAGACGTCCGAGTTGACGTGCCCGCCGCGGCTGAAGGGCGAGACGACGATCGTCGGGACGCGGAACCCGAGCCCGATCGGGCCGGTGATGCCGTTGGTGAGCGGCGGCAGGAGTGCCGGGTCGGGAACGTACTCGCCCGGGGTGCCGGGCGGGGCCGTCGGTGGCGCGACGTGGTCGAAGAAGCCGCCGTTCTCGTCGAAGGTCACGAAGAGGACGGTCTTGGCCCACACCTTCGGGTGGCGTACGAGCGTCTCGACCACGCGGCCGACGACGCGCTCTCCGACGTTGGGCGCAGAGGGCGGGTGCTCGTCGGCGCCGGGCGTCCTGCTGTTGAGCCACGACACCGAGGGGAGCGTCCCGTTGGCGACGTCGGTCTCGAAGTCGTCGGGGAAGCTCGGGACGAACGCGTTGCGGTAGAGCTCCGAGCCCGGGTCGCGGTACTGGGCGTAGCGGGCGAGGATGTTGTTGGTCGTCGACGTCGACGAGAGGCTCCCGGGTGCCTGGTACACCTTCCACGACACGCCGGCCGCCTGGAGCCGTTCCGGCATCGTCGTCCACGAGTAGCGCGCCTGCTCCATGATCGTCGCCGGCGGGTTCACGACGATGTTGGGTCCGTTGCTGCAGACCGGGCCGCCCGCGCGACCCTCGGGGTCGATCGTCGCCGACATCGCGTAGTGACGGTTCGGGTCGCTCGGTCCGATGACGGAGCAGAAGTAGTGGTCGCAGATCGTGAACGCATCCGCCAGCGCGTAGTAGAAGGGGAGGTCGGCGCGCGTGTAGTAGCCCATCGTGAGCGGTGCGGTCAGGGGGAGCAGGTGCGCCTGGACGAACTTGTCCATCGCGCCGCCGTTCCACGCGATGTGCTGCGCGTTCCACTCGTGCGAGATGTCGGCGGTGCACGCCGCGTTCATCGTCGCGGTGTCGAGGTGCCACGGGAGGAGCACGCCGTCGGGTGACGTGTTGCGGCGTTGGGGATCCTTCTGCGCGAACGCGCCGAGGTCGCCCTTGCGATGGTCGTCGAAGCCGCGGCCCTTGGGGTAGGCGCCGAAGTAGTGGTCGTACGAGCGGTTCTCCTGCATGAGGACGACCACGTGCTCGATCGACCGCAACGACGCGGGCGCGGCCGCCGGCTCGGCCGCCGCGGCCGGCAGCGCGGCGAGGGCATCGACCAACCCGACGCGGGAGGCGAGGGCCGCGCCACCGCCGGCGACCGCGACGCGGCGGAGGAACTCGCGCCGCCCGACTGCCTCCGGGCGCGCCCCGCGACGACCCCCCAATGTCTTCCCCCCAAGCTCTTGCCCGACTGGCGCCAGTGTGACAGACCGCGGTCTCCCACCTTGTTCATCCGGTGACGACGAGCTCGACGCAGACGCCCATGTCGCCGTCTTGGTGGAACCAGGAGCGAGCGTGCTGACGAGCGACGAACCCGGCATCAGGGCGCTCCTCCGGTCCCGTCGGACCGAGGCCGTCGTCGTCCGCGTCCGACACGCGGTCCGAAAGCGTCACACCCCGCGGGTACAACGACGCAATGGGCAAGAGCAACCGCCTCCGGCGGGCGGCGAAGCAGCGGAAACGTCAGCGAGCACGCGGCGCAACCCGAGGCGACCGGCGTCCGCGCGGGTCGAACGAGGCACCGTTCACGGGAAGCGTGGTGGACCTGATCGTCGAGGCGGCGAACGCGGCCCGCACGGGCGACGTCCCGGCGCGCCGGCTCGCGATCGAACGGCTCGCGTCCGAACCACGCCGAGGTGTCGCACGCGAGGCCGCAGTGCTCCTCGAAGCCCACGTCGGCCGCCTGTGGGATCGCGGGTGGCAGCCGGCGGACGTGAGCCGGGTGGTCGGGCGGGAGCTCGACGGCGGGGCGGAGGCGCTGGTTCGTCGCGTGGTCGCCGCGCAGGCCGCTTCCTACGAGGCGCTCGGCCGCCGTGTCGCGCCGGCGTGGATGGCCCAGGTCGACGAGGCCGACGCGCCGCCTCGCGCCGGTGAGCCGTACCTGCTGCTGGAGCAAGGCGAATGGATCGAGACCCTCGACACCCTCGCGTCGCTCCTCGCCCTCCTCACGATGCTCCCCGCCCTACCCGAGCTCGTCGATCCGCCGTCGCGGTGGCGGGACGGGACCCTCGTCGCCGGCGGGGCGCTTCCCGACGGGCTGCTCGAGAGGGTGCGGGCGTTGCTCGCCAAGGCCGAGGCGACGACCTTCGACGCGGAGGCCGAGTCCTTCACCGCGAAGGCACAGGAGCTCATGGCGCGGCACCGCATCGACCGGGCGATGTTCGATGCCGGCCGCGACCACGGAGCCGAACGGCCCCTGGGCCGGCGGATCGGGATCGACGATCCCTACGCGGACGCCCGGGCGTTGCTGCTCGCCGAGATCGCGGGTGCGAACGGCTGCCGCGCCGTCTGGTCGAAGCCGTTCGGGTTCACGACCGTGTTCGGGTTCGCGCACGAGCTCGGCGCGGTCGAGGAGCTGTTCACGAGCCTCCTCGTGCAGGCGACCGCGGCGCTGCGCCGGGAGGGTTCGAAGCAGGACGCCTTCGGCCGCAGCCGCACGACGCGGTTCCGCCGCTCGTTCCTCACTGCGTTCGCGTTCCGGATCGGCGAGCGACTCCGCTGCGTGGTCGCCGACACCGTGGCCGCGGCCGACGGCGAGCTCGGTGGCGATCTCCTCCCGGTGCTCGCGAGCCGCGCGGACGAGACTCGGGCGGCCGCCGACGCCGCCTTCCCCGAGACCCGCACCTTCGCGGCACGCGCCAACGACGCCGAGGGCTGGCACGCCGGCAGGTTGTTCGGTGATGTCGCCGACCTCGGTGTCCGCCGGGCCGTGACGCGCCGGTCCGCCTGAGCGCGCGGGAGGGTCGGCCCTCCGGGCACCGCCTGCCGACTCGCCGCGCGCTACTTCGCCCGCCGCGCCGACGGGCGGCGACCGGCCGGCGCAGGACGGCTGCTGGTCGCGACGACCTCACCCTGCCCCGACGGCGCGATCCCGACCCGGTTCCGGCCCTTACCCTTGGCCCAGTAGAGCGCGGCGTCGGCTGCCCGGATGAGGTCGTGCACCGTGTGGCCGTGGTGGGGGAAGGTCGCGACGCCGAGCGACGCCGTGGTCCGGATGGTCGCGGATCCGTGCGGGACGACCAAGGTCTCGGTCGCGCGCCGGAACCGCTCCGCGTGGTCCACCGCCGCCCCCTCCGGGCAGCCGGGCATGACGACGAGGAACTCCTCGCCCCCGTACCGGCAGCAGGTGTCGTCGGCCCGGAAGGACTCCAGGAGCAGCGCGCCGAAGGATCGCAGGACCTCGTCGCCGGCCGGATGGCCGAGCCGGTCGTTGACGGACTTGAAGCGGTCGAGGTCGGCCATGACGATGCTGAGCGGCGACGAGGCGCGCGCTGCCCGCGAGAGCTCGCGTTCCAGCGTTTCCTCGAGGTAGCGGCGGTTGTAGAGGCCCGTCAGCGCATCGTGGATCGACTGCTCGCGCAGTCGCTCCTGCAGCGCGAGGACCTCGCGCTCGGTCCGTGCCCGCTCGGTGATGTCGATGAGGACGCTGATCAGGACGGACCGCCCGCTGACCTTGATCACGTTGCCGTGTGCCTGCAGCTCGATGATTGCACCGTCCTTGCGGCGGCCGCGGAACGTGTACTCGACCTGGTCGACTTCGCCGCTGAGGCGCCGGCGGAACTGCTCCGCGACGAGCTGGCGGTCGCTCTCGAGTGCGAGGTCGAGGGGACCGAGCTCGCGCATCTCCTCCGGTTCGTAGCCGAACATGTCGTCCAACTTCGGGTTCGTGTAGACGAGCTTCCCGTGCTCGATGATGGCGATGCCGACGATCGACTGGCTCACGATCCCGCGGAACTTCGCCTCCGACTCGCGAAGCGCACGCGCGACCCGCTCCGTCTGGCGGAGCGCGGCTTCGAGCGCCAGGGTGCGCTCACGCACCCGTTGTTCGAGCATGACGGTGTTCTGGAACCTGCCGTAGTCGGACATCTGCGCACTCGTGCTGCGCTCGGCCCGTTCCACGAGGGCGCGGATCATGCGGTTGAGCCGGTCGACCTCGGCCAGGTGTTCGCAGCGGGGCGCGCAGGCACCCGAATCGGCGTCACCGGGTCCGGTTCGGCCGCGGGTGATGGGCGCTTCCATCCGCCGCTCTCCTGGTTCCGTCGCCGGCGCGGCCGGGGGCGTGCCGCGCCGTCCGGTCCTGATCGGCGGTCGTCGGAGGGCTCCGCGGGGCCCAAGGTCATTCCTTCGATGACCTCCGTTGATCAGGGCGCTCGACCCTCCGCCCCACGGCCGGCCGGGGCGGGCGTAGCGTTTCGGGGGTCCACCGAGCAGAGGGGAGACGGCGATGGCCGACACGATCCAACCACCCGCCGAGGCCGAGGCGCTGAAGCCGTTCTTCTTCGACGTCGCCGAGCTGCCGGGGTACACGATCGCCGACATCTTCGGCGGATCCGACGATGCCGAGCACTACTTCGAGCTCTTCGGCCGCGACCTGCTCACGAAGACGATCGTGATGACACCGGAGCTGTCCGTCTTCCACGAGACCGCCAAGCCCGGCGAGCAGGTCAAGCCGCACCGCCACGGAACCCAACAGGTCAACTTCATCCTGCGCGGAGAGCTCCGCTACGGCAATCGCGTCCTGACCGCGGGCATGGGTGCGTTCACGCCCGACACCCTGTACGCGTGGCGCGCCGGTGACGACGGGGCCGAGTGGATCGAGATCCACGGCGGCGGATCCCCGGGCATCTACACCGACCGCCCGGAGTGAGCAGCCGCAAGCCGGCACGCGTTCCGTTCGAGTCATGGGTGGAGCGCAAGATCCGTGAGGGGATCGAGCGCGGCGAGTTCGCCGGCCTCCCCGGCGAGGGCCGGCCGATTCCCGACATCGACGAGCCCCGCGACGAGCTCTGGTGGTTGCGCAAGAAGCTGGAACGGGAGCAACTCGCCGTCCTCCCGCCCACGCTGCAGATCCGGAAGGACCGTGACGACGCGCTGCGCCGGATCGGTGCGGCGACGAGCGAGGCGCAGGTGCGGAGCATCCTCGCCGACATCAACCGCCGGATCGCCAAGGTGAACTCGACCGCCACCGCCGGTCCACCGTCATCGGTTGCGACTCTCGACGTCGAGGACGTCGTCGCGCGCTGGCGCGCCGCTCGCGCGTGAGCCGGCGGCTCAGGCGACGAGCGCGTCGGGCAGGACGACGTAGAGGGGTTCGGCGACGCCGACGGAGCGCTGGTAGTTACGGATGCGTTGGAGCATCTGCTCGGTCACGACGTGCTCACGCCCGACGAGCAACGCCCCGGCGGTGGTCAGGACGTCGCGCGTGAGTCGCATGCCCTCGCGGAGCTGTCCGACGGTGATCTCGGCGACCTCGGCGGTCTTGCTCATCGCGACCTTGCGTGCGAACGCGGCGAGCAGGTCGGGGTCGTAGAAGCCGCGGCGTCGCTCGAGCAGCGGGACGGCCTGGCTCGACGTCATCCCCTGGGCGTGGAGGTTGTCGAGGTCGACCGCGATGCGAAGCATGCGGGCACCCAACGGCAGGTCGGTGCCGGAGCGCGAGTCGGGCGGGTCACCGGAGCCGTCGAAATGCTTCGGGTGCAGCCGGATGGCGTCGCGCACCTCGTCGAGGCGTGGGATGGAGCCGAGGAGCCGGACGGCGAGGGCGGGAAGCTGGTCGACCATCTGCTGCTCGGAGGCGTCGAGCGGTGTCGCGTCGTTGAGCTTGGCGGCGGTGTCGGCCGGGAGCGTGACCATGCCGAGCTGGGAGAGCATCGCTGCGACCTCGATGGCCCAGCGGTCGCCGGTGCCGGTGGCGTCGAGGAGGTCGGTCACGATCTGCTGGAGCCGGGTGGCCCTCGCGAACGCGCGGGGGTCGGCGAGCGAGAGCGTGTCGACGAGCGTCTGGACGCTGCCCCGCAGGGTCTGTTCGAGGAGCTCGCGCTCGGCCATGACCAGTGCGTACTGCTCGACGGCGCCTTCGAGGCTCGTCTTCAGCACGTCGAAGTCGACCGGCTTGGTGAGGAAGCGGAAGAGCCCGCCCCGGTTGACGGCGTCGATCGCGGAGTCGAGCTCCGCGTTGCCGGTGAGCAGCAGCCTGACGGTGTCCGGCGCGACCTCGCCCACCCGGTTGAGGAACGTGATGCCGTCCATATCGGGCATCCGCAGGTCGGACAGGACGGCGGCGTACGTGCCCTCGCGGATGGCCGCCAGACCCTCGTGCCCGCCGAGCGCGGTCGTCACGTCGAAGTGG
>Ga0070741_10010229_pt1 | contig 17811 bp, 17 predicted proteins | sample Coa_R1_4_FD_66440 | JGI IMG/M metagenome (GOLD analysis project Ga0070741, IMG submission 66440) | Surface soil microbial communities from Centralia Pennsylvania, which are recovering from an underground coalmine fire - Coalmine... | ecosystem: Environmental > Terrestrial > Soil > Unclassified ...
CGGAACCGGTCCGACCGTCATTGGAGTCATCGAGACGGTCGAACGGTGGTTGGACCAATCCGCGGTCAGATCAGCCGAGATGTGGCTCGGCGAAACCGCGTACCGGGTCGCGAGATGGGTCCCAGTCGAGACTTGGCAATGACCGGCGAACAAGAACAAGTCGACTCTTCTCAATCGGTGACGCCAAAGCGCTCGCTGACAAGCCGAAACCGCTAACCGCCTGTGACGCTGACACCGTCCGACCCAACCCCGGAGGTGCCCATGCATCTGCCCCAGCCAAGCCCAGCGCTCGTGCTCGCCTGCCTCGCCCTACTGCTGGCCGCCGGCGGCGTCTCGCTCGCCGCCGTCAAAACAACCGGCACAGCCGAGAACATCGTCGACCCCGTCAACGCCGCGCAGATCGCCAAGGTCGACCCGAGCGGGCATTTGCTCGTCGGCGACGGCGCCGGGCCGCTCACCGTCGACGGCACCGTGTCCGCCCGCCCGCAAGCACCATCGTCGTCCTGGCGGGCGAGCGAGGACTTCCACAACAGCAACGTCTTCCTCGTCGGGCCAACAGCCTCGCCGATCCAAATCACGAGCATCTCTGCATCGCTGGGCGCAAGCAGCGACAGCGCGGATATCCGGCTCATCGGATGGCACGTCGACAAAACCGCCACCAGCTGCGCGACCTCGGGCTTCGACGGCACCTTCTGGCACATCCCCTTCTTCACCGGCGCAGCCCCACTTGTCGTCACGTTTCCGACACCGCTCGAGTACCGGCCACCGAACGGAACAAAGGGATGCCTACAGCTGGAGGGGATCGGAAACGCCGGCACCTTCAACGCCAGCGGCTTCCTCGGAGGCTAACGACGCGAACCCCTGCCGCCCCAGCGCCACACAGCTTTTCTCAAGCCCCCCGCTGCTCCCCGCCCAGCCCTCCGAGCACGCACGACCTGAGCTTCCCCGTTTCGGTGGACAGGTTAGGGGTTGCTGATCGGGTGTCCGTCGTGGTGTTGGCTTTCGTATTCGAGGGGTGAGAGGTAGCCGAGGCTGGAGTGCCGCCGGCGGCGGTTGTACCAGCTCTCGATCCAGTGGAAGGCGGCGGCGCGGACGTCTTCGACGGAGCGCCAGGGTCGCCGGTTCAGCTTTTCGATCTTCATCGTTGCGATCAGCGATTCGCACATCGCGTTGTCGAGGGCGTCGCCGACGGTGCCCATGCTCGGGACGATCGCTTCGGCGGCGAGGCGGCGCGTGAACGCAAAGGAGGTGTATTGCGACCCCTGGTCGGAATGATGGATCGCTCCCGCCGCTTGCATCTGGCCGCGCCGCCAGATCGCCATGTCCAAGGCTTCGAGCACGAGCTCAACGGTCTTGTCGGCGCGCACCGACCAACCGAGGCAGAACCGGCTGTAGGCATCAGCGATCACGGCGATGTACGCCGTCCCGGTCCAGGTCGTCAGCTGCGTGAAGTCCGCGACCCACAGCCGGTCAGGCGCGTCGACGGCGAAGTCGCGCTGGGCGAGATCGGGAGCGAGCGGGTGCTCCTTCTGTCTCGTCGTCGAGCCTTTCCGCTTCTTCGCGTGGATCGAGACCAGGCGCGCTTGCCGCATCAGCCTGGCGACGCGCTTCTCAGCGACCTGCAGGCCGCGCCCGAGCTTCAGCTCCCGGTACACCCTCGGCGAGCCGTACGTCTGCTCGCTCTCGTCGAAGACGCCGCGGATCTGCTCCGTGAGCAGCCAGTCGGCCAGCTTGCGGTCGGAGAGCGGCTGACGCCGGTACTCATAGAAGCCGGAGCGCGTCACGCCGAGCGTCCGGCACAGCAGGGAGACGGGCTGGCGTTCGCTCTCTTCGTCGATCAGCCGGTACAAGCTCACCGCGGATCGGTCTCCCGCACGAAGAAAGTCACTGCCCGTTTCAGGATCTCGCGCTCCTGCTCGAGCTGGCGCACCTGACGCTTGAGCCGCCGCAACTCCTCGCGCTCGTCACTGGTAAGTCCATCGTCGCGCTCGCCGCGGTCGAGCTGGTCCTGCTTCAACCAGTTGCGCAACGACTCGCCGCTGACACCGAGCTCCGCCGCAACCTGCGGGATCGAGCGGCCACTCGTCTCAAGCAGCCGCACCGCCTCACGCCGAAACTCCGGCGGGTACGGCCTCTGAAACCTCTGAGGCATCTCGCTTCTCCTCCCTCGCCTGACAAGACAACTCTCGCCAAGCGCTCGGATGTCCGGAGAAACGGGGGAAGCTCATTGCGCCTACGGTGACGACAGTGCCTTGTCTGCAGGCGCTCGAGCTGGAGTACGTGCTCGCTGTGTCCGCCCAGGTCAGCGTCTACGGACCTGAGACGACGTTTGCGGTGCCGGAGCGTAACGGCGGCACGGGGCGGCCGCGCACCGTCGCCCGACCCGACCGGAAGCCGGAGTCGGTGCGTGCACTCGCGGAGCGGTTACCCAAGCGCGCCTGGAAAACGCTGCCTTTGCCGCACCGCCCCCGACGGCGAGCCGATCAAGAGCCGCTTCGCCTTCGTGCGCGTCGTCGCGACCCATCCGGTCCGCAACAACAATCTGCCGCCGCGCGAGGAGTGGCTGATCATCGAACGGCCGCCCGGAGCCGACGCAGCAACCGACTACTGGCTCTCCAACCTGCCGCCGAACACACCGCACGAGCGGCTCGCGCGGCTCGCCCGCCTGCGCTGGACGATCGAGCTCGACTACCGGCAGCTGAAAGGCGAGCTCGGACTCGACCACTACGAGGGACGAAGCTACCTCGGCTTCCACCACCATTGCGCGCTCGTCACCTGCGCGCACGCCTTCCTCACGCTCGAACGGCAAGACCCAAAAGCCCCGCGGCCGGCCTGACGCTGCCACAGACGGTGCTGCTGCTGCAGCCCGTCCTACGCTGCTGGGCCGGCCACTGCCGAACCTGCCGACAACCCGTCGATCTCGAACAACTCGTCCTCTTCAACAGACGGGAGTAACAAAGCCGTACTAGCCGCCAGACCAAGACGACCAGCACGCCGACCGGGGCGCCGCTCTAGTTGCGCGCCGGTGTGCGCTCCGGGACCGAGCTCGCCGCCTCCACGAGCTCGGGCGGCGGCGGCTTGTGGTAGACGGACTCCCACGCCTCGAGGACGCTGACCTTCGAGACCGGGAGCGCCGGGAGCGTGACGTAGGCAGGCGGCTCCTTGCCGAGCAGGCCATAGGCCGCGAGCTCGGCCTCGTTCACGCCCTGGTCGAACGGCCGCTGCGCGCCGGTGCCGAAGACAAGGCCGCCGCGGGCGATCTCGAGCGCGACGTTCAGGCCGAGGTCGACGGTCGTGATGCAGAGGTCGCTGCGGCCCGCAGTGCGCGCCGCCGCGATCACGCCTTCGGCGGGCACGTCCCACACCGCCCAGATGCCGGAGAGCCCGGGATGCCGCTCGAGCATCGCCGACGCGACCCGCTGCGCCTCCGCTGCGAAATCCGGGCCGCGGACGCCCCGCTCGGCGACGATCTCGAGCCCCGGGTGGCTCTCCGCGATCGTCTGCCTGACCGCGGCGTACCGCTGGTGCGTGACGAAGAAGTCGGCGTCGTGGTAGACGAGCCCGACTGTGCCGCTCCCGTCGAGCGCCTGCGCCATCAGATGGGCGGAGGCGACGCCGTTGCCGAAGTTGTCGGCCGACACGACGCTGACGTAGTCCTCCCCGGGCCTCATCCCGTCGGGGACGTTGTCCATGAAGACGAGCTTCACGCCCTGAGCCGCCGCCGCCTGATACGCGGCTGCGGTGGCGGCGGGATCGGTCGGGATCGAGACGATCACGTCCGGTGCCTGCGCGACCACACGCTCGATGTCGGCCACCTGCCGCGCGGCGTCGAAGCCGGCGTCCGTCACTGCGATGACACGGATTCCGAGCTCGGCGAACTGCGTCTCGAGCCCCGCGACCTGCGCCTGCGACCAATCGTTGCCGCCGTAGTGCATGACGATCCCGGCCGTTGCGCCCATCGCCCTCACCTGCTGGAGCTCCTCGCGCGTCAACTCGAGCGCGAGCGGCGGCGTCGGCGCCTCCCCGTGGGGGCCGGTTCCGAGGACGTCGCCCGCGCTGAGCCCGAGCAGGAGCTGTGCGTACGCGGGGCGGATCGGACTCACCGCACGCCGGTGCGCACGAGCAGCGAGTCGAGGTACTGCCGGCTCTCGCGCGCAGCGTCGACCGGCGCGCCCGCGAATTCGTCGAGCTCGACGGTGAGCCACCCGTCGTAGCCGACGGCGGCGAGCGCGTCCAGCATCGACTCGAGGTCGAGGTCCCCGCTGCCGAGGGGCAGGAAGGCGAACGGCTCGGCCGTGAAGTCCTTCAGGTGGACGTACACGATCCGGTCGGCGTAGCGCCGGATCAGCTCGGCGGGGTCCCCTCCGGCCGCGGCGAGGTGGGCCGTGTCCGGGCAGAAGTTGATCCGCGTCCGACCGAGGATCTTCTCGACCTGCTCCGGGCCCTCGACGATCGTGGACAGATGCGGATGGTAGCTCGCCGCGAGCCCGTGCTCCTCCGCGACCGCGACGACGCGGTCGAGCGCCTCGGCGAGCCGGTCGTAGTCCTCCTCCGTCGTCCCCCGCGCGCGCTGCGCGCCCCCCCCGACGACGAGGTGCTCCGCCCCGAGCCGCGACGCGAGCCCCGCCGCCTTCTCGATCCGCCAGAACTCCTCCTCGAGGATGTCCGGGAAGACGAAGTTCGCGCCCGAGTAGACACCGACGAGCCGGAGCCCCGTCTCGGCGAGCAGCCGCTCCAGCTCCTCCGGCCGCTCGTCGTACTCGACGAGGTTCCCGTCGAAGAGCTCGACGCCCTCGTAGCCCGCGGCGGCCACGTCGGCGAGCGCCTGCTCCGTCGACCCGTTCGCGAGGTAGAAGAGGTTCTTCACGCTGGTCACGCCGACGGGATGCCCGACGACGCCTCCCCACGTGATCGTGTGACAGCTCAGCTTCAAGTCCCGCTCCTTTCGCGCGAGTGGTTACTTCCGCCGCGCGAGCGCAACCGCGACGACAATGATCGCGCCGCGCACGATCTCCTGCTGGCTCGACTCGAGGCCGGCGAGGATCAGCCCGTTGTTGATCAGGCCGATCATCACCGAGCCGAGCAGCGAGCCGATCACGGTCGCCCGTCCGCCGAAGAGGCTCGTCCCGCCGAGGATGACCGCGGCGATCACCGAGAGCTCGTCACCCTCGCCCCACTGGAAGCGCCCCGACTGCAGGCGGCCCGCGTACAGCATCCCGGCGATCCCGGCGGTCATGCCCATCGCGGCGAGGACGAGGAACGTGACGAGCCGCGTGTTGACGCCGCTGAAGCGGGCGGCCATCGCGTTGCCGCCGGTGGCGAGAACGCGGCGCCCGTACGACGTCTTGCGCAGAACGACGTGGCCGATCACGACCGCGACGAGCGTCCAGACGACGAGCGACGGCACCGGGCCGAGGTCGCCCGACCCGAAGGCGTTGTTGTAGGTCTCGTTCAGGATCGGCTGGGGCTCGGTGTTCGTCACCCACATTGCCGTGCCGTGGGCGACGCCGAGCATCCCGAGCGTGACGAGGAACGACGGGATCGCGAAGGCGGCGACGAGCGCCCCGTTGACGGAGCCGACGACGAGACCGGTCAGGATGCCGACGACGATCCCCAGGACCATCCCGTGGTCCTGGATCGTCATCGCGGTCGTCACGGACGCGAGGCCGGCGGTCGCGCCTACGGAGAGGTCGATCTGCGCCGCGCCGATTACGAACGTCATCGCCACGGCCATGATCGAGATCGTCGCCGTCGCCCGGAGGATGTTGAGCAGGTTCGTCGAGGTCAGGAACCCGCTGCCGTGCAGCGTCACGCTGAAGTAGATGAAGACCAGCGCGAACGCGATGTAGACGATGTACTGGCGCCAGTCGAAGCCGCGGACCGCGCCGACGAGGCGCGCCCTGGCGAGCGGCAGTGACGCGGCGACACGCTCGGCCATGTCAGCTCACCCCCTGGACCGCGTGGTGGAGTTGCTCCTCGGTCTGGATCTCGCGCCGGCCGAGCTCACGTTCGATCCTCCCCTCGCGCAGGATCAGGACGCGGTCCGCGACGGCGAGGAGCTCCGGCAGCTCCGAGGAGATGATGATCACGCCGTTTCCCGCCTCGGCGAAGGCGCGGATCATGTCGACGATCTCGCCCTTCGTGCCGATGTCGACGCCGGCCGTCGGCTCGTCCATGAGCAGGATCTGCGGCTCGGTCCCGATCCACTTCGCGATGACGACCTTCTGCTGGTTCCCGCCGGAGAGGAGCCGGATCGGCTGGTCGATCGAGCGCAGCCGGATCGTCAGCCGCTCGACGAACGACTGCGCGAGCCGGTCGCCCTTGCCGTCGTCGACGAACCCGCCGCGGCTTAGGCGCCCGAGCAGGGGCAGGAGGAAGTTGTCGCGGACGCTGTGGTCGAGGATCAGTCCCTGCGCCCGCCGGTCCTCGGGGATGAGGGCGATGCCGGCGTCGATCGCGTCCTGCGGGCCGCGGATCTTCAGCTGTCGCCCGCGCACGCGGATCTCGCCGGCGTGGATCGCGTCGATGCCGAAGATCGCGCGCGCGAGCTCGCTCCGCCCGCTCCCCATCAGCCCGGCGAGGCCGAGGATCTCGCCGCGGCGAAGCTCGAGGTCGATCCCGCGCAGCCGCGAGCCGGACTCGAGCCCGCGGATCTCGAGCAGCAGCTCGGCGCCGTCGGCGACATGGCGCTCCTTCCACTCCATCGCCTGCTCGAGCTTGCGCCCGACGATCTGGTCGATCACCTGCTGCATCGTCAGCTTCGACGCGTCGTCGGTCAGGACGATGCGCCCGTCGCGGAGGACGGTGATCCGGTCGCAGACCTCGAACACCTCCTCCATGCGGTGCGAGATGTAGACGATCGCGATCCCCTGCTCCTTCAGGCGGCGCATCAGCTCGAAGAGCTGCGCCGTCTCCGTCTTCGCGAGCGCCGCCGTCGGCTCGTCCATGATCAGGACGCGCGCATCCTGGGAGAGCGCCTTCGCGATCTCCGTCAGCTGCCAGTAGACCGTCGGGAGCTCGTCGAGCGAGCGGCGCGGGTCGACGTCGACCTCCATCGTCCGGAACAGCTCGCGCGTGCGGCGCTCCGACTCGCGGTCGTCGAGCAGCCCGGCGAAGCCGCGCGCTTCACGGGTCAGGAACACGTTCTGCGCGACGGTCAGCGTCGGGACGAGGCTGAACTCCTGGAACACCATTCCGACGCCCGTGTCGCGCGCGTCGTGCGGCGAGTGGAAGCGAACCTCGTGCCCACCCACCTCGAACGTCCCGGCGTCGAGCGTGTAGACGCCCGCCAGGATCTTCATCAGCGTCGACTTGCCGGCGCCGTTCCCCCCGACGAGCGCGTGGATCTCGCCCGGGCGGAGCTCGAAGTCGACGCCGTCCAGAACCCGCACGCCGCTGAACGACTTCGAGATCCCGCGCATCGAGACGGCCGCGGCGCCCATCGTCTCAGCTGATCACCGGCTCGAGCGCAGGCACGCTCGTCCACTCACCCGAGGCCGCGGACTCCTCGATCGCCTCGCAGATGCGCGCGATCTGGTACCCGTCGCCGAAGTCCGGTGTCGCGGGCGCGCCGTCGACGAGGGCGCGGAAGAAGTCGTGGCACTCGATGATCTTCGTCTCGCCGTACCCGATCCCCAGCGCCGGGATCGGCCAGAGCGCGTCCCCGTACGGATGCGAGGGCCCGGTGAAGACGGTGCGGAAGCCACGGCGGTCGGCGGCGTCGGCCGCGAAGCAGACCTGCAGCTGGTCTCGCTTCTCGTAGTCGAAGAAGACCGAGCCGAGCTCGCCATGGATCTCGAACGTGAGGAAGTTGTGCCGGCCGTACGCGTTCCGCGTCGCCTCCAGCGAGCCGATCGCGCCGCTCTCGAAGCGGAGCAGCGTATGGAGCTCGTCGTCGACGTCGACGGCGGCACGCGGCGCGTCGACGAGCTTCTCCGCCGCCCCGAGCTTGTCCACGCTTCCCTGCTGGAGCGGCCGCTCGCCGATGTGCGTCGCGAGGATCGAGCTGACCGAGGCGATCTCGCCCACGAGGTGGCGGGCGATGTCGAGGACGTGCGTGCCGATGTCGCCGAGCGCGCCGGAACCTGCGATCGAGCGCTGGAACCGCCACGAGAGGGGCGAGCCCGGATCCGCCGACCAGTCCTGGAGATACGTGCCGCGGAAGCTGAGCACCCGCCCGAGCGCTCCCTCCTCGAGGTAGCGCTTCGCGAGCGCGACGGCGGGCGTCCGGCGGTAGTTGAACGCGACCATGTGGACGATTCCCGCCCGGTGGACGGCCTCGAACATCTGGCGCGCCTCCTGGGCCGTCCGCGCGAGCGGCTTCTCGCACAGGATGTGCTTGCCCGCCTCGGCCGCGGCGACGGCGATCTCACAGTGCGAGTCGTTCGGCGTCGCGATGTCGACGACGTCGATCGTCGGATCGTCGATCACCCGGCGCCAGTCGCCCGTCGAGCTCTCGAAGCCGTAGCGGCGCGCAGCCTCCGCGGCGACCTCGTCGCCGACCTCGGCGATCAGCTTCCGGTGCGGGAGCGCCGGCGCCGGCCAGAAGAACATCGGCATCGCCGCGTACGCAAGCGAGTGGGCCTTCCCCATGAAGCCGGCGCCGATCAGGCCGACGTTCAGTGTCTGCGGCATCCGTTCCTCCCTGACTCAAAAGTGGACGGGCCGCCCGCCGCGGATCGTCGCGCCGGGCGGCCCCACCTCCGTCTCGCACTCAGTGCTTGAAGGAGTCCTTGACCTCGCTAGGAGCCGGCGCGTGGTAGACCTGCTGCCACGCCTGCAGGACGTTCGCGTGCGTGACGGGCAGCGCCGGCAGCGCGACGTAGATCGGCGCCTTCTTGCCGAGCAGGCCGTACGCCGCGAGCTTCGCCTCCGTCACGCCCTGGTCGAACGGCCGCTGTGCGCCGAGGCCCTTGACGAGGCCGTTCCGGGCCAGCTCGACGGCCACGTTCTTGCCGAGGTCCTCGGTCGCGATCACGAGGTCGTTGCGGCCGGCTGCGCGAGCCGCCGACATCACGCCCTCGGCGGGTACGTCCCAGACCGCCCAGATGCCCTTCAGGTTCTGGTACCGGGTCAGCATCGCGCCCGCCGCGGCGTCCGCGTCGCCCGCGAAGTCAGGTCCGGAGATGCCCTTCGACACGACGATGTGGACGCCCTTGCACGACTTGGCGATCGTCGTACGGAAGCCGTCCCAGCGCTGCTTCGTGACGAAGAAGTCCGCGCCGTGGTAGACGGCGCCGATGTCGCCCTTGCCGCCGAGCGCCTGGCACATCAGCTTCGCCGAGGCGACGCCGTTGCCGTAGTTGTCGGCGGAGACCACGCTGACGTAGTCCTTGCCGGGCGTCATCCCGTTCGGGACGTTGTCCATGAACACCAGCTTGACGCCCGCCCTGGCCGCCTTCTTGTACGCGGCTGCGGTCGCGACCGGATCGGTCGGGATCGAGACGATGATGCTCGGCTTCTTGACGAGCACGGTCTCGATGTCGGAGACCTGCTTGTCGGGCTTGAAGTTCGCATCGGTCACGGCGATCACGCGGATGCCGAGCTTGCCGAACTCCGACTTCAGGCCGGCGACCTGCGCCGTCGACCAGTCGTTGCCGCCGTAGTGCAGGACGATGGCGGCGGTCGCGTGCTTCGCCCTGACCTTCGCGATCTCCGCCGGCGAGAGGACGACCTTGCTGACCGACGTCGGCGTCTCGCCGTGCGGGCCCTTCGAGAGGATCGGCGAGCTCGCCGCCCAGGCCGCCGTCGCGAGCACGCTCGACAGTGCAACGCCGAGCGCAACCGCCACGCGGCGGGATCTCCACTGGATCCGACTCATGTTCTGCGAACCTCCTGTCTTTCCGTGCTCTCCGGCGGCCGCCGAGCTTGGTTGAGGTCGCCAGGGTGCCCGGGATTCCGCGGAGCCCGCATCCGCGATTCCCCTAGTCACGCCCGTGACTAGGGGCTCGCCTCCCGCAGGGCGCGCGCCAGCTGCGTCCTCGACCCGACGTCGAGCTTCCGGAACACCTTGTGGAGGTGGTACTCCACGGTCCGCGGGCTGATGAAGAGCCGCGCCGCCACCTCGGCGTTCGAGGCGCCCTCCGCGACGAGCTGCGCGATCTGCGTCTCCTGAGGAGTGAGCTGCGCCGCCGCCGGTCTCCCGCCTGCCGTCCGCGCCTGCTCGCCCGTGGCGGCGAGCTCGACACGCGCGCGTTCGGCGAACGCCTGCGCGCCCATGAAGATGAACATGTCCCGCGCAGTGCGCAGCTGCTCGCGCGCCTCGCGCCGGCGGCGCTCGCGGCGCAACCATTCCCCGTAGACGAGGTGCGCGCGGGCGAGCTGCGGAGCGGCCCTGCTTCGCCGCAGGTGCTCGATCGCCTGCCGGTAGAGGCGCTCGGCGCCGGCGCCCTCGGCGAGGAGGGCCTGCGAGCGCGCGAGGATGCCGAGCCCCCAGTCGGTGCCGCTCGGGAGCGTCCGCTCGGCGAGGCGAGCGACGGCGGCGACCGCCAGCTCGCGCTCGCCCGTTCGCGCCGCGGCCTCTACAAGGGCCGGCAGTGCAGACGTGACGACGTACAGCGCCGGCTCCTCGCACGCCTCGCGGGCAGCGCTCGTCGCGGCCTCGTAGCGGCCGAGGCCGAGATCGAGGATTGCCGCCGCGTGGCGGGCGGCCGCGACGTGCAGCCCGAGATCGCGCGCGAAGGCCTCGCGCATGGAGGCCTCGATCAGCCTCTGCGCCTCCGCGGCACGGCCGCGCCAGGCCGCGGCGACGACCTCTGCAAGTGCGATCGGTCCTCGATCGGCGCGCGGCTCGTCGTCCGGGGCCTCCGCGAGCGGTGCGGTGGCGGTTCCGAGGTGCCCGGCGACGACGTCGTCCATCCCCGCCAGGGGGTCGAGAGGCTGGGGTCGGCCCAGCTCCGCCGCTCGCCTTGTAAGGTCGTGCAGGCCCTCGTCGTCCCAGATCTCGAGCGCCGCGAGACACCCGAATGCGAGCCAGCGCGGCTCGTCTGCCCGCCGGAGCGCGTCGATCGCACGGCGAACGGTCGGCGTCGCCGCCTCGTGGCCGGCGGTCACGAGCATGGTCAGGCCGTCCAGGAGGAGGTCTGGAGCGGCCGCTGCGGGCCCGGAGCGGACGGCCGAACGCGCCGCCTGTGCGGCCTCGAGGACGCTCCCGCTCCCGAGGCGCCCGGTGTAGACGGCCGCCTCGAGCGCCTCGAGGTAGCTGTCGCGGGCAAGACGGGCGTCGATCGGCTCGAGCGCCTGCGCGGCCGACAGCAGGACCGTGGCGCGGTCGGCGCCCCGCCCGAGCGCGAGCCCGATCGCCGCGCGGAGCCGGTCCGTCTCCGCACGCTGCAGACCGTCACCGTCGTCGGGGTGCGACTCGGCGAGCAGCGCGGCCGCCCGTCCTGCCGAGCCCGCCGCGACGGCGGCCTGCGCCGCGGCGAGAATGCGACCGTAGCGGCGGCGCGGATCCGGGGTCAGCCCCGCTGCCTGCTCGAGGAGAGAGGCGGCAGCGGCAGCGTCGCCCCGACTCCGGGCGCGCTCGCCCGCACCTTCGAGCTCGGCCGCGACTTCCTCGTCGGGCGCGAGCGCCGCGGCGGCGCGGTGCCAGGCCCGGCGGTCCGGGTCGATCGTCTCCGCGAGGGCCTGGTGGACCTGCCGGCGCTCCGCGACGGACGCCGCGTCGTAGATCGCGAGGCGGACGAGCGGGTTCTGGAAGACGATCCGCCGGCCCACCTGCACGAGTCCCGCTGCTTCGGCCGGAGCGAGGCCGTCGGGCGAGAGCCCGAGGCATGCGGCCGCCGTCCAGATCAGGCTCGCAGGCGCCTCCGTCGCGGCGGCCGCGACGAGCAGCAGCATCCGCGTTTCGCGCGGCAGCGGCCCCACCGACTCGATCAGGCTCCGCGCGAGCCGCTCGGAGATGGGGAGCGGCTCCGGCAGCGCCGCGAGGCCCGCGAGCTGGTCGGGCGTCAGCCGGGCCGGGAGCTCGACGAGCCCGAGCGGCATTCCTCCGCTCTCCGCCAGAAGACGCTCACGGACGCCCGCCTCGAGGGGGCCCGTGACGACGGAGGCGAGCAAGCGTCGGGCGGCGTCTTGCGGGAGAGGCCCCACGCGGAGCTCGGGAATCCCGCCGAGCGACGGTCCCGGCTCGCGCGCGGCGAACAGAAGCGCGACCGGCTCCGCGGCGAGGCGGCGAGCGACGAACCCGAGCGCTTCGGACGAGGGCGGGTCGAGCCACTGCGCGTCGTCGACCACCCCGAGCAGCGGCCGCTCCCCGGCCGCCGCCGCGAGCAGGGCGAGGACGCCGAGTCCGACGAGGAACGGATCCGGCGGCGCGGCGCCCGATCTTCCGAACGCCCCCGCGAGCGCGTCGCGCTGCGGCGCGGGCAGCTCGGCGAGCCGGTCGAGCAGCGAGACGGCGAGCTGGTGGAGCCCCGCGAAGGAGAGCGCTGATTCCGGCCGGGCTCCCTGGACGCGGAGAACGCGCAGATCCGCGGCGCCGGCGGCCGCGTGCTCGAGCAGCGATGTCAGCCCAGCGCCGTGCTCCCCGCGCAACACGAGCGCACCGCCGCGCCCCGAGCGGATTCCCTCGAGCAGGCCGCGCAGCGCTCGCAGCTCGCGCTCGCGACCGAGCAGCTGCATTCGAGTAGCTTGCCGGACCGCAGCGGCCGAAACGGAGCACGCGGCGCAATCTCGGCGATCCTGACGCCTGGAACGCGAGCTTGCGATTCGCCTGTGCGCATCGTCAAGCGGGACGGCGTGATTCCGCCGTCGAGCACGTCGTCGACGTCTCCGTCGGCACCTGCTCGGCCCGAACGGCGCCGAGAAGTCGACGACGGTTCGCGTCCTGACGGCGCAGTCGATCGCGGACGAGGGCGAGCTCGAGGTGCTGGATACAGGCCCTCGACGAGTCGACGATGGCGCGGGCCGGATGCGGCGTCCTCCCGCAGCTCGACAACCTCGACGAGCCTACCGTCGCCTCGATCCGCAGATCCGGCAGGGGATCTGGAACGCGCGTCTACCCGATCGCGTGTGCCTCGCCCGGCCGATGAACCTCCGAGACACCGTCTCGCTCGTGGGTGCCGCGGCGAGCTGCTGAGCATGGTTCGTACCGGCAACGACGAGGGGCTCGTGACGTCGCGCTCCAGCGGGATGGGTACCAGGCCCGACGTCGCGATCGTCGACATCAAGATGCCGCCCACAGACACCGACGAAGGGGTCGTGGTCGCCCGCGAACTCGGCTCGACCTACTCCGAGCTGGGCGTCCTCGTTCTCTCCCACTACCGCGAATCGCGCGCCCGGCTGGTCAAGAACGCACATTCCAGCGGCTTCACGTAATGACCTGACCGCGCGCGAGCACGAGGTGCTCGCCCTCATCGCTGAAGGCCGCTCCAGCAAGGGCATCTGCGACAACCTCTTCCTCAGCCCGAAGACGGTCGAGGCGCACGTGAAGCACATCTTCGCCAAGCTGCGCCCGACCCGGAAGACGAGACGGCCGGCAGGGACGCACGAGACGATGATGCGCGCCTTGCGCTCGCGCGGCCCGGTCAACCGCGCCCGCGCACACCTCAGAACGGTGACCTCAGCCGGTTAGCGTTACCGGCGCAGGTGACGTATTTGGGTGGCGACGTGGTCGTTCACGCTGCAGGCGATGGCCGGAAGCGAGCCCGATTGAAGCGAATTGGCTCCTCGTCGGCGGGAATCCGGCTGGCCAGGCGCGATCCGTCGGCGCCCCTCACGCGTAGGCGATCGCGCGTATCGTGCCTTGGCTACTTCGATTGGACGGAGGAGTCATGGGTGAGGTCGACAACGTGCTGGTCGTCCGGTTCCCGGAAGCGAGCAAGGCCTACCAGGGGCTGAGTGTGCTGAAGCAATGCGACGCCGATGGAAGCGTCGCGTTGCGCGCAGCAGCGGTCGTGGAACGCACCCCGGCGGGCGAGCTGCGCTTCCCCGAGCAGACCGACAACGTCGGGCTTGCCGGGACCGCGGGCGGGTCACTCATCGGGATGCTCGTCGGCGTCCTTGGCGGGCCGCTGGGCGTCCTTCTCGGCTGGGGCGCGGGGGCCCTGGTCGGCGGCGCGTTCGACATGGATCGCGCCGAGCAGACCGAGGACGCGCTCGGCGAGCTCGGTCGCGCGATCGCTCCGGGATCCACCGCCCTGGTCGCCAGTGTGAACGAGCCCGCGGTCGAGGTGATCGACGGGCAGATGGAAAAGCTCGGGGGCGAGGTGACCCGTCGTACTGTCGACGAGGTGATGGACGAGCTCGAGGCGGCGGACGAGGCCGCCGACGCCGCTGCAAAGGAAGCGCGGCGAGCGCTGCGCGACAAGCGCAAGGCCGATCTGACCGCCGAGTTCGGCGAGCGGGTCGGAAGACTGAAGGAGAAACTCAAGATCTCCTGACTCATCGGCGAGAGCAGCTCGAAGCCGCTGACCTTCGATCGGCTCAACCAACGAAAGCTTGGCGCCGATCAGGTACCGCGGCTGGGCCACGGCTGGCGTAGCGCCACCTTGCCACCCCGGTCATTCGTGACGACGACGATCACGGACTCCTGATCCGGCCGAGCCGGGCAGAGCTTCAGCCGGCCGGCACTCGACTAGAAGCTCGTCGACACTCGGCACACACACGAGGGTGGCCAGGCTCGCGCGCGTCGACGCAACTCGTCTTCCGGCCGACACGTCGGCACCGCCGGAGGCGAGAGCTTCAGCGATGGCGCCGGGGATCACGAGCCGGGACCATGCCCGGCCGTCATTTCTCCCGCCGCTCTGGGTCGAAGCCGCCGAGGTGCTCCTGGACGAAGCGATCGGCCTGGAGATCCTCGATCGACTCCGAAGCGAGCCGGCGCTCGGCCGGGCTCATGTTCTCTTCCTCGGCCTCGCGCCGGATCGCGTCGCGACGTATGCGCCCGAGCAACCGATCCCAGAGCCCACCCAACGCGTCACAGTGTCGCCGAGGAGGATGTCCGCCGCAACTGCGTGCTTTGCCCACGGCTGTACCCGCCGCGGTGGGCCCACATGATGCGCAAGCTGAGGCTGAGGACTCGCGCCGAGCGGGCCTCTCTGGCGGTCAGGCGCGGGAGGAGTAAGCGCTGCGACGGGCGACGCTTCGCAGCTGGACGAGTCGGGGCGCGCCGAGGCAGACGGGATGACTACGCGGCTGCCTCGTCTGCACCCGGACCGGGCACGGTCTCGACCTCGTCGGCGGCCAGGGTGTTCGTTCCCTCGGGGACGAGCGCAGCGATGACCGGGTGCCCGTCTGATCGGCGGCGGAGCAGGCGGGGCGGTTTGTCGCTCAGGTACTGGTCGCCCCATTGCCGGAGCGCGGTGAGGGCGATCCTGAGCTCGCGGCCCTTCTCGGTCAGCCGGTATTCGTAGCGGGTGGGCCGCTCGCTGTAGGGCACGCGCTCGACGATCCCTTCCTCGACCAGGCGGTTGAGCCTGTCGGTGAGCACGTTGCGCGCGATCCCGAGGTTCTCCTGCAGCTGGTCGAACCGGCGGAGGCCGAGGAAGACGTCACGGACGATCAGCAGCGTCCACCGCTCGCCGACGACCTCGAGCGTCCGAGCGATCGAGCAGTTCTGGCCGTCGTAGTCGCGTTTCAGCACGGCGTCAGCGTAGCACCTTGAGTTGCGTCACACAACTAACTCTGCTACGCTCACTTAGTTTTGTGAAACAACTCACAGAGGAGGCTGAGATGACATCACTGAAGATCGCGGTGCCGGGTGCCGCGCGGCGGACGCTCCCGGACCGGCTCGCGTACTCCCTCGCGGCGAGCGTGATCGGCCTCGGCTTGTTCGCCTCGGTCACACCCTCGCCGCTCTACCGCAGCTACAGCGTGCTCTGGCACTTCTCGCCGCTGACGCTGACCCTGATCTATGCGACGTATGCGTTCGGCGTGCTCGCGAGCCTCGTGCTCGTCGGGAGTGTCTCGGACGACGTCGGCCGCCGCCCGGTCCTGCTCGCCTCGCTCGCCGGGCTCGTCGGGTCGACCGTGCTCTTCCTGCTCGCCGACTCTGCGGCCTGGCTGTTCGTCGCCCGCGGGCTCCAGGGCCTCGCGACGGGCGCGGCGCTCAGCGCTGCGAGCGCCGCCCTCCTCGACCTCCACCCGCGCCGCGACCCGGCGGGCGTCGGCCTGACGAACGCGACCGCGGCGACGGCCGGCATCGGCCTCGGCATCCTCGTCTCGTCCTCGCTCGTCCAGCTCGGCTGGGAACCGCGGCTGCTCCCGTTCCTCGTCTTGCTCGCCCTGATCGTGACTGCGCTCGCCGGCGCCTACTGGATGCCCGAGCCCGTCCAGGAGCGGTCGCGTCTTCGCCTGCGCTTCGAGCGGCCGCACGTCCCGGCGGTCGTCCGCCGCCCCTTCGTCCTGGCGGCGCTCGCCGTCCTCTCCTCGTGGTCGATCGGCGCGCTCTTCTTCTCGCTCGGCCCGCAGCTCGCCGGGCACCTGTTCGGAACGACCAACGCGGTCGTCTCCGGCAGCGGGATCGTCGCCCTCGCCGCGGCCGCGGCCGTCGCCCAGCTCGTCACCGGCCGCAGCCGGCCGTGGCTCGCGACCGGCACCGGCTCGATCGCCCTCGCCGCGGGGATGGCGCTGATCGTCGGCGCCGCCGCGACCGCGTCAAGCGCGCTCTACCTCGCCGGCTCGATCGTCGGCGGAGCCGGATTCGGCGCCGCCTTCCTCGGCGGCCTCCGCGCGCTCGTCGTCGCGATCCCGCCCGAGCAGCGCGCCGCCGTGATGTCCGCCTTCTACGTCGCCGCCTACGCCTCGCTCTCGATCCCGGCCGTCCTCGCGGGCATCGTCGTCACCCACATCACGCTCGCCTCCACCTTCGAGATCTTCGGCAGCATCGTCGCCGCGATCGCCCTCGTGGTCGCCCTCGAAGCATGGCGCACGCGACCAACCCCGACCATCACCCCACGGGCCAACCGAAAGGAGCTCTCCCTTGGCACAGCATCCTGAGACTCAACTCCTCGACCTCGTCTGCTCGAGCTGCGGCACGGCCTTCACCGTCTGCTCGACCGCGACGTCGCTCTCGATCGACGTCTGCTCGAGCTGCCACCCCGCCTACACGGACGTCACACGTCCGCTCTCGGCGGGGAACCGCGTCGAGCGCTTCAACCGCCGACGCGCACTCGCTACATGACCGAATGGCGCTCCGAGCGGAGGAGATCCGTCCTCAGACGACCGGCTGCGGCATGGGGAGGTGCTCGTCGGCCCAGCGGCTGATCTGCTCGAGCGCCGGCAGCAGCGCCCGGCCCGGCTCGGTGAGCTCGTAGGCGACCGAGAGCGGCGGGCCTTCGTCGACATTCCGGCTGACCAGCCCGGCTGCGCAGAGCTCGCCGAGCCGGGTTGCGAGCATCGAATCGCTGATCCCGTCGATCGCCCGGGCAAGCTCGCGATAGCCCGCCCGCCCGCCGCTGAGCGTTCCCAAGATCACTCCCGTCCAGCGCCTCCCGAGCAGGTCGAAGGCGCGCACGAGCGCCGCGTCGCTGCGCGCGCACGCCTCGTTCCTAGCTCGCGCCTTCTGCGACGCCTCCGGCACGGGAATAAGACTAGCAACTCAGTAGTTACTCTGAAATTAGAAGTAGATCATACAACAGCAGCGAAAACGGAGACCTGCGATGACCAGCGCGACAATCACTCCCCCAACCGCCCACGGACGGCTCGGCCAGTTCCCGCTCGTCCTCGGCCTCGACACCTTCGGCGACCAGATCCGCGACGAGGACGGCCGGCCGCTCTCGCATGCCGAGACGATCCGCAGCGTCGTCGAGCAGGGCGTCCTCGCCGACCAGGTCGGCGTCGACTTCTTCGGGATCGGCGAGCACCACACCG
>Ga0070741_10010231_pt1 | contig 17810 bp, 16 predicted proteins | sample Coa_R1_4_FD_66440 | JGI IMG/M metagenome (GOLD analysis project Ga0070741, IMG submission 66440) | Surface soil microbial communities from Centralia Pennsylvania, which are recovering from an underground coalmine fire - Coalmine... | ecosystem: Environmental > Terrestrial > Soil > Unclassified ...
TGACCAAGTCGGATACGCCGTCGAACGATCCGAAGGCGATCGCGGCGCAGTCGAACAATCCCGACAACGCCGGCTCGATCGCCGGCAAGCACGACCCCGGCACGATGGGCGGCTCGGCGGGAAAAGACGACCAAGCGTACGCCGATCTCGATCCGCGCTACAAAGAGAAGAACGGCCACCAGCAGCGCGGCAAGATCATGAACCCCGGCGACGCGGCCGCGTTCCAGGTCGACGAGTCGGGCATCCCCCGCTACATCTACGCGTCGAAGCAGTGGATGACGCAGACGCTGCGCAACTCGGCGCGCCTCGGGCGGCAGCAGAAGGTGCAGGGCGACGAGAACCTCCACGGGCCGCGCCTGTTCGCCTCGGGCACGCACACGCTGCAGGACTACTTCGCGCACTCCAACTTCATGGAGATCGGCATCAACATCCTCATCCGGCAGGGCGGCCTGAAGATCGCCGACGGCGGCGCCGAGGGGCCCGACGGAAAGCCGCACACCGTCGACGCCGACCAGGCGCGCGGCGGCCGCGTGCTCAACACGCAGGCGCACGCCAACGACGCGCAGGGAAATCCCGAGGAGGGCAACCTCGCCATCGGCGATCCCGACAAGGGCGCGCACGAGTCGGGCGGCGACGGCGATCGCGAGGTGCTCACCACCGGATCGTTCAACCTCACCGACACCGTCGACAGCTTGCTCGAGGAGATCGGCGATCACTGGAAGATGCTCGATCCGTTCAAGCACAAAGAGGACAAGCCGAGCCCGCTCACGCTCGCCTGCCTCGATTACATGGACATGGACAAGAAGAACCCCACCGACTTCTCGGCGGTGGGCAACTCGATCGCCGACAAGATGCACACGCTGGTCGCCGACATCCAGTCGCTGGCGGGCGGCGCCGAGGGCGCGATCGAGGGCGCGGGCAAGCTGGCGGGCGGCGCGATCAAGGGCGCGGGCAACGTCGCGGGCGGCGTGACCGAGGGCGCGGCGCACCTCGGCGGCGGCGCGCTGCACGGGCTCGGCGGCGCGGCGGAGTGGGCGGCGCAGCACACCGGCGGCGGGAAGATCTCCAGCCTGTTCGGCGGCGCGGCGAACAAGCTCGAGGCCGGCGGCGACGCCGTCGACAAGGCGGGCGACAACGCGGGCGCGAGCATCAAGGGCGGCGCGAACAACGCGGCCGGCTCAGTGCAGGGCGCGGCCGACGGCGCATCGGCGAAGATCAAGGAAGGCGTCGCCAAGCTCGGCGGCATCGAGGCGGAGTTCCGCGGCCGGCAGCACACCGCGAAGACGATGTATCAATGGATGTACGCGCACGGCCCGCTCGACGAGCTGCAGGATTTCCTGCGGCCGATCCCGAAGGTCGGCCCCGAGGCGGCGAGCAAGGTGCACTCGATGCAGCAGGAGATGCACCGGATCATCAACGGCATCCTCGCGACCGCGTGGAACAAGGTCCTCGACGGCGGCGTCAACCAGCTCAACAAGGTCATCGGGACGATCCGCGAGAAGACCAACATCCAGACCAAGAAGAAGCCGGCGGGCGGAACCGGGCTGGCGCACAAGGCCAAGCAGTTCGTCGCCAACAAGTTCGGCAACGTCAGCGACATGTACGATCAGGCGACGGGCAGGCCGAAGCAGAACGCCGAGACCGGCACGCTCAACGGCATCGCCCCCGGCAGCTACACGCCGCCGAGCCACACCGAGGTGGCGAAGGACCACGGCGAGATCGAGAACGACGGCGCCAAGGACGTGACCAAGGGCGACGCCGACGCCAAAGAGGAGCAGGGCAACTGGCTGAGCCCGATCGCGCAGGTGCTGGCGTCGCAGGCCACCGAGGCGGTGGGCGTTCCCGTCGCCGCGTGCTGGGACGTCGTCGACGCGGGCGGGACCATCGGCGCCAACGACAAGCGGCTCGACAAGATCGACGAGACGGTCGATCAGTTCTTCCGCCATCCGCAGGACTCGGACTTCTGGCGCGCGCCGCTCAAGGCGGCCATCGGCTCGAAGCAGCTCGGGCCCGAGCTGCTCGCGCACCTGAAGAGCGCGCGGGCGAGCGCGCCCGAGAAGCCGAGCCACGTGACCGAGATCCCCGCCAACCATCCGGCCAATCAATCCAAAGGCGACAAAGACTCCGCCGCCGCGCCCGCGCCGCCGAACGCGTGATGCGTGCCGGCCGGTGGCTTTGCATCGGCGCGCTCGCGCTCGTCGCGTGCCGCCAGGCCTCCACCAAAGCTCCTCAGCAAAAGGCCACGTCCATGATCAGCGACCTCGAAGCCGCAAAGCTCGTCAACGAGCTGGGCCCGCGTTACGCGCCGCCCGACAAGCCCGCGCTGGTTCCCTCCGACGACGCCATCCGCGTGATGGCCGACTTTCGCGACGGCGACACATTCGCGCCCGTCGCCGGCGCCGAGACGCTCTATTACGGCTTGAGCTACGAGGTGCACGCCGACGCCAACAGCTACGAGAACTATTTTTTCTGCCGCATCAAGCCGAGCGGCGACGGGCTCGTCGGCTTCGCGACCAACTTGAAGACCGACGGCTGGCAGGAGGACGGCGACGCGCGCGACATCGCCAAGCGGCTGCGCAAGGGCGACGCGCTGCCGCCGAGCCCGGCGGTGAAGTACATGCGCTCGACCGAGCCCGACAGCGGCTGGTTCCCGCTCACCGCCACCGACGGGAAATCGAAGGCGCTCGCGGCGCCGAGCCCGCTCTGGCTGCGGCAGAACGGCAACCGCCTGCTGATCGTGCAGAAGCTGCCGACGCAATCGCCGTCGCGCGCGACGCCGTTCGAAGCGGCCGGGCGCTACGCCGAATTGTGGCGCGTTCCGTAGCGGCTCACGGGCGCGCGGCGACGGCGATCGCGTCGCGCGCGCCGAAGCGTCCCACGTAGAAGACGAGCGGGCGATCGCCGTAGCGCACGAGCGCGGGCGCGGCCGAGGCGGGGGCGAGCGGCAGCAGCGGCGTTTGCTGCACCGCAAAAGAAATGCCGTCGAACGACGCCGCGAAGCCGCTGCCGCTCGTGCCGTCGGGCAGCGCCACCGAGAAGCCGAGCGTGTAGCGGATCGCGCCGGTGACCGTCGGCTCGGCGCGCGCGAACGGGCGGTCGAGCGCGCCGCCGAACGGCACGCCGCGCACGATCGGATCGCGCGCGGGCGTGGATGGATCGCCGTCGAGCCGCGTCCACGCCGGCGCGCGCGCCGCCTGGAAGTCGGCGAGCGGCGCCTCGGCGGCCCAGATCGCGCCCGCCGCCGCGTAGTAGACGCGCAGCTTCTCGCCGACGACGATCGCCGCCGGCGCGCCGAGCGATGCGCCTTCGTCGCCGCCGTCGGCGGTGAGCGCGGGCGCGGGCGGCTTGCTCCACGCCGCGCCGTCGGGCGACGTGGCCGCGCCGATCGCGCCGCCCGCCGCGTACAGCATCAGCCACGGCGCGCCCGGCACCACCGACGGGCCGCGCACTGCGCCCTGCTCCCACGCGGCGTCGGCCGAGAGCGCGGGCGCGAGCGCGCCGAATCCGCCGTCGAGCGTCTCGGCGTCGGCGCGCGCGATGGCGAAGCCGCCCGGGCGCGCGACCGCCACCCAGATCGAGATCGCCGCGCCGCTCGCGATCGGATCGGGATCGGCGAGATCGGCCGACGCCTGCTGGAGCACGAACGGCGCGTTCCACGACTGCGCCGGATCGGCCGCGATCGGCGCGAACGTGCCGCCGCCCCAATCGGGCAGGTTCGCCGCGCCGCCCGCGTAGTCGCCGGTCGTGCCGCAACCCGCCGCGAGCGCGAACGCGAACGAAATCGCCGCGCGTCTCAAAACCGGCTCCTCACGGTCAGCCCGAGCTGCGGCACAATGCCGCTCGCCCGATAATCTCCGACGGGATCGAGCGGGTCGAGCTTGTGGTGCGCGCGCGGCGACAGCACCGTCAGCGAGAAGTGCGCGTCGATGGCGAGCGGCTTGGGCATCACGCGCCCGAGCCGCTTGAGCTCGAGCCCGACGCCGAGCCCGAGCGTGTGCTTGTCGCAGTCGGCCAGGTTGGACTCGCCGATCTGATCGGGCGCCGGCGACGGCTCGTACGAGTAGCCGCCGCGCGCGTCGAGCCCGATGCGCTCGCGATCGAGCGCGCGCCACTCGACGCCCACGCGCGGGATCGCGATGTCGCGAAATCCCGGCGCGGCGTACGGCGCCGGCGCCGCCAGGTGGATCTTGGAGTTGAGCACGCCCACGTCGTAGCCCAGCGTCACCGTCGCCGCCGGCGCGGGAAACTCGCTCCAGCGCGCGAATGTCAGATCGAACGCGACCAAGAGCGCGCGCGTCACCCGCAGCGCGCCGCCCGCGGTGAGCTGCCACGGCTGGAACAGGTCGGTCGCCACCGAGCGCGTCGAGAAGTAGCCGTTGTGCACGATCGGCGGCGAGCCGACGTCGCCGTCGATGCGGAACTGCTGATCGATCACCAGCGTGAACGAGTGGCGGTACGAGACGCCGAGCGACAGGTACTTCGTCACCTCCCACAAGATCCCCGCTTGCGGGTAGCGCACCGCCAAGAGGTCGACGTCGATCTTCGACACCAGCGAGCTGTCGTCGGGATTGCCGAGGGAGACGACGCCTTTCAAGTTCACGTCGCCGGCGGTGCGCGACATGAACGTGAGCCCCGCGCCGAGGTACAGCCCCGGCACGAGCTGCACCGCCAGGTTGGTCGACAGCAGCATGCGCTGCGTGCGGTTGTCGTAGTAGATGAAGCGCGGCTGGCCGTACGCCATCCAGCGCTGGCGCAATAGCCACTGATCGGGCAGCCACACCGCCGCGCCGAACGCGAAGCGCACCGCGCCGATGCGTCCCGGCAGGAGCAGCCCCGCCGACACGCCGCGCGTCGCGTTGGTGCCGACGTCGCCGCCGTTGAATTGCAGGAGCGGCTGCGCCCAGCGATAGCCGATGTCGATGCGCAGGTCGCGTCCGCGCGCGAGCGCCGCCGGGTTGTAGTAGTTGGCCGAGGTGTCGTCGACGGCGGCGGTGGCGGCGCCGCCCATCGCGATCGCGCGCGAGCCGAGGCCGAAGGCGTCGATCGGATTCGCGCGCGCGTCCGCGGCGCAGAGCGCGAGCACGATCGCAGTCGGCAGCGCGCGCCTCACAGGTCGACTCCCAGCGTGAAGCCGAAGACGCCGAAGTCGCCGCTCGCGCGCGCGCCGTCGAGGTGGTGCCACTGGCCGAACGCGTCGAGCGCGAGCGCGAGCCAGCGCCAGTGCACGTCGAGCCCCGCGCCGGCGGTGACCACGTGGCGATCGGCGTCGACGAGCGGCGTCGCGCCGCCGGGCGACGGGCTCATCTCGAAGAAGTAGCCGGCGCGCGCGTGCAGCGTCACCGGCCGCCACGCGTGCGTCAGCTCGACGCCGGCGCGCGGCACCACCGTGTCGTGAAAATTCGGCGAGGCGAGCGGCGGTGCGCCCGGCGTGGCGTTCTCCGACGGCAGCGGAAACGCGCCCCAGTGCTTCCAGCCGAGCCCGACGGCGACGGTGACTCCGCGCGGCGCCGCGAACGCCGCCTCGAGCGCGAGCTGCATCGGATCGAACTGCGCCACGCCCGCCACGCGCAGGACCGGGAGCTGCAGCGGCAGCTTGTCGCCGAGCCGGGTGGTGATGCGGACGTCGTAGCTCGCCTGCGACTGCCCGTGAAACGCCAGCCCGAGACGCAGCCAGCGCGCGACCTCGACGCGCGCCCCCGCGATCGCCGCGAAGCGGATCTGGATCTGCTCCTCGGCGGTGGTGGTGATGCGCCCGGTGGCGTCGGGCCCGATCTCGACGGTGCCGACCAGCGCGCCCAGCGCCAGCACGCCCACGCCGACGGAGAAGCGCCGGTGCACGCGCACGCCGATCGCCGCCATCGCCGACGCCACCTGCGAGCGCTGATCGAGCAGCGCCAGCCGCGCCTCGTCGGGATACGGCGAGCGCGCGCGGTTGAGCACCGCCGTCGGCGAATAGAAGGCGATTCCGATCGCCAGCCGCTCGGCCATCACGCCGCCGAACGGCAGCGGGATCGCGGCGCCGAACACCACGCCGTCGGTGGCGTCGACCGGGCGGTGCGCGCCGTCGAGCGACAGGCGATAGCGCGCGAGCACGTAGCCGAACGTGAGGCGCGCGCGCTTCGCGTCGACGAGGCCGGCCGGGTTCAGGTACGTGGCGTCGTAGCCGCCGGCGTCGGCGACGCCGGTCGCGCCCATCGCCGACGAGCGCGCGCCGAGGCCGAACAGGTCCGGCTCCGACGCGCCCGCCGTCGCGCCGGCGAGCGCCAGCGCGAACGTGAACGCCAGCGCGCGCATGCGACGCTAGCGCAGGCTCCGCGAGAAGCGGTGGTAGAACGGCGTCGGGCTGCGCTCGTCCTTGAGCTGCACCGGCCCGTTCAGAAACGGCAGGTACATCGTGCGCCGACGGCTGGCCGCGCCGGTGAGCGTCGCGCGCCCGACGCGGTGCCACAAGCGCCCGTCGTGCAGCGTCAGGTCGCCGGCGTCGGCCTCGATCGCCACCTCGCGCGGATCGTCGCCGTGATCGAGGAAGTGCAGCTTGCCGAACAGCATGCCGAACAGCCCCTGCCGGTGCGTGCCCGGCAGCACCCGCAGCGCGCCCTTGTCGCGGTGCGAGTCGTCGAGGTACAGCCCGACGTTCCACATCGGCTGCGGCATTTTGCCGTAGAAGAGATCGCGCAGCGAGTCGACGTGCCAGCCGAGCCGCGTGTAGCTCGAGCCGGGGACGTTGAGGAAGTGGTTGACCACCACGCCGTCCTTCTCCTGCTCGCCGAGGCGGAAGTCGTCGCCGCACGCGCGCCGCACCAGCTCGAAGCGCGGATCGGCGAGGAACGCGTGCAGCTTGGGCGAAAACAGCGACGTGAAGGCGAAGCGGTTGACGAAGCGCCGCCCGTCGCCGTCGAGACCGTACTTGATCGGGATCCCGTTGACGCTGCGCCGCTCCTCGGCGATCCACGCGCGCTCGACCTCGGCCAGCTCGCCGCGGATCAGCTCGATCTCCGCCGGCGACGCGAAGCCGCGGAAGTGGATGTAGCCGAACGTGTCGAGGAACTCGCGCTGCTCTGAGTCGAGCTCCCCGCTCAAGACGAAGGTGGTGTTGCGTTCTTCCAAGGTGGGCATGTTCATTTCTCCAGGTGCGCGCGCGCGGTCGCGGTGAGCGACGCGACGACGCGGCGGTGGGCCTCTGCGTGGGTCGGGGCGCCGAGCGCGGCGCTGAGCGACGCGTCGTCCTGCACGACGTAGCGGCTCAACAAGTAGCTGAGCGCGATCACCGCCAGGCGCGCGCGGCCGGCGGGGACGCCGAGCGCCGACGCCAGCAGCTCGGTGAACGACTCGGTGCCGGGGAGGAAGTGGCGCTGCTCGGTGCGCAGCGTGAGGCGGCCGTGGTCGAGCACCTGCCGCACCAGCAGGCGCACGCCGCTGCGCTCGGCGCGCGCGGCGTGGTAGAGACTCTCGACCAGCGCGTCCAGCTCGACGGGGCCGCGCGGCCCGGGCAGGAGCAGCGCGCTCTTACTGCGGCGTTTTGCCGCAGGCTCTACTGCCAGCGCCGCCTGCATGATGCGGTCGCGCAGCCGGCGGTACACCTCGTCGACGGCGGCGTCGTACAGCCCCTGCTTGCCGCCGAAGTAGAAGCTGATGACCGCGGCGTTGACGCGCGCGGCGGCGGCCAGGTCGCGGTTGGAGACGCCGTGGAAGCCGCGCTCGGCGAACTGCTCCAACGCGGCGTCCACCAGCTTGCGCCGCGTCTCTTCGGCGTCGGCGTCGATCGGGCGGGCCATGCGGAATTAATTAATCGATTGATTAATTCCGGTCAAGCAAAATCGCCTGCGACGGTTTCCCGTCGCTGCGCGCGGCGGCGCGGCGGCTACATCTTGGCGACGGAGAGCGGCTCGATCTCGTAGATGACCCGCACCTCGCCCGGCTTGCGGAACGGGTACTTGTCCTGGTTCAGGTACTTCTTGGCCAGCTTGTCGATGTGCGCGTCCGCGCCGTCCTCGGTGATGCGCGCCACGCGCCCGCGGATCTGAACGTGACGGTAGGGATTATCCGGATCGACGATCACCAGCGCCACCCGCGGGTCGCGCGTCATGTTGCGATCCTTGACGCGCCCGCGCGCGGTGTTGACGCGCACCTTGCCGTCGGCGACGTCGAACCAGACCGGCGTCACCTGCGGCGAGCCGTCGGGCATCAGCGTCGCGAGATTGGCGAGCGGCTTCTTCTGCTGCAAGAGATCGTCGTAATCGGCTGGGATCGTGGCCACGCGTCACCTCGTTGGTTGGTCTGTCGTCGTTCTAGGCGCCGCGGCGCGTTTGTCAGCGTCGGGCGGAAAGCGGTCGCGGTAGCGCGCGAACGCGCGATCCACGTCGGCGTCGGCGAGCGCAAAATCTTCCAGGCGGTAGCGGTGCACGCCGTGGCGGTGCTGCTTCTCGACGGCGAGCGTGGCCGCGAGCCGCGCCTCGACGGCAGCGCTCCACGGCATGCCGGCGCGCTCCTCGATGGCGCGCGTCACGCCGATCGGATCCTTCATCAGCTCGCGGTAGCGCACGTCGACGAAGCGGCGCTCGCCCAGCCGCGCGCGCGCGTCCATCGCGCGGTCCATCATGCGCGCGCCCTTGCGCAGCCAGCTCGCGCCGATCTCGTGCGGGTCGACCACGTCGGAGAACACGCCGCGCCCGTGCGCGATCATGCTGCAGAACGACGGCACCACCTCCGCCGGATCGCGGTGCGTCCACACGAACAGCGCGTCGGGGAACACCGCGTCGAGCTCGTCGATCCACTCCATGTGGTGCGGCGTCTTGAGCACCCAGCCGCCGTGCGCGCCGTCGGGGCGGCGCTGCCACTGGAGCGCCTGGAGCGCGCGCGCGAGGTAGCGGTACGCCGGCGATTGATCCTGCTCCTCGAGCCACGCGGCGAAGCTCGGCACGCGCAGCGTCGACTCGGCCACCGTCGAGCGGAACGCCAGATCGAGCAGCAGCACGTCCTCCTCGGGCGCGAGCGCGGCGATCGGGTGCACGGCGAAGAAGTCGGGCGCCATGTACGCGAGCGCCTTCTCGGCGCGCACGGCTGCGGCAATTCGCCGCTGGCGCTCGTTCGGCCCGTCGAGCGGCGCGGGGGCGAGCGCCTCCCACGACGCCAGCGCGCGGATGCGCGGATCGCTCGCGAGCAGGCGGTGCAGGAGCGTGGTGCCGGTGCGCGGCAGGCCGAGGATGACGATCGGGCGCGCGACCGGCTCGCGCGCGATCTCGGGATGGCGCGCGAACAGCGCCTCGAGGCGCGCGCGCGTGCACAGCGCCGCCACCAGCCGCGTGCGCGTGATCAGCCGGCCGATCGGGTGCAGCGACGCCTCGTCCTCGACGGCGGCGAGCAGGCGCGCGAGCGGCTCGCGGAACGACGGCTCGCCGAAGTCCGTGAGCCCGCACTTGCGCTCGGCCGCGCGAAACAGCGATCTCTCGTCGAGCGACGTGCGCAGCGGCCCGCGCAGGAGCGCCGCCAGCGCGCGGTTGGCCAGGCGCAGCGGCCGCGGGCGATACGGCCGCCGATAGTCGGTCGACGTCTCGCGCTCGCTCACGGCAGCTCCTTCACCCGCTCGACCGGCACCACGCGCGTGCGCGGCTCGGGCGCGGCGCCCGCCGGCTCGGGCCGCACCCAGCGAAAGCACATGGTGCCGAACTCGTGGCCCGCGGTCTCCAGCCAGTTGGGCACGCCCGGATCGCGGTGCGCCACGACGAGCCGAAAGCTGCCGTCGGCGCGCAGCACCGCGGTGCGGCTGTTCACGTGGATGCGGTGATAGCGATAGTCGAGCGACTCCATCCAGTGATTGTCGACCTGGAAGTTCCAGTGGTCGCACTTGGGCGGCGTGGCCTCGACGAGCAGCGCCTCGCCGGGGGCGAGCCGCCAATACGAATGGTAGTAGGCGATGTCGGCCAGTCCGCCGAAGCGGTTCGACAGCTCCTGATCGAAGCGCGGCAGCCGGTTGGTGTGCGCCTGGAACATCTTCGCCCACGACGAGAACAGCATGGCCGCGCCGCCGACCAGCATCGCCGAGCTCTGCAGGCCGGCGTCGAGGCGCGCGGCGGTGAGCGGTTCGGGCGCGCGATCGCGTTCGGCCCCCACCCGCTCGATGCGCAGCTCGGCGAGCTGCTCGGCCGGATCGAGGCGCGTCTGGCGCACGATCAGCGTCCCGGTCTCGCTAGACATTGGCAACCAGCTCTGGCCGGCCTCGAGGCGCGCCGGTTTTTCGCGCGACAGGATCAGCTCGAAGGCGCCGCCGGCGCGCGGCCGCAGCTCGCTCGAGTCGAGCTGGCCCGTCGGTGGCATGCCGTTGCCGCGGCCGTAGTGGCCGATCTGCGTGGAGAACGAAAGGAAGTGCACGGTGCCGCGCCGCCCGCTCACGCGGTACTCGTAGTCGCCGCTCAGCGAGGCGTTCAAGTAGACATTGTCAGGGTTGTCCGCGCCCATCTTGGCGGTCTCGTGGATCACGCGCTGCAAGACCGGCGCGCGCGGATCGTTGTGCTCGACGAACGTCTGCAGCGCGGCGCGCGCGAGGCGCGACAGGTAGCGGAAGCCTTCGGCGCGCGTCAGCGGATCGCTCGGCTGATCGTCGGCGAGCACGACCTGGCCCGCGTCCTTGAGCGCGTCGCAGAATTCGGCCCACGCGGTGCCGTCGACGATCCGCTGCGTGGCGCGATCGGGCTCGCTCATGCGCGGCCGTCCGCCGCCGGCGCGCCGAACGGCTGGAGCGCGTGGCCGGCCTCCGCCAGCAGCCGCTCGCTCTCGCGCCACAGCCGCGCGCCCGCCGCCGGATCCTGCGCCAGCGCGCCGCGCTCCTTGCGCCGCTGCGCGTGCAGGTACACGCCGGTCTCGCGCGCGATCGCCCGTGACGACGCCAGGTACACCACCGGCCGCGCCGCCACCGCCGGATCCTGGAAGAACGCGCGCATCACCACGCCGAGCGCCGGCAGCGCCCACGACGGCGCCTCGCGCGCCACGTCGGTGTTCACCGCGCCCGGGCACATCGAGTGCACCGCCACGCCGGGCGACGCGCGGCGCGCCAGCTCCTGCGCCCACGTCTCGAGCAGCAGCTTGGACGCGCCGTACTCGGCCACCGCGCGCCGCATGCCCCACGAGCGGCGCGCGCCGAAAAGCGTGAAGTCGATCGGCGGCGCGCTGCGGTGCAGCTCCGACGAGACGACCACCACGCGCGGCGGGGCTGCGGCATTTTGCCGCAAGACGCCGCGCTCCAGCAGCCGGCGCACCAGCAGCACGTTGGCCAGGAAGTTCACCTGAAACGTCTCGTCGAGCCCGTCGCCGGTCGCGCGCGCCTCGCGGGCCACCACGCCGGCGTTGAGGATGGCCACGTCGAGCGTCACGCCGTCCTCGGCCAGCGCGCCGGCCAGTTTCTCGACGGAGGCGAAGCTGGCGAGATCGAGCGCGCGCGCCTCCACGTTGGCGCCGCCGATGCGCGCGGCCACGTCCTCGACGCCCGAGCGGCACGCCGCGATCACGCGCGCCCCGCGATGCGCCAGCGCCGCGGCCACGGCGAGCCCGAGCCCGCGGTTGGCGCCGGTCACCAGCGCGGCCCGCCCGTCGAGGCGATCCTCGTCGAGCGGCAGGCGATCGGACGGGCGCAGGCGATCGAGCACGCCCTTGATCGTGGCGGTGAAGGCGCCGTGGCGCGGGCGGAGGCGGTCGGGTCGCACGGTCGGGAGGATACGTGATTCGCGGGCCGGCGCGCTATGCTGGTGAGATGAAGCGCTGCGCCCTGGTGCTCGTGCCGTCGCTCCTCGCCGCCTGCGCGCCGGTCGCGCGCGAAACGCCGTCATCGCCGCCGCGGTCGGGCGACGCCGCGCGGCCGCCGGCGACGCCGCGCGCGTTCATGTCCGATCCCGCCGAGTACGCGATCGATCACCCGTCGGAGGAGGCGGGCGAGGCGATCTTCATGCGCACCGGCGTCGGCGATCCGTACCGCACCGGGATTCCGTACCCGGTGTTTCTCGCGCTGGTGGCCGCGTATCCCGATGAGCTGGGCGGCTCGACGGCGGCGCTGACGGCGCGCTTCGGCTTCACGCCGCGGCCGGCGAACGCGGGCGGCGACGAGCGCGACGCGCGCGAAGGGCTGCCGATCGGCCTGCACCTCACGACCGATCCCAACACGCGCGTGCCGTTCGTCGTCTCGAGCTGCGCGCTGTGCCACGCCGAGGTCGTGCGCTGGCCCGGCGGCGAGCAGCTGGTCTACGGCATCGGCAACAAGCGCATCCGCATCCACGCGTACGACGACGCGCTGGCGAAGATCGCCGCGCGGCCCGACTTCGACAAGGCGCACCTGGCGCCGCTGGCGAGCAAGCTGGCGCGCGAGCGGCGCATCGAGTGGCCGGGCGAGTACCGCGACACCATCGTCGACGCCACGCTGCGCGCGCTGCGCGAGCGGGTGACGACGCGCGCGAAGCTGCTCGACCGCGTGCGCGGCGGCTTGCCGGGGCGCGTGGCGGCGATCGAGTCGTTCGCGCTCGTGCTCGGCCAGCTGCTCGGGCGCGACGTCGGCTTCGCGCCGCGCGTCGGCTGGACGCGCATCCCCGACGTGATCGGCTTCGCCAGCAAGCGCACGCTGAGCTGGGACGGCGGCGCGGAGGGCTCGCCCGACGTGCTGGTGGTCGACGCCGACATCGCGGCGGGCGCGCGCATCGAGTGGCTGTTCGATCACCCGTGGCAGGGGCCGAGCGTGTCGGCGTTCTTGCGCCACCTGCCGCGCGACCTGCGCTTCCCCGGGCCGATCGACGAGGCGCTGGCGAAGCGCGGAAAGATCACGTTCGAAAAAAACTGCGCGAAGTGCCACGGCACGTATCACGAGGACGGGCGCGCGCGCAGCTACGTCGAGCGCATCGTGCCGCTCATGCGGCTCGAGACCGACGCGGCGCGCGCCGAGGCGGTGACCGACGCGTTCGTGACGGCGGCCAACGATCCCAAGCTCGATCGCGGCATGCACCTCGTGCGCACGCGGCGCACCGACGGGTACGTGCCGCCGGTGCTGACCAGCATCTGGGCGCGCGCGCCGTACGGGCACGCGGGGCAGTGGCCGAGCCTTCAGGTGATCGCGACCAGGCCGGAGGCGCGGCCGACGCGCTTCGTGGTGCACGCGGCGGCGCCGCTCGATCTCGAGCGCGTGGGCGTGGCGCTCGGCGACGCATCGCAACCGCTCGCCGACGGCGACTACCTGCAGGACGCGTCGGCGCCGGGCTTCTCCGCGGGCGGCCACCCGTTCCTCGCCGAGCTGGGCGACGACGCGCGCGCGGTGATCGAGTACTTGAAGACGCTGTGACCAAGATCGTGACTACAAATGCGCCAGCAGCCGCTCGGCGAACTCGCGCGGGTGCTCGCGGTGCAGGAAGTGGCCGCCGCCGAGCTCCTCGACGGTGTAGCCGGCGGTGAACATGCGCGCGGCGCGCCGGTAGTCGTCGGGGCGCGCCACCGGATCGCTCGCGCCGGCGAACACCACCGTCGGCACCTCGATCTTTTTCTGGAGGTGCGCCGGCACGCGCAGGCCGAGCGTGCGGTAGTAGCCGAACGCGGCGTCGAGGCTGTCGGCGCGCGAAAAGCACTCGCGCACGGCGGCCAGCTCCTCGGGCGGCGGATTCCACTCGGGCGACCAGCGGCGGTAGATGGCGGCCAGCGCGGCGAAGTCGTCGCGCGCGAACCGCGCCGGCGCGCCGCGCATCCGGTATGCGGCAAAATGCCGCACGCCCCACAGCTTCGACGGCGTGGGCCGCAGCGTCGCCGGGTGCGGGATGGCGATGGTGAACAGCTTGCGCACGCGCGCGGGCGCGATCGCCGCCGCGCCGTACGCCGCGGTCGCGCCCCAGTCGTGGCCGATCACCACCGCGCTCGATTCGCCCAGCGCCTCGATCAGCGCCAGCGCGTCGCGCGCGATGGTCTCGAGATCGGCGTCGCGCGCCGGCACCTGAGTCGGGTGATAGCCGCGCATGAACGGGCTCACCGCGCGCCAGCCGCGCGCCGCCAGCCGCGGGCGCACGTCGTCCCAGGTGCGCGCGGTGTCGGGGAATCCGTGCAGCAGCAGCGCGAGCGGACCCGCGCCCTCCTCCAGATAGGCGAAGCGCAGCCCATTGGCTTCGACGAACCGCAGCTCGATCGACATTTTCCGCGATGGTACTCTGCGGCGAATCTTTTTGGCCGGCTGAAACGTCGTCGAGAGGGAGGCTGCGCATGAAGAGCGAGCAGGGAACGCGCAAGAAGCCGTGGACCTTGAAGACGCCGAGCGGCGCGTCCGAGTTCGTGGCGTTTCGCGACGAGGCGCTGGATCCGCCGGCGCTGGTGGTGCAGGTGGGCAAGACCGAGCTGCGCTATCACCTGCGCTGCCTCGACGATCTGCACGCGATGCTGAAGGCGCACGGCGACTGGCTGCCGCTCGGCAGCGCCGACGAGCAGAAGCCGGCGGCGCCCGGCACCGTCGAGGCGTGGGCGCGCTCGCCGAAGAATCCCGTCGGCGGCTGGTACGGCCTGAAGAAAGGGTTGCGCGGCCGCTTCGCCAACTACGTGCCGCCGGTGCTGGCGCAGCTCGGCCTCGCCGAGGTGGAAGACAAGCCGAAGAACAACCGCATGCGCGCGAAGTAGCGAGCTCGCGCGGCGATCAAGCGCGTTGGTGAAGCTCGCGGGCGCTCACTGCCTGGCGGGGATGCAGGCACAGCCGTGCGCGTTGCACACGTACTGCTGCCCCAGCGGACATGGATCGCAGCCGGCGAGCCCGGCGAGCAGCACCAGCCATTTCAGCGCGGTCGTCATTTCGTCTATCGACTCGGCGGGCGGACGTTGCGTTGCTCCCGTTAGCGCGGGGCGAGCGCCAGGGCTTGCGTGGCGTCGGCGACGGGGATGGGCGGGCCAAAGGAGAGCTCGACGGGGGCGGAGCGGCGGGCGGCGAGGGCGAGGTCGAAGCTCGAGCGGATGGCGTCGCTCAGGCGCGGGATGCGCGCTTCGTCGGCGCGCGGCACGGTGACGATCACCCAGCCGCCGCGATCGGGGTACGTCGCCAGCTCGTCGCCCGAGAGGTTCTGCTGCACCGCCGACTGCAGCTCGAAGTCGTACGGCGTCTGCCGCTCGGGCTGCTTGTTGCCGACCCAGCGCACCACGAACGCGGTGGCGGGGCCCTGCATCCAGCTGGTGAACAGCGTCTCGGGCACCAGGCGGCGCTTGTAGCGCTCGGTCTGCGCGTCGGGCGAACGCGAGGCGCGCTCCACCGACGAGCCGCGCTGCTTGGCGCGGCTGAGCGCGCCGTCGGCCGCCTCGAGGATCGCCTCCTGATCGAGCGCCATCATCGGCGTGGCGCCGACCGAGACGCCGACGAGGATCAGGTCCTCGCCGAACTGGAACGGCTGATCCTCGATGCGCGCGCGCACCGTCTGCGCGCGGTCGAGCACCAGGCCGTCGAGCAGGTCGGGCGCGATCACGCCGAACACCGCGCCGCGATAGCGGCCGCAGCTCTCGCGCGACTCGAGCGATCCGGAGAGCACCTTGGCCACGTGGCGCAACACGCCGTCGCCCGCCGCCTTGCCGAAGCGCTGGTTGATGCCGGCCAGATCGTCGACGCCGACCAGCAGGAGCCCGAGCGGGCGGTGCTCGGCGCGCGCGGCCGCCATCTCCTTGCCGAGCGCGCGCAAGAAGCCGTACTGATCGGGCAGCGCGGTCAGCGCGTCGATGTTCTTGGTCGTCGGCGAGGCCGGGCGATCCTCGGCGATGAGGAAGCACAGCACCGCCTTGCCGAGGAAGATGCAGTCGTTGACCTTGAGCTCCTTCTCGGCGCCGGCGCGCAGCTGCATCTCGTTCACGTTGGTGCCGTTGCGCGAGCCGAGGTCGCAGATCACCCACTTGTCGCCGCGCCGCTGGATGGCGGCGTGCTGCCGCGACACCGAGCCGTCGTCGACGCGGATGTGCGCCGCCAGGTCGCGGCCGATGATGGTCTCGGCGCGATCGAGCGGATGGCGCTTGTCGAGCACGCCGCGGTGCAGCTCGGCTAGAAAGGCTCCCCGACGTGCCTGGCTCACCGGATCCTCATCCGGCGCATTGTACCTTGTCGAAGGCGCGGATCGCAGTTCATGATAGGGGGCGAGGGTACCGTATGGTCGGCCAGGAGATCGGCAGCTACAAGCTCGTTTCGAAGATCGGCGAAGGCGGCATGGGCGAGGTGTACATCGGCGAGCACCTGATGCTGCGCCGGCGCGTCGCCGTCAAGCTGCTGCTGAAAGAGTTCAACAAGGAAGAGTCGGTGGTGAAGCGCTTCATCAATGAGGCGCGCGCCACGTCGCAGATCGTGCACCCGGGCATCGTGCAGATCTTCGACTTCGGCAAGACCGCCGACGGCAGCATGGTCTACATGATCATGGAGCTGCTCGAGGGCGACACGCTGCTCGCGTACGCGCGCAAGCGCGGCAAGCTGCCGGTCAAGGAGGCGGTGGCGATCGCGCGGCAGATGGCCGACGCGCTCGGCGCGGCGCACAAGCAGAACGTGGTGCACCGCGATCTCAAACCGGAGAACGTGTTCCTGGTGCCCGACGCGTCGGCGCCGCACGGGCAGCGGGTGAAGATCCTCGACTTCGGCATCGCCAAGATGCTCGACCCGGCGGTGAGCGCGCCGCACACCAAGACCGGGTCGATCCTCGGCACGCCGATCTACATGTCGCCCGAGCAGTGCATCGCGGCGCCGAAGATCGATCACCGCGCCGATCTGTATTCGCTCGGCTGCGTGTTCTTTCACTTGCTGTGCGGGCGGCCGCCGTTCGACGTGTCGGGCATCGGCGAGCTGCTCGGCGCGCACGTGTACACGCCGGCGCCGGTGCCGAGCACCATCACGCCGGCGGTGCCGCCGTCGATCGACGCGATCGTGATCAAGCTGCTGCAAAAGAAGCCGGACGATCGTTACGCGAACACGGCGGACCTGGTGGCGGCGCTCGACGAGGCGCCGATCGCGCAGGCGGCGGTGGCGGAGGCCGAGGCGGCGAAGGAGCCGGGCACGCCGGCGCCCGTCGAGCCCGAGCGATCGGCGCCCGAGGCGGCGACCATCATCGGCAGCGCGCGCGGCGCCAAGACGCCGATCCCCGACGTGACGGCGCGCGACCACGGGCCGCCCGACTTCTCGGCGCTGCCCGACTTCTCCGCCGCGCCGCCGAAGTCGGGCAAGTCGCCGCTGATCGTGACCATCCCGCCGGAGGTCGAGAAGCCGAAGAAGGAGATCACCACGCTCGGCGCCGCCGTCGGTGAATCCGAGTCGGCGATCCCGCAGCCCGAGGCGCGGCGCGGCAACTCGATGGTGACCATGGCCGTCGCGTTCGGCCTCACCGTCACGCTGGCGCTCGGCGGCTACTTCCTGTTCGCGGGCCGCGGCTCGACGGGCGACGTGGTGGTTCCGCCGCCCAAGCCGCCCATCGTCACCGTCACGCTCACCCTCGACTCCGATCCGCCCGGCGCCGAAGTCTTCCGCGACGGCACCCGCCTCGGCGTGACCCCGTACATCCTCGTCGCCCCGTCGCAGATCGCCCCGATCGAGTTCACGCTGAAAAAGGCCGGCTTCGACGACGCCAAGGCGCCCCTCGACGGCTCCCACGACGGCTCCGCCCGCGTCCAACTCGTCCCAACCAAACCCGCCAACTAATTCTTCGCTCCCTTTCCGCTCCCGAACCGCTACTCAGCGGAATGGAGCGGGTGGGCGCGAAGACTGTTTTTCGCCGGCGTTGAGGAGCGCTCCTCGCGTCTGCGCGAGGATGCCAGCGACGAATCGAGCGAAGCACGTGCCGCGCACAGCCGCTGCTGCG
>Ga0070741_10010232_pt1 | contig 17809 bp, 13 predicted proteins | sample Coa_R1_4_FD_66440 | JGI IMG/M metagenome (GOLD analysis project Ga0070741, IMG submission 66440) | Surface soil microbial communities from Centralia Pennsylvania, which are recovering from an underground coalmine fire - Coalmine... | ecosystem: Environmental > Terrestrial > Soil > Unclassified ...
GGACGATGCCACCCAACGGCAAATCGAATCCGAGGACGCGACGGCCCGAAAAGCCGGCGCACTGCGCGCCCCGACTCAAGCGCCATCGGGCTGGAGTTCCCGCCGCTTCAGGCGGCCTTGGGTCGGGTGGTCCGAGCGCTCCCGCGGCATGGAGATCACGCACGGCGCACTGCTGTGGCATCTCAATGAGCACTGTGTCGTGGGAATTTTCATTGTCATTCCGGGATTTGCCTGTCGGATCGGCAAGATCGAGCCGCGTGACGATCTTTTCTCGCACAAGAATGAAGATCCGATGCATTTCGGTGACTGGAAGGAACGCTAGCGCCAGATGAGCGATCGCCTTTCAGGGACGAAAGGCAACGAGTTACCTTTTGACCATGTGCGTCGGCATATGTAGCCTCGACTCGCAGCTTGAACGTTTAAGTCAAACCCCAAGCGGCTGTCCCTTGTGTGCTTCTAACAACAGGAGGTCTCATGTGATTTGGCTCACAGTTTTTCCCGCAAAGCATCACTAATAATCGGTGCACGCGTCACAGATCGACCCCGTCAGCCTTTGCTGACGATCCGCTTATCAGAGCAGCGCGCGGCAACAAGATCGACTACAGGGGACCAGTATGTCACTCACACAATCAGGGCGACTTCACCTCGGATGGGTGCGCGCGGCCGCATCTGCACTATCCATCGGCCTTCTGGCCAGCGCATGCGGAGGGGGCGGCGGCTCATCGAGCACCACAACCCCTCCTCCGCCACCGCCGCAGACCTATACCATCGGCGGCAGCATCAGCGGTCTCAATGGAAGCGGACTCGTCCTCCAGGACAATGGCGGAGACAATCTCACCGTTGCCTCGGGCAGCACGAGTTTCACGTTCGCCACGGCGCTCGCCAGTGGCTCGAAGTACGCTGTCACGGTGATGACCTCTCCAAGCGGCCAGAAGTGCGCCGTCAGTAACGGCAGCGGCACGGTCAGCGGCGCGAACGTAACGAACGTCGCCGTCTCCTGCACCTCCGCGACGACCACCTTTACCGTCGGAGGCACGATCTCCGGTCTCTCGGGCAATGGCCTGGTTCTGCAGGACAACGGCGGCAACAATCTCACCGTCGCATCAGGCGCCACCAAGTTCACATTCAGCCAGGCGCTGACCAACGGAGCCGCTTACAAGGTCACCGTCTCTGCTTCTCCACCCGGCCAGAAGTGCACGGTGACTAATGGGAGCGGCACGGTGGCTGGCGCAAACGTCACCACGGTCGCAGTCGCCTGCACGACCACCGCCTATTCGGTCAGCGGCACGGTCACCGGGCTCACGGGCAGCGGCCTGGTGCTTCAGGACAACGGAGGGAATAACCTAGCTGTCGCCGCACCCACCGGCAGCTCCGCGAACTTCACGTTCACGGGCACCCTGCTGAACGGGGCGGCCTACGCTGTGACGGTCCTGACACAACCCACTGCGCCGGTGCAGCGCTGCACGGTCACGAATGGATCCGGCAAAATCGCCGGCGCCAGTGTGACCAACGTACAGGTCGCCTGCGCGAGAGTCGGCCAGTACGTGTTTGTGGCCAACAACGCAGATGGCGCACAGGGTGATATAACCTCGTTCACGATCAATGCACAGACGGGCGCCCTGACCCCGGTGGGTGGGGTCGGCACGCCCACCCTGTTCCCCGCGGACGTGGGTCCCAACGGAGTCATCGTTGATCCGTCCGGACAATTCGTTTACGTGAGCAATGGAGGCTCCGACGATGTTTCCCGCGAGATGCTCAATTCGGACGGCAGTCTGACGCTGCAAGGGCAGTTCAGCACGACATCCACGGTGCCGGTGGCGCTGGCGATTACCCCTGCCGATACGTTCCTGTACGCCTCGGGGCATGGCACCTCAAACCCTGGCGTCATTCTGGGCTTCAGTGTCAACCCGCTTTCGGGTGCGCTCATCGGAGTCGTGAATCCGAACGCGCCCTTCCCCTTCAGCAACCCGCAGCTCGGCATCGCGATCGATCCGACGAGCTCGCTGGTGTTCAGTGCCGGCGATCCGCACTTCCTCTACGTCAACGCCATCGCAGCGGATGGCACGCTCACGCAGACGGTCGGATCGGGCGCCTCGGACGCGAGCTTGGAGGGAATCAACGGTGTCGCCGTGTGGCCCAAGGGCGGCTCGAGTGGAGGGTACGTCTATACGAGCAACAACCTTTCGAACAACGTCGGGGTATTCTCCTACGACTCGACCGGAAATGTGACACTGGTGGGTAGCGCCCCTGCCGGCAATGGCACGGCGGGCATTGCCATCGACGCCACCGGCAAATATCTCTATGTCACCAACTATACGGACGGTACTCTGTCCGCCTTCTCAATCAACGCGCAGACGGGTGCGCTGACGGCCATCGGGTCGGCGGTGGCCACGGGCAATGTGACTGCGGTGGCCAACCCGGGGCCGATCGATATCAAGATCGATCCCTCGAGCCAGTTCCTGTACTGCGTGAACAAGATTGACGGCTCGGTTTCGCTGTTCACGATCGGCGCCACCGGGGCGCTGACGCTGGTCAACAGCTACGTGAGTGCCCCGGACGGACACGGTGCGGGCTCGAATGCCCTGGCTGTGTACTGATCGCAGGTTCCGGGAACTGCTCTAACCGCCTAGCCGGCGGCGTGCGCTTCGCGCCGCCGCCGGCTTTTTCTACGTGCTGGCCAGCGCTCCTCACGTGCAAAGAAAGATCATCGGCTACCACCAGGACGACGAAGGTCATTGGGTGGCGGAGCTCGAGTGTGGTCACGGCCAACACGTGCGTCATGACCCGCCTTGGGTGAATCGGCCCTGGGTCACGACTGCACAGGGGCGCGCGGCAGCGCTCGGGGAAAAGTTGGATTGCAGAAAGTGCCTCGAGGGTCCACCCGGAACTGGGACCTGAGCGCTCCCTGGTGCATCGCAATCCACGCTGCGCAGACTGCTCCAGGGGCGCTGCCGCGAAATTTCGGGCGACCGCGACCGAGTTGGCGTAGGCTCTCCAGCCCGGACGCGGAAACGCAGGAGTCGGCCGCCATGCTCATACTGACGCGAAGAGTGGGGGAAACCCTCATGGTGGGCAACGACGTCACCGTCACCGTGCTCGGGGTGAAAGGCAATCAGGTGCGCGTCGGCATCAATGCGCCGAAATCCGTTGCCGTCCATCGTGAGGAGATCTTCGTGCGGATTCAGCGCGAGAATTCAGCGGCGACGCAGGCGCCACCGGACGGAGCTGGGGGCGAGGCCCCTCGCGCGTCCTGACTCGTGGCGTTCTGAGGAACTGCTGCGCGAGGCTTTTGGTCGCCCTCACCCGTTCGGGCGCGCGGCGCACTTGTACAGTGTGGTCCCCCGAATCGTGCTGGCGACGGCATATTTTCCCAGCTTGGCGCATTCCAGCTTCTTCTGCTGCAGGATCTTCTGCTGCACTCGCTGCTGCGCCTCGGTTTGCTTGGCTGGGCTTGTCTGGGCGAGGGCGAATCCGCACCAGCCCACCAGGACAATCAGTCCCACTGAGCGAGTCACGGTTGTGAAGCCGTTCGTGGCGATATGCTCGTAGTGGGTCGGGCGCATCGAGGTCCTCCTCAGCTTTGGAGCTCGGCCAGCTCTGCCGGCGTCAAACGCAGGGTGCCGGCTGCGACATTGTCCTCCAGATGCGCCCGGGAAGAGGTTCCCGGGATCGGCAGCAGCGCGCTCGAGTGCTGCAGCAGCCACGCCAGGACCACGCGCGCGGTACTCACCGAGTGCGCCTGTGCAACGCGCTCGGCGGAGGAAGACCACAAAGCCTCCAAAATCCTGCGGCGCCGCGACCTGCGACCCCCGAGCGGTGCCCACGGCAGGTAGGCCAGGCGCTGCGAGGCGCAGTATTGCAGCACTGCCTCATTACCCCGATCGCCGACGTTATATCGATTTTGCACCGAGACGATCGGCGCGAGGGCCTGAGCGCGCTTGAGCTGCGCCAGCGTCACGTTGGAGACTCCGATGTAGCGGATCTTCCCCTGCTCTCGCAGGCGCACGAGCTCCCCGATTGAATCCTCGAAAGGGACGTTCGGATCCGGGGTATGAAGCTGATACAGATCGATGCGCTCCAGGTGCAGGCGCCTGAGGCTGCCCTCGCATGCCGCACGTAGATGCTCGGGCCTTCCGTCCGCCACCCATTGATCCGGTCCCGGGCGCGTAAAGCCTCCCTTGGTCGCGATCACCAGACCCGCCGGATACGGATGCAGGGACTCGTAAATGAGCTGCTCACTCACGTCGGGCCCGTACGCATCGGCGGTATCGATCAGGTTTACCCCGAGCTCGATGGCTCGGCGAAGCACCGCACGCGCCTCCGGAACATCGGCGGGCGCACCCCAGATTCCATCCCCGGTGATGCGCATTGCCCCATATCCGATGCGATTGACGGTCAGATCGCCGCTGCGGAGGGTGCCGGCCGCTGAGGCGTTCGGCTGCGCGGCAGATCCCGTCGAGGTTTCGGCCCCGAGCGCATTCTGCGGATACAGGCGCTGCCCGGCCAGAGTCAAAAGGCTTGCCCCAACGCCTGCAACGGCAGCTCGTCGAGAGCTTTTGCAGGACGCGGCCTGGCGCGATTGAGCCCCTGGCACCTCGCGCACCTGGCGGGCCGAGGGATCCGGTGGGGCGCGGTCGTGGGGTCGGGGTGGGGTTTGCACGCGAGTCGCGGAGCCCCTCAGGGCTTGCGCAGGTATCTGTCTATCCATTCGATCCAGCGCCGATAGACATCGGTGGAGCGCACCGGGTCACCGGGGAAATGGCCCGGAACCGGATAGGCATAAAACTGCACGGTCACTCCGTGGTCCCTGAGGGCGTGATACATGAGATAGGACTGGGAGATCGGCACACGCGCATCACCGGTATCCGACAGGATCAGGGTCGGTGTGGTGATCTGCCAGGCGTAAGAGATCGGCGACTGCTCCCGATACGCCTGCAGCAGCTTCTCGGACCACGGAGGGCCGCCAAAGATGTAGCGCTCCGTCACGTTGAAATCTGCCAGGGCATACTCGTGAATGAGATCGTTGACCGCTGCGCCGGAGACGGCCGCCTTCCAGATGTGGTAGTGCCCGATCATCCACGAGGTCATGTATCCGCCGTAGGACCAACCGGAGACCGCGATGCGGCTCGTATCTACGAATCCCTTCGCCTCGAGCGCCGACAGTCCGGCCATGACGTCCCGCCCTGGGCCCGCGCCGGCATCGTTGAAGATCGCATGCTCGTAGGCGTTGCCCAGGTTGTCACTGCCACGGTAGTTCGGTGAAAAGACGACGTACCCGCGCGCCGCGAGCAATTGGGAGAGAGCACTGAACGAAAGCGCCGAAGAAGCCTGGGGTCCGCCATGGATGACCAGCACCAGCGGGTATTTGTGCGCCGGCGTGAACTCCGGCGGATAGACGACCACACCGTCCTCCGTCACTCCGTCGGCCCCCTTCCAGGTGAGCTCCTCGGCGCGGCCGATCTCGCGTGCGGCAATTTCCTGGTTGAAGCTCGTCAGACACTTCGGCGCGCCGCCGCCCGGCGGTACGTAGTAGATCTCGTTGGGATGAGATGGCGTGCTGCCCGCCAGGGCGAGCGCCCCATTCTTTCCCAAAGTCACATCGGCCCAGAAACTCCAGCTGGGATCGACGTCGCCCAGATCAAGCCGCTTCGCATTGCCCTTGCGTGGCTGGTACCACAATCCCACGCGCACCCGGTCATGTGCCGCCACCAAAAGAGCGTCGCCACCGCGATTCCAGATGGCCCGCACGATATTGCGATCGAGCTCGTGCGTCAGGTCGATACCGTTCCCGCCCTCAGCGCTCGTCAGGAACAGCTCGGTGCCGTTGTTCGGATCACCATCGCGAGGGTACCAATAGGCTACCGAGGCGCCATCGGGTGAATAGAGCGGATACCCTTCGAGCGCCTTGTGGGCAGTCAACTTGCGGATCCGTCCACTGGCTACGTCCACTGCTGCAATCACGGATTGATCTGAATCGCCCCAGTTGGGCGTAGCCTGCTGCACGATCAGGATCGATTTGCCATCGGGCGACCAGGACAGCGGGGAGGCCGGCGAGCTCGGTGGCGCCGCCTTGGGAAGACTCCAGCTGCCCGAAGTCAGGCGACGCGCCGGACCGCCCTCTGCGGGCACCAGCCACAGATGCGACGGCATCTCAGCCTCAGTGGCCAGATAATCGTTGTCCCCCACCTCGAAGGCGTCGTTGTGTTTGGCGATCTCCTTCCTGTTCGGATTCTCGTCCGCGGTCACGTAGGCCATCTGGGTCCCGTCCGGGCTCCATTCGACCTGCTCGACGTTCTCGCCAGAGTGCGTGATGCGCTGAGCTTCCCCGCCATTCATCGGCAGCACGAATACCTGGTACTTCGGTTCGTTCGGCGGCGCCGGCTCCGGCGGGGACTGCTCGGCCTTCGCAGCGCCGTCCTCTTTTTCCTCGGGTTTGAGCTGGACGGGATCCAGAAACGCTATGCGATCGCCGGTGGGAGACCAGCGGGGATTGCTCACGCCTCTGCGGTCGTAAGTCAGTGTGCGCTGCTTGCCGGACTCCACATCCACCAGGATCAGTGAGCGGTCATAGCGTGCTTCGCGAATATTCGGACGCGCGACAACGAACACGATGGATCGGCCATCGGGCGAAATCTGTGCATCGGAGACGCGGACCATCTTCGCCACGTCGTCGAGCTCCAGCCGTTTGCCCGCAGCCATCGCGCTGCCGAAGGATCCGATGGTGAGAGCCAATGCGAGGAGCCCACAAACATGTCTTCTGCTTGTTCTCATGATGAGGCGCCAGCCGTGAACGGGGTCGGATTATGAAACCGTGTCCCACTGCGCGCAATCAGGGTATGCGAGGGCTGACGCGGCAGATGCCCGGACACCAGGCCGACTCGCCACGGGGCTGCCTGCTCGGCCATTGGGTCTTGGACTCGTAGCTCGGAGTGGGCGTTTGCGCCTGAGAACTTCCGGCGCGCTCAGTCGCGCAGCATTGGAAGAATCTCGTCCGTCAGAAGTTTGTCCGTGAGCGCTCCAGCTCCCGAAACGTGGAAATTCGTGGTCGTGATGACCACGACGGCCCTCTCCGCAGGGAATACGTAGACCTTGTTCCCACCCGCCCCGTACATGGGTGCTCGGGCTCATGGGCCATGCTCCTCGGCAGAGTCCTTGTGCACCCGCTCCTGTTCCTTCATCGCATCGCTGAGGAGATCCTCGCCAGCGGCCAGATCCGGGTGGATCTCGGACGGCTTGATGTCATAACGCCTGGCTCTGCGGGTGCGAATCACCCCGATCAGAACGATCGTGAACACGCCCAACAGGAGAATGTTCAGAATCGTCTCCAGCGTAGCTCACCTACCGTGTGTCGAGTTGTGAGTGCACGTCCATCCTCACGAGCGCTGCATGACCAACCCTGCCCTACTTCGGGAGCAGAATAGCATCCGTCTGCGGGCTCGGCGCCTTCTTGCCAGGCGGCAGGCGGCGCTTGGCTGGATCTTTGACCAGGTGCAGAACCCGTTTGAACATCTCGTCCCCAGCGGGTGGACGTCCGACGTGGACGACCGCGCTATCCTTCAGCTCCGTCGTGAGCGCACCGCGGATCAGCTTCAGCGTGTCGGCATCCAGGGAATCGAGCACTTCGTCCATCACGATCCAAGGCGGCGCATGTAAGACCAGCCGCGCAAACGCCAGCCCCGCCAGCTCCTCGGCACTGACCTGCTGCTGCCAGCCTTTGGTCTTGTCGAGGATGGGAATCAAGCGCTGCAGATTCAGCTCCTTGAGTGCGCTCGTGTATGCCGCGTCCTTGAAGTCCTCGGCGCCTCGCGGATAGGACATCGCCTCCCGCAGGCTTCCCGGGGGCCAGTAGGGTGTGCGCGGCATATAGTGGATCTCCTGTCCTTCGGGCCGGGTCACCGTTCCGGAGCCCCACGGCCATAAGCCCGCCAGCGCACGAAACAGCAGGGTTTTGCCGGTCCCGGGCGCACCGGCAATCAGAACGCGATCGCCATTATGGATTTTGACATGCGCCTCCTTGAGCATCGTCGCACCCGCCGGAGAGGCGATCTCGAGCGCCTCGATCTCGAGCGTGCCCTCCTCTCCGCGCGGAAAAGAGATCTGACTTTCGACGGAATGCAGCTCATCCATCGTAAGAATCTCGCGACGAAAGCTTGCCACGCGCAACAGCGTCGCGCGCCAGTCGGCTATGGTGGGGAAGTTGTCCACGAACCAGCGTAGCGAGGTCTGCACCTGGGTGAATGCGCCGGCGGCCATCATGAGACCGCCAAAGGAAAGCTCGTGCGCGAAATACAGGGGCGCCGCGGCGAGGATCGGTGCGACCAGCGTGAACCATCCGTAGCCGGCGGTGATCCACGTCAGGTTCGTCAAGCCGAACACGAGCCGTTTGGTGGCAGCCAGGACGTCTGCAACGTCCCGCTCGATCCGCCGAGCCTCATGCGCCTCGCCGTTGGCCAGCGAGATCGCATCGATATGCTCGTTGACACGCACCAGCGAGAAACGCAGATCCGCTTCGCGTGCGTAGCGTTCGGCATTGCGGGAGACCAGAGTGCGGCCAACCCAGTAGGTGAGCAAAGAGGCTGAGCCTGCATAAAGCACCGCAGCCCAGACCATGTAACCGGCCACCACGAAGGTACGGCCGTGAATATGAAACGTGAAAGCGCTCGAGATGTGCCACAGCACGCTGACGAAAGAGGCGACCAGAACGCCCGCCTGGAGAAGCTGCGTGCCGAGCTCAGCGGACAACTCGGTCAGATGCCGGGCATCCTCATGCATGCGCTGATCGGGGTTGATGCCGATGGGCCCCGCGCTGGCCAGGCGGAAGGCGCGCATGGGCTGCAGCCAGTTCTCGATGAGATCCTTGGCGAGCCCTTCGCGCAACTTCAGCTTCGACATCTCCACGAGCCAGCGCTGACCGACATTCAGCACCAGCAGTCCGCCCACGATGATCCCGAAGACCTGCAACTGGTGAAAGAAGTCGCCGAGGTCGCGCCTCGCGAGGGCATCGTAGAAGGGCTTGTTCCACGCGTTGAGCCGGATCTGGCCGTAAGCGGTGAGAATGACCACCGCGACGAGCCCCCCGGCGAGCATAAAGAGCGTGTTGCGCACCGGTGATGCCCAAAGCGCCCGCAACATCATTGCCATTTGCGAGCCCAGGCTCGCATCACCGGCATCGGTCGCTGCGGTCGAGTCCTTGGGAGGCTTCTTCTTTGCCCTTTTCGCCATGAAAGTCCCCTGCGAGATCCTGGGAGAAGGGGATTTTGCCAGAGCCCCGGTCTGGCCAAGGGTCGGGGCGGTGAGGGTTTTGAGCCCGGACTTACATCCCAGGCAGCAGATGCGGGTCAGCCAGCCCGTCAAAGGGCCGCTTTCGAGCGAAAGTCTGAGGTGCGAGGGTGCCAGGCCGGGAAATCACCTGCCGGCCGGGCGCCCTGGCAGCCGCAGCCCCGCGCCGACGCCCGGAGGGCGGCAAGCGTTCGAACGAGCTCAATGCGGCGAGCGAGCTCGGGCTGAGGCTTCTAGCTCACATTCGTTTGCTGAGGCGGGCCAGTACGCCGCGTCCAGCGTGCGAGGCAGACCGAGAGCTTCCTATACCGCTCTCCTCCTCTTCGCCGACTTCTGCTTGCAGCTCTTTCTTGCGCGCGGCGAGTTGCTCACCCAGTACGGCGAGGTCCATATCGGACTGCTTGGCCTTGCCGAACATGCCGTCGCGCTTCTCCTCCTCGGTGACGTGATGCTTGATCATCTCTGAGAGCACACTGACCTTTGCATCGTAGTAGTCGTCCTGCGGCCCGGAGCCCTCGATTTCCGCAATCAGCTTCTTGGCCCCATCGTGCTCCACCTCAGCCTCATGGTGAATGTCCTTATCCTCGGTGGCTTCCAGGAATGCCGGATAAAAGATCTCTTCCTCGATCGTGGTATGCACGCGCAGTGCCCGACAGATCTGCCCGGCGAGCCCCTGCTTCTTGGCATCCGAGCGGGTCGATTCGAATTGCTTGAACAAAGCCTCGACCTGACGATGGTCTGCCTTTAGGAGAGTGATGGCATCGGTGCCGGCCGACGTCCGTCTCCGTGCAGCGCCGCTACGGCCCGTCTTGGCTGCACGCTTCTTTGCTCTTGCCATGATTCCTCCCATATTGGGTGAGTGCTGAAAGTGGGCGACTTAGTTTATGGAAGTGATGCATCAGCCACCGTCAGCAGATCATTCCCTCATGAGTCAGCCACCTCCTACACGCTGATCAAAGCGACGCCTCCTCCCGCTTAACCAACACTCCCGGCCGGCACGACCTCTGCGACCTTCGTGCGCTCGAGCGCCTCCCAGGCTCTGCTCATGCGCACGCCGCGTATGAATTCGCCGCCCCACTGCCGCCCGGATGCCGCTAGAATGCCACTCACCCAGCGCTCTCTTGAGCGGAGCCATAACATGCGGGACTTCATTCGCGCGTGACCGAGCAAAACGGTCCCACCAAGAAGCGCTCATCCAGGCGCTCGTCCAGGCGCTCACCGCGACCGGATCCGCCGCTCGATCGCGCCGCGCTGGAGAGGGCTCAGGCACATCTTGCTGCCATCATCGCCTCCTCCGAGGATGCCATTGTCAGCAAGACTCTCGAGGGCATCGTCACATCGTGGAATTCCGCTGCTGAGCGGCTCTTCGGCTTCACCTCGGCCGAAATGGTGGGTCGCTCCATATTGACCGTCATCCCTGATGACCTGCAGCACGAAGAGACGGAGATTCTGACCAAGTTGCGAGCCGGCCAGCGCATCGAGCGCTACGAGACGATTCGCCTGCACAAGAACGGCAGCAGGCTGGAAGTTTCTCTGACGATCTCGCCTGTCAAAGACAGCACCGGTCGAGTGGTCGGCGCAGCGAAGATCGCGCATGACATCACCGAGCGGCGCCGCGTGGAGCGAGCACTGCGGGACGAAGCTGCCGCGCTGGAAACCCTGAATCACGTCGGCCAAGCCGTCGCTGCCCAGTTGGATCTCGAAAGAATTGCCCAGCTCGTGACCGACGCCGCGACTCAGCTTACCGGTGCCGCCTACGGCGCCTTCTTCTACAATGTGCTGAAGGATGACGCTGAGTGGCTGTACAAGTTTTCCGGAGCATCCCAGCAAGACGTCGGCGGTTTCCGAACTCCTCGCGAGGCCGAAATATTCGATGTCACCTTCCGCGGTGAGGGAGTCGTTCGCAGCGCCGACATCAGCCTCGATCCGCGCTATGCCCGCAATCCGCCCTTTCGCGGGACCAGCGCAGCTCATCTGCCCGTGCGCAGCTACCTCGCTGTCCCGGTACGCCTGCACTCCGGCGAGGTCTTTGGTGGCCTGTTCTTCGGGCACCCGGAAGCGGGCGTGTTTTCCGAGCGGGCGGAGCGTCTTGCTATCGGAGTGGCCGCGCAGGCGTCCATCGCGATGGACAACGCGCGCTTGTTCCAGTCATTCCGTGAGCAGGAAATCAAGCTCAAGGAGGCCGCGGCCGAACGGGAGCGGCTTCTGGAGTCGGAACGCGCCGCTCGTTCCGAAGCGGAGCGCCTGAGTCATATGAAGGACGAGTTCCTGGCGACGTTGTCGCATGAGCTGAGAACACCGCTGAACGCGATTCAGGGCTGGGCGACGCTGCTGAGGCAGCAGGGGGCCAGCGCGGAGGATCGCGAGCGCGGTCTCGAGACGATCGAGCGCAACGTTCGCGCTCAGACCCAGATCGTCAACGACCTGCTGGATATGAGCCGGATCATCTCCGGCAAGATCCATCTCGAGGTGCAGCCTCTGCAGCTCCATGACGTCATTGACAACGCGATTGACGCGATCCGGCAGAGCGCCGAAGCCAGGCGCATCCGCATTCACAAGCTTCTGGATTCGGGCATCGGCTGGGTTCGTGGCGACCCCAACCGCCTGCAGCAGGTACTGTGGAATCTCCTCTCCAACGCCATGAAGTTCACGCCGCCGGGCGGCAGAGTCCAGGTGATTCTGGAGCGTGTGAACTCCCACGTCGAGATCGTCATCGAGGATACCGGCGTTGGTATCAAGCCCGAGTTTTTGCCCTTCGTGTTCGACCGCTTTCGACAGGGTGATCCGACGATCACGCGCCGCTATGGCGGACTGGGATTGGGCCTCTCGATCGTCAAGACGCTGGTCGAGCTGCATGGAGGCTCGGTCCGGGTGAAGAGTGCCGGAGAGGGCCACGGGAGCACTTTTGTGGTCGTGCTCCCGATTTCGCATGTCCGCCCTGACAAGAGCGTGCCTTCAGTACCCGTCGTCGCTTCGAGCGATCCGCTGGCCACGATTGAGCTGCCACGCCTCGATGGAGTCAACGTACTGATTGTCGATGATGACCAGGATGGTCGGACACTGATCGCGCGTGTTCTCGAGGACCGGGGCGCCCGGCCGACCTGCGCGGCCAGCGCGCAGGAGGCGCTGCAGCTCCTGAGAGATCAGCACTTCGACATGTTTTTGAGCGACATCGGGATTCCGGACATGGATGGTTATGAGCTGCTCACACGCGTGCGGGAGCTGGATGCGTCACGGGCAAGTCCGATTCCCGCCATTGCGATCACCGCCTACGCGCGGCGCGAGGACCGGGAGCGCTCGCTCCTGGCCGGCTATCACATGCATCTCTCCAAACCGATCGAGGCGCGCGAGCTCATCGCCGCCATGGCGAGCCTGCTGCGGCTGACGCGTTAGTTGCCCGATCTACGGTGCAGGCACAATCGGAAGTTCCACGAAACTCATTTTGCCTGGGGCGTGGTAGATACGCTGCGTCGCTTTCTGGTAAGCCTCAGGCTTCGCAAAGAAGATGTTAGGCACAAAGGTCTGAGGATTGCGGTCGTAAAGCGGGAACCATGCCGATTGGACCTGCACCATGATGCGATGGCCCGGTAGAAACACGTGATTGGTCGTTGGGAGCGCGAAACGGTAGGTGAGCGGCGTGTTGGCTTTCACCGGCTTCGCCACCTCGAAGCTCTCCCGATATCGCCCGCGCAGGATGTCCATCGCGACGGCCAGCTGATAGCCACCGAGCTCCGGCTGCCCTGCTACTTCGTCCGGATAAACGTCGATCAGCTTGACTACCCAGTCGACATCGGTTCCGGTCGTGGCGGCCACGAGATTCGCCATGGGCTCGCCGCTGATGGCAACCGCTGAGGTGAGCGGTGCGCTGCTGTAAGTCAGGACGTCGGTGCGTCCCGAGAACTCCCGCTGATCGTCCACCAGCCAGCGTGTCCACGACAGGGGCGCGACGTAGCCCACTGGCTGGCTGGGGCGCGAGCGAAATGGGACGGGCTTCGCCGGATCGGAGATGTATTCATCGTACTGGGCGCCCCCTGCCGGCGCCTCGAACGCCAATTTCCCATCGGCGTGCAGATAGAGCGGCTTGGCTTGCGGCTGACAGGAGCCATCGCATCCCGATGGCCATGAGGGGAGCCGTTCCCAATTGTCGGTGCCTGTACGGAAGGCGGTCACCGGCGCCACCGCTTGCGACGGCGATGAATCGTCCTTGAGGTACTGCGCCAGGAAAGGCGCGAGAATGTGCTCCCGGAAATACAGGCCCGTGTCGCTGCCCCACCTGATCGCCCCGAGTGCGCTCGCCTCTTCGATCTGTTGGCCGTGAAACCACGGTCCGAGTACCAAAAAGAGTTTGCCTCGATCCGCCGGCACGGCAGACAAGGCCTTGTAGACGGCCATGGCGCCGTAGATGTCCTCCTGGTCCCAGAGACCCGCCACCAGCATGGTCGGGACCGTCAACGGAGCACGCGCCAGGATATGGTCCATGGCCTGGTCCTGCCAGAACGAGTCATAGGCAGGATGTTGGACCAGTTTGTTCCAGAAGCCGATCTGCTCCATGCCATGCTGTCGCGCGAGCTCACCGGCGGACACCGCTCGCATGTAAACGTCGTAATCATCGAAGTAGCCGGACTGCCACAGCTCGTCGTTCGAGCGTGTTGCCGTCTGCTCATAGATATAGGGCAGGTTCTGTTGACGAAAGGCCCCGTTGTGAAACCAGTCATCGCCCCGCCAACCATCCACCATGGGATTCATCGGTACGGCCACTTTGAGAGCCGGATGAGGATTGACCAGCGGCGTCAGTGCAAGAAAGCCGTCGTATGAGATGCCGAGCACGCCGACCTTACCGTTCGACTCCGGAACGTTCTTCACCAGCCAGTCGATGGTGTCGTAGGTGTCGGTCGATTCATCCACCGGCGTCGGATTGAGAGGGCCGCGCATGGGGCGATTCATCACATAGTCGCCCTCGCTGCCGTACTTGCCGCGGATATCCTGCACCACCCGAATGTATCCGCCTTCGATGATGGTCTCGACTGCATTGTCATAGCCCCACAACCTCGGCCCAAGATGCAGACTCGGGCTCAGGGAGGTCATGTGCTTGGCATCGTAGGGCGTGCGGGTGAGCAGAATTCCAGCGCGCTTGGCACCGTGAGGCACCAGAATGACCGTGTGCAGCTTGACCCCATCCCGCATGGGAATCATGACATCGCGGCTATCGAAATCTGCGCCATACGTGGGGCGCACGAATTTTTCCGGCGTCTCGCTCGGCAGCCCCGGATACTTGGGTGACCCACCTTGCGCCGCGGTGGTCTGAGCGGCTTGGGCGAGCAGATCAGCGCTCGACCACAGCACACCCAGCACAAGTAGCATTCCGGACAATAGGATGTGTTTGATCAGCTGCATGGCGCCCCCACTCGTTATTCCCGCGAGTGTAGCAGAAAGGTCGTCTCCCTCGATCCGCTCAGAGGGATGCGGCGCTAACCCGGCGGCCCTTCTTCTACTGCGCGACGGGACGAACGGCGGTCCGCAGCACGATGGATGAACCGAAACGTCAGATTGATGCGTGCTCCGCACGGACAGGACTCGCTGTACACGGCATGCCTCCAATTGGATTGCGTATCCCCTGCCATGAGCAGAAGGCTCCCATGGCTGAGGGCTATGCGGTGTACGCCTCCACGCGTCTTTTTGCGAGGCTTGAAGAGCAGCACGCGCGTGGCGCCGAGGCTCACCGAGGCAATCGTCGGCCGCGGTCCGAGCTCTGCTTCGTTATCGCTATGCCACCCCATGCGATCATGTTCGTTACGATACAGGTTCAGCAGAACGCTGTTGTATTTTGCGCCGGTGGCCTCCTGCGTGAGGTTGCGCAGATCGCTCAGGTCGCGCGTCCATGGCGCCGGACTCATCGTGTTGCCCGAGTAAGAGTACGTGGCGCCGTCGTCGCCGTACCAAGCCACGAGGCGCGGCTGAAAGTGCCACTTCCCATGGACGAAAACCTTCTGCTCGCTCCAAGCCGTGTCGTGCAGCAATGAGGCAAAAAAATGGTCAGCCCTGGCGGCGTCGAGGAAATCGGCGAACAGGCAGGCCTCAGCGCCCGGCAGCGCCAGCCGTGTGGCTCCGTCTTGCGAGAATTGTCCGAACAGGTCATTCACTGCCGAAGGGTCTCTATTTCCGTATTGATCTGCCAGCTGCGGGGGATTATGACGCCTCGGCCTTATGCTGCTCGGTCGAGCATGCCCTGGCCGGGCGCGCCTGGGCACTGCGTGAACTGATTCGCAAATCGGCACCGCGGCGCCCACTTATGTCCGCTTCCCATTGAGCACTGCAGCATTCGCGCACAAAGTGCATGCAGCGCGCACCACAAGCGCGGGCCTTCTACGAAGGGATTGACGATGAAGCGGATTCCTCTCCAGTTGCTCACCATAGGCCTGATCTGCTCGGGCGCGGCACAGGTACAGGCCAGCACCCTCGATTCTCAGGGCAGAGCCGGCAGCGGTTTTCAGTTTGATTCGAACACATTCACCAATCTTCCGGGCTCTGGGGACACTGCGCTCTTTTCGGTCACGCCGCGGAACGGTCAGATCACTGACTGGAGCCTGCTACTCAGCACGCCGCCTCCGGTCCCCAAGCCCTCAGGCCCGACTACGAACCCTTCGACCGGTCGGCCACCACCGTCGACCGAGTCGCACGATGTGAGTAGCCCTCCGAATCCCGGCAAACCACCCACCACGTCGAGCGTTCAAACACCGACCGTGCAGGCGCCCGAGCTCGATCCCAGCACAACCTTCAGCGCCCTGACCTTGCTGATTGGATGCCTGGCGGTGCTGATGGGACATAGGCGCAAGCCGCTCCCTCCGCATAAAAGCGGTCGGAGCATCCGGGGAACCTTACGCACCAAAGCGAGCCGGCTTCGCGGCCGTTCGTTGCTGCAAGTCCGAGATCACGCGCAAGTCCGATACGGGTCCTCGGGCGCCAGATGAAGACCTGAGAGCCGCGCCAGCCAGGGTGATCTCACCCAACGCCCACACCAAGGGAGCATCCGGCGTAACGCCCTTCCTCGGTTCGGGTTTCATCCCCACGGCCTTCGCTCTTCGAAGTAGAGCGAACGATGGTTCACGACCCGCTAGCGCCGACGAAAAATCTTCCGTAGCTGCAGGAGGGGCTCCGCCACGAGGAGCGGTACTGCCCAGCAGGCAAAGGCCATCATGGTCCAGACCTCCGTATCCTTTGCCACACCCCAGGCAATGAGAGGCTTGTCCAGAAGCCGGAACGTCACGAACGCGAACGCCACGACGTAGCTGCGGATCATCCATTCACGATGCTGCTCGAGCGCATGATGGCGAATCGAGACGTACGCCATGGACGTCGTGATCACCCAGGCGCTGGCCAGACCGAAAAGACCTGAGGCGTAGGCAAAGGACTCCGAGCCGATCGTCAGCGCCAGGTAAAACGCTCCGGCGCTGGCAATCGTGACGGCGCCGAGATAAATGCGGCCAAGCGTGCGGTGCAGACCTCGAGTGCGGCCTGTCAGACCGAGCCAGAGCTGAACGAGACCGACGAGGATCGCGACAATGCCGCCAGCTATGTGCGTTACCAGGCCGAAGCGCCGCGGCCAGTAGTAATCGGTGTAGGTCGTCGCATTGAAGGAGCTGTACGGCAGCGCTGCATGGATGATGAACCAAAGCACCAATCCCGCCATGACACCGAACACAAGGAAGAGCCGCCAAGGGAATTGACGGCGGAACGCCATCTCACTGACTGCCATGACCTTCCTCTTTATGTTTGGAGTGGCGGACCCCGTTGGCATCATTATACGGCCAATGGAATCCGGTACCGGCCTTTGCCAATCGTCAACCCTCCGCTCCCCCCCCCACCGCAAGGGTCAACCTCCCGGCGCATCCTGAGATCCAATCTTGGGTGTCTCAGCAGGGGGCGGGCCGCTTTGCGCATCCGTCGGGTCGGGTGTCTTGATGGGCGTGGCGTCCGAAGGCGGTGTCTTCTTGGAACGATCCTCTCGATCGGTGGGGCGATTTACGTTCGTGCTGGGTCCGCTCATGAGGCTTCCTCTGTGCAGAATCTCTGCTCTGGCGAGCATGCTACTGTGACAGACCCGGGATCCTGAAGCACGAAACACGGCTCGGGTGCTTGGACTCAAAGTCATGGAGGTACCGGGCGCACGGCCCGTGGACCGGGACCCGGCTTACAGTCCATCCCGCGTGGGGCGAGCAGTATTCCCCGAAATCGACCAGCGTGGATTGCTAATACGAGCGTGTGCCCAGCATGCCTGTTGCGGCGGCGAAGCCTCCCAGCAGTATTCCGAGCAGAATCGTGCCAATCACCACGAGCGCGGTGTACCCGGCCGCTCTTTCTCTCGGGGCATGCATCAGTACGGGAAGGCCGCGCGAGAGAACATAGATCCCGTAGCAGCCCGCCAGCAGTGTCAATAGCGTTGAGAATGACGGGAGCAACGAGAGCGCCGAGCTCAGAAGCGCGGGCGTCAAAGAATACGCGGCCGCCTTGAACGCCTGGCGTACGTCGCGCT
>Ga0070741_10010233_pt1 | contig 17809 bp, 13 predicted proteins | sample Coa_R1_4_FD_66440 | JGI IMG/M metagenome (GOLD analysis project Ga0070741, IMG submission 66440) | Surface soil microbial communities from Centralia Pennsylvania, which are recovering from an underground coalmine fire - Coalmine... | ecosystem: Environmental > Terrestrial > Soil > Unclassified ...
ATCTTCACGATCGTCGAGACGGCGAGTCCCGCCCACACCGGAGATACGTAGCGCGCGTACGTGCAATTCGAAATCGCCTCCGCGACGCATGCGACATCCGATACGCAATCGCTCGCCTGACGCAAACGTCAGGAACTTGTCAGGTGCGAACAGCCGCGCGCTGCCTACGATGCTCCTCTGGAGGGAGACGGATGAGCGTGCGGGAATTCGTGACGAACGTCGGTTTCATCCTCGCGGTGATGGCCATCGGCGCACTGCTGGAAATCGCCGTCCCGTTCTTTGCGGCCGCGCGGGACCGCGACCGACGCAACGCGAATCTGGCGTTCACCGCGCTGGGGTTTGTCGTGAACTGGCTGCTGTCGTCGGCTGCCGCCGTCCTGGCGCTGTCGTTGCGCCCGGCCGGTCTGCTCTCGGCGACCGCCTGGTCGCCGAGCCTGCGGATCGCGCTCGGCATCGTCCTGCTCGATTTCTCGGTCGGGTACCTCTCGCACCGCACGCTGCACATGTCGCCGTTCCTGTGGCGGTTCCACCGCATCCACCACTGCGACGACTTCGTCGACGTGACGACGACGTATCGCACGCATCCGGTCGAAACGGTATGGCGGTTCCTCTTCTCGGTGGTGCCGGTCTGGCTCGTCGGCATCCCCGCGCAGGCGGTGCTGGTCCAGCGGCTGCTGCAGTCCGCGTTCGGCATCATCGAGCACTCGAACGTGCGCCTGCCGCGCGCCGTCGACCGCGCGCTGTCGGTCGTGATGGTCACGCCCAATCTGCACAAGGTGCACCATTCCCGGCGCCTGGCGGAAACGAACTCGAACTACGCGAACGTGCTGACGGTGTGGGATCGTGTGCTCGGCACGTTCACGCCGAGCCATCGCGCGTACACGGTCGTGTACGGCCTGGACGATGCGGATCCGACCCGGCTGGGGTCGTTTTCGGCTCTGCTGGGGATGCCGTTCGCCGCCCGGGAGACGGTGCCCGTACCTGACACAAAAGTCAGGGAGCACGCGCCAGCCGCCCGGTAACATCCCTCCTGGTGAGGGTCCTCGTCGTCGAAGACGAACCGAAAATCGCCGCGGTGCTGGCCGGGGCGTTGACGGGCGACCACTACGAGGTGGCGATCGCCGGCAACGGCGAAGACGGGTTTTTCCGGGCGAGCGCCGAAGTGTTCGACCTCGTCGTGCTCGACATCATGCTGCCGGGACGGAGCGGCCTCGACATCCTGCAGGCGCTTCGTCAGCAGCGGATCCACACGCCGGTGCTGATCCTGACGGCCCGCGACGGCGTCGACGATCGCGTGTGCGGTCTCGACCTGGGCGCCGACGATTATCTCGTCAAGCCGTTCGCCGTACCCGAGTTGCTCGCGCGGATCCGCGCGCTGCTGCGCCGAGGGCGTCCGTCGGATGTCCTGCGCCTGAAGGCCGCCGACCTCGAGCTCGATCTCGTCGCGCGGCGCGCGACGCGCGGCGAGCGCTCCCTGGATCTGACCGTACGGGAGTTCGATCTGCTGGAGTATCTGTTGCGGCACCACGGCCGTCTGGTGTCGCGTGAGATGCTCGCGCATGACGTGTGGAGAGAGCCTCGACGCGCGACCCCGCTCGACAACGTGATCGACGTGCAGATGGCGCGGTTGCGCAAGAAGGTCGACGCACACGGCACGCCGAGGCTGATTCACACGGTTCGGGGCGTGGGCTTCGTGCTGCGCGAGGGGGAGCCATGACGCGGTCGGCTCCGTCGATTCGCGCCCGGCTGACGGGCTGGTACAGCGTCGTTCTCTTCTTCATGCTGCTCGTCTACGCCGCGGCGACCTATCTCGCCGTTCGGCACGAGTTCTTCGAGCAGCTCGAGGATCAACTCCACGACGACTTCGAGTCGGCTGAAGGGTTTCTGTCTCCAGCCGCCGACGGTCGCATCGTGTGGGCGTCCGATCGCTACCGCGACCCGGATGAGGACGAGGACAAGGGCATCGACGTGTGGGCGGGCGGCGGCGAGCCGATCTACCGGTCCCGCGCGTCGACATCGCTTCCACCGATCGCGCTGCCGGCGGCCGCCGCCGCGGCCCGGTACGAGTCGCTCGACGTCGGCGGCCGGACGTGGCGGACGCTGACCGCTTCCACGCTCGTCGGTGGAAAGCCGCTCGTCATGCGCGTATCGCGCTCGGAGGAGAAGCTCCGCGCGCAGCTCGCCGAAATTCTTGGCGTGCTGGTGCTCGGTCTTCCGCTGGTGGTCGCCCTGGCCAGCGTCGGCGGCTACGTACTCGCCAGGGGCGCGCTGACGCCGATCGATCACCTGGCGGCGGCTGCCCGTCGAATCACCGCGGAGCGGCTGCACGAACGCCTCTCGGCGCCGAACCCCGACGACGAGATTGGACGCCTGACGGCGGTGATCAACGACACGTACGCGCGGCTCGAGGCCTCGTTCGACAAGCTGCGGCGGTTCACCGCCGATGCCTCCCACGAGTTGCGCACGCCGCTGACGGTCGTGCGCGGGATCGGCGAGATGACCTTGAAGGACCCCCGGTCGCCGGCTGAATACAAAGAAGCCATCGGCAGCATCCTCGAAGAGATCGATCGCCTCACGACCCTCGTGGATACGCTGCTGCGGCTGTCGCATGGGGATGCCGGAACGGTTCGCCTGTCGCCGGAGACACTGGATCTGCGCAATCTCGCCCGCGACGTGGCCGCGTCGCTCGGCATCCTCGCCGAGGAACGGAGCCAGCGGCTCGACATCGAGGCACCGGAGCCGGTCATGGCGACCGTCGACCGTCTGGTGCTCCGCGAGGCCCTCACGAATGTCGTCGACAACGCGATCAAATACGGTCCCAGCGGATCGCGCGTCCTGATCCAGGTGTCCGCCGATCGCGATCGTGCCGTCCTCGAGGTGCGCGACGAAGGCCCGGGCGTGCCGCCCGAACACCGCGAGCGGATCTTCGATCGCTTCTTCCGCGTCGACGACGGCCGCTCCCGTCAAACGGGAGGCACAGGGCTCGGGTTGTCCATTGCCAAATGGGCCGTCGACGTCAACGGCGGCCGAATCTCGGTCGGCAGCGGAGTGCCGCACGGATCGGTCTTTCGCATTGAACTGCCACGCGCCACCGCGTCGAGTCGCGACGACGACTCGCTCGTACGTACACGGAGGGGGGAACACACATGAAACGTCTGTCGATGGTTGCCGCGCTGCTGTTCGGGCTCACGTCGGCCGCGACCGGCCAGGACATGCCGGCTGAATACAAGGACGTGCTGACCGCGCTCGGCAGGCAGGGCGACTACAAGGCGAACGTGCTGAAAGTCAACATCCCGCGCAACGACGTGGCCGTCACGGTCGCCAATGTCAAAACCCCGACGCCGTTCGGCTTTGGCGGTTGGATTGCCATGACGAAGGGCACCGGCGGCACGGATGTGATGATGGGCGACCTCGTGCTCACGCAGGACGAGGTGAATCCGGTCATGTCGGCGCTGCTCGACAACGGTCTGGACGTGACCGCCTTGCACAATCACTTCCTGTGGGACGAGCCGCGCATGTTCTTCATGCACGTGCACGGGCATGGCACGCCTGCTGATCTTGCACGGCGGGTGAAGCCCGCCTTGGATCTCATCGGCAAGAACATCCGGAAGCCCGCGGCCGCACCGGCGCCGAACGCGCCGGCATCGACGCTCGACACCGCGAAGCTGGCACAGATCGTCGGGACGCCCGGCGAGCAGTCCGGCGCCGTGTACAAGATCACGATCGGTCGCGACGATTTGAAGCTGACGGAGATGGGCGCGCCGATCAACGCGCGGATGGGGCTCAACACCTGGGCGGCGTTCGTCGGCACGAACGACAGTGCCGCGATCGCCGGCGACGTCGCGATGCTCGCCAGCGAGGTCACGCCCGTCCTGAAGGCGCTGCGGAAGAACGGCCTCGACGTCGTCGCGATCCACCAACACATGGTGGATACGCGGCCGACCGTGTACTTCCTTCACTATTGGGGCACCGGGCCGGCCGACGAGCTCGCGACGGCGTTCAAAGCCGCGCTCGGCGAGCTCGGGAAGTCGAAAGCGGCGAGCACGGGCGGCAAATAGCGTCGATGCAACCGCTGGTGATCCCGCGCGGGTTGAACGCGCTCGCGCGGAACAAACGGCATACGGGCCCGACAATGCTCTACCCGGCACGGCAGGCTGAGCGTCCGCATCCGTTCGAGGCATTGCGAGCTGAATGAAAACGCCGATCCTCCTTCTATCGGTGGTCACGATGACGGCAATCGCGGCGCGCGGGGCGGACGCGCCTTTGACGTTCGTGTCGGCGATCGAGCTGCCGCGCGTCGAAGGGCGCATCGATCACCTCGCGTTCGACGCGCGCGCCGACCGGGTGTACGTGGCCGCGTTGGGCAACAACACCGTCGAAGTGCTGGACGCAAGAGCGGGAACTCACCTGAAGAGTCTTCCAGGATTTCACGAGCCACAAGGGATCGCGGTTGCCGTGGATGCCGGACTCGTCGGCGTAGCCAATGGCGAGGGGGAGGGGCTCCAGCTGCTCGGCGTCGAGGACTTTCATCCGACAGCGATGGCGAAGCTCGCAGACGACTCGGACAACGTCCGATACGACGCCGCAACAAAACGCCTGTACGTTGGATACGGCGGCGGCGCGCTCGCCGCGGTCAATCCGGCCGACGGTCGCGTGCTCGCCGAGGTGAAGCTGGCCGGCCACCCCGAATCATTTCAGCTCGAGCGCTCGGGCACGCGTGCCTTCGTGAATGTGCCAACGGCCGATCACATCGCCGTGGTCGATCGGAGCGCGATGAAGGTCGTTGCCACCTGGCGCGTCACGACGGCGCGTTCGAATTTTCCGATGGCGCTCGACGAGGCGAATCACCGCCTGTTCGTCGGCTGCAGACGTCCGGCCAGGGCGCTCGTCTTCGACACGAACAGCGGCAAGGAGATCGCGTCGTTCGAAATCGTCGGGGATACCGACGACCTCTTTTACGACGGAACGCGCAAGCGGCTGTACGTCAGCGGAGGCGAAGGGTTCCTGGACGTCGTCCAGGACCAGGGCCGCAATCAATTCTCGCGCGTGGCCCACATGCCGACTGCGGCCGGCGCACGCACGTCGCTGTTCGTGCCAGACCGTAGCCGGCTCTACTTAGCTGTGCCGCATCGCGGAACCCAGACGGCGGAGATCCGAGTGTTCGAGGCGCGTTGACGCGCGGCCGGAGGAACCGATGTTCGCAGGATTGTTGCTCGCGATGGTGGCGGCGTCTCTGCAGGCGCCCGCGTCCGCCGGTCCGACGGTGGTGTTCGTGTGCGAGCACGGCGCGGCGAAGAGCGTGATCGCGACCGCATACTTCAACAAGATTGCGGCCGAGCGCGGGCTGCGCGCGCGCGCCACGTATCGCGGCGTCAACCCGCAGGAGGACTTGTCCGTCAGCGCCATGAAAGGCCTCGAAGAAGACGGCCTGAGCGTCGACAAGCACAAGCCCCTGCCGATCGGTCAGTCCGACGTCGACGAGGCGACCGTCATCTTCGCCATCGGCTGCACGCTGCCGTCGAACGCGAGCGCGTCCGGCAAGGGGAGCAGCTGGGACGACGTGCCGGACGATCGCGGCTACGGACCGACGCGGGACGCGATCAGGCGCCACGTCGAGGAGCTGGTCGACCGGCTGCTCAAACAGCAGCGTTAGCGGACACGTCGGATCAGTCGGGCTCGTGCGGCGGAGCCCGCTACGACGTGACGCAGGTCTCTTCGATCCGACTCTGTCCGATCGCACGGAAGGCCACGGCTGTGAAGAGCGACACAACGGGGCGGCGCGCGGTGGACCTGATGGTTGCCGTGCGTCAATCGCGCAACACGACGCTCAGGAGCGAATTGTTGATCTTGAGCGCGCCGTTGTAGTCGATGAACCCGAGCTTTCGAAACTTGTTCATGAAGAAGTTCACCCGCGAACGGGTCGTGCCGACCATTTCCGCCAGCACTTCCTGAGACACCTTGGGAAGCGCGCGGTGAGACGCCTCCGGCTGGCCGTAGCGCGCGAGCAGCAGCAGCGTGCGGGCCAGACGTTTCTCGGTCGAATTGAACAACTGGTCGACGAGGTCTTCTTCGATGCGGATGTTCCTCGTGAGCATGTGCGTCAGGAATCGATCGGCGAACGCCGGCGCCGCGTGGAGCTGCCGTACCATTTCCGCTCTGTCAACCGCCACGATTGTGGACGCAGCCAGGGCCGTTGCCGTGGCCATGCGACGCAGCTGTCCCGCGAGGCAGCCCTCCCCGAAGAAACAGCCGGCCTCGAGCAGAGCGACCACAGCCTCTTTTCCTGCATGCGATAAGACGGACAGCCTCACCGCGCCCTTCTCGACATACATGACGCTCTCGGCTGTGTCGCCCTGCGCGAAGATCTGTGTCGCTGGTTTGTACTCGACCCGCTGCAGTCGAACGCCGGCCCAATCGACCGGATCGGCAGCTCTTGCGGTTGCTCTGCTCTTCGACTTGCTCATCGGACGTCGCCGCCCTCCCGACGTGGTTTTCCAGCGGTACGGACGCCGAAGGTTCTGGCGGGTACAGATTGCCACGGGGGCCTATCGATCGCAAATCGCGGAAGCCCCGGGGCGGTCCTCACTTGATGGTCACGACGGAACGACCACGACCGCGGGAAGTGGCTGGCGCGGCAGGTCGACGGTGAACACGCATCCTCGCCCAGGCAGGTTGCGCGCGTAGATCCGGCCCTCGTTCGCTTCAGCCCCCCATCGGCTGAAGGCGAGGCCAAGACCGATACCGGTGCGATCGGCGCTCCGCTGCTCGAACGGGCGAAACAGTTCGTTGACATCGCCACTCGGCAGGCCGCCGCACTCGTCCTGGACTTCGATGAGCACGCGCTCCGCGCTTGCGCCGACCCTGAGCGTGACGATGGTCCCCGGCCGCGTGAACTTGAAGGCGTTCTGCAGAAGGTTTGCGACCACCGCGGCGAGCACCTGCCTGTCGGCCACAATCGCCAGGGCATCGTCGACGGGCGTGACGATCAGTGTGACGCCATGCGCATTCGCATCCAACGTCGACGCCGACGAGATTTCCTCGATGAACTCTGCCACCCGGAATTGTTCCCGGTTCTGAATGCCCTGCGTGAGACGCACTTCCGCCAGCGAACGCGTCACGAGCGAGTGCGAGGCCTTGAGCGTGCGATGCAGCACCGTGCCGGTGCTGCCCGCCACGCCCACATTCCCGGTCTTCAGCACCTCGAACGCCATGAGCGCCGTGTTCAGCAGGTTGCGCAATTCATGGGCGAAGAACCCGAGCCGTTCGGTCCCGCGTGCGGATTCGCCGTCGATGCCGGACTGATTGCGCTCCCGGCCGTACTCGGTCACTGCGCCCGCGATTGCATCGTCCAGACATCGATTCAGCGTGCGAAAGTCGCCGGTGCTGATCGGTGCGTTCAGTTCCACCGCGAGTTCGGTAATGGCCTGACAGACATCGCCATAGTCGTGCACCACTTGCGACACGGTGAATCCCTGGCGCAGGAGGTCGTGTCCGTGCTTGATCGCGCTCCTCCCGATCTCCGGGCTCGTGAGTTCGCCGAGGCGGAGCGCATCCCGCAGCTGATCGAGGAACACGGGGACGCCGTGATCGATCTCCGCGTCAGTGGGCGGCGGAATCGACCGCGTGGCCACCTTGGCCCGGCAGCGCCGGATGATCTCATCCCGGTTGAGGGCAAGGAATTCGTGCAGCATAGACACGCTCAACTCGGCCGGATGATACCGCTCGAGCTGTGCCCGGTGATGTGCGAAACAGCACATCCGCTGGAGAGCACACACAACGAGGCGAGAATCCGGGGCGAGCGCGAACGGGGCGCCGGTTTCACCGCTGTGAACCGTTGGCTCCGTCGTGTCCTGAACGGAACGGCGCGAAATCCCGGCGGAGCGCAGACTGACAGGATGTCGGCCGAGGCGAGCTCTCAGTCGTTGACCAGCGGTCGAGCCGCATCGAACAGCGGCCAAGGCATGAGCCGAGGACGCCGACAACGCACGCCAGCAATCCTGCGAATCTTCGCCGGCGCGCTCGAGGCGTGGTGGGACGACGACGCGTTGCGCCTCGGCGCGTCACTGGCCTACTACACGTTGTTCGCGATCGCCCCGGTGCTGTTGGTCGCCACCGGGGTTGCCGGTCTCGTCTTCAACACCGACACGGTGCGCGGAGAGATCGTCCACCAGCTCGACCACCTGGTCGGCCGCGAGGGTGCCCGCGCCGTGCAAAGCCTGCTCGAAGGAGCGAGTCAACGACGGGCGGGCATCGTCGCCACCACGATCGGCAGCGTCGCCTTCGTCATCGCCGCGACCGGTGCGTTCCTCGAGCTCCAGGCCGCGCTCAACACGGTGTGGCGTGTGACGTCGAAACCAGGTGCGCATCTGAAGGCATTCCTGATCGATCGTCTGCGGTCCTTCGGCCTGGTGGTCGCAATCGGCTTTCTGCTGATGGTCTCCCTCGCGGTGACAGCGGCTCTTTCGGCATTCAGCGCGTGGCTCTCGCCCCACGCCTCAGGCGTCCCGATCGTGTGGAGCGGCGTGCAGTTCATCGTATCGCTCGTCGGAACGACCTCGCTGTTCGCGCTGCTCTACCGCACCCTCCCTGATGTGCATCTCGGCTGGCGTGATGTGATGACCGGTGCATTCGTGACCGCGGTGCTCTTCACGCTCGGTCAACAGCTGATCGGCGTCTATCTCGGCCAGAGCAGCATGGCGTCCAGCTACGGCGCCGCCGGTTCCGTCATGATCCTGCTGCTCTGGGTGTACTACTCGTGCCAGATCCTGCTGCTCGGTGCCGAGTTCACGCGCGTATACGCGGAGCACCGCGGCGCAACCTTCGAATTCCACGTGTTCGCGGAACACGCCGGACGCACTCCATCAGGTGACACCGACAAGCGGTTGCGATCCTGCCGGTTCACGACCTCTCCTCTTCGACCGGTGGCCTACCAACAGGCGTCATCCAACGACCGCGACTGAGTGGTTGTGGTGCGTGGTCAACGCCGCGGCAACCTGGCGGCCATCGCGGGGTGCTCAGCCGACGCGGCGACCGCGGTACGGGGCACGTTCGTTGCAGCCGACACGCGACGTCGATTCCCGCTCTGCTCGTCCAGTACCTGCAGCGCACCGAACTCTACTCGCGGTTGAAAAGAGGTTTCATGTACCACCACGTCAAAAAGCTGATGTACACCGTCCGCGTCGATGCCCCCGACCCCGCATTCGGCAACATGCTGCTCGAACAGTTCGGCGGCGCCAACGGCGAGCTCGCCGCGGCCATGCAGTATTCGATTCAGGGCATCAACTGCGACGACCTGGAGCGCAAAGATCTGCTGATGGACATCGGCACCGAGGAGTTGAGTCACCTCGAGATCGTCGGCGCGCTCGCGCGCCTGCATCTCAAGCCGATGAAGTTCGACCGCGACGTGGCCGAAGCCGACCCGCTGATCGCCATCGCCGGGGGCGGCGGCGTCAGCCTGTGCAACTCGATGGGAAACGCCTGGACCGCCGACTACCTGAAGATCACCGGCGAGCTCGACGTCGATCTGCGCAGCAACATCGCCGCCGAGGCGAGAGCCAAGATCGTCTACGAGCGCTTGATCAATTTCACCGACGACGCGGGCACGAAGGACGCGCTGCAGTTCCTGATGACGCGCGAGATCACCCACATGAAGGCGTTCACCGCGGCGCTCGACAGCCTCGGCAAGCCGCAGTTCTCGATCGGCAGGATCCCGCCGACGCCGATCCTCGTCGACCAGTTCTTCAACGACTCGAGCGGCGCCGGCGACGAAGGCGAGATGGATGCGCGCGGCCCGTGGAATCAGGGCGGCCAGTGGCAGTTCGTGGACGCGCCGGCACTCCAGGATCTGCGCGACCGCGTCGCCGCCGCCGCGCCGGAAGCGGTCGAAGAGGTGCTCGTCGCGGAGCTGCAGGATCTGCTGCACGCCGAAGGACAGCTGGTGAAGGCGCTGCCGCGGATGGCGAAGGCGGCCAACTCCGATCTCCTGCGCCTCGCGTTCGAGAAGCACCTCGACGAGACGCGCGGCCAGGTGGACCGCCTGAAGGAGATCTTCGCGCTGCTCGAGGTCGCGGCCGAGCCGACGCCGTGCAAGGGCATGAAGGGGCTCCTCGAGGAAGGCGACGACGTCATCGCGGAAGGCGACGACACGGACGACGTCGCGGCCGACCTCGCGGTGATCGCCGCGGCGCAGAAAGTCGAGCACTACGAGATCTCCGCCTACGGCACCTCGCGCGCGCTGGCCGGACAGCTCGGACGGCCGGACATCGCGGAGCTCCTGGCCCGATCGCTGGCGGAGGAAGAGGGCGCCGACAATCTGCTGACGCAGATCGCACGCGAGCTCATCGGACAGACCCGGACCGGCTCGGCGAAGCCGACGAAGCTGGCGACGGCGCGCGAATAGGAATCGGCTTGCCACCATCGAAGACATTCAAGGGGAGTGTTGCGCATGACGATGACACCTGTGAGTTCCACGCACAAAGAAGGTTCGGTCGCGAAGACCATCGAGCAGCAGACGGCGAAGATGCCGTCCGACTGGTTTCTGTGGGCGGCGGTCGGTTCGATGGCCGCGTCGCTGGTCCTGGAGGTGAGCCGGAAGCAGCACGCGAGCACGTTCGTCGGGCAGTGGGCGCCGACGCTGCTGATCCTGGGCGTCTACAACAAGCTCGTGAAGCAGCTCGGTTCGGACGGCGCGAGGCGCGCGGCCGCGTGATCGCGCATTGACCACGGGCGACGGAGCGTCACGGTCCAAGGACCGGCGCTCCGTCGCCGGAAACCTTACAGTCGAGCTACTGATTCTTCGGCCGCGAGAGCCGATCTGCCTTATGCTGCCAGAACGGGACGACACCTGCGGCGCCCCCACACGAACCGCGAGGATCGAAGTGCGACAGCGCCGCCCTCGCGTCCGCACGGCAACAACATCCACAGGTGATTCGCACGGGAGAATCCATGGAACCATCGACGCGAAGGGTCAATCTGGCCGGCCGCGAAATCGGCTGCAGCTGTCACGCGTGCGCGTTCTTTCATACCGACGAGCAGTTCTACAAGGTGATGCTCCCCTTCATCCGCGAAGGGTTCACCGCCGGCGACCGCGCGGTGCACATAGTCGATCCCGCGAAACGTGAACGGCACCTGACGACCTTGTCCGCGGCGGGCATCGACGCCGAGCGCAGCCAGGACACGCGCCAGCTCGAAGTGCGGCGGTGGGAAGAGGCGTATCTGCGCGAGGGGCACTTCGACCAGAACGCCATGCTGGCGTTGATTCAGGAAGTGCTGGACGAAGGGCGGCGCCAGAAGTTCCCGATGACGCGGCTCGTCGCCAACATGGAGTGGGCGCTCGAGGATCGTCCCGGCGTCGACGACCTCGTCGAGTACGAATCGCGGCTCAACTACGTGCTCCCGAAGTACGACGACACGGTCGTGTGCACCTACGATCTCGCGAAATTCAGCGCAAGCGCCGTGATGGACATTCTTCGCACCCACCCCATGGTGATCGTCGGCGAAGTGATGCAGGAGAACCCGTTCTATGCGCCGCCGGACGTGCTGCTGCCCGAGCTGGCGGCGCGCCGACGGCCTCGCGCCAATTAGGATCCGGTGGCCGCGGTTACCGGACGCGGCGCCGCCGACGGCCGCGGCGACGTCGAGACGCTGCGCCGCTGCATCAGCGACATCGTCGCGCTGTCGACGCTGTCGGCGATGTGGGCGGGCGCGAGCCGCGCGACGATTGCGACCGGCCTCGCCGAGGTGCTCCACGACACGCTCGGCGCCAACGTGGTGTGCGTCGGTTTGCGCGCCGGCACGAGCGGCGTCGCGTGCCAGGGCGTCTGGCCGCCGACACAGCGCGAACACGCCCTGCGCGACGGCATCTGTGCGGCGATCGCCAGGTGGTCCGACGGTCCGGATCCGGATCCTGGCAGGATCCCGCTCCCGCCGACAACGAATCCTTGTGTCGTCACGCCGATCGGCATCACCGGCGAGCACGGCGTCATCGTCACCGTCGTCGACCGTCAGCCTTTTCCGACCGACATCGATCGCCTGCTGCTGAACGTCGGCGCCAATCAGGCGACCGTGGCCTTGCTGGCCGCCAAGGCGCGGGACGAGGAGCGGCTCGCCGACACGCTGCAACGGGTCGGCAGCGCCGTCGCCGCCGAATTCGATCTCGAAAAGGTCGTGCAGACGATCACCGACGAAGCGACGGCGCAGACCAGCGCGAATTTCGGAGCGTTCTTTTACAACGTCGTGAACGCCGCCGGCGAGTCCTACATGCTCTACACGCTGTCGGGCGCGCCGCGGGAGGCGTTCGCGCGGTTTCCGATGCCGCGCAATACGGCGGTGTTTGCGCCCACGTTCGGCGGATCCGCGGTCGTGCGCTTACCTGACGTCACGGCCGATCCGCGGTACGGCCACAACCCTCCGCACCACGGCATGCCCCCGGGCCATCTGCCGGTGCGCAGCTATCTGGCGGTGCCGGTGGTGTCGCGGACGGGCAAGGTCCACGGCGGCCTGTTTCTGGGACACCGCGACGTCGGCGTCTTCACCGAGCGCCACGAGCGGCTGGCCACGGGGCTGGCCGCGTGGGCGGCGCTGGCGATGGACAACGCGTTCCTCTACGGCGAAGCGCAGCGCGCCAACATGGCGAAGGATCACTTCCTGGCCACGTTGTCGCACGAGCTGCGCACGCCGCTGAACGCGATCGTCGGATGGTTGAGCATGCTCCGGCGGCCCGAGGTCATGTCGGCGGCCGGCCCGCCGAAAGCGTGGGCGTCCATCGATCGCAACACCGAAGCGCTGACCGGGCTCATCGAAGATCTCCTCGACGTGTCGCGCATCGCCACGGGAAAGATTCGGCTCGCGGAAGCCGACGTCGACCTCGACGAAGTCGTACGCGACGGCGTCCGCACGATCGAGCTCAAGTTCCAGGAGAAACAGATTGGCGTGTCGGTGGATCTCTCTCCCGACCCGTGCCGCGTCCGCGGCGACGCCGCTCGCCTGCGCCAGGTCGTCGTCAACCTGCTGTCGAACGCGGTGAAGTTCACGTCGGCCGGCGGGCACGTTCGAGTCGCCGTCACCCGCCGCGACACCTCCGCCATCGTCGTCGTCGAGGACAACGGCATCGGCATCCATCCCGACTTCCTGCCTCACGTGTTTCAGCCGTTCCGGCAGGCCGAGTCGCACGCGTCGGGCGGCCTGGGACTCGGGCTGGGGATCGTCAAGAACCTGGTCGAACTGCACGGCGGCAGTGTCACGGCAGAGAGCCAGGGCGTCGGCTGCGGCGCGCGGTTCGTCGTCACGCTGCCGTGCGTCGCGCCGGCCGCGCCGCCACGAACATAGCTCCTACGCGGGAAACATCGGACGCGCGCCGGAGCAGCTTGACCGCGTCGAGTCGAGCCGTTTGCGCAGGTCGCGCGCTCAGCTGACGGATGACTCGCTCGAACCGTCCCGCTCCCTCACGACAATGCGCTTCGCGAGCGCCGCGACCGTCGTGACGAGCTCGGCTGGATCGATCGGCTTGGCGAGGTGGATCTGAAACCCCGCCTGCAAGGCCTTCATGCGGTCCTCGGATCGCGCGTACGCGGTCAGCGCTGCCGCGGGGACCTCGCGCACCCTGGCATCGACGTGACGCCGCACCCGTGCGATGAACCCGAATCCGTCCATCACCGGCATGCCGAGATCGGCGACCACCACGTCGGGAGCCTCGGCATCGAGCTTGGCCAGCGCTTCGTTCGCGGACCGGGCCGTCGTCATGCGCGCGCCGGCCGCCTCCAGCAACTCGCGCACCAGCGTGAGCGCGTCCTGCTCGTCGTCCACGGCGAGCACGTGGATGTCCTTAAGCGGCGATCCGACAATCGCCGGCGACGCTGCTGCGGATCTCGGATGAACACGTGGCAGGTGTCCCCTGGCCGGGTGCACGATCATCAGCGGGATCTTGACGCGGAACGTCGCGCCCTGGCCGACGCCGGCGCTGGCGACCTCGATCGTTCCGCCGTGCAGCTCGGTCAACTGCTGCGCGATGGACAGCCCGAGCCCCAGCCCGCCTCGCTCGCGAGTGGTCCCCCCTTCCGCCTGGCGGAAGCGCTCGAACACGTGCGGGAGAAACTCGGGCGCGATCCCGATCCCCGTGTCGCTGACGGTCAGCTCGACGTGAGAATTGATCCGTTCCAGGCGCACCTGGACCTTGCCGTCGCGCTGCGTGAACTTCACGGCATTCGAGAGCAGGTTCCAGAGCACCTGCTGCAGCCGTTCCGGATCGCCGGAAATCGGCGCGGCGTCGGGATCGAGCACGGTTTCGACGCGGATGCCTTTCGCATCGGCGGCCGGGGCAATGGCATCGATGGCGTTCCGCACGATCGTCGGGAAGTCGACCGTCTGCACATTCAGGCGGATCTTGCCGGAGACGATTCGCGAGATGTCGAGGACGTCTTCGACAATCTGGGTCAACGACGTCGCGTTGCGTTCGATGGTCGTGACCGCCCGCTCCTGTTTGTCGGGGGCGACGATTCCCGAGCGCAGCATCCGCGCGTAGCCGAGGATCGCGTTGAGCGGCGTGCGCAGCTCGTGGGACAAGCTCGCCAGGAACTCGTCCTTCAGGCGGCTGGCTTCCTGCACGTTCATGTAGAGGCGGGCGTTCTCCAGCGCGACCGCCGCCCAGGACGCAATGCCGATCGCGATCCGCTCGTGGTGCGCGGAGAACCGCCCGATTTCCGGATGGCCGAAGAACAACCCGCCGATGACCTCGCCGCCGCGGCCTTTCACCGGAACGGCCAGATAGCTGCGGACGGGCAGATGGCCCGGCGGCATGCCGTGGTACGGAGCGTTGTGTCCGTATCGAGGGTCCTTGGTGATGTCGTCGCTGCGCACGACGCCGACGCCCTTGAACGTCGGTCCGAACACCTCGGTATTGCGCGGCATCGGGAATTTCGCAAACGCCTCGCGCGGCACACCGGAAATCGTGTAGAGGGTGTAGGACTCGCCGTCCTCGTCGACGACGTTGTAGAAGAACGCGCCGAATGCGGCGCCGGTGCGCTCGGTCGCGGCATCGGTCACCGCCTGGACGACCTTGTCCCGATCGAGATCGGACGCCACCAGGGCGCCGACGTTGTTCAGCGTCTCGGTGACGGCGGCGTTCTCCTCGAGCAAGCGGATGCGTTCGGCTTCCGCCTGTTTGAGCGCCGTGATGTCGCGGGCGATCTTCGACGCCCCGATGATGTTTCCGGCATCGTCCTTGACCGGCGAGATCGTCAGCGCGACGTTGAGCCGCCGTCCGTCTTTCGCCACGCGAACCGTTTCGAAATGCTCGATGCGCTCGCCGCGTCGCAGCCGTGCCAGGATCTCGTCCTCCTCGCCCTGCCGCTCGGCCGGGATCAGCGTGCGGATCGAGCGTCCGATGAGCTCCTCGGAACGATAGCCGAACATCCGCTCCGCCGCCGCGTTGCACGACTGGATGACGCCATCGAGGTTCTTGGCGATGATCGCGTCGTCGGCGGAGTCGACCAGCGCGGCGAGATAGGCGCGGGCGGCCGTCGCGTTTTTCTGGTCCGAGATATCGCGGAAGTAGCAGACCAGGCCGAAGCGGCCGTCGGGCAATGTGATGCGGTCGACGCGCCATTCATACACTTCGGTGACGCCGCGATCGATCCGGAACGCGGCGCGCTCCGGCGTGACGTACGACTCGCCCGTTTCGAGCGTGCGCCGAAAAATGGCGACGAGTTCGCCGGCATACGCCCCGCCCCACAGCCGGTGCGCGACGTCGTCGAACGGGCGGCCGATCACGCCTCCCGGTATGTCGCCGAACACCGGCAGCGCGACCGGATTCACTTCGACGATCCGGAAGTCGGCATCGACCAGGTACACGCCCAGCGGCGCTCGATTGAGGAGCGTCAGGTGCTGTTCGCTCTGATAGCGCAGCGCCCGTTCGGATTCCCGCCGCAGCCGCGCGAGCTGGAGCTGCGAGGTGATGCACGCCAGGAGCTCGCGCGCGCTGAACGGTTTGACCAGGTACTCGTCGGCCCCCGCCTGCAGGCCCTCGATGCGCGCTTCTTCGCCGGCCCGCGCCGACAGCAGCACCACCGGCGTCAGCCGTGTGCGCGCATCGGCCCGGACGGCAGCCAACAGCTCGAACCCGTCGAGCGTCGGCATCATCACGTCGGTGAGGATCAGATCCGGCAGGTTCGTGCGGATGCGATCCAGCGCGGCGCCGCCGTCGGCGACGACCTCGACGCGGTAGTGCGGCGCGAGAATGCGCGCCAGGTACTCGCGCATGTCCGCGTTGTCATCGGCAATGAGCACGCGCGCCGGCGGCTCGGACGCGTCCGCTCGCGCCGGTGACAGGCGGATGCCGTCCGCGCCCGGCGCCGCCGTCCGATCGGTCTCGGGCAGCCACCGCAACGCTTCTTCGACGTACGGGGTTGCGCCAATCGTCGTCGGCGTCAGCTGACGGCCGGCGCCGATGCGATCCGCGGGAAGATGCGCCGTGCCCGTCAGGATGCTGACGGTGAAGGTGGTGCCGCGGCCTTCCTCGCTCGTCACCGAGACCGTGCCGCCATGCAGCCGAGCGAGCTCCTGCACGAGGGCCAGGCCGATGCCGGTGCCCTCGTGGGTCCGCGCGCGCGCGTGCCGGACGCGGTGGAAGCGCTCGAACATGCGCCCGAGGTCCGCCTCCGGGATCCCGACGCCGGTGTCGGCCACGCGCAGCTCGACGTGATCGCCGCACCACTGCAGCGCCACGCGGATCTCGCCTTCGAACGTGAACTTGAAGGCGTTGGAGAGGAGATTCAGGACGACCTTCTCCCACATGTCGCGATCGACGTACACCGGCGCCGGCAGCGGAGGGCATTCCACGATCAGCGCCAGGCCCGCCTTCTCGACGGCGGACCGGAACGCGCTGGCGAGATCGATCGTCAGCGCCGCGAGATCGGTCGGTTCGTAATTGGCGTCGATGCGTCCCGCTTCGATTCTGGAGAAGTCGAGGAGCGTGTTGACGAGCCGCAACAGCCGCAGCGCGTTGCGATGCGCCGTTTCGAGGCGCTCCCGACGCTCCGCGGGCAGCCCGTCGGCGTCCGCGAGTTCGTCCTCGATCGGGCCCACGAGCAGCGTGAGCGGCGTGCGAAATTCGTGGCTGACGTTGCTGAAGAAGGTGGTCTTCGCACGGTCGATGGCGGCGAGCGCCTCCGCACGCTGCCGCTCCGTTTCGTAGGCGCGGGCGTTGGTGATCGCGATCGCCACTTGATCGGCGACGAGGCGGAGGAAGCTCCGGTAGCCGTCGTCGAACGGGCGGCGCGGATTGAGGCCGACGACCAGCCGCCCGGCCCGCGCCCCCGTCGCAGCCGGCAGCGCGATCGTCTTGATCAGATCGGGCTTCGCCTGCGCGCGCTGTCGTTCGGCATCGGGCGTCGCGGCATGGAGGTCGTCGCCGAGATACGCCAGCGCGAACACCACGTCGGGCGTTGCCGTCAGCGTCTCCATCGCCACCACGCACGCGTCGCGCTCGCTTCTCGCGGTCGCATTCCGCGCCGCCAGATCGCGCAGCAGCGCCAGCCGCCGCTCGCCGACGACGCGTTCGGTCGTCTCGGTCACGATGCAGAACACGCCGCCGACCGTCCCGGTTTCGACGCGGACCGGGTCGTACGAAACGTCGAAGTAGGTTTCCTCGGGAAACCCGTGACGCTCGAGCTCGAACAGGAGGTCGCGTGCCCAGAACGCCTCGCCGGTCTGCACGACGCCTTCGAGCAGCCCGTGCAGCTGATGACTCCAGATCTCGCTCCAGGCCTCGCGGCCCGGACGGCCGAGCGCACCAGGGTGCTTCGCGCCGAACACG
>Ga0070741_10010234_pt1 | contig 17809 bp, 14 predicted proteins | sample Coa_R1_4_FD_66440 | JGI IMG/M metagenome (GOLD analysis project Ga0070741, IMG submission 66440) | Surface soil microbial communities from Centralia Pennsylvania, which are recovering from an underground coalmine fire - Coalmine... | ecosystem: Environmental > Terrestrial > Soil > Unclassified ...
GCCGGCGAGCGCGGCCCGGCCGCCGTCGCTCAACACGCCGCCCGCAATCTGCGTCGCGCTCGCGCCGAGCGCCATGCGGATCCCGACCTGGTGCGTCTCCTCCGCGACGCCGGCGGCGAGCAGCGCGTAGAGGCCGACCGCCGCGAGGAGCGTCGTGAACAGCGCAAAGAACGCGAAAAACCGAAGGCTCGTCCGCCAGGGACCCAGCTCGCGCGCCACTTCATCCGCCATGTCGGCGATCTTCACGAGTCCATCGGGATCGACGCTCCGCAGACGCGCACGCAGCGCGGCGACGCTGGCCTTCGCCGGCCCGCGCGTACGCACGACGATGTCGCCGATCGAAAACTCCGACTGATCGTATGGAACGTAGAAATCGAGGGTCGGCGATCGCAGTTCGCGGTAGCGGACGTCCGCGACGACGCCGACGACCGTCATCCACGCACGCGCGGCGGCGCCTCGCGCGAAGTCGTGGCCGCGGATGCGTTTGCCGATCGCCGACTGTCCGGGCCACAGACGCTGCGCGAACGTCGCGCCGACGATCGCCACCGGCGCGGTCCCCTTCCGGTCGTCGTCTGTGAACACGCGCCCCTCGATCAGCCGGATGCCCATGGTCTCGAAGTAGCCCGGCGTGACCGTTTCGAGATTCGCCCACGGATTGCGCTTGGCCTCCTCGACGTCCTGCCCTTCTCGCTGCCACGAGGAATCGAGCCCGATCGGCCCTTTCAGCGGCCGGCCCGCCGCGCCGGCGACCGCCGTCGCCGAAGCCGCGCCGCGGAGCGCGTCGATCACCCGGCGGTAGAAGCGATGCACGCCGGCGTCGTCGCCCGGCGCGACCGTCGTCGGCAGGTGCACCTCGATCGCGAGCAGCCGGTCGGCGACGAAGCCGAGATCGAGGCGAGCCAGGCCGGCCACGGTCTGGTACAGCAGCGCCGTGGCGGACAGGATGATCATCGCGATGGCGATCTCCGCCACGACGATTGCGCGTCGAGAGCGGCGCTGCTGCCGCCCCGCCGACGAGGTCCGGCCGCCGCGGCGGAGCATCTCGTCGAGGCGATCCGATCGCAGCGAGAGCGCCGGCAGCAGACCGCACACGCCGCCGACGACCGAGGCGACGGCCATCGTGTAGATCACCGCGCGAACCCCGATCGCCGCCTGCTCGACGCGGGGGATGTCCTGCGGCACCACGGTCAGCAGAATCGGCAGGGTTGCGCGCGCCGCCAGGAGCGCGCCGGCGCTCGCAACGCCGGCGAGGAGCGCCGCTTCGGCCAGCAGGCCGCGCGCGAGGTCCCACGTCGAGGCGCCGAGCGCCAGCCGGATCGCGAATTCCCTCCGGCGCGCCGACATCCGCACGAGCACCAGCCCGGCGACGTTGGCGGCCGCGGCCGCCAGCAGCAGCGTTGCCGCGGCGACCAGCGCCCAGACGCCGGTCCGCGCCGGCGCGACGGCGTCGTCGACGAGCGGCGCCAGCGTCGTCGCGCTGTTCGAGGCGCGATGGAAGGCAACGGCGTTCGCGCGGGCGATGCCGTCGAGATCGCGCCGCGCGGCGTCGACCGTCGCGCCGCGCCGCAGGCGGCCGACGAGCAGCAGCACGCTGACGTCGCGGTCCTCGACGAAGTCGGGTTCGCCAGGTATCGGAAAGCGCGAGACGGCCGGCACGATCGCGACCCACGCGTCGGGCCGCTCCGGGTAGGTGAACGCCGGCGGCATCACGCCGACGATGGTGTGCGGCTCGCGGCCGAGAATCGTCGTGCGTCCGACGATGCGCGGATCGCCGCCGAAGAGCCGCTGCCAGCACGCATGGCTGAGGACGATGGCGAGCGCCGCGCCGCGGCTGTCGTCGGCCGGCGTCAGCGTCCGGCCGCGCTCGGCTCCGGCGCCCAGCACGTCGAAGAAGTTGCCGGAGACGGCGCGGTATTCGATCGGCGTCGGTTCGCCGTCGCGCACCGTGCCGGTCCAGTTCGTCGAGGCGATCGCCGCGAGGTCGTCGAAGCTGTGCGTGCGCGTCCGGTAGTCCACGTAATCGGGATACGGCACTTCCGAACGGCGGCCCGCGCGGATCTCGCCGCCGATCGCGAGCCGATCCTGATCGACGAACGGGAACGGCCTGAACATCACCGCGTCGGCGAGCGCGAAGAGCACGACGTTCACGCCGACGCCCAGGGCGAGCAGCGCGAGGGCCGCGAGCGACGCCGACGGTCGAGCGGTCAGGGAGCGCACCGCCGCGCGGAAGGCCGACACGCGGTCAGCTTACGCCAGAACGGCGCGGCTCACGGCTTCAGGACGGTGCGCCAGCGCGCGGCGGACTCGAACACGTCCACCAGCCGGTCGCCGTCGGGCAGATCGCGCCGCAGTTCCTGCAGGCGCGCGATCAGCACGTCGAGCGCCCGGCCAATCTCGTCGGCGTTCGACGCGGCGATGTCGCGCCAGATATCCGCGGGGCTGGAGGCGAGGCGTGTCGTGTCGGCCAGGCCGCGGCCGGCGAGCGCGAGCCCCGTCTCGCCGACCGCGCTGCCGACGACGTCCATGACCGCGCTGGCGGTCAACTGCGGCACGTGGCTCAGGTACGCGAGCAGGCGATCGTGCTCGTCGACGCCGACGAGGCGCGGATCCGCGCCGAGCGCGCGGACGAACGATTCGAGCGGTTCGGAACGCGCGGTCAGCAGCCACGGCCGTCCCTGGAACAGATCGGGCCGCGCGTGCTCGAGCCCGCCGCGCGCGGCGCCCGCGAGCGGATGACCGCCGACGAACGTGAAGCGCGGCGGCAGCGCCGCCGCCGCGGCGGCGATGTCGCGCTTCGTGCTGCCTGTGTCCGTGACGACCGCGGACGTGCGGACGTTGTCCGCGAGGTCCGCCAGGATCGACACGTTCTGCCGCACCGGCGCCGCCAAGATGACGAGGTCGCACTCCGCGAGAACGACGAGGTCGTCGGCCGCGACGTCGATGGCGTGCAGGCGCATCGCGGTCTCGAGGACGTCCTTGCGGTCGACGGCGATGACGAGCGACGCCGGCCACAGCTCGCGCGACTTCAGCGCGATGGATCCGCCGATCAGGCCGAGGCCGACGATGCCGATCTTCTCGAAGATCGGCGTCGCCGACGACCGCGGCGCACCAGGTTGGATGACAGGAAGATCTCGCGCCATCGTGTCGCCCGGCCGTTCAGGGCGCCTCCGCGACGGCAGGCCCGGAGGCCTGCGCTAGGAACCCCATCCCCGCCGCGTGACCGGCTCGAGGCAGATGCTGCGGCCGATCGCCGGCGCGATGATGCGCAGTTCCGCCATCAGGCGGTCGAACTGCGCCGGGAAGAGCGACTGCGCGCCGTCGCTGAGCGCGTGGTCGGGGTCGCAGTGCACCTCGATGATCAGGCCGTCGGCGCCGGCCGCGACGGCGGCGCGCGCCATGGGGACGACCATGTCGCGGCGTCCGGCCCCGTGGCTCGGGTCGGCGACGATCGGCAGGTGGCTCAGCTTGCGCACGACGGGGATCGCCGAGATGTCGAACGTGTTGCGCGTCGCGGTCTCGAAGGTGCGGATCCCGCGCTCGCACAGGATGACGTCGTTGTTGCCGCCGCTGAGCACGTACTCGGCCGACAGCAGCCACTCCTCGATCGTCGCCGAGATGCCGCGCTTGAGCAGCACCGGCTTGCGCACGTGACCGAGCTCGCGCAGCAGGGTGAAGTTCTGCATGTTGCGCGCGCCGACCTGGAAGATGTCGGCGTACTTGTCGATCACCGCGATCTGGCTGATGTCCATCACCTCGGTGACGAGCTTCATGTTCTCGGCGTTCGCCGCGTCGCGCAGCAGCCGCAGCCCTTCTTCGCCGAGGCCCTGGAAGCTGTAGGGGGAACTGCGCGGCTTGAACGCGCCGCCGCGGAAGATCTTCGCGCCCGCGCGCCGCGCCGCCGCCGCGGTCGCCCGCACCTGCTGCTCGTTCTCGGCCGAGCACGGGCCGGCCATGACGATCACTTCGTCGCCGCCGATCCGCACGTCGCCGACGGCGACGACGGTTCCGGTCGGCTTGAAGGTGCGGCTCGCCAGCTTGTAGGGCGACGAGATGCGCATCACTTCGTGGACGCCGTCGAGCAGCTCGATGATCGCGGCGTCGGGATGGCCGGTGCCGACGGCGCCGAGCACCGTCCGCGTGACACCGGTCGACCGGTGAACGTCCATGCCCATCTCGATCAGCCGCGCGACCACCTTCTCGATCTGCTCCTCGGTGGCCCGTTCTTCCATTACTACGACCATGGCTTCTGTCGCCTCCGCGTGCACTGTCATGTTACCGAATCCTCGCCGTGAATGACCCGCCGCTCGAGCCGCCGCGCCTCGTCGATGATCCGTTCGAACAACCGGGCGATGGCGTCGGGGCCGAGCGGCCCCTCCGACGCGACGCTGCGCACGTGCGCCAGCACCTGCTTTTCGCGATCGGGCTGATAGATGGGCACGTTGCGTTCCTTCTTCAGGCGCCCGATCTCGACGGCGACGCGCGCGCGCTCGTTCAGCAGCCGCACGATCACCTCGTCGACGCGATCGATGTCGTCCCGCAGTTCGTCAAGCGTGCGCATAACTCTTCAACCAGCGAACGTAGTCCTCCACGCGCTCGACGAGCTGCGGCGACGCGCCGTGCTCGGCGATCACCGACACGAGCGCGCTGCCGACGACCGCCGCGTCGGCGAAGGCCGTCACCTCGGCGACGTGCTCGGGACGCGAGATGCCGAACCCGAGCGCAATCGGCAGCGCCGTCCGCGCGCGGATGCGCCGAACCATCGCTTCGGCGCCCGACGCGACGCGGTCGCGCGCGCCGGTGACGCCGAGGCGCGAGATGCCGTAGAGGAAGCCGCTCCCCAGCTCCGCCGCCCGGCCGATCCGCGCGTCGGTCGTCGTCGGGCTGAGCAGGAAGATCGTATCGAGACCGGAAGCCGCCAGCGTCTGCCGGAAGTCGCCTGCTTCCTCTATCGGCAGATCGAGAACGAGGACGCCGTCCACTCCGGCTGCGGCCGCGTCGCGTGCGAACGCTTCGGGTCCGAGCCGGAGGATCGGGTTCGCGTAGCTGAAGAGGACGATCGGCGCGGCCACCGACGCCCGGACGCCCTGGATCATCCGCAGCACGCCGCGCAGCGTGGTTCCCTTCGCGAGCGCACGCTCGGTCGCGCGCTGGATCACCGGTCCGTCCGCGAGCGGATCCGAGAACGGCACGCCGACTTCGAGCACGTCGGCGCCGGCGCGGTCCACCGCCGCGAGGATCTCGCCCGAGCGCGCAAGATCGGGGTCGCCCGCAGTGACGTACGTGACGAGGCCCGCCCGCTTGTCGCGGCGCAGGCGAGCAAAGGCGTCGGCTATCCGCGAAGACATTTCTCCACCGTATTCACATCCTTGTCGCCGCGGCCCGACAGGTTCACCAGCAGGATCGCCTGGCGCCCGAGCTGCCTCGCGAGCGAGATTGCGTGCGCCACCGCGTGCGCCGACTCGAGCGCCGGCAGGATTCCCTCCAGCCTCGCGAGCGTCTGAAAGGCGTCGAGCGCCTCGCCGTCGGTGACATAGGCGTATTCCGCACGGCCGAGCGCGCGCAGCCACGCGTGCTCGGGACCGACGGCGGCGTAGTCGAGACCCGCCGAGATCGAATGCGTCGGCTCGATGTTTCCATCGTCGTCCTGGAGGACGAACGTGCGCGTCCCCTGCAGCACGCCGGTGCTGCCGCCCGCGAACCGGGCCGCGTGCCGGCCGCGCACGATCTGCTCGCCGCCCGCTTCGACGCCGACGAGCCGCACGGCGCCGTCGGACACGAACGAATCGAAGATCCCCATCGCGTTGCTGCCGCCGCCGACGCACGCGACGATCGCGTCGGGGAGGCGACCGGCCTGCTCCTCTATCTGCACGCGCGCTTCCCTGCCGATCACCGCCTGGAACTCGCGCACCATCAACGGGTACGGGTGCGGCCCCAGGACCGATCCGAGCAGGTAGTAGGTGTCGGTGACGTTGGTCACCCAGTCGCGCATCGCTTCGTTGATCGCGTCCTTCAGCGTACGGCTGCCGGCGTCCACGCCGATCACCTCGGCGCCGAGCAGGCGCATGCGGAACACGTTCAGCGCCTGCCGCTCCATGTCGTCGGTGCCCATGTAGACGTGGCACTCGAGTCCGAGCAGCGCGCACGCGGTCGCGGACGCGACGCCGTGCTGCCCCGCTCCCGTTTCGGCGACGATGCGCCGCTTGCCCATCCGCTTCGCCAGGAGCGCCTGGCCGAGCGCGTTGTTGATCTTGTGCGCACCCGTGTGCGTCAGATCCTCGCGCTTGAGGAAGATGCGCGCCCCGCCCGCGTGCTCGGTCAGGCGCTTGGCTTCGTACACGGGCGTCGGCCGGCCGACGTAATGGGCCAGCAGCCGGTCGAGCTCCGCACGGAACGCCGCATCGTCGCGCGCCTCGAAGTAGGCGCGCTCGAGCTCCTCGACCGGCTCCACGAGCGTCTCGGGCACGAAGCGGCCGCCGTACTCTCCGAAATAGCCGCGAGCGTCAGGATCTCTGCGCATCAATGCTCTCGAACAGGGCGCGAATCTTCGCGCGATCTTTGATGCCGGGCGCCGCTTCGACGCCCGACGACACGTCGACGCCAAACGGCCGCACGCGGCGGATGGCCTCGGCGATGTTGTCCGGGGTCAGCCCGCCGGCCAGAATGGTTCGGCGCGTCGCCGCGACCGCGGCCGCCGCGTCCCAGTCGATCGTCCGGCCGGTACCGCCGCGGAGGTCGGGATCGCAGGCGTCGAGCAGCAGCGTCACTGCGGTGGGCCATGCGGCAAGGGGCGCCGAACCGGCGGACGGCGTCGCGGCGACCGGTACTGCTTTCACGATCGGCCTCGCAATCCGCCGCGCATCGTCCGGCGTCTCGTCGCCGTGCAGCTGGACGGCGCCGAGGCGCACGAGGGCGGCCACGCCGTTCACGTACTCGGCGGGCTGGTTGACGAACAGCCCGACGGCGGTGACGAACGGCGGCAGCGCCGCCACGATGGCGCGGGCTCGAAACGGATCGACGAACCGCGGGCTCTTCGGCCAGAACACGAACCCGACCGCGTTCGCGCCGGCGTCCACGGCCGCGTCGGCATCCTCGAGGCGCGTCACGCCGCAGATCTTCACGAACACAGCAGCTCCCGGAGCGCCGCGCCGGGATCGGCCGCGGCCATGAAGCGCTCGCCGACGAGAAACGCGCGGTAGCCGAGCGACGCCAGCCGCCGCAGGTCGTCGGCGCTTCGCAGCCCGCTCTCGCTGACCGCCACCACGCCGCGCGGAACGCGAGCGATCAACGCCTCGGATGCGTGCACGTCGACGGTCAGCGTGCGCAGATTCCGGTTGTTGACGCCGACGATCGCCGCGCCGATTGCCACCGCGCAATCGAGCTCGCCGGCATCGTGCACCTCGACGAGCACGTCGAGACCGAGCGCGGTCGCCTCCGCGTGGAGCCGGCCCAGATCCGACGCCGTCAGCGCGGCGACGATGAGCAGCACCGCGTCGGCGCCGCAGGCGCGCGCCTCCAGCAGCTGGTACTCGGACACCACGAAGTCCTTGCGGAGCAGCGGCACGTCGACAACCGCCCGGACCGCGGCGAGATGGTCGAGCGAGCCGTCGAAGAACGTGGGCTCGGTCAGCACCGAGATGGCGGCGGCACCGGCCGCCGCGTAGCTCGTCGCGATCGCAACCGGGTCGTAGTGCGCGCGCAGCACGCCCTTGGACGGCGACCGTCGCTTGCATTCCGCGATGACGTTGAAACCCGCGTCGCGGCACAGCGCGGCGCGGAATCGGCCGCCGCGCGCCGGCACGGCCAGGGCGCGCTGCTCCAGTGCGGCGATCGGCTCGCGTTCCGCGCGGACCTCCACGATCCGCCGTGTTGCTGCGACGATCGCGGCGAGCACATCTGGCGGGCTGTCCACAGGGGGCGGCTGGATCGCCAGGGCGTCGTGCAGGGGCCGAGTCGTCACACCGTCGCCCCCGCCGCCGACTCTTCCGCCGTGGACGCGGCGATCAGCCGATCGAGCAACTGGCGCGCCTCGCCGCGATCGATCGCGCGGGAGGCCGCGACAATGCCCTCCTCGACCGACTTCGACGCGCCGGCCACGAACAGCGCCGCGCCGGCGTTCAGCAGCACGACGTCGCGCGCGGGTCCGCGCTCGCCGCGCAGCACGCGATCGATGATCTGCGCGTTGTGGTGCGCGTCGCCCCCCAGCAGCGATCCGGCCGGCGACTTCGGCAGTCCCACGTCGGCCGGGTGAAGGTAGAACGTGTTCACCGCGCCGTCGCGGCACTCCGACACCTTCGTGTAGCCCGTCGTGGTGATCTCGTCGATGCCGTCCGCGCCGTGGACGACCCACGCGCGCGTCGCGCCGAGCAGCAGCAGCGAGCGCGCGATCAGTTCCGTCAGCTCGGGCCTGGGCACGCCGACGATCTGACGCGTCGCCCCCGCAGGGTTGGTCAGCGGGCCGAGGAGGTTGAACGCGGTCCGCACGCCCAGTTCCCTGCGGACGGCGGCCGCGTGCCGCATGGAGGGATGAAAGGTCGGCGCGAAGAAGAACCCGATGCCCACGTCGGCGAGGCACCGTTCGACGATCGCCGGAGGGGCCGTGACGCGGATGCCGAGCGCCTCGTACACGTCGGCGCCGCCGGCCTTGCTCGACGCCGATCGGTTGCCGTGCTTGGCGACGCGAACCCCGCAGGCGGCCACGACGATGGCCGCGCACGACGAGATGTTGAAGGTCCCCGATCGATCGCCGCCGGTTCCGCAGTTGTCGAACACATCGTCGAACCGTCGCGAGACCGGCACGGCGTGGGCGCGCATCGCGCGCGCGAGGCCGACGATCTCGCTCGGCCGCTCGCCTTTCATCGCCAGGCCGACGAGCAGCGCGGAGATTTCGGCCGGCGTCGCGCGCCCTTCCATGATCTCGGTCATCGCGTCCGACGCTTCCTCCGCGGTGAGGTCCTCGTGGCGCGTGAGCTTTTCGACGAGCGGTTGCACCGTCACGACAGCCGGTTCTCCAGGAAATTGCGCAGGATCGTCCTGCCTTCGCCGGTCAGGATCGACTCGGGGTGGAACTGCACGCCGTGGATCGGCAGCCGGCGGTGGCGGAGACCCATGACGATGCGGTCCTCGCGGGTGCGGGCGGTCACCTCGAGCGCGTCGGGCAGATCCTCGCCCGAGACGACGAGCGAGTGATACCGCGACGCCGCGAACGGTCCGGCGATGCCGCTGAACACGCCGTGACCGTCGTGCTCGATCGTCGACGTCTTGCCGTGCATCGGCACGGCGGCGCGGACCACCTTGCCGCCGAACGCGGCGCCAATCGCCTGGTGCCCGAGGCACACGCCGAGGATCGGCGTCGTCGCGCCGAGCCGCTCGATGACGCTCATCGTGATGCCGGCGTGCTCCGGCCGGCCGGGTCCGGGCGAAATGACGATCCGCTCCGGCGAGGCGGCGATCACGTCATCGATCGTCGCGGCGTCGTTGCGGACGACCGACACCCTCGCCCCGAGCTCGCCGAGGTACTGCACGAGGTTGTACGTGAACGAATCGTAGTTGTCGATGACGAGGACCATATCGCCCGGCTGACGCCTGCGCTCCCTATAAGCCTTCCTGCGCGAGCTCGAGCGCGCGGACCAGCGCGCGCGCCTTGTCGCGTGTCTCTTCGTATTCGGCCGTCGGGTTCGAGTCGATGACGATCCCGGCGCCGGCCTGCACGTAGGCCTTTCCCTTCGACATGATGACGGTGCGGATGGCGATGCAGAAATCGAGGTTGCCGGCGAAGTCGAGGTACCCGACGGCGCCGGCGTACAACCCGCGCGGCGAGGGCTCGAGCTCCCGGATGATCTGCATTGCGCGGACCTTCGGCGCGCCCGACACCGTGCCCGCGGGAAAACACGAGACGAGCGCGTCGAGCCGATCGCGGTCGTCGGCCAGCTTCCCTTCGACGATCGACGTCAGGTGCATCACGTGGGAGAACTTCTCGAGGCCCATGAACTGCGGCACCCGGACCGATCCGTACTCGCAGACGCGCCCGACGTCGTTGCGGCCGAGATCGACCAGCATCACGTGCTCGGCGCGCTCCTTGTCGTTGCGCTTCAGCTCTTCGGCCAGCCGCATGTCCTCTTCGTCGGATCGGCCGCGCGGCCGCGTGCCGGCAATCGGATGCGTCTCGACGTGCGGCCCCTCCACCCGCACGAGCATCTCGGGCGACGAACCGACAACCGACAGCCCGCCCATGCGGATGAAATACATGTAGGGCGAGGGGTTCACGTGCCGCAGCGCGCGGTACACCGTGAACGGATCGGCGGCGACGTCGGCCTCGAAACGCTGCGACAGGACGACCTGATAGATGTCGCCGGCCGCGATGTGCTCCTTCGCCGCGCGGACGTGCTCTTCGAACTGCTCGCGCGTGTGATTGGACGTCAGCTCGAGGCCGTTGCGCGGCGTGCGCTCGGTGCGCGAGAGGCTCCGGTCCAGTTCGCGTTCGAGGAACTGGATCTTCGCGCACGCGAACTGATACAGCGACTCCAGGTCGTCGTCTGCCGTGATGCGCGCGTTGGCGATGATGAGGATGCGGTGCTGCACGTGATCGAAGGCGAGCACCGTGTCGAACAGCATGAAGCCGGCGGAGTCGGAGCCGTCGACGCCGCCGCTCAGGTCGCCGAGCACCGGCTCGAACCACGACGCGGCGCCGTAGCCGAGGTACCCGACGGCGCCGCCGGTGAAGCGCGGGAGGTCCGGCACGAACGGCGACCGGAAGTCGGCCATCAGGCTGCGCAGCGTGTCGACGAACGGGCGGTCGCTGTCGGTCACCGCGCCGCCGCGGTCGATCGTCGTCTTGCCGTCGCGCGCGCGCAGGATCAGAAACGGATCCTTGCCGAGGAACGAGTAGCGGCCGACGTGCTCGCCGCCCTCGACGCTCTCGAGCAGGAACGCGTAATCGGCGTGCTCCGCGATCTTCAGGAACGCCGACACCGGCGTCAGCAGATCGGCGACGATCTCCTTGCACACGGGCACGAACGTACCGCGGCGCGCCAGCTCCTTGAACTCTTCGAACGACGTGATCTTCATCTCATGCACACTCCGCGAGCCGTTTCAGGGCCGCCTCGCGCATGACGCCCGCCGGCGGTCTCGTGCCGGTCCACCATTGGAACTGTTCGTGCGCCTGCGCCACCAGCATGTCGAGGCCGCCGAACGTCTCGCATCCAACGTCGGCCGCATCGCGCAGCAGACGCGTGAGCGGCGGGTTGTAGACGAGGTCGTAGACGTAGCGGCCGGTCAAGTCCGACTTCGCCACGGGCGTCTGGTCGGCGGCGGGGTGCATGCCGACCGGCGTCGTGTTGATCAACAGGTCCCACGATCCTGGCGTCGGCGGCCACTCGCCCACTTCCGCGGCCGTCGCCGCCGCCACCGCCGCGGCCTTCGCGCGATCGCGCGCGTGGAGCGTCACCGCAGTACCGGTCGATGCGAGCGCCACCGCGACGGCCCGCGCGGCGCCGCCGGCGCCGAGCACCGCCGCGCGCAGTCCGTCGAGTCGGATGCGGGACTGCAGCGGCTGGAGGAATCCCTCCGCGTCGGTGTTGCCGCCGATCCACCGCGTGCCGTCGACGCGCACGGTGTTGATCGCGCCGATGCGGCGAGCCGTCGCGCACAGCTCGTCGACCCGATCGGCGAGCGCGACCTTGTGCGGAATCGTGACGCTCGCGCCCTTGAGGCCGATCGCCCTGCCGAAGCGCACGAAGTCGTCGGCGCTGACCGCGGGCAGCGGCAGATACACGGCATCGATCCCGAGCGCCTGGAACGCGGCGTTGTGCATCGCCGGGGACGCCGAGTGGCCGACGGCGCCGCCGGTCACGCCGTACACGGCGGTCGCGTCGCTGATCGACGCGAAGCGGTACTGGCTCGTCAGCGTTGCCGCGTCCACCTGGCCGACCTCGCGGATCGATCCAGCGTAGGTCCACGCGGATCGAAACCGCGACGCGAGCACGCGCGTGGGAAAGCCGTAATCGCCCATCCCGATGAGGACGAGATCGCGAGCACCGAGATCGAGCAGTTGGAGCGTATCGGCGAGGGACGTCGGCGTGACTGCAACCTTCACCATCCCGGCGCCGGTCGAGCGCATGGCCTGGACCTGCGCCGCGAGATCGGCGGGCATCCCGCGGTAGTCGTGACTCGACACGATGACGCGGCGTCCGCCGGTGCGCGCGATCAGGTCGCGGAATCCGGCGCGCCACTCGACGTCGACGAACTCGGCCCCCAGCGCCAGCGCCTCGTCGAGGATCCGCTTCCGGTCGTCCTCCGATCCGTCGAACGCTCCGCCCTCCCACTTCGCGCGGCAGGTGACGATGACCGGCGTGCGGCGTCCGGCCAGCGCGCCCGCGACGTGCGGGTCGGCGACGGTGTCGAGCCGCAGCTCGATCAAGTCGGCGTTCGGGACGGCGTCGCGCCGCTCGCGGAGCTCGGCGGTCGTCCGGCCCGTGACGGTCACGCATAAACGTGCGGTAGACATAAAAAAAGCCCCTCCAGTTCGGGACTGAAGAGGCTCTTGGGTTCCTTTGCTTGGTTGCTTGTCGGGTCAGGCCAAGACGGACGCCTCTCCAGTCGGGCTCCAATAGCGCCACCACACCGGCACGAGGCTAAACGACTTGCGGCCCATCGAAGGCGTGACGATACCAGACCGCCTCGCGCACTGTCAACGTATAATGAGACAAACCATGTTGTACCGGCGGTTTACCCCGATGCTCGCCGCCGCGCTCGGCTGCGCGGCCTGGCTTCTGTCGAGCCATCTCACGGCGGCGACGCCGCAGATGAGCGTCGACGAGATTCGTCCCGGAATGGTCGGCATCGGCCGGACCGTGTTCGACGGCACCCACGTCGAGGAGTTCAAGGCGCACATCCTCGGCGTGCTCGAAAACGTGATCGGCCCGCATCGCAACCTCATTCTGGCCAGGCTCGAAGGCGGTCCGCTCGCGAATACCGGCGTCATCGCGGGGATGAGCGGCAGCCCGGTGTACATCGACGGCCGTCTCGTCGGCGCGGTGTCGTACGCGCTCGGCAGCTTCTCGAAGGAACCGATCGCCGGCATCACGCCGATTGCCGAGATGACCGACGCCACCGCCAGCGCCACGACGTTCCGGCCCGCGAGCGCGCGCGTCCACATCGATCTGCCGATCACGCGCGACAGCCTCACAGCGGCGTTCCGCAAGGCGCTGAACTGGAACCGGCCGTTCGCCGATCGGCCCGGCGACGCGCAGCTCGACGGCCTGAACGCGGTCGACGGCCTGGCGGGCGGTCAGCTCGCGACGCTGCTGCGGCCCATCGCGACGCCGCTGGTGATGACCGGGTGGGAACCCGACGTCGCCGATCTGTTCGGCGCGGCCTTCCGCGATCAGGGGTTCGTTCCCACGGGCGGCGGCGCCGCGCGGCTGCGCGACGGCGAGAAGCCTTACGAAGGACCGCTGAAGCCCGGCGACGCGGTCGGCGTCATGCTCGTCGGCGGCGATCTCCAGCTCGGAGGCACCGGCACCGTCACGCACATCGACGGCGATCGCGTCTACGCGTTCGGCCACCCGATGTACAACCTCGGGCCGACCGAGTACCCGATGACGCGCGCGTACGTGTACACGGTGCTGCCCAGCCTCTTTTCCTCGATGAAGCTGTCGAGCACCGGCGACATCATCGGCACCGTGACGCAGGATCGGGCGACCGCGATCGCCGGCCGTCTCGGCGCGGCGCCGCACATGCTGCCGATTACGCTGCGCCTGGAATCGGACCGCGCCGCCGCCCACACCTTCCACTTCGGCGTCGTCAACGACCAGCTGTTCGGGCCGCTGATGACGTACGCGACGGTGCTGAACTCGCTGGGCTCGTACGAGCGTCAGTACGGCGCGACGACCTTCTCGGTCAAGGGTACGACCACGCTGAAGAAGCACGACCCGATTACCTACGACAACGTCTTCTCGGGCGACCAGGCGCCGTTGAGCGCCGCCGCGTATCTCGTGGCGCCGATCACCTACCTGATGAGCAACGACTACGAGAAGGTCGACGTCGAGAGCATCGACATCGCCATCAACACCGTCGAGGAGCCGAAGACGGCGACGCTCGAGCGCGTCTGGGTGGACGACCCGCGGCCGCGCCCCGGCAAGAGCGTGCCGGTCAAGGTGATGATGCGCACGTACCGCGGCGAAGAGGTCGTCAAGACGATTCCGATCGACATCCCGGCGAACGCGACCGGATCGCTGAACATCCTGGTCTCGGACGGGACGCGCCTCGGTCAGGCCGAACAGCGGGAAACGCGCCTGCCGCAGCCGCGCAGCGTCGACCAGATGATCAAGCAGTTGAACAAAGCGCGCCGCAGCAACACGCTCTACGTGAAGCTGCTCGGCTCGCAGGCCGGCGCGGTCGTCAACGGCGAGCTGCTCTCGTCGCTGCCGCCGTCCATCCTCGGCGTCCTCGAGGGCGATCGCAACGGCGGCAGCTTCAATCCAATCCACAGCGCGACGCTTGGCGAATGGGAGCTCCCGACCGACCACGCGGTCAACGGCGCGCGCACCCTGACGATCACGGTTTCACAGAACTGAATGCGGTGATCGGGTCGCGCGTCCCGGTGGCCCGATTCCCCGCTGACCCGATGCCTATGCGCAAGCTGCTTCTCCTGGCCTTCATCGTGTGCGCGCTGGCGCCGCTGCGGGCCTCCTCTCCGAAGTTCTTCACGGCGACGACGCAGGCGGAGTTCCTGAAGGGGGATGTCGAGAACCTGTCGATCGACAGCAACGGGCAGCTGACGCTCGGTCCGGCCACCGACCTCGTCTACGAAACCGAAACGCCGTTCCTCTGGTCGCTGCTCTCGCTGCCCGACGGCACCCTCTTCGCCGGAAGCGGCAATGACGGCAAGGTGTTCAGGATCGATCCGCAGGGCAAGGGCTCCGCGTTCTTCGACAGCCCCGAGCTCGAGGTGCACGCGCTCGCGCCGGCGCCGAACGGCGGCGTCTACGTGGGCACGTCGCCCGACGGCAAGATCTACAAGGTGGACCGCGACGGCCGGAGCTCCACGTTCTTCTCGTCCGACGACAAGTACATCTGGGCGCTCGCCGTCGACGCGAAGGGCAACCTGTACGCGGGCACCGGCGACAAGGGCATCGTCTACAAGATCACGCCCGACGGCAAGAGCTCGACCTTCTACAAGACCAGCGCCTCGCACGCGATGGCGCTGGCGTTCGACCGCAACGGCGACCTGATCGTCGGCACCGGCACGCCCGGCAAGGTCCTCCGCGTCGACGCGAGCGGCAAGGCGTTCATGCTGCTCGATTCGCCCTTCCAGGAGGTCCGCGCGCTGCGGTTCGACGAGAAGGGCATGCTCTACGTCGCGGCGATCAGCGGCCGCGGATCGTCTGGCGGATCGAGCGGCGACAGCGCCGTGTCCATCACGCCGCCCGAGACCACGCGCCAGCTGACGCCGACGGTGTCGGCGGAGATCACGTCGATCTCGATCGTGGACGTCGGCGCCGGCTCGACCGGATCGGGATCGACGCGCGAGGACCGCCGCTCGCCGAAGGGTGCGGTGTACCGCATCACACCGGACGGCGTGTGGGACGAGGTGTGGGAGTCGCGCGACGACTCGCCGTACGATCTCGTGTTCGATCAGAGCAACACGCTGATCGTGGCCACGGGCAACAAGGGCAAGATCTACCGGCTCGAGGGGGATCCGTTGAAGCCGACGCTGCTCGCCCGCGCCGCGGCGCAGCAGGTGACGGCGCTCCACAAGGATCCGCGGGGCCGGCTGTACTACGCGACGGCGAACCCCGGCAAGCTGTATCGGCTCTCCTCCGATCGCGCGACGCGCGGCACCTACGAATCGGACGCGCGCGACGCGCAGACGATCGCGACGTGGGGCGCGCTGTCCTGGCGCGGCACGACGCCGTCGGGCACGAAGATCGAGGTGTCGACGCGCTCCGGCAACACGGAAACCCCGGACGACACGTGGAGCGCGTGGTCGCCCGCCACGACGCGGCAGGAAGGGACGACGATCGCGAACCCGAAGGCGCGATACGTCCAGTGGCGCGCGGTGCTGACCGGCACCCGGACGGAGTCGCCGGTGCTGACGTCGGTGACGGTCGCCTACCTGCAGCGTAACCTGCGCCCGACCGTCCGCTCGATCACCGTCCAGCCGCCGGGCATCGTGTTCCAGAAGCCGTTCTCCACCGGCGAACCGGAGCTCGCCGGGTTCGAGGACCAATGGACGCCGGAGCGGCGGCTGGCGCAGGCGGCGGCGCAGCAAGGCAGCGGCAGCTCGTCGCAGCTCGGGCGGCGCAGCTACCAGAAAGGCCTCCAGACGATCCAGTGGAAGGCCGACGACGAGAACGACGACGAGCTGGCGTACGACATCCTGTATCGCCGCGAGGGCGAGACCAGCTGGAAGACGCTGCGCAAAGGGATGACCGAATCGATTCTCGTCTGGGACACGAACACGGTCCCGAACGGCACCTATTTCGTCAAGGTCGTCGCCTCCGACGCGCCCTCGAACCCGCTCAGCACGGCGCTCGCCGGCGAGCTGGAGAGCCAGTCGTTCGAGATCGACAACACGCCGCCGGCGATCCTCGTCACCAACGTGCGCGTCGATCGCGGGCGCACGATCGTCACCTTCGACGTGAAGGACGATCATTCGCCGGTGCAGCGCGTCGAGTTCTCATCCGACGGCCAGCGGTGGCGCGGCGTCTTCCCGGTCGACGGCATCGCCGATTCGCGCGAGGAGCACTTCGAGCTGCCGATCGAGGGCGAGCTGGGCGACAAGGGGCTGACGCTGCGCGCGACCGACACGATGAACAACATCGCGACGGCGCACGTCGACGCCCCGAAGAAGTAGCGCGCGGGAAAGAAAATTCAAGGGGCTACAGGCGGAGGGCGAGGACGAGCGCGGCGGCGGCGGCTTTCGCGCGCTTCTTCGCCGGCGGCAGCTGCAGGTCGAGCGGTTTGCTGGCGCGGACGGTGGCGCGCTCGATCAGGCGCAGCATGTTGCCGCTCTGCGGCGCCCACGTATTGTCGCTGCCGACTCTCGACGTCCACACCGAGTCGAGCAGCCGATCGATCGTCTCCACTTCGGTCGCCACGGCACGGCGATAGGTGCGCGTGCGCATCCGATCCATGTTGGGCAGGCGGCCGTTGGACGCCACGAGCGCGTCGAGGGCGAACACGACGTCCTCTTCCGCGGCGTCGTGCGCGCGCTGGAAGCGGCCAGTGAAGCGCGCGCGGCAGCCGAAGTCGTCGATGAAGTCGTTGCCCGACTCGCACTCGACCGGCGTCGACAGCACGCTGACGATCGCGGCCAGCGAATCGGGGCGCTCCGCCGACGCGAAGCGCATCATGCTCAACATGATGACGACGCACACCAGCGTCGCCGCCGTGGCGCCGAGGCCGGCGTAGACCAGGTGCATGTCGTCGAACATCCCGCGGACGCGGACGGGGAACGACGCTTCCCGCTCGGCCTTGACGCGGTTCAGCACCGCGCGCTGGAACGCGCCCGACTCGTCGAGCGACGGCCGCTTGCGTCCCGGCGCCAGCGCCCGCAGCGTCGATCCGATGGCGCGCATGTCGGCGAGCGCGGCCGCGCACTCGTCACACCACTCGAGGTGCGCGCCGACGGCGATCTGATCCGCGATCGCGAGCTCGCGATCGTAGAACGCCTGAAGGCGCCGCCGCGTCGCCGCGCACGTGAGCGGCTTCATACGGTCCTCGCGTCGCGCAGCTGCTGCCGCAGCGCCTGGCGCGCGCGCGTCAGCCGCGACTTGACGGTGCCGACGGCGACGCCGAGCGAGAAGGC
>Ga0070741_10010235_pt1 | contig 17809 bp, 15 predicted proteins | sample Coa_R1_4_FD_66440 | JGI IMG/M metagenome (GOLD analysis project Ga0070741, IMG submission 66440) | Surface soil microbial communities from Centralia Pennsylvania, which are recovering from an underground coalmine fire - Coalmine... | ecosystem: Environmental > Terrestrial > Soil > Unclassified ...
GCCTAACGCCTCGCGCCTAACGCCTCGCGCCTAACGCCTCGCGCCTAACGCCTCGCGCCTAACGCCTCGCGCCTAACGCCTCGCGCCTACCCTCGCCGCCGCAGGAACGTGGGGATGTCGATGTTGTCGCCATCGGGCAGGCGACGGGTCACTGGCGGCAGGGGGCCGCGGCCATCGCCGACGGCGCGGCGCGCCGGCAGCTCCTCGGTCGAGCGGCCCTGCAGGATGGGGCGCTCGGGCAGCTCTTCCACGTTGCGGGTCGGCAGCTTGATCGGTCGGGCCATGCGAGCTTCGCCGAAGCCGGTGGCAATGACCGTCACCAGGATCTCGCCCTCGAGCCGCGGATCGATGACCGCGCCGAAGATGATGTTCGCTTCGGGATCGGCCGCCTTGTTGATGATCTCGGCGGCTTCGTTGACCTCCCACAGCGCCAGGTCGGTGCCACCGGTGAGGTTGAACAGGACGCCGTGCGCTCCGGTCATGTCGATGTCCAGCAGCGGGCTGGAGATGGCAGCCTGAGCGGCGTCGGCGGCGCGGTTGTCGCCGGAGCCGCGGCCGATGGCCATGAGCGCGGAGCCGGCGTTGGACATGATGGCCTTCACGTCGGCGAAGTCGAGGTTGACCAGGCCGGGAACGAGGATCAGGTCGGAGATGCCCTGGATGCCCTGCCGCAGCACGTCGTCGGCCATCTTGAACGCTTCGGATACGGTGGTCTTCTTGTCGGTGACCTGCAGCAGCCGGTCATTGGGGATGGTGATGAGGGTGTCCACGCGGTCCTTGAGGTTCTCGATGCCCGTCTCGGCCGATTCCAAGCGCTTGCGGCCTTCGAAGCCGAAGGGCTTGGTGATGACGCCCACCGTCAGCGCGCCGACCTCGCGCGCAATCTGGGCCACTATCGGCGCCGAGCCGGTGCCCGTGCCGCCGCCCATGCCGGCCGTGATGAAGATCATGTCGGCGCCGCGGAGCGCGTCGTAGATCTCGTCGCTGCTCTCTTCGGCCGCCTTGGCGCCCAGCGTGGGATTGCCGCCGACGCCGAGGCCCTTCGTGAGCTTGTCGCCGATGCGGATCTTGGTCGGCGCTTCGGACAGCAGCAGCGCCTGGGCGTCGGTGTTGATGGCAATGAAGTCCACGCCACGCACGCCCGCTTCGATCATGCGGTTGACGGCGTTGCTGCCGCCGCCGCCACAGCCGATGACCTTGATCTGCGCGAATTCCTCGACGTCACGAACTGGTTGCATCTGGTCCTCCGATCGCACTCTGAATTTGCATGGTCATGGCAGGAAAGCCTTCAGCCAGCCCCTCAGCCGGCCGTAGATCTCGCCGGATGCTTGATTGTGCCGATCCTCACGCTGCGGATCGGCCCCGGTGCCCTCCCGGAAGCTCCAGCGTACCAGACCGACGCTTGTCGCGTAAGCCGGGCTGGAGATGGTATCGATGAGTCCTTCGAGCTCGCCGGGGATCCCGATTCGCACGGGCATCTCCAGGACGCGGGCCGCCACCTGAGCGATGCCGCTGAGGGAGGCCGTGCCGCCCGTGAGCACCACGCCGGCCGGCAGCACGCTCTTGTAGCCCGAGTCGTGCAGCTCGCCCAGCACCATGTGCAGGATCTCTTCGACGCGCGCCTCGATGATGTCGCACAGCTCGGCGCGCATATATTGCTGGGGTCCACCCTCGGTGGCAATGCGCACCGGCTCGTCTGCCAGGACGCCTTCGGAGCTGGCACGGCCGTGCTTGACCTTCAGCTCCTCGGCCACCTCGAAGGGGGCGCGAAGACCGATGGCGACGTCGTTGGTGATGTGACTTCCACCCACCGGCATTACCGCGGTGTGCCAGGGCTGCCCGTCGAGGAACAGCGCGATGTCCGTCGTGCCGGCGCCGATGTCCACCAGCATGACGCCGGCCTCGCGCTCCGCGTCGGTCAGCACGGCCTCGGCCGACGCCAGCGGCTCCAGCACCAGCTCCAGCGGCTTCACGCCGGCGCGCTCCACGCACTTGACCAGGTTCTGGATCGTCCCTCCGGTGCTGACCACGACGTGCGTCTCGACCTCCAGCCGGGAGCCGCTCATGCCAATTGGGTTCTTGACCCCCTCTTGGTTGTCAACGACAAATCCCCTGGGGATCACGTGCAGCACGTCTCGTCCGGTTGGCCCGGCCATCGTCCGCGCTGCATCGAGCGCGCGTTCGATGTCATCGTGGCCGATGTCGTGCCCGTTGTTGGCCAGGCCGATGACGCCCTTGCTGTTCTTCGAGGTGATGTTCGGGTTGGCGATGCTGACGTTGGCCTGCTCGATATGAAACCCGGAGATCTTCTGACACTTGTCAATCGAGCTGGCGATGCATTCCACCGTCTGGTCGATGTTGACGACCATGCCCTTCTTGAGGCCCTGGGACGGCGTGACGCCGACGCCGAGGATTCTGAGGTGGCCGCCGTGACCAAGCTCACCGATCACCGTGCAGATCTTGGTGGTCCCGACGTCGATCCCTGCGATTGGCGTAGTCAACCCCGCCGGATTATAGGGACGAACCATTTGTCTGTTACGCACAGAAGCTGTCAGCGGGTCCGATAGTAGGGCGTTTTATAGCGAAGATCGACAAAAGCGAGGGGTGTCTTTTTGTCCGAAGCGAGCTGATTGATTCGCTGCAGCTCGGCCATCTTGACGTTCAGATCACGCGGCGGGCCGAACATGGCAATCATCTCCTGATCGCCAATCACGGCCAAGCCGTCGCTGGGCGAATACTGCACCCGCTTGGCGGCGATGCCAAAGCTGGCGGGGAGCTCGGTCTGCAGCTGCTCGGCGCCGTGGATCACGTCCGTATCGATCCTGTCGCCGGGCTTCAGCGGCGTGCCGCCCACCTGTCCAACGACCACCTTGAGCCCATCCAGTGGACCGCGGTCCATCACCACGCCGTCGTCGGCCACGCGCAGGACGTCGCTGCCTACCAGCCAGCCGGCCTCAGGGTGCCGCTCCTTGAGCGCGACGTTGAGCTTGCCGGGCATGACCGCTTGGACCTGGGCGCTGCTGATCTCCGGGATGGCCTGCAGCTCGCGCTCGATCTGGCGCGTGCTCAGCGTCAGCTCATTGGCGCCGAGCAGGCCGGGCGGGCATTTGACGGACGCCGTCGTGTCGGTTGCGGATAGCTCCTCGCAGCCGGGAGCGACGATGTCTTCGACGTGCTGCCTCACCGCCAGGCTGGCGCCGCTGATCTTGACGCTGTGCACCCGGAACAGGTCGGATTGCAGGGCGTAGACGGTGGCGGCGATGGCCCCCGCCAGCAGCATGACCAGCACGGACGCGCCGATGGCTCGGCTCGGATCCGCCTTGGGCGCTGGCTGAGCGGGGCGATCGCGAATGCTGCGTGGCCTGTCCACAGATACGACGGCCGTCGTCCCGCGCTTGTGCGCTGCTCGCGCGTCCCTGGCTGTCATTGACTTAGCCCTCCCTTACTCCGACCAGTCCCCGACGAGCTGAACCTCCAGCTCGAGGGGCTCCTTGACGCTGCTCTGGGCGAGGTCGATCAACGCCTTGACGTCCCGCGCGGTCGCTCGACCCAGATTCACGATGAAGTTCGCGTGCTTTTCGGAGATCTGCGCGTCGCCGATGCGCCGGCCCTTGAGGCCGGCCTGCTCGATGAGCGCTCCGGCGGCCGTGCCGGGTGGGTTCTTGAACATCGATCCGGCATTGGGCAGCGTCAGCGGTTGGGTTTCCCGGCGGCGGCGGTTGAGCTCGCTTGCGCGCGCCTCTTCCCGGCGCTGGTTGAGATGGAAGCCCGCGGCCAGCACGATCTCGCCGCTGTCTTTGAAGCGGCTGTGGCGGTAGCGCAGCTCGGCCGCGCCGCTGGCGATGGTGCGGACCTCACCGTCCCGCGCCAGGTAGCGAATCCAGCTGAGGCTGTCAGCCATGCACCAGCCATAGGCGCCGGCATTGCTCATGACGGCGCCACCCACCGTGCCCGGAATGCCCGTCGCATACACCAGGTCGTAGTAGCCGCGCTTGATTGCCTCGCGGCCGACACGCGGCAGCATCGCTCCGGCCTGGGCCGCGATCAGCAGCGCGGGAACGCCTTCGTCCTGGTTGAGCGCGCTTTCTTCATAGGTGACCTCGGCGCACAGGTTGTGGATCACCAGCCCGCGAATGCCCCTGTCGGCCAGCAGGATGTTCGAGCCGTTGCCCATGACGAACAGGGGCAGGTCCAGCGCCCATGCCTTGCGCACGAGTCCGGCCAGGGCATCCTCGGTGCGGACGGTCGCGAAGAAGTCGGCCGGCCCGCCGACCTTGAAGGAGGTCAGGCGCGCGAGCGGGTAGCTGGCTTCGACGCCCGGCCCCAGCTGGGCCAGCAGGGCGGACTTGTCTATCGACGGCGCCACGGTCATCCTCGAGCCTTTCGCCGCAGCCGCTCGATCAGCATGGCCGGCAGCCGGGTGATTGTCCCCGCGCCCATAGCCACGACGATGCTGCCCGCCGGCGGCTCGACAGCCGCGACCGCGCGTTCCATCGTCGCGACGTAGCGCGCGCCGGTTGCCCGGGCCAGGTCCTCGGAGGTGACCTCGCGGGCTTCCTCCCGGCCGGCCGGGGAGTAGGTATCGATGATCAGCAGCTGGTCGGCATCCCCGAAGGCGGTCGTGAACTCGTCGAACAGGTCTTTTGTGCGCGCATACAGGTGCGGCTGGAAGATGCAGATGAGCTTGCTGGGCGCTCGCTCGCGCAGGGCGCGCAGGCTGGCGCGAATCTCGGTCGGATGATGCGCGTAGTCGTCAACGACCTCAACGCCGTTGACCGCGCCGATCGTCTCCAGCCGGCGCCGTGAGCCTCGGAACTCATTGAGGGCAGCTACCGCCGCGGCCTGGTCGACGTCGAGCACGCGGGCCACTTCCAACGCGGCCAAGGCGTTGGCCAGGTTGTGCGCTCCCGGAACGGAGAGGTGCAGCGAGAGAGGGCTTCGGGCCGGCTGTTCGGCTGCCGCCGCCTCATGGGCGCGGAGTGAGAAGGTGAAGGCTCGTGGGCCGGCATCCCGAGCCAGGGCAGCGGTCTCGGGGTCGTCGGCGTTGAGGATCACCGTGCCTTCTCGAGCGAACTGTGCGAACGCCTCGCGCAGCGCGTCGAATGTGCCGTACAGGTCGAGGTGATCGGCTTCGATATTGGTGATGACCCGCACCGCCGCCGGGAGCTGCAGGAACGATCGATCGAACTCGTCGGCCTCGGCCACGAAGTGCGGTCCGTGACCGAGGCGGGCATTGCTGTCCAGCTCCAGCAGGTCGCCGCCGCAGGCAATCGTCGGGTCCTGGCCGGCATGAAGCAGAATGGTCGCGACCATGGCCGTCGTCGTCGTCTTGCCATGGGTGCCGGAGATGGCGACGCCGGTTTTCTGTCCCATGAGCTGGCCAAGGAACGCGGCGCGCTTGATGACGGGCACGCCGTGCTCGAGCCCCCAGCGGATCTCGGGATTGTCCTGGCCGGCGGCTGAGGTGATGACGATGAGCTCGGCGCCCTGCGCATGCTCCGCGGCGTGGCCTTCGAAGATCGTCGCCCCCAGGGCTCCAAGCTCCTCGGTGTTGCGGTTGGGACTGAGGTCCGAGCCGGAGACGGCCCGGCCGTCCTGGACCATGATCTTGGCCAGCCCGCTCATGCCGATGCCGCCTACGCCGACGAAGTGGATGCGCCTGGCTGGGACGTCGAACACCTGCTGCAGGGTCACGCGGCCAGCTCCAACAGCGCCGCGGCGATGGTCCGGGCCGCTTCGGGCTGACTGCGCGCCTTCATGGCGGCGGCCATGCGCTCCCGACGAGGAGTGTCGGCCAGCAGCTCCAGGATGAGGGGCACCAGCTCGCCGGCGCGGGCCCGCTGGTTCTCCAGCAGCACGGCGCCGCCGGCATGGACCAGGACCTCGGCGTTCGCTGTCTGGTGGCCGCCGGCGTAGGGATAGGGCACCAGGATGGCGGGCAGGCCGGCCGCCGGCAGCTCGCCCAGCGTAGAAGCTCCGGAACGGCTGACGCACAGATCGGCCGCGGCCAGCGCCGTGGGCATGTCCTCGCGAAAGGCTTCCAGGTGGTAGCGGGTGGATTGCCGGGCCGCCAATCCCGGGGCGTCGAGGGTGCCGGCCAGGTGCAGGATTTGGGTGGCCGGCAGGAGCTCATCCAGTCCCGCCGCGACCGCCTCGTTGATGCTCCGCGCGCCCTGGCTGCCGCCGAAGCACAGCAGCAGCGGCTGGCGCGGATCGAAGCCGAGGGCGCGTTTGGCGTCTTCTTTGGGGGGCAATGCAGTCAGATCCGGCCGAACCGGGTAGCCGGAGACGAACATCCGGTCCGGCGGGAGCCCGGCGGCGGCCTGGGGCACCGGCACGGCGATCTTCTGCGCCAGCCGGGCTTCGAAGCGAATGGCCAGGCCGGCGCTCACGTCGGCTGAGAACAGCAGCGCCGGCGTGCCGTGGATGCGTCCGGCGACCACCACCGGCGCCGACACGTAGCCGCCCGTGGACAGCGTCACGTCCGGGCGGAAGCTTTTCATAGCGGCCAGCGCGGGCTTGATCGCCGCTGCCATCCGGGCTGCGTTCCAGGCCAGGAGTGCCGGGTTGCTGCCGCGCAAGCCATAGACCGACAGGCCGCGTGACGGGATGCCGGCGCTGGCCAGGATGCGCTGCTCAACCGCGGCATGGGTGCCCAGGTGGAGGGCCTCAACTTCGCGCGAGGACAGCTCGCGGACGGCCTGCACGATGGCGAGCACTGGGAAGACGTGCCCACCAGTGCCTCCGCCGCTCAGCAGCAGCTTCAACGTTCGTTTGGATGGTTGCGTGGCGGTGTGACTCCTGGGTGAATTTGGTCACGTTCAGCAGGATGCCCATGGCGGCGAAGGACACCAGCATCGACGATCCGCCATAGCTGACGAAGGGCAGGGTGATTCCGGTGAACGGTACCGTGGAGGTGACCACGGCGATGTTCAGGAAGGCCTGCAGCGCCATCTGGCAGCTGATGCCAATCGCCAGCAGCGAAGCGAAGCGATCCGGCGCCAGTCTGGCGGTGCGCAGGCCGCGATAGGCCAGCAGCAGGAACAGGACGAGCACGACGCAGCAGCCCACCAGCCCAAGCTCCTCGCCGATGACCGCGAAGATGGAGTCCGTGTAAGGAAAGGGCAGCAGTCCGAACTTCTGGCGGCTGTCGCCCAGGCCCAGCCCCTGAACGCCGCCCGCTCCCAGGGCGATCAGCGACTGCACTACGTGATAACCGGTATTCGAGGCGTCGGCCCAGGGATCGAGGAAGGCGTTGATCCTGCCATGGCGGTAGCCGGACGTCATGGTCAGCGCGGCCAGCCCCAGCACGCCAACGGCGCCGATAGGCAGCAGCTGCAGCAGGTCGGCGCCGGCCACGAAGAAGATCGTGACTGCCGTGCCGATGATCACCAGCGCCGTGCCCATGTCGGGCTGCCGCATCACCAGCCCGGTGATCACCAGCAGGACCACCAGGAAGGGGACCAGCCCGTAGCCGAACTCGCGCACGCGCTCGCCCTTGCGAGCCAGCCAGTCGGCCATGTAAATGGCCAGGGTGACCTTGCACAGCTCCGAGGGCTGGCCGATAGTGAAGCTGCCGATCTTGATCCAGCGGGTGGCGCCCAGGACGTCGGTTCCCAGTCCGGGGACCAGCACGGCGACGAGCAGGATGACGCTTAACGCTAGGCCGATGACCGACAGGCGACGCCACCAGCCGTAGGGCACGCGCATCACCAGGAACATCACCACCACGCCCAGCGCGGACCACAGCAGCTGCCGCTGAAAGAAGTAGGTCTGATCGCCGTACTGGGCGTAGCTCACGACCAGGCTGGCGCTGTACACCATCACGATGCCGATGCACAGCAATGCCAGCGTGACGATGACGAGCGCATAGTCCGGAGCGTGCTCCGGCGGGCCCGCCGTGGACGCCCTGGCCGAGGATGAGTCGAGGCGCTCGGTGTCGGCCTCGCGGCCCCCAGCTCTCCTCACAGCGCTTCCACCAGCTTCACGAACGCTCGTCCTCGCTCTTCGAAGTCTTTGAACATGTCGTAGCTGGTGCAGGCTGGCGACAGCAGGACCACGTCGCCGGTCTGAGCCAGCTGCCGGGCGGCGCAAACCGCCTCGCGCAGATCGTCCACTCGTTTGATCGTGGGTTGGTCCGTCCTGTTACGGTCCTTAGCCGCTTCGAAGGCTTCTTGGAGCAGGCCCGACGCTTCGCCCAGCAGGACCGCCGCGCGTACCTTGCGCGTGGCCTCGTCGGCCAGCCCCTCCACAGGCAGGTGCTTGTCCCGGCCGCCGGCGATGAGCACTACCGGCCGCTGGAATACGGCCAGCGCGGCCAGCGTCCGCTCGGGGGCGGTGGCGATGGAGTCATTGTAGAAGGCCACGCCGTCGAGCTCACGCACGAGCTGCAGCCGGTGCTGCACACCCTTGAACCGAACGGCCACGTCGCGTATGGCCTGCGGGGCGATGCCGCATACAAAGGCGGCGAGGCTGGCGGCCAGGACGTTGTCGACGTTGTGCCGGCCAGGAAGCTGCAGCTCGCCGGCTCGACACAGCTCGTACTCGGAGTCGTGTCCGCGCAGCAGGAGCCTGTCCCCTTGCAGCTTCGCGTCCCTGCCGTTGAAGCGCAGAATGCGCGCGCGGGTACGTGCGGACAGCGCGCTGCTCTCGGGGTCCGCCGCGTTGAGGATGGCCACGTCGGCCGTCGACTGATGAGTGACGATGTTGGCCTTGGCGTCGATGTACGCCTGCATCGAGGGATGTCGGTCGAGATGGTTGGGCGTGATGTTCGTCACGACGGCCACCGCGGGCGATCGCTCCAGGTACTCCAGCTGGAAGCTGCTCAGCTCGAGGACGACTCGGTCGCCGGTGGTGATCCCATCGACCTCGTCGATCAACGGGCGCCCGATGTTGCCGCCGACGAGCACGCGCTTCGATCCCTGCGCCAGCATCTCGCCGATCAGCGTCGTGGTCGTGGTCTTTCCGGCGCTGCCGGTGATGCCCACGATAGGCGCGGGGCAGCGCTCGAAGAACAGCGCCGTCTCGCTGGAGATGTTGCTTCGGCCCGAAAACGGCGGTACGTCGCGACGGACGCCCGCGCTCAGGTAGATGACGTCCGCGCCGTCGAGGACCTCCGCCGGATGGCCGCCCAGCGCATAGCTGACCGGTACCCCGGCCAGCTGCTGGATGGCGTCGCCCAGGTCGGTCTCGGACTTGGCGTCGGTGACGGTCACCTGGTGCCCATGCCGGCTCAGATAGCGCGCCAGCGCCACTCCTTCTCGCCCGAGCCCGACAATCGTGGCCTTCATCGGCCTGTTCCCTCGTCGTGCCGACCCGGGCTGCCGCTTGCCCGCCCTGTCCTGTCCTTCCGAGCGTCGAGCGAAGCATCCCTCAGGCGGGCGCCCGAGAACAGAGTCGCCGGACTCAGGCGCGCCGCAAGCACCGGGGCCGCGCCCCACGCCGCCCTCACAGGAACACGATCCCGATGCCCAGCGCAGCCGTGATGGCCGTAACCAACCAGAAGCGCTGAACGATAGTGACCTCGTGCCAGCCGAGCTTCTCCAGGTGATGGTGGAACGGGCTCATGAGGAAGATGCGCTTACCGTGGGTCAGCTTGAAGTAGCTCACCTGGAGCATCACCGACAGCACCTCGACGACCAGCGTCAGGCCTATGAGCGGCAGCAGCAGCACCTGGTGGCTCATCATTGCAACTACGCCCAGTGTGCCTCCGAAGGCCAGCGCGCCGGTGTCGCCCATGAAAACCTGGGCCGGGTGCGCGTTGAACCACAGGAACCCGAGCAGCGCGCCAATGGCAAGCGCGGTGAATATTGCCAAGCCGTCCTGGCCGTTGTGCAGAGCGATGACCAGGTAGGCCACCAGGCACAGCGTATAGATGCCCGCGGCGAGGCCATCGAGACCGTCGACCAGAGATGCGCTCGACGAGCTGAAAACGGCCAGCACGGCCAATGGGATGTAGGCCCAGCCTAGCTCGACGTTGCGGATCGGACCGACGTCGATCGTGTGCTGCCCGAGAACGAAGTACAGCAGCAGGCCGAGGAGCAGCGCCAGCCCGGGATGCCAGATGAACTTGTAGCGTACCTGGAAGCCGTAGCCCTGGCGGTTGGCCACCTTGGCCAGATCGTCCAGGGCGCCCAGGAAGCCGAACCCCAGCAGCCCCACTAACAGTGGCGCGATCTCGGGCCAGCGCCAATCCAACACCAGGGCGAGGATCGTGACGACGGCGATCATGAGCAGGCCGCCCATGGTCGGTGTCCCGCGCTTGCGCTGGTGATGCTCCAGGCCCACTTCGCGAATCTGCTCGCCCAACTGGCGGGTGCGGAGCCAGCCGATGGTTGGGCGGCCCAAGGCCATCGTGGCGCAGAAGGCCAGCGCCAGGCAGCCAAGGGCCAGGCTGGTCACGACTGGAACTCGCGAACGATGGTCTCCAGTCCCAGCGCGCGGGAGCCTTTGATGAGCAGATAGTCGCCCGCATTCAGTCGCGGCTTGAGGAAGTCGATGGCTTCCTGTGGATCGGTCGTGGCCATGACGGAATCGTCCGGCAGTCCGGCGGCGAGCGCGCCCTCGGCGATCAGCCGTGCTTCGTCGCCCACGGTGATGACCAGGCTGGCCCGGCTCGCCGCTTCGGCACCGACCTCACGGTGCAGCTCGGCGCTGTACGTCCCCAGCTCGCGCATGTCCCCGAGGACGGCGGCTCGCTGCACGCCAGCGCCGGCTTCGGCCAGCAGGGCCAGCGCCGCTTTGGCGGCGACAGGGCTCGAGTTGTAGCTGTCGTCGATGACGGTCACGCCTCCGCGCCCTTCGATAATTCGCAGTCTGAGCGATTCCATTGGGCTGGCTGCCAGGGAAGCCACGGCCTCGGCCAGCGAGTAGTCCATGCTCAGCATCACTGCGACGGCGGCCAGCGCGTGATAGGCGGAGTGCCTGCCCAGCAGCTTGAGGTCGACGTCTTCTTCGGATCCGCCGTAGCCGATACGCAGCGAGATGCCCTCGAGCCCACGCGAGCGGACGGCCATGGTCCGCACCTGGCAGCTCTCGCCGAGCCCGAACAGCAGCGAGCGCTTGCCCCTTTGGGCCATGGCGGCACAGAAGGGATCGTCGCCGTTGAGGACGGCGATGCCGTCCTTGGGCAGGTGGTCCACCAGCTCGGCCTTGGCTTCGGCGATGCGCTCGATAGAGCCCACGCGCTCGGCGTGCACGTGACTCACGCTGGTGACGACGCCGATGCGCGGCCGCGTGAGCTCCGCCAGGAAGCGGATGTCGCCCGGCACGTACATGCCCATCTCCAGCACCGCGACGTCGTGCCGCGGCTCCAGCCGCAGCAGACTCAGCGGCACGCCGATCTCGGTGTTCAGGTTGCGCTCGGTCTTCAGCACCTGGTGGCGCTGCGCCAAGGCGCCGGCGATGGCTTCCTTGGTGCTGGTCTTGCCAACCGACCCGGTTATCCCGATCACCAGTGGGTCGACCTGCCGCAGCTTGTAGGCGCCCACGTCCTGCAGCGCCTTCAGCGTATCGGGCACCTGCACGTAGGCCAGGCGGTTGGGAATGGCGCCCGGAGCTCGGTGAGAGATGATCCCGGCCGCATGATTGGCGATGGCGTGCGGCACGAAATCGTTGCCGTCCACGCGCTCGCCCTTCAGGGCGATGAACAGGTCGCCGTCATGCACTTCGCGAGAGTCGATGACCGCGCGCTCGAATGCCACCTCGCCGGAGTGCCCGCCGGCCAGCTGCCCGCCGCTTCCGCGCAGGATGTCGGTCAGCGTGAGCATGACTGCAGGCTTGGCCTCAGCGCGCTGCCGGCTTTGCCGCCGGTGCGGAAGCTCGAACTGGGGTTGGCTTGGCGGAGACGGCGACGGGTTGTGCCCGGGCCGCCGCCGAGGCCGAGGCTGGGACCGGAATGGGCGTTGGCTTGAGGCTCTTGGCCAGCGCTTCGGGGTCGGACGGCTCGATCTTGTAGTGCACGAAGAGCTGCCGGGCTATGGAGTTCCAGACTGGGGCGGCGACTTCGGATCCGAACGGTACACCTTGCGGTTCGTCGATCTTAACGAGCATGACGAATTTGGGGTCGTCGGCCGGGGCAAAGCCCAGTAACGAGGCGATGAACTTGCCGTCGGCGTAGCCTCCGCTGGCGCTGGCCACCTGGGCTGTGCCGGTCTTCGCCGCTACTTTGAAACCTGGCACCACGGCCAGCTGCGCCTCGCCGATCTTGGCCGAATCAACCAGCATCTTGGTGAGGGTCGCGGCTACCTGCGGATCGAGCACCCGGCGCACCTCGGTCGTGCTGATCTGTTTGGTGCCGTTGTCGTCTCGGATCTGCTTGACCACGTGCGGCTGGACCATCATTCCGCCATTGGCCACAGCCGCGACGGCGGTCACCAGCTGAAGCGGCGTTACAGCGATGCCCTGGCCGAAGGAGTTCGTCACGAGGTTGGCCGGAGTCCAGCCGTTGTCTCCTGGGAACAGAACCTGTCCGGGCAGCTCCCCCGCCAGGTCAACGCCGGTAGGCTGCCCGAAGCCGTAGTCCTTGATGTGCGGGTAGTACTTGTCGGCGCCGACACGCCAGCCGATCGTAGCGGCGCCCACGTTCGACGAATACTGCAGCACTTGAGTCGCGCTTTCGGGGGAGTGGCCTTTGCCGTCCCAGTTGGTGATATGGATGCCGGCCAGCGAGAGTGAGCCCGGATCGTTGATGGCCGAGTCAGGCTGGACGACGCGCTCGGTCAGCCCAATGGACATGGTGATGATCTTGAAGGTGGACCCCGGCTCGTAGATCTTGCTGATGGTGGGGTTTGGGAAGACGGCGCCGTCGGGCGCGGCGGCATACTGGTTGGGGTCGAACGTCGGCACATTGGCGTTGGCCAGGATCTCGCCGGTGTGCGGATCCATGATGACCACCGTGCCGCCCGTGGCTTTGTGGGCCTCCACACCGGCGGCCAGCTCGCGCTCGGCGATGTACTGCAGCGTCGAATCGATCGTGGTCATCAGATCGGCCCCGTTCTGAGCGGGCAGCGCGTCGCGCGGGGTGGTGAAGTTGATCGGCCGCCCGGCGGTATCGACCTCGGCGCGCAGATGGCCGGGCGTGCCAGCCAGCAGCTTGTCGTAAGCTTCCTCGATCCCGTACTGGCCTTTGCCGTCCTGGTTGGTGAAGCCGAGCAGGTGCGCCGCCAGCTGGCCCTGGGCGTAGATGCGCCGCGTGGTGGGTTCCAGGAAGATGCCCGGCTGCCGCGCCGCCCGGATCTGCTGGCTGACGTCCGAGCTGACCCAGAGCTTGAGACGCACGAAGTCGGTGCTGCTGCTGTTGAGCCGGTCCAGGACGTCCGAGGGCGACATCCCAATCATCGGACCCAGCACCTGAGCCATGCTCTCCGGCTTGTCGATCTGGGTGCGGGACACGTAGACGGAGTCCACGGCTTCATTCGTGGCCAGCACGTTGCCGCTGACGTCGTAGATAGCGCCCCGCCGAGCCGGGATGGTCTCGTCGCGGACGTGCTCGTTCAGGGCCTTGGTGTTCAGCCAGTCATGCTTGACGACCTGCCAGTAGTACAGCCGCGCTCCAAGCGCGGCAGCGAAGCCAACCAGCACCACGAAGACGGCGAGCTGGCGGCCCTGTTTCACCGGCAACGCCTGGGGAAGAGTGCCGAGTGCCGAGTGCCGGGTGCCGGGCGCCGGGTGCCTGATGGCGAGTGCCGAGTGCCGGGTGCCGAGTGGTGGGTGAGGGCCGAGTGACGAGGCCCTTTGGGCCGGGCAGGCTGTCCCCTGGCGCCTGTCGGTGTCACGAATTCCTGGCCTGAGTCGGTGCTTGGGCCATGGGCACGGCCGGCTGGCTGCCGCCTGTGCCGTCGGGCCTGGAGGCCAGGTCCAGCTGCTGCTGATTCAGGTTCACATACTGGACGCGGGCCAGCTCGCCCTTGGTCATCTGCAGCCTTGTCGTCGCCTGCTGCTCGATGTAGGGCAGAGCATGCAGGTGCGCCAGCTCCACCTCCAGCGCCTGGTTGTCGCGCTGCAGCTGGTCGCGCTGAGCTTGGAGATGGCTGATCTGGTAGCCGCTGGTGGCCAGCCGTCCCGCCTGGTTCATGTACAGCAGACTGATGACGCTGATGAGCAGGATGGCGAACAGCAGGGCCACGGCATTCCGCAGCTCACGCGGGCGCGGCGGTACGGCCGGCTGGGCGTCTCGTGGCGCCTTCGGCAGCGGTCGCTGCGTGGCAACGGGCCCGGCCTGGAGCCGTCCCGCGCGACCGGTCCAGGGCGATGTTTGGGCGTTGACTGCCATGTTCAGATCCTTTCCGCGGCGCGCAGCTTGGCCGAGCGAGATCGGGGGTTGGCCGCGACCTCTGCGCTGCCGGGAGTGACCGGCTTGCGCGTGAGGATGCGCACCGTGGCCTGGTGCCCGCATATACACACCGGTGTGTGTGGCGGACAGATGCAGCTCCGAGCTTCTTGAGCCAGGAACGTCTTAACGATGCGATCCTCTAACGAGTGGAAGCTGATGACCACCAGCCGCCCGCCCCGGATGAGGATGCGAACGGCCTGCTCCAGGGCGGACTGCAGCCGCGCCAGCTCGCGGTTGGTGCCAATGCGCAGTGCCTGGAATATGCGCGTCGCGGGATGAATCCTGCCGCGGCCTCCGGCTGCTCGTTCGATGACCTCGGCCAGCCGTGCGGTGGTGCGGATTGGCTCGATGGCCCTGGCCGCTTCGATGGCACGCGCCATCTTACGAGCCTGCGGCTCCTCCCCATAGTCGCGGAAGATGCGCGCCAGCTCGTCGACGGAGGCGTGATTGACCAGCGTCTCGGCCGGTTCGCCCTGGGATGGGTCGAAGCGCATGTCCAGCGGTCCTTCTTTTGAGAATGAAAATCCGCGGGCGGCGTCCTCCAGCTGCGGCGAGCTGACCCCAAGGTCGAACAGCACGCCGTCGACGGGAGCAAAGCGCTGTTCGCCGGCAACCGCTTCCAGGCGGTCGAAGTACGCCTGAACGATGATGAATGGTGGGCCGCCCGCCGGACCGCTGCCCGGAAAGGCGGTAGCCAGCCCGCCTTCTGTCTCACGGATCGCGGTGGGGTCGGCATCGAGCCCCAGCACCTGCCCGCCCTGGCGCAGGATGGCGGTAGCGTGTCCTCCGCGTCCGAGCGTGCAGTCCACGTACCGTCCGCCAGGCTTCACCGCCAGCCAGTGCAAGGCCTCGTCCAACAGGACAGGCCTATGCGGCTGGTTTCCTTCCATATCTATAACAGCCATGTCCGTAGGGGCCATCAGATCCCGTACCGGTCGAGCTGGCTGGCGATGTCCACGCCATCTCGCTCGACCACCGCTCGGTTCTCGTTCCAGCGGGTGCGGTCCCAGATCTCGAAGCGCGTGCCCACGCCGACCAAGGTCGCTTCGGCGCCGAGACCGGCGTATTCTCGGAGATAGGCCGGCACGTTGATGCGGCCCAGCTTGTCCAGCTCGCATTCGGCCGCGCCGGAGAAGACCAGACGCACCAGCTGCCGGGCCTCCGGCTGCGCGGTTGGCAGTGCGCTCACCTTTTCCGCCCAGGTGTCCCATTCGGCCAGCGGATACAGCACCAGGCAGGGTTCAAAGCCTCGCGTCACCACCGCTCCCTCGGCAAAGACGCTCCGATACCTGGCGGGGATAGCCAGGCGCCCCTTTTCGTCCAGCGAGTGCTGGAATTCGCCGAGAATCCTCCCTTTTGATCCACTTTGAACCACTTGTCCCCACAATATAGTGTGAACGTGCGCTGAACGCAAGATGTCGGCCCCGTTTTGCGGCGGCACCGTGCCCGCTGCTGTGGGCTACGCTTGCTGTATCGCGGAGACACACGTTACGTCGAGACCACCGGCTTGTCCTGGCCGGTAAGGCCGGCCATCGCCCACGTCAGCAGCCGCGATTTCTCGGCGGTGGTGGTGTGCGTGGGGGCCGGGTCGCGAAATGAGGCGGCAAACTGCAACGGCGTAGCGCACCTCATCGAGCACGCCGTGTTCCTTGGCGCCGGCGAACGCGACTATCGGTCGATCCGGGCCACGATCGATCGGCTGGGAGGCGACGTCAGCGCCGAGACGGGCGAGGAGATGATCCTCTACTGGGGCAGCGCCAACGAAGAGCGTGATTTTCCCGAATGCCTCGATCTGGTAGCCGACCTGGTTCTTGCGCCGAGCTTCGATCCGGACAGTGTCAAGCGCGAGGCCGGTACTGTGATCCAGGAGATCTCCGGCGCGGGGGACGACATCTTTCAGGTGGTGGTGGAAGGTGCCAAAGGGCTGCTGTGGCCCGATAGCTCTCTCGGCCGGCCGGTTGGAGGCAAGGCCGCGATCATCAAGAAGCTCGACGCCGCGGCCTGCCGCGAGTACTGGGCGGCTACACACCAAGGAGAGCGCATGTTCGTCCTGGTGGTTGGTACGGCGGCCGAATCCAGGTTGGCGCGGAAGCGCTTCGCGGCTGAGTTCCTACGCGGGCCCGTGGCTGAGCTGGCAAGTCCGGCAGGTTCGCAGGCCGCGCCGTCGCCGTCCCAACAGCGCTTCCGTGGCATCCTCATGGCCGGCGCGTTCGTGCGGTTGTGCTTCGCTCTGCCCGGCGTTGCCTGGAGCGACCCGCGCCTCCTCGCGCTCGACCTTGCCAACGGGGTGCTGGGCCGCGACGAGACCAGCCATCTATGGGAACGCATTCGCGGCCAGGGCCTGTCCTACAGCACCGAGTCCTTCGTCGACTGCTTCTCCGACACCGGCTGGTTGGGGGTCTTGACCGACGCGCCGGTGGACGCCGCGGACGAGGTGGTGCGCATCGTTCGTGACGAAATAGCGAGCCTGGCACAGAAGATCACCTCGGACGAGCTCGAACAGGCTCGAGCCAGCCACATCGCTCGCATTCGTAACGACGAGCAGGCCGCTCCGATGGAGTGGGCCAAATATCAGGCCATGCACGCCTACTTCCTCGGACGCGTGCCGAGCGTGGATAGCCTGGTGCGTGAGCTGGAGCGAGTGACGCTCGATGACGTGAGGAGCGCGCTGGCCGGTGTGCTGGCGCCGGAGCGCCTGGTGCTGTGCGCCGGAGGACCACGGGCGTCCGTGCAGAAGTGCGCCGCGGCCTTTGGGCCTTGACAGCTCTTATCGCGTCGCGATATATATCTGGGCGGCGGGTGCAGGTTGTCCTCCTCCGCCTTAACAGCCCCCAAGAGGCCCTCGGCTGCCGCACTAGCCGAGGGCCTCGCCCCTATTCAGACGTGCGCTGGTGGTGGCGAGATCGGCGCGTTGGTGACGCCTCTGAATTCCCTTGAATTTTCGCTTGACAGGGCCTGGGGGATTCGGTAGTATTCGTCCGTTGCGCTCCGAGCCGGTGAGGCTGGAGCAAGCACCTTAACAGCCGAAGAGAGAAGCAGGAAGCCTGGTTTGTTTGTGTGAGGGCCGGGATTCAATAGCCGAGCAGGGAACGTAACGTTTTGAACTGTTTTGGTTGGAGAGTTTGATCCTGGCTCAGGATAAACGCTGGCGGCGTGCCTAATCAATGCGAGTCGTGCGGGACTTCGGTCCAGCGGCGTCCGGGTGAGTAACGCGTAGCTAACCTGCCCACATGTGGGGGATACCCGCCAGAAATGGCGGCTAATACCGCATAGCCTGATTGGCCGATGGGTCGAGCAGGAAAGCCGCAAGGCGCATGTGGAGGGGGCTGCGTCCGATTAGCTAGTCGGTGGGGTAACGGCCTACCGAGGCGACGATCGGTAGCTGGTCTGAGAGGATGGTCAGCCACACTGGGACTGAGACATGGTCCAGAGCTCTACGGGGTTTAGCATGAAGGGATATTGCGCAATGGGCGAAAG
>Ga0070741_10010236_pt1 | contig 17805 bp, 10 predicted proteins | sample Coa_R1_4_FD_66440 | JGI IMG/M metagenome (GOLD analysis project Ga0070741, IMG submission 66440) | Surface soil microbial communities from Centralia Pennsylvania, which are recovering from an underground coalmine fire - Coalmine... | ecosystem: Environmental > Terrestrial > Soil > Unclassified ...
CTGCATGACTTTGCAGGAGTTCATCAACTTTGATCGATATGTTCGCTGTTACTGCATAGGTCGGAAAAATGTGTGGATCATGCCGTACGATCCACGCTTGCCGTACGGGCAGAACTACGTCCAGATGAGCGTTATCGATTATCTTGGCGCTGAATTGAAAGAAAGAATCGAACGCGATTGTATTACCCTTTGCGAAGCGCTTGGCTACGATATGAATACGGTAGAGTTCGCTATTCGGGACGGCATACCTTACGCCATCGACTACATGAATCCAGCGCCGGATGCGGAGCTGCGATCGGTTAAGGAAGAGAATTTCCGGTGGATGGTAAACGCCGTGGCTGATCTTGCGATTGAATATGCAAAGGCTGGCCCTGCTAAGGTCGAATACTCCTGGAGCAGATTTCTTAATCCTCGTAGCGCACGCGCCCCGCGTGCCTGACCTGTTTACTTGAGAAGGTTATTTAGAATTTGTAGCCTTCCGGACTGTAGTACGTGAGAGGCGTTCGCTCCCGGGCATTAAACGACAAACGTCGTAACTTCTATTGGAGCGCTTTCCGTATAACGGATCACATAGCGCCTGGCTTTTGATACTGCTTCTGCGGCGTTGCGCGCAGTAAAATCCGCGCCGACTTCAATCGCAAAAGTGGGATTAACAGAGAACGGGTAACCACCGACCATGATCTTGAACCTGTCAGCGATCTCGCAGTTATGCAGCTCAGTGATCAACTCTTTCAGCGCTGGAACGTGGATCAGATTACTGATCGAGATTCCCACCAGATCCGGCTCTGCCTCAACGACTCTTTGGACAAATTCGGTCTTGTCTAAGTCGCCTCCCAGATAATCAACATCCCAGCCCGCCATTTCAAACGAATTGGCAACCAGCCTGCAGCCCAGATCATGGGCGTCGCCTTTTATGCAACCGATGGCCAGCTTCGAACACGAAAATGCGCCTTTCGGGGAATATCGGTCGATGACACCGCGTATCATCTGGAAAGCGATTTCGCTGGCTACGTTTGCGCGCGCCTGGCTTATCTGCCCGGTAGAAATATAGGCGGCAAGCTGCTGAAACAGCGGCTGAAAGATATCGCGCAGAATGGTCCGACCATCCGAGCCCGTGCTTATGAGCGAAGACAAAAACTGCTCGGTCTTTTTGGTGTCTTTGGCAACCAGCATGTCCAGCAGTTTTGCTAAGGATGGCTGGGACACTGTCCTTTGTCCGCCAGGAAATGGGGGAATCGACTTTTGACTGTTAATTATCGTATTCATTCTGGTTGTCTCGCCCTTATATTCGCGCTCCATCGCTGTTATTTAGTCGGGGCTGTATATCTCATCGGCTGGCCCGGGAATTAGTACAGCAAATTATTAGTTCTTTTGGACTCAACTGACTGATTTCAAAGGTAATCCGTTGTGACAGTTGTTCCGATAAGCTGGCTAGAGTGAATAAAGCTGTCCAATACATCATCGCCGCCGCACTTGCGGTCGCGGTAGTCGGCGGAGTTGTGCTGACCGAAGGCGATCCCTACGCCGCAATCACTATCGCCGCCGTGATAGGCGGAGTGTGGCTGACGCTCAGATACGAACAATACAGCTTTTACCTGATGGTCTTTCTGATCCTGGTTCTTGAGCAGTTTCCCGTTCAGCGACCGTTCGACAGCACCATCACGGTCATATTGGGCAGGTATTACCTGGGCAATCTTTATCAGGTTATTCCGCTTCAATTTTTGAAGATGAATACGCTGGAGATTCACCTGGTCGCGCTGGTGTTGGTTCTGTTATTCAAGAACAAATACGATCCGGCGATTCGCTATCCGAAATACGCGATTCTGCCTGTCGCTCTCGCATTTCTTGGTGTCGTTATGCTGGGTGAAGGGCGCGGAATGTCGTCAGGCGGAGACTTCCTGAAATCGTTGTGGGAGATTCGGGCTCTTGTTTATCTCGTGGTAGTTCTAATGATCTCGCCGATGATGATTCGTACCGAAAAGGAAGTCAGAATTCTAGTCTGGATCATCATTGCGGCTTTGGCTCTAAAAGGTCTTCAGGGGTTTTATTACTTTATCTTCATTCTTGGGGCCAAGCTTGGAACGGTTCAGACCATTCTGGCGCACGAAGATTCGCATTTTTTCAACTTCGCATTCATCTTCCTGCTGGGAATGATCCTGTTCAAGATAAAGGACAGTCAGCGAACAGTGCTGCTGGCGTTCACTCCCGTTATGGCTTTCATCTTTCTGGTGAACCAGCGCCGAGTTACCTACGGCACGCTGGCGCTTGGGATATTGATCGCAATTATTGTCGTAGATAATCCGGCGGTAAAACGACGCGCAATCGGGTTTGCTGTTGCTGCGCTGCTTATGGCCGTTCCTTATACGGTAGTATTCTGGAACAGCAACAGTGCGATTGCTCTTCCAATCAGACAGTTAAAATCCGTGTTTGATAACAACGACACATCGAATCTTTACCGAATAAACGAAAAGGTAAACCTGGCTTATTCAGTAACGACCAGTCCATTAGGCGAGGGGTTTGGCAAGCGTTACAAAGTCATTGTTCCGATGGATGACATCAGCAAATCATTCCCGCTATGGGATTTCATTCCCCACAATTCTGTTCTGGGATTCTGGACCAAAGCGGGAACACACGGCTTCATCATATTTCTGTTTCTGTTTGCCGCTGCGCTTGCCGACGCTGCCTGCGCGTTCAGGCGGTTGCGAGACCCGTATTATAAGGTGCTAGCTTTGGTTGTGATGACGCAGATCATCGGACAGTTGATCGTCTCCTATTATGATCTGCAATTGAACTATTACCGGAACATGGTTTTTCTTGGGACTCAACTTGGATTGATCGCCGCGTTGCGAAAGATCGAAGCGACAAACGAGGTGACTGAGATCGAGGAAGAGGAATCGGCCAAGAATGATTCGAACGACGAATTGATCGGAATCGAGGAGCCGCAGTATGTCTAGCCGCGAATATGTCTCAAGCGAATCGACAGTACGTGATGCGGCACTGGCCGAAAAACTGAAGGTTCTTTTCGTCGATGTGCGTGATTCGATTGGCGGCGACAGCACGGTTCTGCTGACAATTCTACGTGGGCTGAATCGAGATAAATTCGGCGCATTCGTTGCTTGTCATTATCGGGGAGCGCTCTACGAAGAATTGAAAGCGGTTCCTGATTTAACAATCATTCCGCTCAATTATGGTACTCGCGACTCACAAGCGCCGCGTGCTGGCTTGAAAGGGAAGCTGGTAGCCGGTTTCAGTCTTTTTCAAAGTATGTTGTGTGCGTTGCGTCTTATCATTCTGATCAAAAGCAATGGCATCAAAGTTATTCATACCAACAACACCGTACGGGCGGTTCTGATAACAAACGTTATTTCGCGGCTAACGGGAGCGCCATATATCTACCACGCGCATTCGGCTTTGCACGACCATCCAGTGCAGAAACGCGGTGCGAGACAGGCAGACTGTCTCCTCGCGAATTCGGAATACACGGCGACCACATACAGACCAGCGGGCGTTGAGCCGGAGCAATGCGCAATTATCTATAACGGAATCGATACGGAACAGTTTTCTCCGGAGTACAAATCTTCAAAGCTCCGCGATGAATTTAATATAAGTGATGAAACCTTGTTGGTTGGTTTAATCGGTCGATTGACACCGAGCAAAGGTCAGGAGGATCTGGTCAACGCCGCGTCAAAAGTTGTTGCCGCCGTGCCTCGTGTGAAGTTTCTCTTCGTTGGGGATGATTCGATCTTTGACAGCAACGAAGGGTACTCAGATCGTCTGCGAGCAATGATTCGCGAGCGCCATCTCGAAGATCGATTCATCTTCACCGGATTTCGTCGAGATCTTCGCGACATATACGCAGCGCTGGATGTTGTTTTGATGCCTTCCCGCGCTCCTGAAGGACTGGGCATGGTTGCTATCGAAGGCATGGCAATGGGGCGACCGGTAATCACATCCGATGCCGGGGCATTGCCTGAGGTCACGAAAAACGAATCGGGGCTATCAATTCCGGCCGGAGATGCGGATGCTCTGGCTGACGCTCTGATCAAAGTCCTGTCAGATCCCGCTTACGCTGCAAAACTAGGCGCGCGCGGCCGCGAGCGCGTCGAGCAAGCGTTTAGTTTGCACCAGTTTGTTCCTGCGATTGAAAGATTATTTGTGGCGCATTCGTCCCGATTGCGCCCTTAGAGGAACGCACACTTTTCGAGATGATGGTCGGCTTATGTAGCAGGCGCAATCGGGACGAATGCGCCACGAGTTAATCCTGTCTTGTTGGTTGATAGACAGAAACGTCGCTGCCCGCGCTGCGCGATAAATAAGGTAATTCCAGTTTTCCACCGAACAACTCGACTTCATCATCAACGTGCATTCTGGGTAACTGGTATATGTCGGACGCCTCCGTTGTTAATCCCGGGGTCGTGGTTGTCGCCGAATCGTAATGCTCCGACACCAGTTTCAACGCTCTCTCGTCATAATCGCTTGGTCGGCCGTTTGGGTAACTGAAGTGTCGCACTGCACGGCCGAGATTAGCTTGTAATGCTCGCTGACATTCCAGCATTTCATATTCAAGAGTCTTGTCATCCAGATGAGAGAGAATAGGATGAGTGACTGTATGCGCGCCGATTGTGATGCCGTTTTCCTGCATCTCTTTCAGTTCATCCCATTTCAGCATTCCCGATCCGTCGTTCTCTTTCAAGTCGGTTTCGTCGACGATCAATGTATGAGCCAGACACGCAATGGACTCCTCCATCTGATTTGGGCCGTAATTTTTCAGCATGTCGTGGATTTTATAGTGGACGTGAAAATCATCGCCTGTTAATTCGAATTCTTCTCCGGCGACAGATGGAAAACGGAACCTTTTAACGTGAGTTGAATTCAGAATTGAGCTCACTCGGTCAAACCACAGTCTCTTGCCGTTGCCTACTGTGCCCGAGCATACGTAAATAGTAGCTTTCAAGTTGTATTTCTTCAGGATCGGGAAAGCATTCAAATAGTTATCCCGAAAACCGTCATCGAAAGTGATGATCGCCGAGTTTTCCGGCAATGATTTGTTCTGCTTAAAATGTGAAACCAGATCGTCCAGCGTTATCACGTTATAGTCATTTGCCAGACATGACATCTGTCTGTCGAAATTGACGAGCGACACCGCATTGTACGGAGCATCCGATGGCCCAAGCTCGTTCGTTACTCGGTGGTACATCAAAATGCGCACCTTGCTGCGATTCAGTTTCATCAACCCGCTGCGCAATGGAGCGATCTTAGACGGCTGAAGCAAAGCGATCTTTACTGTTCGTTTCCAGTCACTCATCTAGACTCTATTTCCTATCAACGGATTGCTGTTCTCCTTCATATAAACTGGCGTAGCTTCCTCCACGTCCAACTCCAGTTTCGGTAATACGATTTCCGGGCAATCGCCCGAACCGGAAGAACTATCCTCGGGATCGGTCAGAGCCTCAGATTCTGCTTTCCTGCCCCCGCGAATGACAGACTGGTAGACTTCCAAAGTCCGATCGATCACCCGTTCCCATAAGTAGTTTTGCTCGATATATGACCGGAACTTTGCTGTGTCCTTCTTTTTTTCCAGCGCTGCTATCAACGATTTACGCAAAGTAGCGATTGAAGTTGGATCGAGATAGTTAACATAATCCTTGTAATACTCTCGCGTGCCACCATTATGCGTGATTGCTACTGGCGCTCCTGCCAGACCTGCTTCCATCGCAACAATGCCGCAAGTTTCGAACAAGCTGGGTATCACTACCATGCTGGCCGCTGCAAAAGCGGATGAAAGCAGTGCGGCTCCTTGATCGACGCGATCGATGAACAATGTGTCTTTTGGAGCTTCCTTACGGCATTCCTGATAGTAATCCATGCTTGCGGGTTCCGGACTTCCAATAAAGACTAGTTTTACGTCCAGTCCGCGAGCCGCTTTGATAAGTGCCAATTGGTTCTTTACATTTGCAATGCGCCCGACACACAACAGGAAATCTTTTATCTCGTAACGTTTTACGAATTGCTCCGGATTTGCGTCGCGGAATCTCTTGTCCACACCGTTAGGGATAACCGAGAACTGCTCAATTGGCAGCTTGTAGACTTTATGGATTCGGTCTGCCTCAGCCTGGGAATTGACTATCAGTCGGTTGGGCAGACGAAACTCGTAATAAATCTTGAAAGGGTTCTTGGTGTAAGGTGATGCCGACTTGACCATTCCGCCCAGGGGCGCGCAAAGCCAATTGAACAGAGTCCGCTGCGGCCATAAGATCGGAGTAACTATCAGCGGCACGTCGGTGCTTTTTACCGCGAACCAGAAATCCCGATTGATTGAGCCAAAACTATGGATCAGGTCGAAGTCTTTGATCTTCGTCGTCCATTGGTTGAACAACTCAACCTGATGTCCGCGAGCCTTCAGGTGCTCGTAATGCTTGTTCAGCACCACTTCGCCCCCGCCGGGGTTTTGATAAGCGGACTGATATGTATTGAGTGCGATTTTCATATCTGATCCCCTCCTCCTGGTGCGGGGTCTATTCGTCGCAGCGGCAACCATGGCAACACACGCCTTGCCAGCAACCTGACATTGACGGTAATTGATGTGGCCTCCTCAACGTGTAGCAGCCTTGACGAGAATAGATAAACGATCACACCGAGAGTGGAAACGATTCCAATAACAAAAATATCTGCCACTGATCCTGCCACCAGTACTTGTTTGACGATGATACAGACTGCCGTCATTATTAACGCAGCAGCGCCGGTTCGCAGGACTATGACGATTGTGGTTCGAATGCTCAGAACCTTGATCTCTTTCTGAATTACATAGAGAAATCCGACAACAGTAAATGACATCGCCAGAATTGTGGACAGAACCAGACCCTCCAGTCCTAACCATGGTCGCAAGAGGTAATTCAATCCGATGCTAAGGACAGTCATTACCACTTCGATTCGCATTACCGATGAAGCTCGCTGCAATGCAATCAGCGGTCTTCCCAGGCACAGCCACATCGCCCACAAAATGGAGACCGGGGCAAAGTAAAGAAGCAGGTGCGAAACCGCCGCCGTCGTTTCCGGCTTAAAGCTGCCGTGCTGAAGCATCAGGCGAATTAGTGGCTCCCGCAGAATTATCAGCCCCAGGGTGGCAGGCATCACCAGGAACAACGTTGATTCCATTGTCTCGTAAATGTTCTTGGCGAATAGCGAATAGTTGCCGCGCGCAGCCTGTTTGAACAGATCAGGCGTCTTCACCAGTGTCGATGCCTGTGTAAATATGATCTGCGGAATTTGAAATATCCCGTACGCGTACGTGAAAACCGACAGAGCTCCGGCTCCGATTGCCGTCGCCATAACGTTGTCCGCAGCAGTTAGTACCTGGCCATTCAGAGTCAGAACCATCACCGGAAGGGAATGGCGGACTACGCTTGAAAAGCCTTCGGGCATCTTCACTTTGAACAAGTTTCGCAGCATGCCGAAATCCAGGTCTTTGCGCACAGACCAGACATCGACTATCGCCGCCGTTGTGCTTCCTGCCGCAAGCGATACTGCAATTGAAACTACGCCAAGACGGCTATGCAAAATGGAAACGCCAGTGATCAGCGAAATGAACGGAAACAACCCGGTTATCTTTGAGAGAATGAAGCGACCCCTGAGGATTTGCAGGTTGCTGACCAGCATGCTCATTCCTTCCATTCCGAATTCGCTTATCAGCAGAATTCGCAGGATGAGCGTTGTTCGAGTAAGCTGTTCATTCGTTTGCTGTCCAGCGATGTGCGCCAGGTCTCCCGCGCGCCAGACCAGCAGGGAAGTAACAATTCCCAGTGTCAGTATCGCAAGCCAGAATAGCCCGCCCCATAATTTTCGCGAGGCGTCGACGCGGTCCGTCTCTTCGAACTTGGTTCCTACCGGTGATGCTGAAGTTCCTGTCGCTTTCAGGAAAAAGACCAACGTGCTGGGGATTGTCAGACACAGAAAGTACTTGTCCATATCCGACGATGCGCCAAAGAAATAGGCCAGAACCATACGCTGGGCATAAGAAGCCAGCATCTGGAGCGCGCTCAACAGCATTATGGCAACTGTGGTCTTCTTCATGTCCTCGCAACTGGTCTGGGTGAATTCGATAATTGCAAGAGCGGTCCTCTGAGTGGGTATAACTGACCCTGCATTGCGGTCAGGACTTCATCGACCGTTATTCCGCCTAATGCATGCTCCGCTTTGCAGGCCTGGTTGTGGCAGTGACCGTTTGCCAGAACGCAATGCGGATCACGGTTGCCGGGGAAATCCGGACCCTGCCAGCTTCGAACGGCGACGAATTTCTCTTCTTTAAAAAGAGCCCCGCTGATGCTCGGATTATCTGTTCCAAACATGATCACCGCCGGGACGCCATTTGCCAGCGCGATCTGCGTCTGCGATCCGTCGATTGCAACCAGCAATCGCGCGCCAGCAACAACGTTTATAAAGTCAGGTATCTTTGTAGAACCGGCAAGCGATACGGCTCGGTGTTTCATCTGAGCCATTATTCCTTCGATTTTAGGTTGCTCGTCGGCTGAACCAGTGAAGACGATTGGGCAGTCAAAAACTTCTATCGTTCGGTCCGCCAGTTCCGCCCATCGGTCGTCTTCCCACTCATTGCACATCCAGTGACAACCGGGATGGAAAACGAAGTATGGCTCGTTCGCCTGTTCTGGTCCGAGTTTCTCGGCAATGGCGTTCTGGACCATCTGTTTTGACCGTTGCACCAGGGAAGAGGGAAACCAGTCGATCGGGCTGTAATGAAGGTCAACCGGAACACCGAGACTTGCAGCGACGTTTCCAGGAGTCTTTCGGCAAGTGCGATCATCGGGCATAAAACCGAGATCGTGAGTCAGGAGTCTAGCAAATTTTCCGATGTGACAATTGGAGCTTCCCGAATAACCCACCCTGGTTCCGATTCTGCCCAGCCAGGCCGCCAGCAATAATCCCCACGGATATTCCGTCAGGAAGAGAATCTCGTCATAACGCCCGAAAATTATCTTAAGCAGGTATTTGCTTAAGATAAGCGATTTCTTAAACCTGGTCTTATAGTCGAACGAAAAACCGCTGATTACTCTGTCGACATATGGGCAACCTTCGAGCAGACTAGTCGAATAACTGTTGCCGAACAGCGTAATATGCGCATCCGGATTGTGGTTCCGGATCGAGCGCACCGTGGGGAGCATTTCAATCAGATCGCCGATATGACCTCGGACGACCAGAAGCATTTTCTTAGTGTGCCTGCTCATAAATCCTTTGAACAGATTGACATATAGCTTTCCAGCTATAGTTCTGCTCGACCAGCTCTCTTCCTTTTCTGCCCATCGCCTTTCTCATTCCTGAGTTGGATTCCAGTTCAAGGCAGTAATCAGCGAATGCTGCCGGAGAATCCGCAATGGTCAGATGTTCTTCGTTTTTTGCCTCAATTCCTTCGGCACCGATGGAGGTACTGACAATAGCCTTGCCCATTGCCATTGCTTCCAGAATTTTAAGCCGCGTTCCTGAGCCAATTCTTAATGGAACGACGATAACCGATGCTTCGTGAAGGGGATCTCGAATGTCTTTCACCTCGCCTGTCACCTTGATCCCGTATTTGCCGTGAAGTCGTTTGATCTGCTCGGGCGGATTAGGTCCGACGATCTCAAATATCGCGGACGGGTGACGCTTACGAATCAATGGCCAGATCTCGTGCGTGAAGTAGAGAACGCCATCAATGTTTGGACCGTAATTCATCGCTCCGAAGTACAGAAATGGTCCGCCGCTGCCGTTTTCCGAAGGCTGAAAATACTCGATGTCTACGCCATTTGGAACCACCGAGATGTTTTGACTCAAATAGTTGCGCATTGTGTCTGCGTCAACTTTTGACGGATAAAAGATGTGGTCGAATGTTTTTGCCAGCCTGATCTCTTCAGCCTTAACTTTTCGATATTCCAGGTACCTGTAGAGTCTTCGAGCGGGATTCGATTCCTGCTGATAGAACCGATAGTGGATGTTGAACTCGACATTATGCTCATCCAGGCACGCGAATATTTTCGAATCGAGGTCATAATGAGCCATAAAGGAAAACTCTAACTGAATGCAGTCAAATGGCTCATTGTTAACAAGTTCGTCCAGTTTTCTTTGGAAGTTCGGACACGAATATTCATAATAAAGCGAGCTTGCAGTGCTGAGCGCTGCGCGAAGCTGTCTTAATCTTTTAGTTTTACTTGAAAGATGATGGTCTACCAGTATGACATTCTTACAATATTGGCGCAGGTGATTAATGCTTTCTTCGGTGTCGCACGAATCGCGGAAAGCAATAAGGCTTACGGTATTCGATTTAGAGAGATGCTTTACAAAATTGTAGACTCTGACCGCCGCCCCGTACGTCAAAGGGTAAGGGAGAGAATCATTTACGATAAGAATGTTCATCCGTTACATCCGGCCGCAGTTCTGATGCACTGATACCTGTTACCTCTCAATGGTATCTTCGGCATCTATGCTATCGGCATTACGGATAAGGGGCTTGAATTTGAAAGAATTAAGCGGAGTAGAAATGTAGGGGCGGGGCTGGTTCCCTGCCCGGATCGTGCGCGGCACGATAAAGCGCTTGGAATCAGAGATTTAATTGCCTTTCGGCAATCCGGGCAGGGACAAGCCCTTCACCTACATTTCTACTCCGAACGGAGTGCGGTAATCGGATCAATTCTCGATGCTCGACGCGCGGGTATGAAACAAGCAGCAAAAGCCACCAATACCAGCACAATCGAAACCCCTATGAACGTCAGCGGATCTGCTGCGCCTACCCCAAACAAAAGAGAGCGCAATAAACCACTCAGGGCAAAAGCTCCAATCAGACCGGCGGCGACTCCGATACCGACCAGCGTCATTCCTTTTCGGACTATCAGCCCGACAACGCTGCCGGGAGTTGCACCTATCGCGATGCGAACGCCTAATTCTCGCGCCCGTCGTCTAACTGTATAAGCCATTACTCCGTACAATCCGATTGACGCTAAAATCAACGCGAGTCCAGCGAATACGGTCATCATCCATCCGGCGAATCTTTGCTGTTCTATCGCTTGATCGAACTTTTCTGATGTCGTCGAAACCTGGTAAATAGGGATTGTCGGATCAACCTCATGTACTGCGGCTCGCGCAGCATTTGCCAGATTTGAGGGGTCCTGCGAACTGCGAATCAATATCGCCACGTTTCGCATTCGGTCGGAAAACGGTAGGAAAACGTCGGGATCGGCAGTCGGATTTTCCGGTAATCCTCGGAATTTCATCTCGTGAACAACGCCAATAATTACCCACCAGGGAGCGTTTGAATTCAAATCCCCACCTTTTATGCGTTTCCCAATCGGATCCTGCCCAGGCCAGAATCGTTTGGTCAGATTGTCGGTTACAATCACGACGGGAGCGCGATTCTCGATCTCTTCATCGGTGAATGTGCGACCTGCAATGATCGGCGAGCCTATCGTTGCAAAGTATTCAGGCGAAACACGATGATAATATGCGCGGGGCCTCGTCTGCGCATCAGTGATGGATTGTCCTTCGGCGCTGTAGAATATCGCGCTGCCGCCATTCTCCAGTGGCGACTCTGAGGCCACACTGGCATAACTCACCGATGGCAGGACTTTAACTCGTTGCAGGATCTGTCGACCTGTCACAATCGTGCGGGCATCCGGCGCAGCCTGCGACGAAGGCTGTCCTCCTGCTTGCGGAGGTTGTGTTGGCTGCGGCAAAGACACGCGCATAGTCAACGTGTTGCTGGGATCAAAGCCGGGTTGCATGGTGGACAGACGCTGAAAAGTCCGCATCAACAATCCTGCTCCGATCAATAGCATAATTGCCAGAGCTACTTCCGCAACGACCAGTGCTCCGCGAAACATCTGCCTTCCGGATGCCTCGCCTGAACGGGCTCCTGTTTCTTTCAATGTCTCGTGCAGATCCTGTCGACCGACTTGCAGGGCCGGTACAAGACCGACGAACAGACCAACCAGCACTGAAATCCCAACGGCGAAACCCGCCACAGTCCAATCAACCGAAGGCTTAATAAAAGATGGAAAAGTGATCGGGCTCGCCTTTGTCAGTAACTGCACAGACCAGATTGACAGCAGTACGCCGAATCCGGCGCCGATGAAACTCAGCAGAATCGTTTCAGTAACCAGTTGACGAAATACTAGCCACCGTCCTGCGCCGAGCGCCATCCGAATTGCTATCTCCTGACGTCTCGCCTCCGATCGCGCCAGTAACAGGTTAGCGACGTTCGCGCAAGCTATCAAAAGCACAAGAGCAACCGCGCCAAGCAGCACCAGCAGAGGAGTTTCGAGCTGCCCGACCGTTTCAGTTATCAGTGGTGCGACTTCCACTCCGCGTTTTGCGTTCGTGTCGGGATAGGCCTGCTCCAATCGTTTTGAAATTCCGTCCAACTCCGTCTGTGCCTGCATGATTGTGACAGCGGGTTTTAATTTTGCCAGAACTGCAAATCCTCGTGATCCTCTATCCTGATAGTCTGCAGCCGCACCTGAAGTAAACGGCACCCACAGTTCTCCGGTGTCGCTGAGACCTCGAAACCATTTCGGCATGATCCCAATAATGGTGAATGACTGTTCGTTGAGCTTTAGTTGTTTTCCCAGAACGTTCTGATCAGAGCCAAATCGTCGCTTCCACATGCCTTCGCTTATCAAAACAACTCGAGCCGCTTTACCGACGGTGTCTTCATCTGCGGTGAACGTTCGACCCGCGATAGGTGCTACACCCAGCATCTCAAAATAACCGGCGTTAACATATTCACCGGTAATAAGTTCTGGCTCGTTGACCTCGGTTAAAGTAAACGGTCCGTCGCTGTAGGCTGCCATGCCCTCAAATGAAGTCGATTGCGTTTTCCAGTCCATATAATCCGGATACGAAGTGCCGCGTCGCTCGACTTTCTGACGCATAACATTTCCCCACAAAACGACCAGCTTGTCAGGATTTCGGAAGGGAAGACTGCGAAGGATCACAGCGTTTACCACGCTGAATATTGCCGTAGTGCTGCCAATCCCCAGCATTAACACCAGCACCGCCGCGATGGTGAAGCCTTTTGTTTTTGCCAGCGAGCGTCCCGCGAACCGCAAATCGTGAAACACGCTTTCCAGAAATCCCATGGTCCACATATATCGAATCGACTCCTTCCATTTAACGGGGCTGCCAAATTCTCGACGAGCATTAATGATGGCCTTCCGCGAATCCAAACCTGAGTCGCGGTTACGGGCGGTTTTCATCTCCAGGTGAAACCGGAGCTCTTCATCCAGATCCCGATCCAGTTGTCGACGGCGAGAGATCGCCTTGATTCGCAAGCGCAATTGATGAAGCCATTGCATAGCGGAACTCTATTAGGCCAGTTTCATGACTCGCGAGACAGCCGTGGAAACGCGATCCCATCGTTTAGAGATAGCCTCCAGGTGACGGCGGCCTTCCATAGTCAGTCGGTAATATTTTGCGCGGCGATTATTTTCCGAAAGTCCCCATTCCGAATCGAGAAGCCCACGAAGCTCGAGCCGATGCAGAGCTTGATAGAGAGCGCCTTCTTCGACGCGAAGAACGTCGTCCGAGGTTATCTGGATGCGTTCGACGATGTCGTAACCGTGCAAGGCCCCGCGAACGAGCGTCTTCATAATCAGCATATCCAGCGTACCGTGCAGCAGCTCTTCCTGTTCGTTTTTCTTTGCCACCCATTAGCTCCTTAGGGGAAGAGTATAAGTATATTGGCAGATTTGCAAGACCTAAAAAGAACAAAAAATTGAGGAGGGCATTCAGGGGACCGGCGACGCATAAGTTTTCTTATCGCGCTCATTTTCTTAACTGCAAAAACCACGTACAAACGCCGATAAGTAATATCACCGGGCGAACTGCGCCTTTTGAGATAAGGATTTGAACACCTTGTTAATGGCGATCGGGTTTTTCACATTTTTTAGTTTCATTTCGTCGCAAATCAGCTTGACGAAGTAGTTGACCGCACAGGTTCACAGCGCTTCGTCTTTGTTTGGTTAAAGAGGAAACCGCGGCACGAGTTAGCTGAGACATTCAGCTTACGAATCAGACGAAAAACAGAGAGTAAAATGAAATCATTTAGTTCTAATCGAAAAACAACGCGCGTAAATCGTAGTCGTCGGTCGATTAGCTTGGTTGTTGTAACAACCCTGCTTTGCACTTTACTGGCAGGTGTGTTGTCAAAAATTGCGAGCGTTAAGGCGTCCGCCTCGGCCAGCTTTGCCCCGGCTACAAGTTTTGCCATGGGAGCGTCTCCTACTGGTGTTGTGGTCGGCGATTTTAATAAGGACGGAAAGCCGGATGTCGTTACAGCGAATTCCGGATCGAATAACATTTCATTGCGTGCAGGCGACGGTTCAGGCGGATTTGGCTCGGCTGCTAATTTCAATGTCGCAACATCGCCTTCTTCTGTGGCGGTTGGTGATTTCAACAAAGACGGCAATCTTGATCTGGTAACAGCAAACGCAGGGTCTAATAACGTTTCAGTATTGCTTGGGAATGGCAGCGGTTCATTTGCAGCCGCCGTTAATTTTAATGTTGCGAGCAATCCATCTTCGGTGGCGGTGGGTGACTTCAACAATGACGGCAATCCGGACATAGTTACCGCGAACAGCAACGACAATAATGTATCGATACTCCTTGGGAATGGTAACGGCGGTTTTTCTGCAGCCGTTAATTTCGCGGTGGGGATGCAACCCTCGTCGGTTGTAATCGGAGATTTTAACGGCGATAGCAAGTTGGACATCGCGACAGCCAATCTTGGCTCAAACGACATCTCGATTTTGCTGGGCAATGGATCGGGCGGTTTTTCGGCGGCGAATAATTTTAACTCTGGTGGTACCGGTCCAAGATCGATAGCAATCGGCGATTTCAATCGCGATGGTTTGTACGATCTTGTGGTTACAAATCGGAGTTCAAATAATGTCTCGATTTTGCTGGGCAATGGCGTGGGCAGTTTTGGCGCGGCAAGTAACTTCAATGTCGGAAGCAATCCAACTTCAGTTGTAGTCGCTGACTTCAATCAGGATGGTATACCTGACCTTGCGGTGGCGAATAACTCTTCCAATACGACCTCGATTCTGCTGGGGAATGGAACAGGCGGTTTTGGGGCTTCCAGCGATTTCAATGTGGGAACCGGTCCTATAGCTGCGGCTGTAGGCGATTTCAATGCTGATGGCAAACCCGATCTTGTAATCGCGAATGCCAATTCGAATGACGCCTCCATGCTTCTGAACACAAACACAGCGACACCGATTTCTCAGCCAGAATTTGTCTCTGGAAATAAGCTCACTACAGGGCCCGCGCTAAATCTAACAGAGGCACCAGATCAAATAGTGACAGCAGATTTCAATAATGATGGAATTCCCGACCTTGCGGTACTTAACAATCTCGGCGCTGTAGCAATCTTTCTTGGAAAAGGCGATGGCACATTTGGGACTAGAATAACCTTACCCAGCGGCGGAGTCTCATTTTCATTTGCAATTGGTGATTTCAACCGTGATGGAAAGCTTGATATTGTTACCGGAAATCAAAATAACACCGTATCTGTGTTTCTTGGAAACGGGACTGGTTCATTCGGATTTCCCAGCAATATTACAACAAATGGAGGGGCGAATTATGTGGCCGTTGGTGATTTCAATGGCGATGGCAACTTAGATATTGCTGCCGGGCATGAACAAAACACGCTGACCAGCACTACCATTTCAATCATGTTAGGTACGGGCACAGGTACGTTCGGGCCGTCTACGGACTTTAATGCTGGCAAGAGTGTGTTTGCAATCGCGGTCGGTGATTTTAACCAGGATGGAAAGATTGATTTGGCAACTGCGGACCTGCAGAGAGGAAGCGTTGAGATTCTCCTGGGAAACGGGAACGGAAGGTTTGGTTTTCCAAATTCCTTTTCCGCAAGTGATGGACCAATATCAATTGCGGTGGCGGATTTCAATGGAGACGGTAAACAAGATTTGGTTGTAGGGGATGCCGTTGATCAGAAGATATCGATTTTGATTGGCAGTGGCACGGGGACGTTTGGATTACCTACATTTTCTTCTACAAACAATGCCTCATCCGTGATTGCTTCAGGCGATTTCAATGGCGATGGCAAACTCGATGTGGCTGTACCAAACCGTAGTGACGGCACTGTATCCGTTATATTGGGAACAGGAACGGGAACGTTCGGATCGCCAATAACCTTTCTTTCGGGTGGCGGTCCGGCCGCTGTGGGTGTCGGAGATTTTAACAGAGACGGATTACTGGATCTGGTGGTTGCGAACTCCATCGATGACAATGTCTCGGTGCTTCTTGGTGCAAACCCAGGCCCGGATAGCAATCTGGGAATAATCCAGATTAACGGAGGCGCTAATCCACAGGTTGGGCTTCCATTCTCGCTCATCGTTCAGTCTCAGGACTCAAATGGTGTTCCATCCAATGTAGTGAATGACACTACAGTGACTTTGAGTGTAAATACAGGGACAGGCTCGCTTTCTGGAAATCTGACGGGAATTATCAAATCCGGCACAAATTACGCGACAATCTCAGGGGTGATATATGGCAAATCGGGAAATGGTGTCAGTTTAACCGTATCGCGGACTAGTGGTGACAATTTATCCGCTGGTCACAGTCCTCAGTTTACCGTCAATCAAGCCACAGGTATATCCGCTGACCCGGCGGGGGTTTGCCTTGGAAATACTCCTTGCCTTACGGATATTCAGGCCGCAATTGAATCCACCTTGCCTGGTGGTTCTGTGCTAGTCTACCCTGGTCAATACAACAGTTCCGTCATTGTCGATCAACCGCTAACCGTCGAATTTACAGGAAATGTTGTTCTAAACGACTTATCTATCGAATCATCCGGCGCCACCGTTATGGACAGCGGGACAATTTCCCTGAGGGGCAACTTTAACCATGACCTTGGTAATTTCTTTACCTTGATGGGTACAGTCAGCTTCATAGGCTCCGACACAACATCCAAGCAGCGTATCAACGGAAGCCAACAGACTTCGTTCGCTAACTTGGTAATTAATAACACTGGAGCCGGGGTTATGATACAAGGTTCGGACAAAGTGGTTAACCTGGTTCTTACTCTGGACACAAATCTGGATACCAATGGATTCAAGCTAATAATGCCCGAGACTGCCGCCTCGGTAGGGTCCGCCGATGTGATTGGAGACGTGGTGCGTACCAATATCGGCGACGCTCCATTAGGAACTAAGCTTAGTTTCGGGAATCCGTTTAATACAATTTCCATCGATTCAGGATCGCAACCATCCCAGATAACAGTTAGGTTGACAGAGATCACTCCTAATGATGCGTCCACGGGTCAAACAAATTCCGGATTTTCGAACGCCGTCGAGCGCACCTACGTGATTACACCTAATGGTGGCAGCGGCTTTTCCGCTACCGTTCAGCTTCATTATCTAACGGCAGATCTTAACGGCAACGATCCGAATACACTACACCTTTGGCGCTTTAACTCATCTAGTGGGCAGTGGGAAGATAAGGGTGCGGACACTCAGGATACCGTTAATCAATCTGTGACGAAGAGCGGCATTACCGCGTTCTCTCCGTGGACGCTTAGCTCGGCTGTCACACCGACAGCGGTGAACTTTGAGAGCTTTACTGCTACCAGCGAAGCAGGCGCGGTTTCATTGCGATGGAACACCGGATTTGAAGTAAATAACTTTGGCTTCAACATCTATCGTGAGGTGAACGGTCAACGGGTGAAGGTCAATCCTTCGCTGATCGCCGGTTCAGCCTTGATGGTCGGAAGCAACGTTAAGGTCAAAGCCGGCAGCGGCTATT
>Ga0070741_10010237_pt1 | contig 17804 bp, 16 predicted proteins | sample Coa_R1_4_FD_66440 | JGI IMG/M metagenome (GOLD analysis project Ga0070741, IMG submission 66440) | Surface soil microbial communities from Centralia Pennsylvania, which are recovering from an underground coalmine fire - Coalmine... | ecosystem: Environmental > Terrestrial > Soil > Unclassified ...
AGACGCGCCGATTTGGTCGCGCCGCTCGAAGAATCGCCCTTGATTCCCGGTTCGGTGTGGGAAATTTTCAATTCAACAAAGATCGGTAAATCCAGGCCAATGGGGTTTCCGTTGTACTTGCGCAATTCGACGATGGCTCCTTCGACTAGAAAATCCAGAGCATCGCCCACCATCTGTGCCGAAAGCGTCAGCGTTTCGAAACTTTCCTGGTCCAGAAAATGAGAGCCTTCGCTGTCGCTATAAAGATATGACGCCGGAACCGACTCGAGATCCGGCTCTTTGAACTTGTCGTTGGCCTTGAACGATTTGTCGAACACCGCATTCGTAAGCAGGTTGCGCATCTTCAGCCGCACCAGTGTTTGCCCGCCCCGCGCGGTCGGCGTATTGACGACCGCTTCCAGACACACGTACGGAGTATTTTCAAACTCAAAGAAAGTCTTGCGCTTGATGTCGATCGCATCGGTAAGTGCGGCCATGGGTCCTCGGAAGATATCTGATTATGATAATGAAGACTGATCCGATTTGGTGGGTGGCCTAGTTCTCCTACGAGCAGAGGTTAACTTGCGGGCCCCAGATGGAATTAAGGCATTCATCAGAACACGATCCTTCCGACTGCCGGTATATCTCTCAACATGGCGCACAACGCCCTGCGGCGGGTTTGCGAATAGCCGGCGGAAACAGGCGGGCTGGGCGCCATCCGCGCCCGAAAAAAAACGAGTCGACCGAGCCGCGCAACTCGCAGCGCGAGGCAACTCCCACATGGCTCGGACCATTGTTCGTGGTAATTACCAGAATGCGAGTTCCAGGTCGCGACCGTCTAGGTACATATTGACCTCTACTTCACGGTAATCGTTACGGGCGTTTTACCTACCCCGCCGCAGTTATCCCATGCCTGGACAACCGTGTTATAAGTTCCCGGCGAAAGAGAAATGTTTGTATTTATCTGGTTCGAGTTGGCCGTGAATGCCGAGACATGCGGTGCCGTGTAAATCCTCATCGATGAGATGCCTTTCGCACAGCTCGGACTGGCGGCGGACGCCACGTAGTGAACCGGCGAGCTGACTTGCGATCCGTTGACTGGAGAAGTAACGGTCACAACTGGCGTGGCCGCAAGTGCGAACGCATAAACCTTATCGTTGCCGGTCCCACTCGCCACTTTGGAATAGCCCGATCCCCAATAGACGACCCCGTCTACAATCGAAGGCCCATCGAGGACAGAACCTCCGCTCGAAAAGCTCCACAAAATTTTCCCGGTTGACGCATTCAATGCGTACATGTGTCCTGCTGCATCGAACGAGCCCGCGAATAGCACTCCGTTGGCAACGCTCAAAGAGGATTCGTCAATGGTTCCCTGTGTCGGATCAGGGGTTTGCCAAAGGATCTTGCCCGTCGCAACGTCAAGAGCGCTCCACGCGCCCCAGGTGATTGTTTGTCCCGAAATCAGTTTGTAGGATTTGTGGTTGGCATTCGCGATTGCGGCATAAATGGTTTTGCCGTCACTGGCGGTGCCCCACTGAATGCCGCCAAGTGAACCGCCGGGGCCGACGACCACGCTCCACACAAGCACCCCGTTGCTCGCATTCAGCGCCCAGTACATTCCAGACTTCTGGCCGAATCCAACTATGTTACCGAGCACGTTAGGTCCTGAACCGCCCATGTCGAAGTCGGGCCCGGCCGGGTCAGGACACTCAACTCCTTGTTTCGGAGCGATGCATGCTTGCGTCCATACGTCGTAGCCGTAAAGATGTTTGTGCCACTTCACCGCGCCAGTGTTCACGTCGAGTGCGAGGGCTGAGTCGAAATAATCGCTGGAAGGTGTACAGCTGGGATCACCGGGGTTATCTTGTTCGCAGCGTTCCACGCCCGCAGGCACGGAGTAATTGTTGCCGGTTCCCACATAGACAAGTCCGCGAGTGGTATCGACCGCGGGCTGCTGCCAGATAGCGCCTCCGCTGTAGCCGCTCGGAACCACATATGTTTTCCAAAGGATCTTGCCCGTTGTTATGTTCAAGGCAACCACGCTGCCTCTGAAAGTGCAGCATGCGTAACCGGGTTGATCGGCGAAAGATTCCTCGCCCGACGAAACACCGACGTAGGCGGTATTGCCGGCCACAACCACAGAGCCGGTAATGATCGCGGCTGGATGGGTCTCGACTTTGGTGATCCACAGCAATGCGCCATTCGTCGCATTCACGGCCATGACACTTGCTCCGCTGTGAGATCCCTTGATCTGGTCGCCGATGAGGAGTTCATTGTTAACGACAGCCGGACTGGTTCTCGAAACCGATCCAGAGACGCCGTCATATTCCGCAATCTGGTGCGACCAAATTAAATTTCCGTTTTGCGCATCGATGGCATAGAGATGTCCGGACCAATCGGGAACATAAACTACGCTTCCCATAACCGTAGGAGTGGCAGAAACATCTCCTCCCGTGGTGAAGACCCATTTCTGTGCCAACGCACTGACCGAGTTTGGGCTGATTTGAGTTTCGTTAGGCTGGCTTCGCAGATCAGTTGCGCCTTGTCCGGAAACCGGCCAGTTCTGGGCCATGCAGGAGAAAACGCATGGCACAGTAAGAGCGCAAATAAATATGACGTATCTCGCACAATGTAAAGAATCCATCGCTGCACCTTACGGAAAGCATGACGAAAGCTCATCTGAATCCACATCCGGTACTTACCGTAGCCGCTGGGGGTACATAGCTATAGTGCAACTAGTACGGCACCTTTTCAGGGATGGCTACATTGGGCGGCCCATCCTTTCGCGTTCTGCGAAAGCGTGGGTAAGACGGAGCTGCTTTTCCAAGCGCACAGATATGCATAGATTCGAGATTCCACTTTTACATAGAACGCAAGAATGGCGCATCCTCAGTTGTGCTGCGTCCCGACAAGAAAAGATGGGCAACGACCAAGGCAACGCGGAAATACCGGCTATTTTTTTATGAGACTGGTGTGGCTAGCTACGCATTGCCACTTTTCGCCATTCAGCACCCAAGTATCGGTGAAGCGCCCGACATGGTCATAAGCTTTGCTTTGGTAGGTACCTTGCGTGTGATAGGTGCCGGTAATGACGGAAGTATTCCCGAAGAAATTCATCTTCACATCTTGAATGGTCACCAGGGACGGCTTGAACAAAGGATCTCTAATGTCAGCCAGGAAGTGCTGCTTGTCGCTGACCTCTCCATCCCATTCAGTGTTGACGAATCGGGCGTCCACTAAGGCGTCGAGCGCGGCGACATCATGGTTGACTTGCGCTTCATTCCACATGTGCTCGAGCACGAGTAGTTTGCTTTCGCGCGGATCGGTTTGCTGGGCAAGTGCGACCGAAAAGGAGAGCGCCAGCAACGAACAGAAGCCTAGAGTGCGAAGCATGGACGTGCAGATTCGCCGTCATCCCCACGTGAGGGCGAACTACAGAAACATAACGACAAGATGGAAGTTTCTGCGATGAGAATCAACGCATTGGGATTACGAAGGTCATGGAAGCGTGGGCCCTCGTACCTCAAACCATATGCTCGAGGACAAAAAGAGATGAGCGCGTGTCGGAAAAGGTATGTATACCCCTCGCCGCCGGCAATCCTACTCTTGAATGTTTCCTCAATTCCTCTACGAGGCTAGGTGGTAGTTGAACAACCAGTTCATGTACTTCTCTTTACACCGCTCGGAACAGAAGTGGACCGCCAGCGGATGAACGGCTTGTTCATCTCTCCATGCGGAGAGGATGTCGATTTCGCGGCGGGCAGTTTGCACGCCAACGCTTTCGGCGGCTATTCCCAGAATCCAGTGTTGGCCAGCTTTCTTACGCTTATGGCAGGTGTCGCAAACGAATTCGATCATGGGCGCATCCTCACGAAGTTAGATGGCACCGAAAAGCGAAACGGGTACCCGAGTGACAGCTGACGAGATCTTCACAGTCTGGGTTTGATCTCACAATCGGTCGTGATCGGAACCGACCTCACGGTATGCACCTGCGCCACAAATCCAGGTGAATTTTCGTCACCAGATTCGCTGTGCTAACCTGAAGTTGCCTTCTGTGCCGGGATGGCGGAACTGGCAGACGCAGCGGACTCAAAATCCGCCGGTGCTTAGCACCTTGGGGGTTCAACTCCCCCTCCCGGCACCAAGATTGCCCTTGTGTTATGAAAGAGCTACACGTAGCCGAGGGTCAAATGCGTTTTGCGAACTTCCGTTTGGGACCACTGACTGTAGTAAAACTGTAGTAGTTCGCGAAAATTTCGTGCGTTACGAGCCCTAAACTCGTAATTCTCCTGCGCTCCTCCGAACGTTTTCAAGGATCACAAGCAATTGCGTGACCTCGGCCGGATTAAAGAGGCCATCAACTCCTCGTGGACTGTAATCGGTGAAAGGCGTTTCGTAAAGTTGTGCTGCACTCATCCAGCCCGCTTGAGTCAGATAGTCGATTACTAAATTGACGAATTGAATTTGGTTTGCAGTTAGCTTCTTTCCGTCCAAGAATCCTGCAAAGGCGCCTTTCGCTGCCTCGCGATTCAGGCCGACCAGCGAGCGCACAAATAGGCCCAAGTTGCCGTTAGAACGGATCTTCTTCATCTGAGCTGCGCCTTCCCCGCCCAGTTCAACCATCGTTTTTTCGAGCGTAATAAGGTCGTCTTTTGTTAAAGGTTCGTTCCAGCGGAGTTTGTGAATGACAGGATCATCCTCGTGCGCCTTGAGGAACTGCTGCGTCTTATCACGGAAGCGTTCGACATCGTGCCCTGAGTCGAAGCCAGGCAAATCGACTTCCCGCTCCTCACCCATCAAATCCAAAAAATCCGTGTAGATACGCTTGCGAGCGGTTTTCTCGACGAACTTCACCAGACTGCGCAGCCGTTTGCGGACATCCTCCAAGATCGGCGTAGTGATATCCTGCCAGAATTCGTCTGTCTGCAGTTCGATGATGAGTTCGAGTTGCTCGCGGACCATCGGGATGCTGGCTTTCTCTTCCAAAGCCCCAGCAATCTCCCGGACATCTTCGCTCCAGCGCGTGAATGACTTCTCATGCCCCAGGACAGCTAGTTGCAGGCGCAGAAGCAACAAATCGAATTGCTTCGCCTCCTGATCGTCATCGATTAGTTCGGAAGGCAGCCCGGCAACTTCATCAATCAGTTCAGACTTTTGTTCTTCATCCAGACTCTGCCACGCCTTCGCGTCGCCATATTTCTCCACCAGCTTGCGTTTGGGTCGAACGATGAAGTTGTTGACGTTCATCTTCTCGACTTCCAGGCGCAAACGTTCGGCAACGTCCGAACGCAGCTCAGGCCTTCCTTCGGCATTTGTTAGTTTGTCCAACTCCCCGATCAACTCCACGCGGCTGGCGAAGAGTTTTTTACTGAGCGACTCGTTGGCCGAGCCCGAAGTCGTCTCAGGATTCTGGCTGAAGAATTCGAGATTTTGGCAGTAGTCGAATATGTAAAAGTACTTTTTGTTTCGACCTGGCCCGAACAGATCAGGACGCAAGCGTGTGCCACGTCCGACCATCTGCCAGAACTTGGTTTTTGAGCGCACCATCTTAAAAAAGACGAGATTCACAACTTCAGGAATGTCGACTCCCGTATCCAGCATGTCCACGGAGATCGCGATGTGCGGTGTCCGCGCAGGATGCGAGAAGTTGTCGATTAACGACTGCACGTACTCAACCTTGAAATCGATCAGTCTAGAGAATTCGCCTTTATAGTGCGGATAGTTCGCATTGAAGCGGCTGTAGATGAACTCCGCATGATCGTGGTTCTTAGCGAAAATGATCGTTTTGCCAAGGCGGTCACTGTCCGCAACCTTCTCGCCTTTCCGCATCAGATGTTCGAGAACCTTGTCCACAGTGTCTTCATTAAATAGCCATCGGTTCAGCGCCTCCGGCTCGATGTTGCCGGGAACTGCGCCCTCTTCATCCCACTCGATCGCGTCCCAGCGTTCTTTCTCTTCTTCGCTCAAATCTTTGTAATTGATGCCTTCGCGCTGAAACTTCATTGGTACTGAAACTGATCGGGGTGGAACAAGAAAGCCGTCTCTCACCGCTTCTTCCAAACCATAAGCATCGGTCGGAACCCCGTCTTCCAGGTCAAACAGGCTGTAAGTGTTGTGGTCCACTTCGTCTTTTGGCGTGGCCGTCAGGCCGATCAGGAACGAATCGAAGTATTCGAAGATAGCCCGGTATTTCTGATACACCGAGCGGTGTGCTTCATCGATAATCACCAGATCGAAGTGTCCCGGCCCGAAGATGCGCTTGTCGTCTTTTGTTTCATCAATTAGCCGCAGCATCGTCGGATAAGTGGAAACCAGCACTCGCGCATCACCAATTTCTTCCGGCCGCTCCAGAACATTCACCGCTGAGGCCGACGGCAAGAACTTCTTAAAAACGTTGGTAGTCTGTTTGACCAAAGCAATGCGATCTGCCAGAAACAAAACCCGCTTCACCCAGTTGCAGCGCATCATCAGGTCGCAAAGCGCGACCACCGTGCGTGTCTTGCCCGCGCCGGTCGCCATCACTACCAATGCTTTCCGTTCGTGGTCTTTCTCAAACGCTTCGCCAATGCGCCGGATGGCCCGCTCCTGGTAGTAGCGCTCGACAATCTTGTGGTCAATTTCTGCCGACCCCAGCGGCAGGCGCGTGTTGCGGCGCTGGATCAGCCGCTCCAGTTCGTCTTTTTTATAAAAACCCTGAACCTCCCTGGGAGGATAGTTTCGCTCGTCCCAAATCCAGTGCTCGTATCCGTTGCTATAAAAAATGACCGGACGCTGCCCAAACTTCTGCTCCAGGCAGTCCGCATAAAGACGCGCCTGCTGCTGGCCCACACGGGCATCGCGCTTGGTGCGCTTGGCCTCCACCAGTCCCAGCGGCTTGCCGTCGTCGCCCCACAGCACATAATCAACAAACCCCTCTCCTTTTTCATTGGGCATGCCCGTCACCGGATACTCGCGGTCTTCTTTCTTATCGAGCGGCCACCCGGCTTCTTTCAGCAGCAGGTCGATGAAGTAGTCACGAGTTTCGGCCTCGGAGTAGTTATGCGTGTCGGGCGTGGTCTCGTTCTGCTTCTTGATCGCGGCGATCTCGGCCCGCAGGCGTTCGAGTTCCGCGTCGAGAGCTTCCTTTCCGGAAAGAAGCTCGGTGAGCTTGGTGTCTTTTTCCGCGAGTTGGGATTCGAGTTGTTGCAGCTGCGCCAGAGTCTGCGGAGGGATGGGAGAACTTTTCGGCAACAGCGTCGGATCAAAGACTAATCCATCGGGAGGTTTGCGAGTTTTAGAGTACGTCCGCGCCAGCCAGAAGCAGATGTGAAACAACTCGCGGACGGCGACCATGGAATCTTTTTCGTTCAGCGGCTTGGGGCTGTGCGCCGCGAGATTGCCGAGGTCTTTAATCAGCTTGGCCTTGATGAAGACTTTTTGACCGACTGTATCTTTGAAAGTTGGCTCGTGGATGAGGGCGCTGAGATTGTCCTGATAGGGAAGCTTGAGCGAAGGATCGCTTTTGTAGAGCCACTCGACAATTTGTTCCAATGTTCGGCGGGCATAAAAGCAGGCGGTGCGCGGATCGGGGATCACCGAGGATTCGGTCTTTTGCGCGTCGGCGAAGAGTGAAGGCCACTCGGATTGGAGGAAGGAGAAATTGGTGGTCACAACTCTCCTTGGAAGGCGCGCTGCTGGAGAACTGCAAAACAAGAATCCATTTCCAACAACGATCTACGATGGAGCACTTTTAGCTCTTCTATTGCTGCAACTCTTTTTGCAAACTCACGCTGGATTGGCAGCGGTGTTTGCATCACCTTCATGGCTTGTATTTCTTTCGCGTTAATGTTGGCCATACCAATAATGCTCTTGCACATTCCACGAAGCACCTTTTTGGCATAACTCGTGTTAAGAAATGCGGACAGATATTCAGGATCGTTCTCAGTGTTTGTCCTAAGACGAATTAAATAGCCTGCGTAGGCCATTGGATGTTTGCCTCGATAGATAGCAGTCTTACCTACAAGATCGGCGCTGTTGGTTCTGTTGAAAAGTACGTCTCCAGCCTTCACTAAATAACGACCCTTTGCGGTATCCGGGATGTCGATGTACTTGAGGTCGGTCAAGTCAATCTCGCCTGTACGAGTGAGGTTGTTCATTCGCAAGATCGGATAATCTCCAGCGCCATTGGCCTTAGAACTTGTCCCATACGAAGCAGAATCGAGCAAATCTCCTATATTTTTGATGGGCCAATTCTTGGAATTCACAGCCGGGTCGCCGAAGAGATCGAGGAAGATGGATTGGGTGAGGGTGTCGAGTTGGGTGAGGGCGGCGCGGCGCTTGGCCCGCAACGCCTCCGCCCGATCCAGCACCTCCGCAATCCGCTGCTGTTCCGCAAGCGATGGCAAAGGGATTTTGATTTGAGCCACGTAGGAAGGGCGCGCCCTAAGCAAAGAGCCGCCGACCCCCGAGACGGTCCGCATGAATTCAAGGTGAAACGGATCGCCGACAAGCACATGCCGCAGAAATGGCGGATGTACATGTTTTCCACGAAAGACGATCCATTCGCCAGAAGCAATCGTTCGTCGAGCACTGCCATTCGACACAACCCACGAGCGGCGTATATGTGGCACGATCCGAGACAATAGAACATCGCCCGGCTGCACAACTTGTTTTGCGGATCCGATTGCTCGGCCCGCGATTATCTCCGGATGTCCGACATCAAAAGCCGGAATGCTGTATAAGTCGAACACTTCATCAGGATGCTTGGCCGGATCGACCGAGCCCGACCGGGTGGGCATAATCTCACCAAGCGCGATCATGGAGGAGTTACTCACTTCAGCATCTCCTCCAACTCCTTCATCCCCTGCTGAATCTCCTCTTCCAGCTTGGCCAGCTCCGCTAGAATTTCCTTCGGCGGACGGTGCGCTACCTCCTCATGCACCACCTCTTTATAACGGTTGAGGCTCAGGTCATAGCCCTGCGCGGCGATGTCGGCCTTGGGCACGCAGAAGCTCTGCGCCGTACGCGGACGCTTCCTCTCCTTGCCATCCCGGTCCTTCCAGCGGGCCAGCACATCCGGCAGATTGTTTTTGGCGTGGTCGCTTTCATCCAACTCGCACTTCGGCAAACATCCAAGTTTGTCTTCCGGCAATAAAGGAGTTCGCTTGTCGTCGAGCGACCATCCATCCGCCTCCACGTCGTAGAACCAAACGTAGTCGGTGCCGCCGGAGTTGGTTTTGGTGAACAGCAGGATGGCGGTGGAAACTCCGGCATAGGGCTTGAAGACGCCGCCGGGCAGCGAGACCACGGCATCGAGCTTCTGGTCTTCTATTAACATGGCCCTTAAAGCTTTATGGGCCTTGCTCGATCCGAACAGAACACCATCGGGCACGATGACGGCGGCGCGTCCGCCCGGCTTGAGCAGCCGCAAAAACAGCGCCAGAAAAAGCAGCTCGGTCTTTTTGGTCTTGACCACCTGCTGCAAGTCCTTGGCGCAGCTCTCATAGTCGAGCGACCCGGCAAAAGGTGGATTGGCCATGACCAGCGTGTATTTCTCCTCCTCGCCGGCGTGGTCCTGGGAGAGCGAATCGCGATAAACGATGTCAGGATTTTCGACGCCGTGCAGCAGCATGTTCATGCTGCCGATGCGCAGCATGGTGTTGTCGAAGTCGAATCCGTGGAAAAGCCTTTGATGGAAGTGCTCGCGCAATTTGGCATTGGTGAGTACTTCGGGATGGCGATCGCGCAGCGATTCACCCACGTTCACCAGGAAACCGCAAGTGCCGCACGCAGGGTCGCAGACGACGTCCTTAGGCGTCGGCTCAACCATCTCCACCATGAGCCGGATGATGTGGCGCGGCGTGCGAAATTGTCCGTTCTGTCCGGCAGTGGCTATCTTGCCTAGCATGTACTCGTAAAGGTCGCCCTTGGTGTCGCGATCCTCCATGGGTACCTTGTCGATCATGTCGACGACTTTCGCGAGCAGCGCCGGCGTGGGGATTGTGAAGCGGGCACCCTCCATGTGGTGCGAGTAGGTGGTGCCGTTGCCGCCCAGCGTGCGCAGCCAAGGGAAGACGTGCTGGTCGATGACGGTAAACATCTCCCGAGGCTCGAGATTCTTGAAGCGGGTCCATCGGTAGTCCGAGTAGGGGCGCTTTTTGGTGTCTTTACCTTGGGGGAAGAAGCGCTTCGGCGTAGCCTTCTTGTCACGGCTGACCGCCAGGTCGGCAGCCGTCTCCAGCTCATCGAGGCGCTTAAGGAAGAGCAGATAGGTTATTTGCTCAATCACTTCTAATGGATTGGAGATACCGCCGGACCAAAACGCGTCCCAGATGCGGTCAATTTGGCTGCGAATCTCACCTGTGAGCATAAGAGAAGTTTTACGTCTTTTAATCGAAGTTGAACGTTGAAAAGGGGGAAGAACGCGCATTATCGCACACTCTGCATGCGATCTAATACTCAATGGAATTGGTTTCTGAAATCGGAACAGCAGGCTAGGAACCTAATTTACCAACGGAGTCGAGGCAAGTGTAGGAAGCACCGAGTCGTTCTGTGTATACCGCAATTGTTCCAGTTTCTTGACCGCTTCTCGGCGGTATTCATCAATGGCTTTTGAGTATATCTGGAGAATCCCTGGGCTGGAATGCCCGATCATCTGAGCCACAAACAGGTCAGATACTCCGACCGCGCTTAAACGACTGCAGAACGTGTGTCGCAGGTTGTAAATCCAGAAGTATCCCAAGCCTGCTTCTTTTAGTGCCTTTGTCCAGCTGTGCCGAACATCTCGCAGTGGCCGTTCGGGGCTGTGGAAATTTGGGAATACAAAAGGAGAGAAATCTTGACCTAACGACTTCTTCCATGCCAATAATTCGGTCTTGCACCTCGTCGAGAGTGGCACATTTCTGACACCCGCTCGTGTTTTTGATTCCCGCACTTGAATCAGGTCGCGGATGAAATCAATTGCGTCCCATCTGAGTGGCAAAGCCTCACGATGAGAGCGCATCCCAGTCTCAAGAATCAAAATGACGAGCATACGAAGGTATGGGACGGCAACACCTAATAGCTTTTCTTCCTCGGCAAACGTCAGGATATGAGGCAGCCGTGGTGTCTTTTGCCTCAAAAATTCAATGCGTGTGAACGGGTTTTGCACAATAAGGTCTTTGCGTTCGGCGAGCCGCAACATCCTTCTGAGGACTCGCAGATCGTGGTTCACTGTCGCTGCTTCAACTTCGGCGATTCGTCTCTCCTGATACTGTTCGATTTTTTCCGGTGAAATGTCTGTGAGTCGGAGACCCGCAAAGGCTGCTTTCAATTTGTCCACTGATGACGAATATCTTCTGTGCGTGTTTGGATGCGCAATCTTGAGCAGAAAGTGATCCGCCCAGTCTTCGAAAGACGGCGGAGTCGTCCTTGGCAGCCGAAATCGTCCTTCAAAAACCTCGGTTTCCCAACGCGCCAAGAGATTTCTGGCTATGCTCCTTTTTGTAGTATGCGTGCTTTTACATATCTGGCGACCAGCGACACATACCCCCATTTGCCATTGTTGACTCCCCTTTTTCTTAAATAATGTTCCCATCATTCGTCCTGAGCGATGGCTAAATGCGCCGAACACTTGGTGTTAGAAAACCCTCTCGGAATTCTGCTCGGACAACCCTCGTAAACATTGATGTTTGCGAACTCAGCGCGAAGTGTTAGAAAAGAGTAGTTTGCTAACCGAAACTTCATTGATGGCCTCCACACAGCCGGTGTGCTGTCCATAAAGAAACTCCGTAGTTCTTCGCCAGGTCTCTAAAGGGGATTCGATTCTGTTTTCGATCTTTCCTGAGACGTGAGATGTCAGCGGGAGTCAATATCCGCGTTGCGGGACGCCCCAGGCGTTTTCCTTTTTGCCGGGCGAGCTCTAATCCCGCTCTCACTCGTTCAGCAATGAGAGAGCGTTCCCACTGAGCGATTGCTCCAATTATTTGGAACAGCATTTCGCCATGAGGCAGTGATGTATCGATAGCTTCGGTGCAGGAAATAAAATCGATTCCAAGATGCCGGAACAAATCGAGTGCATTCAAGAGCTGCTTCAGTGATCGTGCAAAACGATCAAATTTCCACACAATCACAACATCAATCCGCCTCCGGCGGCAGTCGTCTAACAAGGCATTGAGTTGTGGACGTTTTTCAGTTGCTCCAGAGATGCCTTTATCACAATAGAGCTTGTAGTCGGTCCAGCCTCGCCGTGCTATAAATTCGAGGAGTTCTCTCTTCTGAATTTCTGGGTGCTGCTCCATTGTGCTAACGCGGGTATAAATTCCTATTTTTTTCTTTGTCACGTCCTAGCCTCCTTTCGTGGAATGGAATTAAAAGGTCGACAAAGAAAATTCGCAACTTTAGAGAGAATTCATGACGTTTTCAGATCTGCTCTTCGAGTAGATTTCGGCAGAAAATAGCACGTCGTCGAAACTCGAATCTGTGGTAGATGTGGCCTCGAGATTGACAACTTACCTAATTTGATACCGCACTGATTTCCTATCGTGGTCTGCTTTTAACCTGTCCAGGACTGCCGTAACATCGCTCTCCCTGAAGCGCACGCAACGTCTGCTAAATCGAAGTGCAGGTAAACGATTCTCAGCAAGCCATCGGTATACGCACGTTGGTGTAACGCGAAGCCGCTCTGCCAGATCACGAACAGTGAGTAATCGCTCCATGTGAGATTCCCGTGTTCAAAACTTCCAAAACTACAAAACTAAAAAATGCTATTTAGGTTCACGCCGGTATTCGATTTCTTTACCGGTGATTGGGTGCACAAAGCGCACCCGCCCTTTAATGATCTTTAGTTCTTGAAACAGCTTTTCTGGATCGGGAGCGAAACGCGGTGCAGAGGCTGCGACATACAGCTTGCGATTTCCCTTTTCTGGTCGGTTGGTGCGGGAGATTGTGCCAGCTGCTGCCGCTGTGCGCAGTTTTCGCGACGCTTGATCTCTCGAAATCTTCAGCGCTCGGACTAGATCTTTTACTCCCACAGGTCGTTTTTTCTCATTCGAAAGTCGCTCGACTTCTTCTCGCGTGAGCTCATGTGCAGTTTTATGCGGATTCAGGCTTTCGACAAATACGTGGTCAAAAATGATGGCGGTGATCGCGAAATCTGCAAAATCAACTTTGAGACGTTTCATCGCCGACGATCCTTTTGAAAAGATCGGATCAGACAGACCGCTCGGCATGCATCCACGAAAGCTGGGTAATAGCGGCGCAGACGTAAATCTTTGATGGTAGCGACATGATCAGCTACCTTGTCGAACCATTCAGGAAATGTGATCTCCGCGCCAATTCTTTTTTCTAGCAGTCGGTGTACCATGCGCCACGTGCGGCGTTCTGCATTAGTGAGGCCTTCGGAAGAGCGAGCATAGGCCTTTATGATTCGCCCGGTCTGGTCATGGGACTCGTTCAGCCGAATGGAGATGTGTCTGTTCTCGTCGTCTATCGTTAGGCGCTGTCGCGTAGTCGTCGAAATGGATGAGACCGGTCCACGCGCAACATATTTCTTCGTCACGCGTTCCTTACCTTCCCACGTAGCGACAAGTCGGACCACCCTGCCCTCACTGATCAAGAGCCGGAGTGGCTGAATATTCCCGGCCGCCTCATTTTCTTCTTGGAGATAAACAACAGTGTGGCGGAAATCTCTATTCAGGTAGTTCCAAGCTTTGTCGGAAACGCTGGTGACCTCAGTGATGACGTGCTTGGGCAGTAATCGGAGTAACAGTCTGACTAAGAAATTTTTGCCTGCCGAGCTCCGTCCCTTGATAAAAACGTGAAGTGGATGCGGAAGTAGACGGGATACCACTACAATCAAGAGCACCAGAGCGTTCGGTTCTTCACAGACGAGCCCTTCTTTTCTCATTGCGGCTAGGAACTCATTAAAGAAGTGTCGAGAGCAAAGCAGTTTCAATGCTGCACGCTGTTCTTGTTTAATTCTCTTATTCCGTTTTCTTTTTTCCATACTTTGCCTGCTCAAAGTCGCGGGCCCACCTTCCGAGTGCCTGCGTGATCTCACGATTTAGCGCTAAAGGTACCAGAAAACGATGGACATTCACGATTCCATTTCTTCGAAGGTATCGGCGCAAACGTGAAAGTGAACGTGCCCTTTTGTCGGCGCCGTTTAGTACGTTCTTGCCGCCGGGGCCAAGTTTGCTCATAATGTGCTGCCGCAGTCGTTTCCAATCAACATTTACAAACTGAAAGTGAGCGGGATAAACAACTTCGGGGAGGTCGTCGAAGTCGTCGAGCGTCAGAATCTGCTCGCGTCGCAACAACCTGGAATGAAGTTCGAGCTCGACACGATAAGCAGCGACTTCTTTCTTTTTGTAGGCACGAACTAACTTGTCCGACTTTCGGTAACCCCACGTGAGACGCTGATCTTTCTCATTTGTTCGCACGGCGACGACTTTTCCCGAAAATTGCATAACGACGAACGAATTGTTTGCCGATTCCTGTAGCCGGGCTGAAATCGATAGCCATCTCCACCGTCAGGAACCGATAGTGCCGGCAGTGAATTAGAATGAGCTCGATATCGTTGTACGAAAGCCCTCTCCTGTCGTCCGCAATGACAGTCACTTTCCAAGGCTTCAGCCAACCCTTGCGCCGCTCGTACTGCCAATAAATTTGCGTGTCATCAATAAGACTCCTGTACTGACGACAACGTGCGTACGTCGGTGTCGTTGTCTGGCAACACACAAAGCAGTCGCGCATAATTTTGAAACCTGCAAGAGACGGTGGTTTTTGGCCCTGCGGCGCCCATGAAACGATCTGCACCCGGTCAATCTGAACGTGCACGCCAGCTTTTGCTGAGTTGTTCTCGCTGTTCATGCGGCACCTGACCACCCTCCAGCGGTAGTTCTTGTTTACACCAGACTCTTAAATGCGCCTATAACACTTGATCGGAACAGTTTGGATAATTTGGGGAAATCCGTTAGATCTTTCCAGGAAGATTTGCGTTAGATTCAATTCATTGAGGAGGTTCTGAATGCGGCCTCAGTCTGCAGGTAAGGGGACGGTGGAATACATAGAGGCAGCAGCCAGCCCGCTCGTCTTTGAACAGTTTCAGGTATGCCTCTCGGAGTTCCTTAAGCGGAATCTGTTGAACCACAGGTTCGACAGTTCTCAAATACAAGTGTTGTTTGAGATCAGCGGCGAGTATCGCCGTCGACAGGCAGCGATCCTGCAGATGAGAGAGGACAAGCTCGTTCGTGATTGGAAGAATCGAGAAGCGTTGATGAACTCGATCGAGAAGCAGCTGACGCTTTTTCGCAAATCGCTGGAGAAAACGTCTTCGAAAACGCCGTACGCCAACACTGCCCTGCTTGCCAAATCCACTGCACGCAAATTGTCCCAGTTCGAAACGAAGCTGAAGCGCAGCTTTTCCTTGATCAAAGACCATCAATACGCTGATGAAACAATGTACAAGATGCTTTCGTTGAAGACCTTGCGTGACGAGTACGTCGGGCACTTGGATTATTACGTACAGCAGTCCACCTCTGGCGAATTGACCCAAGCCGAACGCGATATCATTCTTGCAGGCTCAATGCTTGCAGCGGGGTTTTTTACTTCCGAACAGGATAAAAAAGGGGACTTAGTTAGCCGCATTGCAATGGCTCGTTCTCGTGCGCAAGTCGCTATCGAAGATGCGTTTCCAGGCGAAGACGACGGCCCAGTGTTTCAGATGAAGCCGAGGAAAAACAGCAATAACGATTCCAGCGAGTCACTAATTACAACAGGGTCAGGGTGTACACAAAAAAACACTCGCAGAGGCGCAGGTACCTGTTAAACATAGACGAAAGTGTCACCCTATAGTAAGGAAGCAAACCCTAGATTTCTTTACTTCCTGATTTGGTTAGCCGCAACTCTCTTCTGATTTCTAAACCCGCTTCTCTACTATTACTACGCCGCAATGCGAGTGTTTTTTTGTGTTGATAGTATTTAGCCCTCGATCTTGAAGACAAAAGCGTGTCTAAACTCGTTCGAAGTGTGATGCAAGACGAAATCTCGGTTGAGACGCCATACCTGATCTTTTAACACTGGCACAACTTCGGAGTTTCTCAATTTAATTCGAGACGAGACAGGACACTTCAGGAGAAGACAACTTCAGGGATACGGTTTGCCGTGGCGGCACGATCACGTCTTCTTTGGTCCAAATCGCTTCATTAATGCCGGCTTGGCCGCTGCTGACAATTTCATATATTCCCACAGGCAGTTTGATAGCAAACATTCCCTGCTCGTCAGTGTCCGTGCTCTGTAGTTGTTGATGCTTTTTGTTCTGGTCAACCCATTTTGAAGTCTCGTCGAGAGCGGTAATGTATTGCAATCGCCGTTTTAGGCACACCTGCCGCGCTTCGGCATCCGTTGTATCGGTCGGCGGAGAATACATCCTCAATATTGCCGCTGCCGACGGGTTCCAAGTGTCATCTTTTGCTTGGATCGAGAGCTGTTGTTCTTCGGAGACGAGAACCGACAGAAACTTCCACTCCGCAGTGTTTACCGACTCGCCCTGCCTCAGATTCCCCCCGAATACGAAATAAACATGGGCCAACCGTGCGACTTTCAAATCTCCGCTTTCTGTAACGAGAAACACGCGACCGGTAATAGTGCTCATTGCTGAAGCGCTTGCGCGTTTGGCGCTCTGCCCAAACAAGTGCGTGGTCGCGAGTAAGAGCAGCACAGCGAAAGTTGTCGTTTTCATTCTCGACCCCGCTTTGCTTTCAGATGTAGGCAATCCGGGCACGCCCGAACGACATAGACTATATTCTATGTACTCGTAGTAGCAAACGGAAAAACATGGGTGGGTGGCCACCGCCGGCGATCCGCTGAGAATTTTGGGTAAAGCCGTCCGCGCGCGACGCGAGAAACTCGGATTAACGCAGGAGCAACTGGCGGAAGCGGCTGATCTTCATTGGACGTATATTTCTGGAATTGAGCGCGGTATTCGGAATGTTTCAATACTCAATCTGTCTCACATCGCCCAAGCTTTGAGAGTTCGAATCCGCGATCTCGTTGATGATATGTAATTTCTCGCTAGCCTTTAATCGCTAACATGCGCTTAATGTGCAAGACAGATCTGCCTGTACGGGCAATCCCAGCACTGCAGTGTATGAGGATTGGTTTTGGAAGCCGTTGATAAGCCCGCCATACTCGGTCCAGGTCTTTGTTCGACATCGAGGGCCGCTGGCGATCCCGAACGGGGACGTGTTCAACGTGGAGCCCTTTCTGCCGATAGTAGGAAATTAGGTCGACGCGCAGCTTTCGGTAGTACTGGAGATGGAAATCATCAAGAAGACAGATTATTGATCTGATCCGTCGGTTTCGAACCTTCCTTAGCCATTTCTTTACTTTTGATCTCTTCACTTGCGAAAACCGAATTTTAGTTGGATATCCTGGCCGAGATCCGCGAGCCAGCTCTCCTTCGATCACCCAACGGAACAATTGCACCTCCCCTGTCTCTGGATTTTTGTTTGGAGATTGAGTTTAGAAGCAAAGAAGAAATTCGCAAGACCGGGCATTTAAGGGGAGAGCTGTAATTAGATCTATTTGAGTGACTTGGAGCCCCTAGCGAATGGCCCGTAGCGCAATTGAGGCGCATTTTGGCGCATCCGTGGAGGACGGATGGGGGTTTGGAAGGGGGATAGATGAAGCTATTTTGAGGGAAATGCTTGTAAACACTTGAATACGAATAGGATAGACGATTCTTGGGTTTGACCTGCCCCCAGGTTTCGTTCACGTAAGAATACGACAACTTACATCGACTCCCCCTTCGGTTTGAGCCGGGATGGGGGAGCGCGAGGGGCAAGGGACGGCATTTGAGTTCCTTG
>Ga0070741_10010238_pt1 | contig 17803 bp, 18 predicted proteins | sample Coa_R1_4_FD_66440 | JGI IMG/M metagenome (GOLD analysis project Ga0070741, IMG submission 66440) | Surface soil microbial communities from Centralia Pennsylvania, which are recovering from an underground coalmine fire - Coalmine... | ecosystem: Environmental > Terrestrial > Soil > Unclassified ...
TGACGGTCTCTTCGCTGGGCGATCACACGGTCACCTACTGGTCGAGCGACAACGCCGGGAACGTGGAGGCGGCGAGCACGACGCACATCAAGCTCGACAACGTCAAGCCGGTGACGACGCTGGCGACGACGCCGGCGAGCGCGGATGGCTCGAACGGCTGGTTCAAGCAGGCGAGTGTCGCGTTCACGCTGAGCGCGTCGGATGCGACCTCGGGGGTCGGGTCGCGCTTCTACACGGTCGATGGTGGGGCGGCGCAGGCGTACAGCGGGGCGGTGACGGTCTCTTCGCTGGGCGATCACACGGTCACCTACTGGTCGAGCGACAACGCCGGGAACGTGGAGGCGGCGAGCACGACGCACATCAAGCTCGACAACGTCGCGCCGACGAGCTCGATCTCGCTGACCTCGCAGTCCGGTGGGTCGTACCTGTACGGGAACACGGTCTACTACCGCGGCTCGGCGGCGGGATCGTTCAAGCTCCGGAACACCGTCGCCGACGCGACATCCGGCGCCGCCTCGAGCACCTTCGCCGCTCTGGGGGGCACGGCCACCGGATGGACGCACGCGACGCCCGACGTCCAGACGACACCTTCCGGCGGGCCGTACGACTCGAACGCGTTCAGCTGGGCCGCGGGCACGTCGAGCGCTCCGACCGAGGTCGTCACCGGCGCAGACGCGGCCGGCAACACCGCCGCCGCGCCGACGCTCACGTTCACGAACGACTCGGCGGCGCCGACGACCACCGACAACACCTCGACGATCGGGAGCACGTGCACGAACACGAACCAGACGGTGACCCTGACGCCGAGCGACCCGGGCTCCGGCGTCGCCGCCACCTACTACACGACCGACGGCTCGACGCCGACGACGGGCTCGAGCCAGGGCACGTCGGTCTCGCTCTCCGCCGAGGGCACCTACACGATCAAGTACTTCTCGGTCGACCGGGTCGGCAACGCCGAGTCGGTCAAGACGGGCGCGGCGACGATCTGTATCGACAAGACGGCGCCCGCCCCGACGAACGTGGTGCTCGACAACAACGTCTTTCTCGGCACGGGGACCGCTCAGGCGTCCGACACCCTCACCGTCACCTTCTCCGAGCGGCTGGACGCACGCACGCTCTGCTCGAGCTGGACGAACTCCGGGACGCAGACGCTCTCGAGCGGCGTCGTGGTCACGATCGCCAACACGGGCACGGACGACACGCTGACGGTGTCGAGCGCCTGCGGCGGCGCCTTCCACTTCGGCTCGGTCGCGCTCGGCAGCAACTACGTCAGCGGCACCACCACCTTCGGTGCGTCGGGCTCCTCGTCGCAGCTGAGCTGGAACCCGTCCTCGCGGACGCTGACGATCACCCTCGGCACGGCGAACGGGTTGGTCAGGATTCTCGTGGGGGCCGGGACTCCCGTGTACACGCCGGACGGCGCGATCAAGGACATCGCCGGCAACACGATCGACACCGAACCCTTCAGCGCGCCGGGGTCCTCGCGGTTCTAGGCCCCGTCGCTAGACGACCCAGGCGCCGTTCGTCTGGACGGGCGTCCCGTCGAGCTCGATGCTTCCGCCCGCGCGCAGGTCCTTGACGATGTCCCAGTGGATCGCCGACTCGTTCACGCCGCCGACGTACTCGAAGCCGGCGCCGAGCGCGACATGGATCGTGCCGTTCATCTTCTCGTCGAAGTAGACGTTGCCGAGGTACCGGTCGATCGCCGGATTGCAGCCGATTCCGAGCTCGCCGATGCGCCGGGCGCCTTCGTCGGTGTCCAGCGTCTGGAGAAGGAAGGCCTCTTCGCTCTCCGCGGACGCGTCGACGACGCGGCCCGCCGAGAAGCGAAGCCGGACGCCTCTCACCTCCCGGCCGTTCCAGATCGCCGGGAACTCGGTGAACGAGATCGTCCCCTCGGCGGACGTCTCGACCGGGCACAGGAAGAACTCGCCGCCCGGCATGTTCCCGAAGCCTGCGTCGACATCCGTGTGCCTGCCTGCGACGGAGAGCGTCAGGTCGGTTCCGTCGGCGAGAATACGAACCTCCTCCGCCTCGTCGAACCGCCTCGCGTACCGCGAGATGCGCTCGTGCTCGGATTGCCAGTCGATCAGGCACGACCCGTAGAGAAAGTCTTCGAAGGCCGGCAGCGTCATCCCGGCGTCCCGGGCCAGGGCGGGCGTCGGGTACCAGCACATCACCCACGGCACCTCGTTCTCGTGCAGCCGAGAGGTGGCCCGCCCGTACGCCGCTCGTACGGCGCTCGTGCGTTCGGGCGCGATGTCGGCTCCGTCGCGCGTGTCCTCCGGAGCGGCGATCGCCAGGACGGCATCGCAGGACTGGAGGGTGTGGACGTCGATCGACGCCGGCTGCGAGATCACCTCGAGCGGCGCATGCCGGAGCCAGGCGCGGTGGTAGACCAGACCACCGCTGAAGGTCAGCCGAAGGAGGGGATATGCGCCGCGCTCGGCGAGCTGTCTCAGCACCTCCTCGACCAGCGGACGGGCCCACGGCGTGGCCCAGACGATCACCTGCCAGCCGCGCTGGACGCCCAGGCAGGTATCGAGCAGCAGCCCGGCGTAGCGTTCGAGGCGCGATTCGGTCACTTCGGGTCCCTGGTCGGTGAAGGCGTGCGTCGGTCCGGACGCGGCTCGGCGCCGGCAGGCGGCGGGGGTGGGATTCGAACCCACGGGGCGCTTGCACGCCCAACGGCTTTCAAGGCCGCCCCGATCGACCGCTCCGGCACCCCGCCGCGGCGAGCGTACCGAACGCCTTGTAACACAGTGTCACGAGCGCGGCGGATCCGCTCGCTCGGCCGAGGTGAAGGTTTGTAACACAGTGTTACTTGGAGATCCGCTCGGGCGCGCCGTACGGCCCGAGCGCGTCCGGGACGTCGCCGCGGAAGTTCTCGAGGATCGCGAGCACCCAGCGATCCGTGACCGCGGTGCCGTTCAGCGTGTGGACGAGCTCGGTGCCTTTCCGGCCCCCGGGGCGGTAGCGGACGCCGAGCCGGCGGGCCTGGAAGTCGGTCGTGTTCGAGGTCGACGTGATCTCTCGATAGCGCTGCTGGTGCGGGAACCACGCCTCGATGTCGTACTTCTTCGCCGCCGAGGCGCCGAGGTCGCCTGCGGCGACGTTGACGACCCTGTGCGGGATATCGAGGGCGCGAACGAGCTCCTCCTCGATCGCCAGGAGGCGGTCGTGCTCCTCGGCCGATTCGGAGGGCTCGCAGAACACGAACAGCTCGACCTTGTTGAACTGGTGCACGCGGAACATGCCGCGGGTGTCCTTGCCGGCGGCGCCCGCCTCGCGGCGGAAGCAGGTCGAGAAGGCCGAGTAGCGGAGCGGCAGGCCGTCGACGATCTCGCCCATGTGCAGGCCGGCCAGGGCCACCTCAGACGTGCCGGTCAGATACAGGTCGTCGGCCTCGAGCGCGTAGATGTTCGTCCGCTCGGTCGGGAAGAAGCCCGTTCCGTACATCGCCTCCTCCCGGACGAGCACCGGCGGGAGCATCGGGTCGTGGCCGTGCGCGGCGGCCCGGTCGAGCGCGAAGCGGTAGAGCGCGAGCGCGAGGAGGGCCGTGTCGCCGAGCATGTAGCCGAACCGGGAGCCCGAGAGCCTCGCTGCCCGTTCCATCTCGAACCGGCCGACCTCGGTGTGCTCCGGCCCGTCGGCCGCCGGCTCGCCCCAGCGGCGCAGCTCCTGCGCGTCCTCCTCCGAATCGCCGTCCGGGGCCGACGGATCGGGCGGGTTCGGCACCTGCTCGAGCAGCCGGTCGCGCTCCGCTTCGGCCGCGCCGAGCTCGTCCTCGGCCTGCCGCAGCTCCTCCTTCACGCGGTTCAGCTCCTCGAGCTGCTCGGGCGTCGGCTTGCCCTTGAGCTTCAACCGTCCCCGCAGGTCGTCGACCCGCGGCACCAGCTCCCGCCAGCGCTCGTCGGCGGCGAGGAGCGCGTCGAAGGCTTCCGCCGCGCCCTTGCGCGCCAGCGCAGCCCGAAAGCCGGCCGGGTCGTTTCGAGCGGCCCGGAGGTCGATCATCCGGCGGAGTCTACGAGCGGCTCAGCGACCGAGGAGGCCGGATCGACCTCGTCCGTCTCGAATCGGCCTGCGTCGCCACCACACGTTCGGATAGTGCAGGTCCGGTTCGCGTCCGCGATCGCCCTACCGCGCCAGGTACGCCTCGATCACCTGGGCCACGCCCTCCTCCTCGACCGGGGGGCAGACGAGGTCGGCGAGCGCGAGCACCCGCTCGTGGGCGTTCGCGACCGCGACCCCGTAGCCTGCCCACTCGAGCAGCTCGACGTCGTTCTCGCCGTCGCCGAACGCAACCGTCTGATCCCGCCCGAACCCGAGCTGCTCGGCGAGAAATGCCATTCCGGATCCTTTCGTCACCTCCGGGCTCGCCAGCTCGAGGAAGTAGGGGAGCGACTTCGAGATGTACAGGCGGCCGTCGAACTGCTCCACCATCCGCTCCTTCAGCTCGTCCAGCGCGTCCGGGTCGCCGACGACGACGAGCTTCGTCGGCGGCGCCGCCAGCCAGGCGAGCAGGTCGCCGACTGCGTGCACCTCCAGGTTCTGGAACGAGGCGTAGGCCTCGGATTCGGCCGTGTGCTCGGCGACGTAGAGCTCGTCGTCGACGTAGCAGTTCAGCGGATACCCCTCGGCCTGCACCGCGACGATCGCCTCGCGTGCGAGCTCGAGGGGAATCGGCTCGTGGCGGAGGAAGCGGCCGCTGACCGGATCGGCGACGACTGCGCCCTGGTAGCAGACGACCGGATCGTCGATGCCCGCCGCTCGTGCATAGGGTCGCACCGACTGGAACATCCGGCCGGTGACCAGGATCACGTGGATTCCGGCCGCCCGCGCCGCCGCGATCGCAGCTCGCGTCCGGGGGCGGAGCTCGGCGTCCTCGCCGATCAGCGTCCGGTCGAGGTCGCAGGCGAACGTCTCGACCCGGCGCGGGAAATCGGCGGGAAGCTTCAGCCTGACGTGGCCTGGACGACGTAGGCGGCGACGTCGGCGATCTGCTTCTCGGACAGCTGGCTGCTGAAGGAGGGCATCACGCCCTTGCCGTTCGTCACCCGGTCGATCACCAGGTCGAGGGGCGGCTTGGCCTGGTCGAGGTTCGGGCCGACGTTCCCGGTCGCGCCCGCGTCCTTGAGCGTGTGGCAGCTCTTGCAGCCGGCCGTCTCGAAGACCTGCTTGCCGGCTGCCGGGTCGCCCTTCACCTGCGGCGTTGTCGGCAGCTTGCCCTCCACGGTCTGCGGCTTGGGCGAGACGGTCTTGCCGCCGCTGCATCCGGCAAGGAGCAGCGCGCTGGCTGCGACGATCAGGGCTCGGCGGCGCACCGCGGCGAGTCTACTCAACCGGCACACGGGCGCGCTCGGACCGCCGTCTCACGCGCGAGAGGAGACGCCCGGCGCCCCGAGCGCCACCCCGCCGGGGCGGACGACGGCCGGCGCCGGTTCGCGTACCTGCTCGTACGCCCAGAGAATCGCGTAGGAAAGCGCCCCCGCGGAGGCCACGTCGCCGGGGCTGTCGTTGACGAGCAGCGAGACCGCGATCCCGACGAGCAGCGCGTCGCCGGCGGGGAACCGCGGCCTGCGCGAGCGGAGCACGACGAGCGCGGCGATCGAGACCGCGAAGACCGCGCCTTCCTTCCAGCCCGACGACACGAACGCCGCCGAGATGTGGATCCGGTGGGCGAGGTCGCCCGCGAGCGAGACCGGGCCCTGTCGCAGCGCGTGCGTGACGTGACTCGACCCTCCCGTCGCTGCGTCGAGCCCGACCAGCGCGGCGACGACGGCGACGCAGGCAACGGCTGCGACGGCCACCCGCCGGGCGCTCAGCCGCGCTCCGGACATGCGCGCGGCAAGAACCGCGAACGCCGCCAGGAACACGACCAGGCCGCCGCCGTCGGCGCCCGCCTTGCTCCAGCCGATCGTGACGAGGGCCAGCACGAGGACGGGTAGGAGTGCACGGCGCCCGAGCAGTGCGACCGCCTCCAGCGACACCGTCAGCAGCACCGTCTCGACCAGGTTTCCCGCGCCGTAGAACCGTCCACCGCCGTCGGGCCTCGCCCCGACCGCCGCGAACGAGCTCACCTCGGGCCAGGCGACGAAGACGAGGAGCTGGGCCGCGACCACGCCGACGAGTGCCCAGGGCAGGATCCGCGAGCTCGCTCCGACGGCCAGGCTGGCGACGACCACGAGCCCCGCCAGGAGCCCGGCTACGAGCGGCGGCCGCGCGGCCCCCGCAGCGGAGAGGACGAGCGAGACGGCCAGGACGGCCGGAGCGGCGAGGAGCCCCGCCCGGCCCAGGTATCGCGACCGAAGCCCGACGGCGAGGAGCGCGCCGGCCAGCACTGAGCCGACGAGGATCAACGTCGCCCACAGCCGGACGTCGTGAGCCTGGCTCAACCGCAGGTCGAGAGTTGCCAGGTCGGCAGCCGCGTCCCGGTCCGGACGCGCCCGCATGACCGGCCGTTTCCCCTCGTGCAGGGCGACTGCGGTGTGTGCGACGTCGGCGATCGACACCAATCCGCGGATCCGCGTCGAGTCGGAGACGAGGATCCCGTGGTAGCCGCCGCCCACGACGGCGATCGGGTAGCGCGTCGTGTTCGGATGCTCGCCCGGCGGTGGCAGCGCGACGTAGATCGTGACGTCCCCGGGGCGTCGGGCGAGCGAGATCAGCGGTCGTCCGCGGGGCGAGCCGCCGATGACGAACGGCTCGACCTTGCCGCGGACGAGCGACGCGAGCGCACCTGCCCGGCTCACCCGGTCTCCGGAGCCGGGCACGAAGAGCCCCACCGCCCCGCGTTCGGCGTACGCATGCGGCTGGAACGGCGGGACGACGATCACGTGCACGGTCGCGCCTGCGGCGGGCGCGGCGAAGACGAGGGCTGCGACGAGTGCGGCTGCGAGGTTCGGCAGAGACTCGATTCTGACCCACATTCCGGACCCGGAACGGAAACCCCGGCGGCCGCCTCACTCGCGCGAGTGATACTCGAACGAGGGACGGAAAAGATCGCAAAATGCGGACTTTTTCGCGGCGGCTGGGCTTGGCTCGGCGGACACCTGGACAAGACCCGAGCATGGGCGTGCGGGGGAGAGGCGCTCTCTGCCTGGCGATCGCAGCCGCGGTGCTCGGCGGACCGTCCAGTGGACTTGCCGACGGAGGCAACGGCCTCGACCCGTCGAAGATCGTCGCGGGCGCCGTCACGACGGTCGGCTCGCTGACCGGGAAGCAGTCCGGTTCACAGAGCTCGAGCGGTTCTCAGAGCTCCGCCGCCGACGCTGCGCCGGCAAGCAGCTCGCCCGTGTCCGACACGGTCGCAGCGGTGACGAACACAGCGGCGGCGACGACGCAGGCCGCGAGCGGCGCGGTGGCGCCGGTGACGCAGGCGGTCGCCGACACGGCTGCGACGGCCACCCAGGCGGTCGCCGAAACGGCCGCGACGGTCGCCGACACGGCCGTCGAGACGGCCGGCGCCGTCGTCCAGTCCGCCGCCGACACCACTGCGTCGGCGGTCCAGGCCGTGGCCCAGACGACTCAGGCGGTCGCCCAGGCCGCCGGGACCGTCGTCCAGACAGCCGTCCAGACGACCGCCGCGACCGTGGGCACCGTCGCGTCTTCGGCGAGCGGAGGGATTTCCCGGACGGCCGGCGGTGCGGTCACTCCTTCGGCCGGCGGCACGCCGAAGCAGTCGACCACCGTAAAGCCTTCGCTCACCTCTGCAGGATCCTCGTCAGGTTCCACGGGCGGCGTCCTCAGCACCGCGGGCGCGGTGGCCGCCCCGTCTGGTCACGGGGCCGTCACGCCGTCTCCCGCCGCGGCCGGCGGCGACGGCACTCCGGGCGGCCCCGTCCAGACGAGCGGGCGGGCCGGAGCGCCTACCGGGGCAGCCGACGCCGCAGCGGGCCCGGCTGCCGTGGCCGCTTCCACGGCCCCGAGCGTGGTCGTCTCCCAGCCCCGGTCGGCCGATGCGCTACCGGTGCGCCTTCCGTCGCTCGGCGACCGGCTCGCGGCCCCGAGCGCGGGTGCTGCGGCCGCGGTGCAGAAGAGCGCCGCGTCGCAGCCGAAGCCCTACTCGCCGACGGCTCCGCCGGGTCATCCCGAGACGCCGTCCGCCGCTCCGGTCGGGATCGGCGTCGCGGCAGGCCTCGCCGCAGCAGCGTTCTTCCTCTTCCTGGTGATCCAGGGACCGGGCCGATGGCTCCGGCCCGGGTCGAGCCCACCCTGGTCACCGCCTCCGCTCTCACCACTCGAGCGACCCGGCTAGCGCCGGCGCAGCGGTTCCGTCGCCGCGTTTCTCCGGCGCGGCGGATTCCGTCAACGCTCGAAACAGTGGAAGGGAGACAATGTGAAGCGTGCTTTGACAACGCTCGGCGTGAGCCTGGTCCTCGCGCTCGGCGTCGGAGTCGGCACCGCGTTCGCGGGCGACAAGCAACCACCGCCGCCCGGGCAGACGCAGTCGAACGACCAGTCGCAGACCGCGACGAACTCGATCGACCAGAACGCGGCGTCGAAGGCGATCTCGCTCAACCTGTCGCCGAACGTCGCGATCCTGAACGGCGGCTCCGTCGACCAGTCGAGCGGCTCGTCTGCGAACGCCGGTTCGACCAACAGCAACGAGTCGACTCAGGGCAACACCCAGACGGCCTCGAGCTCCCAAGACCAGACGTCGTCCGACACGGGCGGCGGTGGTCAGGAGCAGTCGAGCTCGCAGGACCAGACGGCCGGCAACTCGATCGAGCAGGATGCGAGGTCGAAGGCCGTCTCCGTCAACCTCTCGCCGAACATCGCGCTGCTGAACCGCGGCGACGTGGATCAGAGCAGCGCCTCGTCGGCCGAGGCTGGCTCGAGCAACTGGAACGACTCGAGCCAGTCGAATACGCAAACCGCATCGAGCGCTCAGAGCCAGAGCGCCTCGGGCAAGGATTGTGGCTGCGAGACCAAGGGCGGCTCGGACCCGAGCCAGGCCAACGAGCAGACGCAGTCCGCAGGGAACTCGATCGCCCAGGACGCGAAGTCCAGGGCGATCTCCGTCAACCTCTCGCCGAACGTCGCTCTGGGCAACGGGGGCTCCGTTGACCAGGACAGCCGGTCGTCGGCGACGGCCGAGTCCGAAAACTCGAACTCGGCCGATCAGAGCAACACGCAGAACGCGTCCTCCTCGCAGACGCAGACCGCCACCGGAGACGGCGGCTGCGGTTGCGGCGGCAAGGACGGCACCTACGGTGCCGGCGACCCGAAGGAGAACGGCGGGTCCGGCGGCCAGCAGCAGTCGAACGAGCAGACGCAGACCGCGACGAACTCGATCGACCAGGACGCGAAGTCGAAGGCCGAGTCGGCCAACCTCTCGCCGAACGTGGCGATCCTGAACGGCTGGGGCTCGAACAAGGGCTGTGGCTGCGAGGATCCTCATTCGACGGGCGGGGTCGACCAGTCCAGCGGCTCGTCAGCAGCGGCCGTGTCCGGCAACTGGAACAGCTCGTCGCAGTCGAACACGCAGTCCGCGACGAACACGCAGTCGCAGACCGCCGGCGGCAGCTCGCCGTGGTCGAAGGACGGCTGTGGCTGCAAGGGGTCCGATCCCTCGCAGTCGCAGACCAGCGACCAGCGTCAGGACGCGTCCAACTCGATCGACCAGGACGCCAAGGCGAAGGCCGAGTCCGTCAACTGGTCGCCGAACGTCGCGATCCTGAACGGCGGCAAGGACAAGGGCGGCTGCGGGTGTCAGTCGGGCTCCTACGGCCCGGCGGACGGTCCCGTCGGCTGCGGTTGCGCCGACGGCGGCGTGTCCCAGTCGAGCGGCTCGCAGGCGCTCGCCGGGTCGAGCAACTGGAACGCGTCGTCGCAGTCGAACTCGCAGACTGCGTCGAACACCCAGTCGCAGACCGCCGCCGACGGCGGCCCACACTGGACGGCGGGCGGTTGCGGCTGCAAGGGGTCCGACCCCTCGCAGACGCAGTCGAGCTCGCAGTCACAGTCGGCGTCCAACTCGATCGACCAGGACGCGAAGTCGAAGGCCGTCTCCAAGAACGTCGCCCCGAACATCGCGTTCGGCAACAAGGGCGCCGTGAGGCAATGGAGCTGGTCTTGGGCCGACGCCTGGTCGTCGAACTGGAACTGGGCCGACCAGAGCAACACCCAGGGTGAGACGAACGATCAACGGCAGCTACAGGGAGATCCCGTAGCCGTGTAGTCCTCGCGGCCGAGCGAGGGGGCGACGGTGCTGCGGCGCCGTCGCCCCCTGACCTTCGGGGCGGGGGCAATGCGGCGCCGCCGTCCCGTGCCGGAAGGCGGTAGCGTGTCGCCGTGCTCGTCGAGCGGAGCATGCATCCGGGGTACCTGTCGAATGCGTATCTCGTCGCGGACGGGTCCGGCGGCACCGCCGTCTTCGTCGACAGCGGCGCGCCGCTGGATCCGCTGCTCCGCGCCGTCGAGCGCGAGCGGCTGACCGTGACGCACGTCCTCACTACACACGGCCATCACGACCACGTCGAGGGCCACGACGAGCTCCGCAGGCGCTTCGGCGTGCCGGCGATCGCCGAGAGCGTCGAGACCGGCGGCCTGCGGGTCGAGGCGCTGCCGACTCCCGGGCACAGCGACGACGGCGTCTCGTTCGTCGTCAACGGCGAGCTCTGCTTCAGCGGGGACACGCTCTTCAAGGACGCGGTCGGCGGCACGCGGGACGATTTCGCAGGCGTCCGCAGCTCCGTGATGGACGTCCTGATGGCGTTGCCGCCGGAGACGCGCGTGCTCCCGGGGCACACGGACGAGACGACGATCGGCCGCGAATGGGAGCAGAACCCGTTCGTGCGCGTCTGGCGCGGCGTCGACGCGGAGGGGACGGAGCCGTGTCGCGTCGGCGGCGAGGAGGCGACGCTCGTCGTCTGGTCGCCCGACTACGACGGCAAGGGCAAGGCCTGGGTGCGGTTCGCCGACGGCCGGGACGCGATCGTCGGCGGCTCCCGGGTCGAACGGCGCTAGTCGACCGTCACCCGGACTCGCTGGATGCCGTTGTTGGCGTAGCCGCCGACGTTCCACTCCGCCTCGTCCGGCTGGACGTTTCCCGCCGAGTCGCGCGCGCGGCAGCAGAGGACGTGGTCGCCCGGCGGCGCGTCCCACTCGTGGGTCCAGCCGCGCCACCCCCAGCGCGAGCGTTCGGGCTCCAGCTCGGCCTCGATCCAGGTGCCGCCTCCGTCGGCGCTGAACTCGACGCTCTGGACGGGGGCCCATCCCGACCACGCACGGCCCTCGACCCTGGTCGGCCCGCGCGGCAGCGTCCACTCACGCTCGGGGAAGCTCGGCAGCCCGGGCGGGATCATCAGCGCGCGCGGGAAGATCCGGCTGACGGGCTCGCCCTCGTCCTCCTCGCTCCGGCGAAGCCGGTAGGCCTGCGTCTGCTGGTATCCCGTGAAGGGCTCGTCGACGACGGTGATCCTCGTCAGCCACTTGACGCTCGTCATCCCGTACCAGCCGGGCACGACGAGGCGAAGGGGGTAGCCGTGCTGGGGGAGGAGCGGCTGCCCGTTCATCTCGTAGGCGAGCACGAGCTCGTCGCGGAGCGCTTCCTCGAGCGGCAGGCTGCGCTCGTAGGCCTGGACCAGTCCGCCCTCGATGCCGCGGTCGAGTCCGGTGAAGACGACCTCGTCCGCGTCCGATCCCAGGCCCGCCTCGGCGAGCAGCGGCCCGAGCGGCGTCCCTTTCCAGGCGGCGTTGCCGACCGCCTCGCTCAGCCAGGGCTGGCTCACCGGGCGGATCGGGAAGAGGGCGCGGCCGTTCCCGGCGCACTCGATCGTGACCTCCAGCTCGCGCGCGGGCCGCGCGCGCAGGTCGTCGAGCGAGAGTGTGAGCGGCCGCTCGACGGCGCCTTCGATCGTCAGCGCGAACGCAGCCGGGTCGACGGCGGGGATGTCGTAGTGGATCAGCAGGTAGTGCAAGCCGGCCGGCGTGACCGGATAGCGAAGCGCCTCGAGCGGCATCCCGTGGTTCCGCGCCGCCAGCTGGAGCTCGACTTGGCTGAAAGGCTCCACGCGAGGGGGACGCTACACTGTCGTCCGCTCGGGGCTATAGCTCAGCTGGGAGAGCGCCTGGATCGCACCCAGGAGGTCGCCGGTTCGAGTCCGGCTAGCTCCAACGGCAAAAGGCCCGCAAAGGCGGGCCTTTTGCTTGCAGGGGTGGCAACACACCCGGCGCGTGGCAACACTTTGGCAACGGCCATCGGGCCGGGCCCTTGGCGCGGGTCCCGGCGGTGCTCGGCGCCTGCCCTGGTTGGCCCCTGCGCGGACACCTAAGGATTAGTGCGGTTTGCACTTGCCCCAACCAGGACGTTTGCCGTATCGGTCCAAACCGACAAAACGCCACCCGACCCAGGGGTCGGCCCGGCGGCAAAACGGCCCTGGGCGACTGTAAGGACGCCTGCCAACAGACCGGCGCCCGGCGCGGTGGTGCCAGGTCTGAAAACCCCTGGCCTCAGCGCGGGTGTGCAAGGGGCTGCATCTTCCGCCCGCCAGCGGCGCACGCTGGCACGAGGGACACGTTCCGCAGGGTGACCACCAATGCGGAGTCCCGAGCTGGACACTTCATCTAGAGACTGACGCGCTGTTCTGTCCAGTTCCGGCGCGTCATGGGCGGCTCGTCACCGCCCACCCGGTAGGCGGGCACTGCCCGCCACCAGGACTCCGTCGCGGGGCGCCTGGAAAGTTGCCGGTCAGGGCTCAGGTGCCTGCACACCTGGGCCCTGTCGGCGTTGTCGTGCAGGAGGCAAAGCACATGACGAAGCGTGACACGAGGGCGGGCTCTCTCCCGTACATGGAGGCTGGCGAGCGCATGCGGCTGTCGCAGGCCCGGCTGGTCGAGGCACGGGCCAACCTCCGCGCCTGGCGCGTGGCCGCCGCGGTGTGGGGCCTGACCGCCGCGTACAGCAAGGCGTGGGACGCGGTCTTCATTGACGGACTGGCGGAGCTCACCGGCATGGACGAGCGCAGCGTGCGCCGCGGCATCAAGGAGGCCGCGCTGGCAGGTGCCCTCCAGTGGGAGCCCTGCTTCCAGGTGGGCGTGCCAAGCCGCATCGGCCTGCCAGAGCTTGACCCCGGGCCGTCGAAGCCCGGGGTGGAGGTACCCCGGGCCGTGGAAGCCCGGGCCGTGGCGGCCCGACTACCTAGTTATGAGGTGGTGAGTGTTGAGGTTATGAGCGATGCCGTGGTGCCCACCACTGGCACGCACCACTCATCACTCATCGGGGCTCAGGACACCATGGGCTCTGAGGCTGGGAAGCCCTCCATGGAAGACCTTGGGGCGTTGTCCCGGGACGAGCTGGTACGCCTGGCCTGGGCCGAGCCCGGGCGCCAGGACACCATCAGGGCCGAGCTGGCCCGCCGCGATGCGGAGCCGTCCGGGCCGTTCGCCCCGTGGCACGGCGACGAGCGCACGGGCGACGGCATCGGCGACGACGAGGCCAGTCAGATGCGCTGGCGCGGGGCCAACCCGGCCAAGGTGCGGGCCCGAGAGAGGCGCCGCCGAGACTGACAAGGAGGCGCGTGTCCACCTGCCCGCACTGCACGGCCGAGTTCGACCCGCCGCGGCGGGGCAGGCCCAAGGTCTACTGCTCGGACACCTGCCGACGGGCCGCCCAGAACCTGCGCCGTTGCCCCGACCCGCAACGCAGGCGCCCCCGCCAGGCCGGGCAACGTGCCAAGGCCCCGGGGACTGGCACGCATCCGAGCCGGCGACCCCGGCCCCAGCGCCAGGCCACGCAACACTGGATGACCGACCCGGCCGTGCGCGTTTGCCGGGCCGACAACTGCTTCAACGATCACCCGTGCCCACGACACGGGTGACAGCACCGGCCGCGCGGCCCTGGGTGGGGGCCGACGCGCCGAAGGCCCGCCGTTGCGTGGGGTGGCGGGCCACCACCTTGGCAAGACCGGCAGCGCGGCGGTTCCTTTCCTTGTCCCGCTGCTGCGCCGAGGCCCGGTCTCCGCGTTCTGCTTCCTTCCGCGGGGCCCGGGCCAACCCTTGAAGCACCGCGTCACGGACGTGACGCGCAGAGGGCGCACGCCGGAGGCGCGACGCCCAGACACGAAAGGAGAGCGACGTGGAACACGTCCTCACCGCAGAGGCCACACGCTGGATGCGTGCGGCAGACGTCGCGGGGGTGGAACTCCCCGACGAGATCACCCAGGCCCGGACCAACATGGACCGGCTGGAGGCCGAGGTTGCGGTCCTGCCCGCGGTGGAGCAGGTGCCGACCGCGGCCGAGCTTGCTGCGTCGGGCCTCACGCTTGACCAGGCCACCGAGGAGCACGCCCGCCTGACCGCCGAGATGGCCCGCCGCAAGGAGGCGCTGGACGCGGCACGGCCCGCCCTGGGCATCGCCCGCCACCGGCTGTCCCGGCTGGTGGCCGAGCACCGCGACGGCCTGATCGTCGGCGTCCGGCCGCTGGTGGAGGCGATGATCGAGAAGGCCCGGCCGCTGGCCGCCGAGCTGGCACCCTTCGCGCCGAAGTACGACGCCGACGCCGTGGTGCGCCGCGCCACGCCGAAGCAGCTCAAGGCGTACCAGGCCGCGGCCGAGTTGGAGGCCAGGTTCGGCACCGTGATGGCCGCCTGGCGGGCCTCGTTCACGGCGAGCAACAAGCTGGGCGGGCTCCCCTCCCCGAGCCAGGTGCCCGGCTTCGACTTCCGCTGGGTCGATCAGGTGCATCGCTACTGGGAGCGGCCCGAGCACGTCGCCAACCCGCGGCTCAACGGGACGTACCTCAACCGGAGCGGCTACCCGGTGAACATCGAGCCGACCATCCTGGGCCTGGCCTGCGAGAGCGCCGAGGCAGGCTTCCGGCTGGCAACGCTCCACGAGCTGCGCGACGCCCACGAGGCCGCCGAGCTGGCACGCATCGCCGAGGCGCGGGGCGTGGTGGCGCGGCGCACCGGCCGCACCGGCCGCGGGATGGCGGTCTGACCATGGCCGACCACGAGCTCACGCAGAAGGAGGCCGCACGCCTGGCCGATGCCATCCTTGGCAACGAGCCAGACGGCGACGACACCGACCCGGCCACCGAGGCCGACGCACTGCTGGAGGGCGACTGATGACCGGCTCACGCTGGCCCTTCCCCTGGCCGGATGGGGAGCCCGCGTCACTGCGGGCCACGCTCCACCGACGGCCCGTGTCCGCCGCCCAGCGCCGGGCGTTGGAGCAGGGGCGCGACGTCACGTTCGACACGGCGTGGCTCACCGCCACCTTCCCGCGCGGTGACGAGCACCCCTCGCTCCCGCCGGACCTCGGTGAGGCCGAAGCCTGGGTGCTCAGCGGGGACGACACCCTGACGCCGGTGGTGGGCTGATGGCCTACTACCCACGCCCCAAGGAGGCGCTGAGCTGGGCCGAGCCCGAGTCGGCGCGTGCCAGGCCGGGCAACACACTGCGCCGCTTCATCGACCTGGCCTGCGTGGCCGTGGTGTCGGCGGCGACAACGGCCAGCGTGCTCGTCGCGCTGCACGTCGGCTGCTGATGGCAGGCCAGGCAACGGAGGGTGGGGCTCGGGCCCTGCCCTCCACCCGCCGCGCGGTGTGCGTCCTCTGCGGGTTCCCGCTGACCGGCCGGAAGCGGCACGGCTGGCCCACCCAGGCGGGGAGGGTGTGCCTCGGCCGTTGCCCCAAGCCCCGGCTGCGTCCCGACGATGCCAGTCGCGACAGCGTTCACGAGACGCGACGACGCAGACCCCCCTCCCAGGGGTGGGGCAGCGCTAGGGGTAGCGCTCAATTTTTGTTCTGAACGGATTTTTGCCGCGCTTTCGCGGTCTCTCGACCTTCGAAGGAGGACGAAATGCCGACCATCGGAATCCCGTGGGCCGCCCGCTGATCGACCTGGAGGGCCAGACGTTCGGGCGCCTGACCGTCACCGGTCGGGCACCGGCCAAGGGCCGCAAGGCGCAGTGGGTCTGCGTCTGCGCCTGCGGCAATGTCAAGACGGTGAGCGGAAGCCACCTGCGCCGGGGCACGACCGTGTCGTGCGGGTGCAAGCGGCGTGAACAGATGGCGGCGGGACCGGAGCACCCAGCCCGGAAGGCAGCCACGGCGAGGAGCTAGGTGCCCACCTGCTTGACCCAGTCGCGGATGAACATGCCGACTCGTTCCACGTCCTCGAGGTCTAGCGAGCCGCTATGCATGATCACGTTCCGGGAGCGCTCGATCGCGTCAAAAATTGCGTCGGCCCACTCTACGGATGGCAGGAAGTCCGGCACGAAGTGTTCCGGGTTCTGCCGGATGATCTTGCCGAGCTGCCCAAGGTCGGTGTAGTTGATCGGTGCTTCGCCGCGTTGCGTGTGAAAGCGATGCTTCGCTTCGTCCTCCTGGCGGGTCTTGCAGCGGTTCCTGATCGTGTCCGACACGGCCTTCTCCCACCAGTCATCGTCGATGGCCTCGCGGAGGACGGTGGTGACCAACGCGCGGGCAGAGTTTTCAAAGGCGGCAACGGCCACGTACACCGCGGCCATCGCCTTGGCCGCCAGGACTTGCTCCTCGTCCAAGATGTCGAGCGAGAGCTTCTCGGCGACGTCAGCCTCGAACATGCCGGGCTTGATGCGGGTGGGGCGGCCAGCGCCGTCCAGGGCTTCCTCGGCGAGCAGCCCGCGAAAGACGAACTCGTAGGCGCTTCCGACCTCACTCATTGAGCAGGTGCGTCTTGAGGCTGCGGAACAGGGCGTCGTAGACCGCGGGATCGCGCGACTCCGGAAGCTGAATCTGGATCGTGTACACGAGCCCTCCGAGCTTTACTCCTCGCTGCGGGGCACGCCCGTCAGGGGGCGGTGGGGTCGTCGCCGGCTCGTGCTCAGGCTCTTCTTCCGGCAGGGGGCGCTCGGCGGGTTCGACCGCTTCGAAGTCAGCCTCCGCCGCCAGGGCCTTGAAGGTCGTTGCCATCTTGCCCAGCACGTCGTCACTGAACTGTCCCTGCGTCAGCGTCTTGAGCTTGTTCTTGACCTCGTCGCGGGTCCAGTCCTGGGCGTTGGTGTTGAGCTCGAACAGGTCTGAGTACGCCTCGCGTAGCGCGTCGGCCAACACCCGTGCGCTCTGCGTCTGGTCGAGAAACGCGAAGTACCGCTCAGTCGGAGTGCCGTTGGCAGTCAAGAAGTCCAGCGCCTTCAACACGCCGATGAAGAGTCGGTCGGCGCTGCTCTTGTAGCCCAGGTTCTGGAGGAAGCTGGTCGAGAACTGCTTCGGCGCCTGCGCCTGCTGCATCGCCGTCAACATGTCCTTCACGTTCTTGGTGCTGGTGAGGTACGCCTTCGGTAGCGCCATGCCCTGCCTCTCCTTCTGGGCGAGGAATCCTCGTCCCGTCCGTCACGAACTGTCACCTAGAGGCGAAAAGCCCCACCTAACCGTAGGGACCGGATCGGACGACACATTGGTCGGCGGCATCGCCGCCACGCGGATGGCCTTCTAGCCGCCGCCAGCACACAACGAGAGGAGCCCATGAGCCTCCCGTTCACGGCGGCCTTCGCCGCCTTCGCATCATGACCCCGCGCGAGCGCCTCGCCGCCGTGCTGGCCCCCGACTTGCTCGACGCGCTGGACGCACTCGTGTCCGAGCGTGTGGCGGACGAGCTGGCACGCCTCGATGCCTGCCGCGACGCCCCGCGCTGGCTGACGCTGGAGCAGGCCGCCGCGCGGTTGGGCTGTACCGCCGCGGCCGTGCGGATGCGTGCCAGCCGTGGTCGGCTCCAGACGCGGCGCCACGGCCGCCGCGTATACGTGTCGGCCGCTTCCGTGGACGAGCTGGCCTAACTGCCCTTTCGGACCAGTACGCGGTCCTGTAGCGTTCCC
>Ga0070741_10010239_pt1 | contig 17802 bp, 16 predicted proteins | sample Coa_R1_4_FD_66440 | JGI IMG/M metagenome (GOLD analysis project Ga0070741, IMG submission 66440) | Surface soil microbial communities from Centralia Pennsylvania, which are recovering from an underground coalmine fire - Coalmine... | ecosystem: Environmental > Terrestrial > Soil > Unclassified ...
CTCCCCCGACGAGAAATCACGGGAGTGAGCTGCTGGAGCGAAACGCCCACAGGCCCAAAAAAATGAGAAATTCTGCGCTGCTTCCCCCGCATCAATTACAATCGATAATTTCTAGTTATCCGCGATAATGTTTCTTTTTGAAAACTGAGGCAACTGAATTTTCACTCGTGTTCCGGCTGGATTTTATCACTTGCCCAATGGTAATGCCGCGGCTCATATGTTCATTTTGTTTCTCGGATGTTTCCTGGCCAACGTTTTGCGCTGGCTCCGTTCGCTCACCTGAACGTAAATTGTGGTTGTGGCGATCGAACTGTGCCCGAGCAGTCGCTGGATATGACGCAGATCGACTCCGTCCTCAAGGAGCAATGTAGCCAAGGTATGGCGCAGCATATGAGGAGTGATTCGGCGAGACCCGATTTTCGAAGCATGCCGGCGCAGGAGCGCCCGGACTGACTGATCGGAAATGCGGTTTCCCCGTCGATTAACAAATAGGGCCTCGCATTCAGTCGCTCCAAGCCTCTTCCGCAGATCAAGTTGCTCAAGCAATGCTTTTTGTAAAGGCTCGCAGGCAATCGGAATTTCTCTTTCACGGCTTCCTTTTCCCTTCACCGCGATCACTAACCTGTCTGGGTCCAGATCACTGATATTCAATGCGACCAACTCGCAGACGCGCATCCCGGTTGCGAAGAGTGTCTCAATAATGGCTAACTCTTGCCGTTGAGAATTCTTGCTTGCAGTCACGCCAGCCTCGCCCTCCACCGCAGATCGAAGCAACCTACGAATGGTATTCCTGGCCACCGTGCGGGGCAGACTTGTGCCGACTTTCACTTCGCAGCGGAATCCGGCCAAAGGATTAATTGCGAAATTCCCATGCCGCTCAAGGCTGGCGAACATGGATTTCACAGTTGCCAGCCGCCGACGAACGGTGCGCGGTTTGACCTCAGTCATATGCCCAAGCCATGCTTGAACGCGTTTGCGGTCAACCGGATCACCGTCAGGATGCGTTGCAGAGCCACGAATGAAGTCTCTGAAATGCTGCAAATCGTGCTTGTACGCCTTCAAAGTGTGTGCGCTCAGCTTTCGATGACTGGTGCAATGGCCCAGGAACCACTCGATGGCAGAGTCCAATGTTTTCATGTGTTTTAGCCAGCTTAACGGAGCGCGGACGCGGATTGAACTAGTATCCTCGAAGCCGTGAACATTTCAGCGATCAGATTGCGCAATCGATTTTCACACTAGGTGGAGCCACAAACAAAAAAAGGCGACTCCCTGGGTCAGGAACCGCCTGTGAAAGGAACGAATCAGGCGTAAAAATACCCGAGCTCCTTCAAAGACGCGTAATCCTTCGGCCGATCAACCGTCGCATGGCCCAGAATAACGTGATCCAGGACCGAGATCTTCATCAGTTCACCGGCCCGAATGAGATCACGGGTCACCTTGATATCAGCCTCGCTGGGAGACGGATCGCCGCTTGGATGATTGTGGACCAAAACCACCGCCGAAGCGCGCGCGGCAATAGCCGATGTGAACACCTCACGGGGATGGACAAGGATGGTGTCGAGGATGCCCTGGGACACCTGTTCGACACGGATGAGGCGTCGGCGGGTGTTCAAGAGCACGATCTGGAAGGTTTCGACGTTCATAAGCCGGTTTTGCTCTCGGAGAAGGTCCGCAATGGCTTCGGGGTTGTCGAGAAGGGGGAAGTCCTGTTGCATCTCCTCGGCCATTTTGCTGGCAATGGTAAATGCTGCGACCAGCGTAATCGCCTGATTTCGCCCGATGCCTCGCATGCATTGCAATTCATCCAGGGAGGCTCTGCCAAGCGCGCTTAGGGAGCCGAACTTCTGGACGAGTTGTTTGCCGATTTCAAGGGCGTTCATGCCGGGAAGACCAGTGCGTAGCAGAATGGCAATGAGTTCCGCGGCACTCAGCGCAGCGGCCCCACAGTGGACTAAGCGTTCGCGAGGGCGTTCGGTCGTCGGCTGGTCTTTGAGCCGGGAATTTAGAGCAAGGTTATTGGCGGGCACGGGATACGTATGGTTCACTTTTTCCTTAACGGTTGAAGGTTTTCGAAGTTGATGTGTATGGAGCGAATCTCCGGTAAGCAAGTGTAGCATGTAAAGAGATCGGCTTGGTAGGGGGTTGCGAACCGTAGTCAGGAGGAACGATCGGCACGGGCAGGAGCGGGCGGCACACTTTCAGCCCGGCTCCTGTCGGTGCGATCTGCCTTGACGGCCAAAGTCTCGGCAGTTTTGAGGCTCGGAAGGGTGTCTCGACGAATGGGCGTCGAGGTGAGGCGAGACCCCAACAGCGCGAAAAAGCTCCGGGTCTTTGGCGATACCGGTCGGAGCAGGTGCCGGAATGATTTCGAGCTTCCGGTCTGAGGGAATCAGGGCGGTTAAGCCCCGCAAAGTTCCGCACGGGCCGCTTCCAAGATGGCCAATGCCAAATCGTCTGCGTGGCTCGGCAGTCGCAGCCGTTTGCAATCCAGCACGAGTGGCGAGCTTTCGTCCCACAGACTCCACGCGGTGCGAATGCTTGCGCCAAGGGAAAAATGCAACGCGGTGAGTTGCGGATCGTTTACACTACACAACAACACTCGTTCCTCGTGAGTCAGGACGTTCAAAGTTTCCTTAACGGCGCTGTCGAAGGTCGCGGGCACGTAATCGAGTCGGAACCGCATGGGAGTAATTTGAACAATTCTGCTTTTACCATTGCAAGGCATTTTCCTGCTCTTTGAATGAAGCGCACAACTCGCGGCTTCGGCGTTACGTTCGACCCGGAGCGAACGGCTGGGACGGGCAGGTGGTCATAGTCGTCGAATATCCCCGAGCAATGGCCAACGGAAGAAAAGACTATATTGAATGGGAGAGGTAAAGATTGTGGGAATAACGGGAAGGAATCGGAATTCAAAAGCCGTTTTTTGGCTGGTTTTTTTGTCGTTTTCGGCGACCTTTCGCTCATGAGTTCTGCCGTTCACACCCTGCAAAAGGCAATTGCGGAAGGCAAGCAGCCCGTTACGCAGCTTTTGCGCGAGACAAAATTGATTGCCGCAAAACTTGGGCTGGAAGACATGGGAAAATGGGTGGACGGAGAGTTGAACGGATATTCTTCCGAACTCGAGCCGCCGCCGTATCGAGAGTTTACAACGCAAGCTGTTGAAATCTGCCACCCCGCGAGAGGCTGGGAGTTTGCAGGCCATTTTCACATGAAGATGAAGGCGCGGCAACCGATCGCCGAGATTGAAGAGCTTTCAGGATCGGAAAGGCTTACGCTGGCTTTGACAAAAAACCTGCCTGTAAGCGATGGAATCGGAGGATCGTTTGGAGCGCGCTGGCCTCAACGAGCAATCATCAGTGGATCGAGTTTCAGGCATATCGTGGAAGCGGTCAGGAATGCGCTTTTGGAATGGTCCATTGAACTGGAAAAGCGCGGGATCAAAGGAGAAAATATGGACTTCGATGAGAGCGAGAAGAAATCAGCCACCAATCAAGTATTTAATATCCAGCAGTTTACGGGGGTATTAGGCAACGTCAACAATTCCCACGTAACGCTGTATGACTACAGTTCCATCCAACAGCTACTGATTGATCGGAAGGTCCCGAAGCAAGACAGGCGCGAATTGGAAGACATTCTGGACGAGTTGAAGCAGGCTACGCCTGAAAAACGACCGTCCTTGTTGGCCCGTGCGGAGAAATGGTTGGGTGAGCATAAGGAAATCATGGGCTTTGGGATTGACGCCGTCGCCAAAGCAGCTGGTGTGATGATGAACCAGCCCTAGCCGGCGAACCGATGTGATGGGGGTGGCAGGGGCAACAAACCGTGCATGAGGCGGAGCCGAATTCCTCAATTTTTGGGCGGCGAAACCGATGGGAATTTTTTAAAACGCCGGGGCAACGCTCGCGAGAAGACGGAGATGCCAAGGCTCATCCTAATATCGGGAGTTGCTTTCAAGCTGGGCAAATTTGCTGAAATCCCCTATAAACCGAGCGTCAGGCGTATCGTTTGGGCCGCGGCCAATCCAAAAACATATTATGAAATTGAATGGGCAACATGGGTTCATTCCAATCAAAGATATCCGATTGGATGTGGAAAATCCGCGCATCAAACGCTTTGTTGAAATGTATGGGCCAAATCCGACACCAGAACAGATTCACCTCGCCCTGGGTGCTGGCATTGATGACCCAGAAGGTCAGTCGGGCCCTACATTTTCCAAGCTCAAGCAATCAATCCTGACCAATGGCGGGGTGATTCAGCCTGTGCTACTAAATCGGCTGCCATCAGGTCAATTGATCTGTATCGAAGGAAATACGCGTGTCTGTCTTTACCAAACCTTTATCGAGGATAAAGTCAAAGGGAACTGGGACAAAATCCCTGCTATTGTCTACGAGAATTTGGACGAAGAGGACATCGATGCAATCCGGCTGCAGGCCCATCTGGTTGGCCCCCGGCAATGGGACCCATACTCAAAAGCAAAATATTTGTCCTATTTGCGCAATAAAGCGCATTTGCCTTTCTCTCAATTGATAGATTACTGCGGCGGCAGCAAAAAGGCGGTTCAGGAATTGATCGACGCTTACAGCGATATGGAAAAGCACTACCGTCCGCTCCTGGAATCGGATAGTGATTTTGACCCCCGCCGGTTTAGCGGCTTTGTTGAACTTCAAAAGGAGAACGTCAAACAGGCCATTGCTCAATCTGGCCATACGCTTCACGATTTCGCGAAGTGGATTCACAGTCGCAAAATTGATGCATTGGCCCAAGTCCGGTGGTTGCCTCGGATTTTGAAGAACAAAAAAGCCACGGAGATTTTTCTGAAAAGCGGAGCCCAGGCTGCCATGCAGGTTTTGGACCGGCCCGATCTGTTGAAAATCCTCCAAGAAGCCAGCCTGGCGCAACTAGCCCGCGCCTTTACGTACGCGGTCACGACAATCGGTTTCAACGAGGCACAAGAGCTTAAAGAGAACCCGACTTCCGATACGGCCGAATACTTACGGGAAGCTAAAGAAGCCGTTGAAAAGCTGATGCTCCACGTGGACGGCGATGAGTGAGTCTGCCCGCCATATGCGTTTGGTATCAAATATAGTGCAGTGGATTCGCGAGAGCCGCGCTAGCGAGGATCTTTGTATTTTTGTTGATGACCCAACACAATCAGCAACCGATAAACCACCTAACATCGGCGGCTATCTGCCGGACGTATTCGTGAAAGCCGTTGCGCGCCAGCCCGTGACCATCATCGGCGAGGCAAAGACCGCATACGATTTGGAAACAAACCGGTCCGAACTCCAATTGATCTCGTATCTTTCCTATTTAAAAACTGCACCTAACCCGTTTCTTGTAATCTCAACCGGCTGGGCAGTTCAGCGCACGGCCAAAGGCCTATTATGCCATTTGCGCGAGCTCTCCGAAGCCCCACAGGTCAAACTCGTATTTTTGACCGAAATGCCGCCCATCCAATGTTGAAGTACTCAAGAGCGCCGGTCCTGCGGCTGAAGCATCAAGGTTTCGCCTATCAGGTTGACGCAGTGAAAGCGTTGAAGGATTTGGAGTATGCAGCTGTATTCCATGAACAAGGCCTTGGGAAAACCAAAATTGCGATCGACATCGCGATTGCATGGCTAAGCAAGAAAACGATCGATTCTGTCTTGTTTGTCACTAAAAAAGGATTGATCGCAAATTGGCAGCAGGAATTCGCAAACCACTCGTTCTTGTCCCCGCTCGTTCTGGATCAAGATAGCCGATCAAATTTTCTCGCGTTCAACAGCCCGGCAGCCGCTTACCTCACCCATTACGAGGTCTGTCGAGGAGACGAAAAACAGGTAAAGCTCTTCCTCAAGTCCCGGCGCGTCGGCGTGGTTTGCGATGAAGCGCACAAACTCAAAAACCCTGACGCGGCCCTAACAAGAACCTTTTTGGCCCTTTCTCCGCTTTTTCACCGCCGGCTGATCCTCACCGGAACTCCGATCGCCAATCGTCCCTTTGATCTCTGGGCATTGGTCCGTTTTTTAGATCATGGGAGAAGCATCCCCGAAGATTTTGCGACGTTTAAGCGGCAACTTCAGCTTGATTCAGACCTTGCAAGTGACAGCGAGCGCGGACGGGAATTCCGAGAGGCTCTCGCCGCACTACCTGATCGCATTCGAGGCTTCTCCGTCCGGGAGAACAAGAAGACGGCAGGCCTCATTCTGCCTGACAAAGAATTTCATTCAATCTTTGCGGCTTTTGAACCAGAGCAAAAGAAACTCTACGAAAAATTCCGCGAAGGCCTCAAGGTTGAGATCCTGAAAAATGGCGAGACGATTATTGATAATGCGGACGATGTCTTAAAGCGCCTACTCCGTCTCGTTCAGATAGCCTCAAATCCAAAAATCGTGGACAATGCTTACGTTGAATCTCCGGGTAAATTTGCAGTGTTGCAAAAGCTTCTTGCCCGGATTCCACGCGGAGAGAAAGTCATTCTCTGGAGTACTTTCACAGAAAACGTGGACTGGCTCGATGACGCTCTCGGCTCGCAAGGAACCGTTAAAGTGCATGGAAAGCTACCCATGCGAACGCGCCAAACCTCAATCGAATCCTTTAAAACCGACCCCAAGGTTCGTATTTTCATTGCAACGCCTGCTTCCTCAAAGGAAGGCTTAACACTGACGGTTGCCAACCATTGCATCTTTTATGATCGCGGTTTTAGCCTCGATGACTACCTCCAAGCACAGGACCGCATCCATCGCATTTCACAGTCGCGTCCCTGCCATATTTATAACATCATGGTCGAGGATACGGTTGATGAATGGATTGACGAACTCATTGAGACAAAAGGCCTGGCAGCGAAGCTCGGTCAAGGAGACATTAGGATTGACCAGTTTCTTGCAACAGCTTCCAATCGCTTCAATGAGATACTTCGTGAAATCCTGAATAATTGAACACGTTATGGCCAGCAAAAGGGACACACTCACAATCCGGGGAACGAAAGTTGTCGTTGAAGTCAAATTCATTGATAACCGCCATTTGAAGTTTTTTGTCAAGAACCCGCGTATTTACTCGATTGTGCGGGAGAGCGATGAAGAGCCATCGCAGGACGACATCGAGGCGAAACTCAAGGAGATGGAGCATGTCCGTGATCTGGTGAAACGCATCGAGCGGCATGGCGGTTTAATCGAACCGATAATTGTTCACAAAGACACGTCAGAGGTGATCGAAGGTAATAGCCGCTTGGCCGCTTACCGGATATTGTTTCAGAAAGATCCTTCAAAATGGCAAAAAGTGAAGTGTCACGTCTTGCCCTCAAAAATAAAACGCGGCCTGATTTCCAGTCTGCTCGGGGAATACCATTTTAAGGGAAAGAAAGGATGGCCAAAGTTTGAGGAAGCCGGTTTTCTTTGTCGTTGTTTTTATGATGAAAATGTGCCGATTGAGGAATTGGTCCAAGAATCCGGACTCGGAAAAAGCGCTGTTGAGCACCTGATTAAGACGTACAAATTCATGGAGGACAACGACGATACCCACGCCTCGCGGTGGAGCTATTACGACGTTTATCTCAAGTCGAAAAAACTCAAGAAAGTGAGGGACAATTATCCGAATTTCGACACTGTCGTCGTTGACATGATCAAAAAGGAGGAATTCAAGGAAGCGCGCGACGTGCGGGACAGATTGCCGTTGATCTGTAATGGATCCAAAAAAACCATCGAACATTTTTTAGAGAAGAAAATCGATTTCGAGGCGGCCGTTTCAAAAGCGAGTGAAAATAAAGGCGGAATCGATGGCGAGAAAACGCTCAATAAATTCCGCAAATGGATCGCTCACCCAGGAAGATTTGATGAGCTCGTTTCCGTAAACGGCGAGCTTCACAAGAAAATCTCCTTCGAGATCACCAGCATCTTCGATTGTGTCAAGAAACTACGGGATAAGCTGCAAAAGAAATGATCAGGATTCCTTGGCAACCCGCCGCAAGATCGTCAATGCTGCCTTACGCCCATGATAATCCTTCCGCGTCTTGCTGAATATCGGCCCCACCACCTGTAAGAAGCTCATCCGCAAATTCGGGCGCAAACTCTTGATCAATTCCACGTCAGAATCCGCAAGTCCCCAATCTGTTTCGTAAGGAATCGGCGGAGGCGCATTGTGTTTGACACGGGCTGCAGAGCTAGAGCGGCATTTTCCCGCGATCTGTTTTGTCAGGGGTTGCAGCTTCGTAAAAAGATTCTGCGAATGAATATTGAATTCTAAAGCATCTCGCCGGCCGTTGGGGAGTAGGTTGTTTGACGTCGCATGAAGTTCGCCCACACTCCACGAATTAAACCGGGATTCGACGAACGCTTGCTCAAACAATTTGGAATCACCGATCTGAATATTCCCGCTGCGGAGCCGAAGGCCCTTGATGCCTGTACGATCAGGAATTGCTCCAAAATACCCGTGATGCAAAACCCAACCAAAAGCATCGTTGTCCCCTGAAACACCCTCGATCGGGAAGAATTCAAGGCTGTTAAACCTGTCCTTCAACCCTTTCCGGACCTCAAATTCATCTTGGAAGGGTCGATATAAAGGCTCCTGACGGCCATTGATAACAATTAAAAATGTTTGCAAGGAAGCCTCCTGCTTTAAGCGCGCATTCAGTTCCTCGCCAAAAGAAAAAGCCGGGCTAAAAGGAACGGGCGCAACCTGACCGAGATAGGCCGAAACCTCTGCTTCGTTGAGAAGAATGTCGTTTCGGAAACGGACTACATTCCGGAGTTCCACCTCAAAAAAGTGCTCATCATCCCTTTGCGCTGTCTTGCTCACGCAGACGACCTGGCGTGCGACAGCATTCAAATCATCAGGACAGGCAGGGTCGCGAAGCAGTTGCTTCAGTTTCCGGCAATCCCAAGTTAACTGGCAAATGTGTGAATCCGCTGCTGATTTGGAGCGCATTACCAACTCTTGGCAAAAACCCAGGCCCGCCAACCTGCCAACGCCACGGAAGCCCCGCGCTTTCTTGCCGCGCTTGGCGCTTCCACCGATCGCGGTTAACACGGTGACGAAATCCTCATTGGGGATGCCAACGCCGTTATCTTTTATGTGCACGGTCCGCCTTTCTACATCTAGAACCACATCGATGCGCGGCGTTTTCTTGCTATCAAATAAATTCTCGTTAATCGCCTGTTCAATCGCGTCTGCGGCATTTTGAATATATTCCCGGTAAAGCGCCAATGCATCGGGATACATCGCGGTGCTCAGAAGTTCCAAAATATCCTTCGACACGCGTACGTTCGTGTCGAGTGGGGCAACAACGGCTTTCTGCGCTGACAGGAGATTACTTTGCATCGGTCAATACTGGTTCGACATCTAATCCCGCATCCTCAACTCGTTCATCATCCGGAAGCAGCGGTGCCTTTGATTCTTTACGCAACTTTTGAAGCTCCCAAATCTCGCGCTCCTGTTCGTGCGTCAGTGGTTTGTAGAATTCAAATACCCGGGCAGCCCGCCTATTGCTGATCGTGGCCGCGAGCGCTTCAAATTTGCTCGGCTCGTAATTTGCCAATACCGCAAGAAGATCAGTCTTATCACTCGGACTGAGCGCTTTCGCTTCGATCTCATACGCTTCGAATTCCTCGCGCCCGCCCCGCTTTTCAAACCAGTCGCGATTAAAAATGAATTTCTGAGGACGAATCAAGAGGTTTTCAAAATCACTCGCCGTTTTTCCGAATGCGCGCCTGAAGAATTCCGGCGCTCCGCTAACAATGCCATGCGTGGCCTGCAAGATAAGCTGCATGGACCGCAAATAATAACGGTTCCACTTCTCCCCGACAAACGTGCGCTCTTTCATGTCCGTTGGCTGATAGCGCATCGGGAATGAGAAAATGCGAATACTGAGCTCAACATTCAGATCGATATTCAGGACCATTCGTTGATACAGGTCCGCGGGCGAATCATGGAAGTTGTAGAGCATGTAGTTGGAGAGATCGTGAAGCCCAAATTCATGCGAAAACCGGATTGCAGTCTCGTATTGCTTCCTCACACCGATGTGATCGAAAGCAATGCGCAACGGTTTGATGCAAATCGAGGAAAGCTCCCGCAGGAACATCTTGTCCTTGCAAAGAATGCGAGCATCAACGCCTTGATTGAAATCCACGCGGCGCAGAACGGGGACACGTCCCCGTTTCAATTTGGCTCCAGAAACAAAACCCAAGTCCCGTATTTCTGCGATAATCTCCTTAAAGCGCGGAGAAGCCACGATATTGTTGTCCATCAATATCAGGTCTTTTTTGGGGCCATATAGCCTCTTAATACCATCGACAATGTGCGTCAGCGAGGGTGTGTCATAAAGGTCGCCTTCCAATTTTGGCACACCGCAAAAACTGCATTTTCGGACACAACCGCGTGAAGCGTAGGCAAAATATGCATCATGAACTGCATATTGGTATTTAATCTGTTTCAGTATGTCGTAATCCGGGATACAATCTTCAATCGGCGCTCCCGTGATATCATCTGAATAAAGCTCTTCTTGAAAGGAATCCAGTTCCAACGATATGGCGGGCGCTTTGTTAAGCAACCCCTTGATGAAGCGAACACCTCGCCATCGACCTTCCGATTGAAAAGCGCCGTGCATCAGCGACGCGGCAATACCGCCGACGAAAACGTTGCTCGCGTTGCCGCCTGAGGCCTCGATCGCAAAATCGATTGTTTCGGAAATCCTTTTCCATTCGAAGGAGAAGAGCGTTGTGACGTAGATACGGTCCCAGCAGGTATCCAGCACACTTGTATCGCAGCCTTTAATAAAGCGGACATTGTCCCTTTTGCCGTTTGGACCGTGATATTGGGCGATTTTCATCAAACCCAATGGCGGATATTTGTTTTTATAGCCCGGCTCGATGAGAAGAATTTTCTTACGCGCCATACACGATTCCTTTTCGCAGTTGAACCAGCATGGAGTACGCTTGTTCGGCTCCCGTTTCGCCCCCCAGGCCCTTCAGCGGACCACTATGACTCCAATCGAAGCCGCAGATGAAATCAGATAATACCGCCCGGAAATAATCCTCGTCACAGACAATTGACTTTTGATGCGCCTCCAACAGTAAGTCCGCGGCCACATCCATGAGGGCATAAACCCCGATTCCTTTCGTGAGAAAGTGTTTGCGCTGCTCTTTCCACTGTGAAGCCAATAGCTCGACGATAGCCGCCCAAAAACTCCGGATGATCAAATACGCATCATCGGCAGTCTCTTGACTTGCCGTGAGAAATCCTGTCTTTCGCAAGAAGCGCTTGGTTGCACTCATCATCGTGCTGAGCGATGCACGTCGGGCCATCCCAATGACCCGCGACCCCCCTAGATCAAGCTGCTTAAACCAAGGCGACTCTTCATCGTCATTGAGCTTTAGAGCAATGTAGAGCGACGGCTTTTCACTTGCCACGTCAGTGAGCAACTTCGCTTCGTTAAAACTCAAAAGGCTTGCGCTAAGACCCTTGGCTTTAGAGTTGATTACGGTGAATAAACCGATCTCGTCTTTTAAAGGTAACCCGATAAAAGTCATGAAGGCCAACGGAATGTCCAGGTCTGATAGGGAGCCGAGCCGATGTTGGCAATCGACGCGCGAAAAGACCCGGTTCTTTCCCGCAACGAGTTTCAGAAATGACTGCCCCAACTCATCGTGCTGTAAGCGCCACCACTGTTTCGATTCCGGTCGCAAATTGAAGGTCAGCGGAATCGTTGAGCTATCTGCGGCTCGAATGTATCGGCGGAAATCAAGGCTGTGCTTTTTGTTAAACTTTCGCTGATAACCTTGGCCCGTATGCTCGTCCAAAACATCGGCGAAACTCACTGATGAGAGCAGATTAGCCGGAGCGAAGCCAAGAAAGACTTCGCGCCCCCCGCAAATCCCTTTGATTCCGGGGATCGTGATTTCCGATTGAGTCATGTCTGGATGTATACCGATTCGAATTTGAATTGATTTCGTTCAAATTCTTGTCATGATTGTGATAGGTTTCAAGAAAAAACTGAAAAACGAACCCTCGCTTAGAATTCGCGGAACTAGCCCGACCGGACTTTTGGAAGGCCCAAAGTCGTTACTTTCTGCTGTCCCGCAACTATTTCGATCAGTGGTGCATTGATAATTTGAGCTAGGCGCTCCCTGGGTTCCCTCGGCGCAGTCGTGCGAGAATCGTATTTTGCAAAAAACCTGAATGCCATCATGCGGGTTTTCAGATTTCCCGTATAGAAAATGACGTCCTGCGTTTCGCAATGAAAATGCGATTTCGCCGCGAAGTGATTTACAGCATACGGAACGTACAGCTTCAATCTTGCTTCATCCATAGGGTGTTTTTCAAAGGCGTTTAACACCTCGTTTCCATTCGATCCTCTTCGGTTCAAGGCGGTACGAATGTTGGCGAAGGTATTGTTCAATTCACCCTGGTGTACAGCATCGAGATTGCAGGAAAGGAAAAAGAGGAAATTTCGCCCCGAGGCGCTTTGAGATTGAAAAAGCGAATCAATAGCCTTTAGCCGCCTCAGCTCATCATTAATCACATAAAAAAGTCCACCCGAATAATCCAACGAAACAATATCGAATGGGAAGACAACTTTTGTGCCCGAGGAATCCTTGCCCAAAAGCAAAATGTCATCGATGTCACCGCGCAGCAAAGTCAGCTTGTCGAAGAGTCCATACTTGAAGGCTTGAAGCTCCAGATCATGTTGCAACTCCCATTCTTTACCGTTTTCCCCCCTTTCTACTGCCGTGATACTGCGAAGAAATGCAGCCCATTGCACCACATCGTCCAATGAACTCGAAGGCAACCCAAAATACGTCAGAGTCCCCAAGTTCTGACCGAAATACTTTGTGATCGTTTCGCACTGCAAATCGCGCACGACCTGTTTGTTCTGCGTGAATGTTTGAGGAGACTTCCTCATGCTTTTTCGGACGCTCTGAGAGCTTCATGGATTCTGAGGACAATGCGCTCCAGTCGTTGAGGATCATTCTGGAACTCGCTTTTCAGAACGCCGATTATCGTGTCATATACCGCTTTACAGCGGGCGTCAAATTTCAAGGCATCCGTTATATCAATAACGCCACCCTCGCGGTGGCCCATAGAATTCAATTTTGAGATAAATGACTCCCCTCGTTTCATCGCAGCCTTTGCAGCACGCTTTTTCTGCGGATTCTTTGACTGATTGAGCCGCTTTTGCAAGTTCTCGAGAGTTCTTCGAATTCGGTAGGCCGCATCGTCTTTTAGCTCTACGGGCATCGCTTTCTGCTGGAGCTTACTTTCCCCTTGAGTTACGGCTTGATTTACGGCGGCAACAGCTTTGTCAAAGTTGCGTGCTACCGATTCAGCGCGCCGGCGATAATTGAGATCTTGAGCGATAACATAGCATTGTTCGTAAAGAGCACGCCGTGCGGCATTATCCTCGAAATCGGTGCGGTCCGATGACGGAGTGACTTCTTTATCCAATACATGAATTTCTCCGAAATAGTGCGAGGAAAGTTCTGGTGTCGTCCTCCAAAACGCCTTTCGCGGCAAGAATTGATCTCCAACGGTTATGTTTTTAACCTTAAATACCAAACCGGCGTGGTGATGGCGCCTCGTCACTTCAAGGTTCGGTTCCCTGAACATTGTTTCCTCTTTGTTTGGGCAGGCCCAGAAGTAGGCTATCGGGTTTTTTCTCTCCTTGTCCCAAACGATCTGAGTTACGGGCCGAACGGACGGCTCAATAAAGGCTTTGTATATAGGGAAACCGTTGACCGTCAAATGCGCGGGGAAGTAGCCTGGAACAAATGCGAGCATTCCTTTTTCAATGGTATCCGCATGCGCGAATGTCGGATCGAATGGAACGGGGGCTGTCTGCCGTAAATACGTTTTGAGTTCATTCAGCTCAAAATGGCTTCGTGCATCGGGTCTTATCCCTTGAAGCTCAATAAAGGTGTAATGGTCTTGTTTCATGCCAGTTGATTCCTCAATCGATGTGTGCTCCTGCAACACCTCTTCAAGTGGCGTATTTTTGTCCCGCCTTCTCATCGCGGACGCGTCGATCACAACGCGGTAGTTTTTATCGATGCCGAATTGAGAAGAATCGATGATCATTCGCTCGCAGATTGAGACTGCCGAATATTTGCCGATTCCCCTGAAACCGGCCTCCTCGCCCGCTGTTTTCTCCGAGTACCCAAGATATCGGTATTCTCGCATTTTCTGCTCGTTCATCCCATAACCGAAATCAGCCACGAAAATGGACGAGTCCGTAATCTTGATGGACATCGGCTTGATGGCTTGTTCTGGGGCCTTTGCCTTCAATTTCCCAAGCGCATCGTATCCATTTTGAACAAGCTCCCTGATTACGTGCTTTTTGTTGGGGTATAATCCTTCCGTTAGCGTCTGGAGAATCGCAGTGTACGCGAACGCCTCTTTAGCATTTGTTTCCGAAGACATTTTTCATGCTTGTTTAACAACAAACGCACGTTTCCGCAACTAGTTAGGGACACTAATTGGCGATCCAGAAATCAAGGGAATGGCGGCCGGCTGACAAATTGCGTGGGCCCCCAGCGGAATTTCCACTGCCCATCCAGACGGGAAAAGGAGATAGGCACTTTGAGATCGATTGCTATGGCCTCGGTTTGTGGCGGGTACCCGTCACACCCATTTCCGCAAGGGCGGGGACTGTGGGACGTCGTCTGCCGACTGTCCCATCAGGAATTCTTTAAAAGTTTATCCGTAAGAATCGAAAAACCTTGCTGACGTTGAGCTTCTGAGAAATCCACGGCTTTCTTCAAATCGGCGGGAAGCCGATCGGCGGGCTGGTGCAAGAGAAATCGCATCAAGTGCCCGACGAGATCTTCCCGAGATTTTCCAGAGATCCTCTTCATTCCTATGGTCTGGGCGAAGAATCGAATGTCTTGCGAATCGACCAAAACTTTCCTCTCCTTCAACTGTGCGTAGAATGCCGCAAGCAATCGATGCTTTTCAAAATCCCTACTTGCGAGGTCGTCCAACATACTGCCCACACTAGGATTTGGTTTTTGGCTTGTGCGCTTTGGAGCTTGAGGATCCTCACACTTATCATTGTTCTCGGCTCGTTCTTTTTTAATGGCCGATTCGACCGCCTCCCGTCCGAAATGTCGCACAAGGAGTTCGACGGTTTCTTCAAGAAGGCTTTGTGACAGTTTTCGTTTCATCTGAAATCCTGTCGAAGAATTCCTTTGCAAATGCTTCGAATTCGCTTTTGACTTTCCATTGAGTTCCTTTCGTGCCGTCAATCGGCATGCCGTCCCGCGCGGCGCGAAAATAAGAATCTGAGTGGGGGATGTCGTTTTTGAAAACGTACCAGCCGTACTGCGCCGCTTTGGCCCTCACATCAGACCTGGCGATCTTGTGCTCGCGCTTTACGTTTCCGCGAGTGAAATCATTGAATACGAGACCGCAAACCTCGATTGTTTTGTCCTCGTGACGCATTTGAAATGCTTTGAGGCTACGATTCAGTAGCGGAAATCCAATTGAGGCAAGGAATTCGGCTCGGATCGGCACAAGGATGTAGCGACTGCAATGATAAGCGGCGTCAGTCAGAATTGAGTCGGTAGGTGAGCAGTCGATAATGATAAGGTCATACTCTTGTTCGATCTTCGCCACAAAACGAGGAAGCAACGTTTCCTTGCCCGTGGGATTTCTGAGTGTCCACGAGAGTTCAAGTCTCGACGGCACGATGTGGAAACAGCTTCCATCGTCGTAATCGACCCGATGAACGATCGTATTCAGCGGGTCCAATTTTTTCGGACTCCCAGCTGCCGTGCCTGTCGGTGTGAACTGTTCGAAAATGTCCGCAACGGTCAAGCCCCCTTTGTCGAGGTAATCAACATACCCTTGCGGAGAGAGAACTGATTGACTGGCGTTGGCTTGAGGGTCAAGGTCAATCAATAGGACCTTCTTGTCCCTGTCTCTTGCTGCGAACCACGCAATTTGTGTGGCGAGGGTTGTTTTGCCGACACCACCCTTCATATTGATCAAAGAAACGCAGACTGCCATTTGGATCTCCTTCCGCTTTCGCCCATTGTTTCATTTCTGCTCTGAGCACTTCACCCGCGCACTGAAGCTACGAAAGAGAACGGTTTGAGTCAAGTTTGCATGGATCTGATTGACGTCGCTTCTGTCGTCGTATGGCAGGGACGGGGGTTTGCGCTTTTTGCAGAAGCCCCGTCGGTGCGCCCTTATCTACACCTCAACGCGTCCGGCGTTTTGAGGCCCTGAAGGGTTCGTGTGGTCACCTCCAATTTCTTGCGAATTCAACGCGATTCGATAAGTTTATCGAATGGACCAGTCCCCTTTGGACCGATTGTTCGCCCGGCACTTTCCAAATGGTCCCGGAGCCCTCGATCGGTTTCGGCGGCAACTTGCGGCTGCGAACCTGGATTTCCCGGTGGAAGAAAGCATTATCATCGCGGAGCCCGCTGATATTCCTGAGCTGGGAATCAAGTTGCCAGCCGCCGTCCATTACTTCATTCCTGGCGCCGGGTTTGGCAGTATTAAAACCTCGGCGGAGAGCTCCACGCCAGCTCGGCAACTTTTCACATCGGATGGAATGGGGCTCAATGCCGGTTGCCCAGTTCGCCTAGCCAGAGCCCTCGAAATGCTGAGTTCCTTGGCTCCAGAAGAACGCCTAGAGCCGCTTGCGAATCTGAGGGCATCGAAAACCCATCTGGCAACAGTTGAGGAAATCCTGTGGCTTACGGTATGGAAAGAGCAAAGGGAAATCAGGCGCGGCGGCGAACTGCTGCATTCGATGGGCCAAAAGGCAAGAGACATTGATTGGTTCTTCTGGTCTCGCCAGATTCCCATCTACCTCGAAGCCAAATACCGGCCCACTGATTGGATGCGTCTCGCTGACAGAGGCGCGACCCGTGTTCGGGACAGCCTGTTTTCGGATATCGGCAGCAAATTCCCGAGAGAAAAGCCGGCTCTCCAGATGCATATTGGTGCGATTACAGGCTTTGCAGAGCCCGACGCTTCCTTCTTTGGAAATTGCGAGCGTAAGTTGCTCTCGACGCCGGGTCTAAATGCTGTTCTCTACCGGTCCCTCCTTGGCTCTATCTACGTCTGCAGCCTCAGTGAACGGACCACCTTACTCCTGGCGGAATGCGTACAATTCCCTCCAGCTGGAGAATACCCCCTTTCCTACGGGGTTCAGTTTGACCGTCGACTTCAGGCACAACGGTTAGCAAAAGAGGGTTCCAGCGAAGCGCGGCCCACAGATCGTCTCAAAATTGCCGCGCTTCCGTTTGTGAGCAAATCGGTCCGCCTCAAGTATCCTCCTCGCTTCAAGCTTATGGGGTGGCACGCAAACGGACTTCCGAAATTTGCAAATGTTCCGGCATTCCTCGCCAATACCCCGCCTGAAGAGAAGTGATCTCGTTCCCAGACAATGGGCTGCGGTCAGTTGCACCCGTTGATACTCGTTCCGCACGGGCGGGGATTGTGGGCCGTCGTCTGCCGACTGTCCCCGCCGGTGCGTGCCAAACCCGTCGGCCAAAGTCTTGGACTGGGAGCCGGACGGGTGCCGTGACCTGGGTGTAGGGGGGCCATGGGACTCCGGAAGGTGATTCACGTCTCAGTCTTTGGCCGTTGCGCCTGCGCGCTACTCGTTGAGACCAGTTGAAGCAGTTGAACCCGTGTTGAAACCCGTTCACTCGTCGTAAAGGACAGCGGCATTCCTTGTCCTTTACCACGGTTAAACCCGTCCGTCGGTGAACTCGTGTTCGCGTGAGCGAACGGTGAGAGGGAGGTTTCTGGCGAGCGCGGCTCCTTCACCAATCACTCCCGCCGCGCGAGCCACGAAACCGACCGAAGTCGGGGATA
>Ga0070741_10010240_pt1 | contig 17801 bp, 12 predicted proteins | sample Coa_R1_4_FD_66440 | JGI IMG/M metagenome (GOLD analysis project Ga0070741, IMG submission 66440) | Surface soil microbial communities from Centralia Pennsylvania, which are recovering from an underground coalmine fire - Coalmine... | ecosystem: Environmental > Terrestrial > Soil > Unclassified ...
CTCGACATCCATAACAAGGCGCAGCTGGTGACCTATGCCATCCAGAAGAAGATCATCAAGGTGCCGGTGAATCAGTAGAGCGACTAGCCGGTAGCGGCTAGCGATTAGCTGCGAGCGAGTAGCATTCCTTGTGAGAAAGGTGTGCCTGCCTTGACGCGAGCCTTCAGGCGCCTTGCAGTTCCCATTGTTAACAAGTGGCCCTCGTCAAAGGCGTGCTGCCACCCGGCAGCGTAATCGATCAAACTTAAATTGAGCCCGTACGAACGCCGTTGTTCTACCTGATTGGAAGCGACTGGCGTATTCTCTATCGGTACCCCAAGCAGTCAAATCAGGCAGCATAGCGTTCAGCTCAGCCGGTCGCAAGGACCGGGCAGAGCAATAGTGCGCATAGCTGCCGCTTGCGAGGAGCCGGCAATGCATCCGGATGGAAAATTCACGACCACGCGAGTTCGAGAAGCGATGCTTGTGCTGATGGTGTTGGCCTTTGGCGCATACGGGAGCGCCCAGAAGGCGGCGGCGCCGGCGGACAACGGCTCGCAAGTTTTGCGGCAGTTCGATGACGCGGTCGACGCGCTGGCCGCGCGTGTGCTGCCGGCGGTGGTGCAGATCGACGTCAGCGGATACGGCGCCCCAGAGGACCAGGACAACCATGGCGGCGCCTCCGACCTGCTGCAGCGGCAGCGGGCGATCGGCTCCGGAGTCATCGTCGATCCCGACGGCTACATCATGACTAATGCGCATGTGGTGGCGGGGGCGCAGCGGATTCGCGTCACCATCGCGCCCACGCCGATGGAGCTGAAGATGGGCGCAGCCAGCCTGTTGCGGCGGCAGCGCGTCTACGATGCCAAGCTGATCGGCTCCAACCGCGACGTCGATCTTGCGCTGGTAAAGATTGAAGCCAAGGACCTGCCCTTCATTGCCCTGAACGAAAGCTACACGGTCCGGTTGGGCCAGATTGTGCTGGCGGTGGGCTCGCCGCAGGGACTGGAGCACACGGTGACGCGCGGCATCGTCAGCGCGGTGGCACGCCAGGTCGATCCCAACCGGCCGATGCTTTATATCCAGACCGACGCGCCGATCAATCCCGGCAACAGCGGCGGCGCGCTGGTGGATCGCGACGGCAACCTGGTCGGCATCAACACCTTCATCTTCACCCAGAGCGGCGGCAGCGAGGGGCTGGGCTTCGCGATTCCGCAGCCGGTGGTGCGCTTCGTATATCGCGAGTTCCGGCAATACGGACGCCTGCGCCGCGTCACCATCGGGGCCAGCGCGCAGAACATCACGCCGGACCTGGCGGCCGGGCTGAAGCTGCCGAGGGACTGGGGCGTGGTCATCTCCGATGTGTTGCCGAAGAGCCCGGCCGAGGCAGCCGGCCTGCAGCCGCAGGATGTCGTTCTGAGCATCGACAATCGCGTGGTCGATTCGCTGTCGAAGTTCACGGCATTCTTGTATTTGCACAAGCGCGACCAGCCGGTCGTCATGAACGTGCAGCGCGGCGACAAGGTCCTGAACCTGTCGATCGCGGCGGTGGAGGTGCCGAACGGCATCGACAATCTGGTGGATCTGGTCGATCCCCAGAAGAACTTCATCGCGCCGCTGGGCATCTTCGCGCTCGATCTTACGCCGGACCTGGCGGATGGCTTGTCGAGCTTGCGCTCCCGAAGCGGAGTGTTGGTGGTGGCGCGGACCGATTACGAGCCCAGGATCTCTGCCGATCTCGGGGCGGGAGACGTCATCCGCGCAGCTAACGGCAAGCCCGTCGGCAGCGTCGACGCCTTGCGGTCGGAGATCGCCCGGCACAATGTGGGTGACGCGATCGTGCTGGAGGTGGAGCGGCAGGGCCTGATGCAGTACGTGGCATTCGAGGTGGAATGACAGGCTGCTGAGACCCCACAGTGCCAAACACCAATAGCCCCGAAGCTCGGGGCTCAGAGCTCGGGGCTAGCTGTAGTTTTCGAATTTATCTTGCAGTGGTGGCGAGTCGCGGCGAGTGGTGGCCAGTGGTGGTATTTCACGCCACCACTGCGTCGCCAAGTACCGCCGAAAACCGACAGGATCAGACCCGATCTGTGTGGGATTGCTTTGCAGTACCCAGCCGTTGACCTCTCGTAAGTTGTTACAAAATCGCTCCCGCGCTCTCAGCTCTTCCGCCGTAAGCCGGCAAGTGGGACAATGCACATTCCGCTACCCGCAATTCATTGATTAAAAACGACATTGTCGATTGGAATTAGGAGGTCCGAGGCGGCAAGCGGTGGCAGAGAATCGGCAGAGGCGACATTGGACTTTAGGACTTAGGCCTCTGTTGTTTTTCTCGCTCCCAACGGACTTGGCTGGCCCTACGCGCCGATTCGCTTCGCTGCTCTGGAGTCAGTTTATGAGCGCGAGCCTTTCCACCTTTTAAGCCGCCTAACCGCCCGAGAGCCACAGCGTTCGCATTCAATTAGGATTGTATTGTGCTGTCTCTTATGGGGCTGGCAACTTTCATGTTGGTTGCGGTAACACTGGCATAGGTTAGGGACCGGGCTCCTTCCCGCAGTTCCAGTGGGTGCCTTCAAGTGTGACGCAAACCACCAGTTTGCCACACCCGAATGATCCCACGCAACAGCAGTTTACATACACATACAATCCTGGTCACTGGCAGCTCGTCAGTCTTGGATACCTAGGAGGCTCGTTATGGAATGGCTCCGCAAGCAATGGCACCTGGCAGACGATCAAAAATATTGCGCGCAGGATCGGCAATCACATTCCGGTCGTGTGTGGCGCGGGAGACTTCGGTTATTATGGACCTCGTATCAGCGGTAGCATAGCTGCTGTTGGCGTATACAAGATAGGTGCGGTAGATACAGGAAGTGGAACGTCGACTGGAGTGTTTACAGACATTACCGTCGGTGAGAGGAAGCTTCGGGCGCGGATTTCTGGATTAATTTTGGAATGGCGGCACAACTACCCATGTCATCGCACCGGGGTGCAGTGTCAGACTGCAATCAGACGCTCTGTGAAAACCTTGCTCGCCTTCAGCCCCAAACGCCCGGCGAAGCGGCACAGGGTCTTGCTGTTGGCGCTATCTTCTGGCGCATCCCATGAAATACCGGATCGGGTTTACAGTCTTTCTAGGTGTTTGTTACCTTGCGCTGGGGATGCAGGCTTCATTCGGAATCACGGCGGCACATTTTTGGCCTGATATGCTCGCATTCTTTTGCACGTTGTTGGTCTTGCCTCTGGCCATCTTTTCGATTTGGAAGGTCCATTTGGCTGGTCGTTTGCTCCTAATCGATGCAGGAATTATGGCCTCAACCGCCCTATTTCATGTCGATGCTAAGGACGAAGCATCAGTTGCGATCTTGGTAGCCTTACCAGTCGCGTTTGCGGGGTTGCTTTTGTTGAAGAAACAGAGCTCGCCCTTCGGTCCGAACGACTGACTGGGGGTATTACGTTTGTTGAGAGGGCGAATAATGCCAAGCACTCTCGCGTGAACTGGTCCACCACGGTCAGCACCCGCATCCAGCGGCCGTCCTCCAGACGCTGGGCAACAAAGCCGGGTGCCCCACTCATCCCCCTCGTTTGGGATGAGTGGGTTCGGCGAGTCACACTTAGACCTGGGACCAGAATTGGGGAAATGTTTCGGGCATTGACGGCAAGACCCTTACATTCGATGCGCTGGGCCGGATGGTGGAGCAGGCCAGCGGCGGAAGCTATACGCAAATCCTCTACAGTCCGGGAGGCGGCAAGCTGGCGCTGATGAACGGACAGACATTGCAGAAGGCGTTCGTTCCACTGATCGGAGGAGCCGAGGCGGTCTACAATTCCTCTGGTTTGTCATATTACCGGCACTCCGACTGGCTGGGCAGCTCACGGTTGGCTGTGTTCGCGGCCACTCGCACTGTGGACTTTGACGGCGCATACGCCCCGTTTGGAGAACCTTATAGCACGCGCCGGGCTTCGACTTTTCCTTTACCGGCCAGAATCAGGATACGGCCGCGGGTTTGTACGACTTCCTCTTCCGCGAGCAAGCTCCGGTGCAAGGTCGCTGGATATCCCCCGATCCGGCAGGAGCAGCGGCGGTGGACATCACCAATCCTCAGACCTGGAACCGCTATGCCTACCCGCCAATAATCCCCTGAATGCTGTCGATCCTTTGGGACTGTACTGCGCGATAGATCCTGAGACTGGAGGAACCTTGAACGGCTGCCAGCAGGGAGGCAGCGGCAGCTACGATACCACCGTCATGAATGGCACCATGATGATGACATCGGGTGGATGGCAGTTCGGGACGAATATCGCGGAAAGCAGCGCAGTAACCTCTGGTACTGACGGTTCGGTTCTAGCCATTAGCGACACAACCACGGTAGACGTGGCCGGGCAGTATGTCGAAGGCAGCACGACATTCTCTCCTTCGGCTAATATAACCTCAATTAACTGGGTAACGTCAGGCTACAGATTGTTTCGGTTTGGAAATACCAAAGTAACAGCGGTTTGCGGTATTACAGTAAAGTGTCGCGGCATTCAGAAATATAACCTCGGCGTGATTGGAATGCAGCATTGTGACGGCGAAGTCACAGATAGCTCTGGCGCGGTGTGGTCATTAAGCGGTGGTCCACAGCCAAATTACCATGAGCATAACAGCGCTCAACGCATGGGCTACCAGCCCTCCAGGAACACCATTCACGGGAACTACGGTCTATCAGGGTAATAGTTGCTCGGGTGCTGCGTGCTTAATTACTTCTACACAGAGTTGGAATCAAAGTGTTGTGAAGCCTGCATACAATGCCATTTTCGGCCCGAACAGCAACACCTGGCTCAAGAGTACTTTTTCGGGATGCGGCATATCGCTGCCTATCAACACTTGGGGGGCCACATGGTAGCCATTGGACGTCTGAGGTGCTGTGACTTTTCGGTGCTAGCAGGCATTGTCGGGACGGCACTTTGCATTCTGCTGGTTGGATCTTCACGGAATGTCAAAGCATCTTCAACGGTGAGGGAGGCAGTGGAACTTGAACAGACGGCAAACAATACGGTTATCGGTCGAAAGGACGACAGTCGGCTGGAATATTTAGACATGACTGCTGGCGGTGCAATCAGAACCGCGTCCTTCTCCATACGGCAAGAGGTTAAAACGAACAGTATCGATCTTGCAAAAGGCGGCGAAATAAGCTCCTCTGATGGGAAATGGACAGCCCATTGCAACGGGAATGCCGAGTGCCAAATTAGCAAGGTAGGTGATCCCGGCAGGAGCTTTTTGGTGTCACGCAAGGTCATTCTGACGCCGCTATATTGGTCTCCGGACGAGAGATTCATTTTCTTTGTGAGAGCGGCACCGCGGTGGAGAGTGCCTCCTCGGTGCTCGCTGGAAGACGAAAGAGATGTGACGGTTTATGACCTTGTGGCCGGCCGCGAGGGGATCGTAAGCACTGTTTGTGGCGGCTACCCTTATGGTGGACTGCGTTGGTTCCGGTTGACGGCTGACTGATTGTTTCCCAGACAGAGAGGAGCGTTCGAGAGATCGAGCGCAAGAGGTTGAGAGAGAGCGCGTCGCGGTAGGGATACGGATTGCTCCATACCCCCCGCACAGATCCGTACGAGCGGGTTTCCCGCATACGGCTCTTACCTCAGGTGGTGACCCACCCCAATCACCGCAAACCGGCGATGCTTGGGGCGCAGGTCGACCCGAATTTCACATCGCCGCTGCGAAATTCTTGTTCGAGCTTAGAGACGTGTGTTCAGATGTCCGATCATACGAACGAAGCCGCCGTGGCGCGTGGCGGATCCCGTTGATTGCCCCGCCGTCCCTAATTTGGGCTTACGACAAAATAGGTAACTGGGGCTGAAGGCCAATTTTGCACCTAGGACAAATGCCCATCCGGCTACCCCGGAAGGCCGGTGACAAAGGGCAGGTTTTGAGGCAAAGATGGTTGTGAGGAGAGGGATTTGAATGCCACGACGAGGCCCAAAAAGGTGTTAGTACACTGCAGCGCAATTCGAAATCACTGAAACTCAATTCGAACATTGCTGCAATTGAATTCTCGCAATCACACAAGTTGCTAGTTGCTAGTCGCTCTCTCTACAATCACCCTTCTCATGCTGCGCTTTTCCACCGCGGGCGAATCTCACGGCGAGGCGCTGGTGGCGCTGCTTTCGGGCATGCCCGCCGGGGTCGGCATTGAGCTGGAGTTCGTGAATCGCCAGCTATGGCGGCGGCAGCAGGGCTACGGACGCGGTGGCCGCATGAAGATTGAGCGCGATACGGCGCGCATTCTCAGCGGCGTACGGCACGGCAGGACGATTGGCTCGCCGATCGCGCTGCTGCTGGAAAACCGCGACTGGCAGAACTGGACGGAGGCGCTGCCGGTCGCAGAGGGCGACCCGGCAAAGCACAAGCGCGTGGCCTCGCCGCGGCCGGGGCACGCCGATTTGGCGGGCGCGGTGAAGTACAACTTTTCCGAGGCGCGCTACGTGCTGGAGCGAGCGTCGGCGCGCGAGTCGGCGGCGCGAGTGGCGGCGGGCGCGATTGCCAAGCTGCTGCTGCGCGAGCTGGGCATCGAAGTGTTGAGCCACGTGATCGCAGTGGGCAGCGCCCGCCTGGACCAGCCGGTCACCTGGCAGGCCATCGCCGCGCTCGCATCCAAAGACGAAGTGCTTTTGAGCTGCATCGACGCGGAATCCGAGTCGCGCATGAAGGAGCAGGTTGACGTGGCATTGCGCACGGGCGACTCGGTGGGCGGTGTTTTCGAGGTAGTGGCGCACGACGTTCCGCCCGGTCTGGGCACCTATGCCAATTGGGATGAGCGGCTGGACGCGCAGCTGGCGGCGGCGGTGATGTCGCTGCAGGCGGTGAAGGCAGTCGAGATCGGCGATGCGGTTGCGGCCGCGGCTTCACTCGGCTCGACGGTGCATGATGAAATAGGATACGAGCGGGATCGGGAAGCGTTCACCGGATTCACGCGCCGCTCGAACCATGCCGGCGGGCTCGAGGGCGGCGTCTCGAATGGCGAAGACATTCGCGTGCGCGGGTACCTGAAGCCGATTTCGACGCTGCGGCGTCCGCTGGCTTCTGTGGATTTCGCTACACGCGAGCCGGTGAAGGCGGCGTATGAACGCTCCGACGTGTGCGTGGTGCCGGCGGCAGGCGTTGCTGCCGAGGCGATGGTGGCGCTCACGCTGGCTCGCTGCGCGCTGGAGAAGTTCGGCGGAGACTCGCTGGACGAGGTGAAGCGGAATTACGAAGGCTACCGCGAGCAGTTGCGGCGGTTCTGAAAAGAATGGTCACTTCGATTTTGGGGCGGTATGTTTTACCACGGAGTACACGGAGAGCACGGAATGAATCAATTTCGATAGCCGTGCGCCCTGTGTTCTTCGTTGGTGAAATGAATTTGAACTCAGACAGAAATTTACTGGCCTAGATGATCTATCCCATCGTGAAATATGGTGACGCGGTATTGGAGAAGCCGGCCGCCACCATCACCGAATTCAATGACGAACTGCGCCAGTTGGTCGAGGACATGTTCGAGAGCATGTACGCCGCGCACGGCGTCGGGCTGGCGGCGCCGCAGATCGGCATCCCCAAGCGTATCGCAGTCATCGACGTCACTTTCAAAGAAGACCCGGACGCGAAAATCGTGCTGGTGAATCCCGAAATCATTCACACCGAGGGCAAGCAGACTTCAAGCGAGGGCTGCCTGAGCCTGCCGGAGTTCCGCGAGAACGTGACGCGTCCGATGAAGGTGACGGCGCGCGCGCAAGACCTGTACGGCAAGACGATCGAGGTTGAAGGCGAGGAGCTGCTGGCCCGGGCGCTGCTGCACGAAACCGATCATCTCAACGGCAAGCTGTTCATCAGCCGCATCAGCGCGCTGAAGCGCGATTTGATCAAGCGAAAAATCCGCAAGCTGATGAGAGAGGGCGAGTGGAAGTAAGAAGCGACTGGCGACTGGCGACTGGCGACTAGCTACTAGCGGCTGGCAATCAGCGGTCACGAACCTGAAGCGAATCGGTACTAAGGTAAAGCCCGTAAGATCTAGCCAGTTGCTAGTTGCTAATCGCTAGTTGCTAATCGCTCGCTGCTGATTGTGGCACAATCGCTTGATCCCGGATTTCTATGAACGCCCCCACAACATCGCAGGCTGAGGACTTGAGCAAGTCCGGCGCGGGAGTTTTCTTTGCGCGCCTGCCCGCCGTGTGGCTGGAGACGAAGGAGAAATCGCGCTCGCAGGCCTCCACCGTCTTCCTGCTGGGACTGGCGCTCATCTGCGCAGCGACGACGCTGATCGGCGCCGTGCCCACGCACATGTTCGGGCACGACACCTTTATCCCACTGGAGATTGGCTGGCGCGTCCTGCACGGGCAGCGTCCGCATGTAGACTTCGTCAGCGGCTGGGGGCCGGTGTGGTTCCTGGTAGAGGCGGCGGGGCTGGCGATCGCCAAGCACTCGGTGGATGGCATCGGCTACGCGAACGCGATCATGGCGCTCATCGTCAGCATCTGGGCGTTTCTGCTCGGCAAATCGCGCCTGCTGCCGCTGTGGCGTGTGGTCTTCAGCCTGTTTCTTGCGGCGCTAGTGGTCGCGCCGTATCCCCTGGGCAACTCGCCGCTACTGTCGAGCGCAGCCATGGTTTACAACCGCTATGGCTTCGCGCTGCTCGGGTTGATCCTGCTGGAGTGCCTGGAGCCTGGGCGCGACCGGGAGTTGCCGGGGGTGACCCATCCTTCTCCGCGTCGTTTGTGGTTCGCGGAAGAGTTCTGCAGCGGCCTATCGACTGGCGCGGTCCTCAGCCTGGCGCTGTTTCTGAAGATCAGCTACTTCCTGGTCGGCGCGGTGATGATCGCCGTGCTTGCGCTGCTCGTGATGCGATTGGCGGTGCGCCGCCTCGCGGGAATGGCGGCCGGCTTCTGCCTCGTCTCGCTGGCCATGCTTGCGTACCTGCGCTTCGATCTGATTGCCATGTTGCGCGACTTGCACATGACCGGCGCGGCGCGCAACACCGCGCTCACCGGCGAAGCGATCGTCAACAAGATCACCGGCCATCCTTCGATGCTGCTGGAGGTGGTGCTCTTCGCGTGGGTGAGCTCGCTGCTTTTAAGCGGCCGCGTTCCCCGCTGGCGCGGCTGGCGGCTGATGATTGCCGGCGTCGTGGTCTTCGGCGCCGACCTCGCCATCATGACGACAAACCAGCAGTGGGACGGCTTCCCGCTGTGCGCCTGCTTCGGCATCGTTGTAGTCAACGATATCCTGCGCGAGCAGCAGACGCGGCTGGCGACCGACGGGCCGTCCTATCGCCCGCTGTATGCCGGCGCGCTCTGCCTGGGCGCGCTGCTGTTCGTGCCGCAATTTGCCGGCGATCTCTTTGGGCTGGGCTACGGCGTGTGGGCAAAGGAGACGGCGCGCGGCGACGTTGATGTTGTGCGGCTGACGCCACCTAACCTGGCGCCGCTGGTGCTTTACGATGGGCACATCCCGCGCGCCAATGGCCGCGTGCTGGCCACCTATGTCAACGATGGCGTGGCGCTGCTGGAGCGCGAGAGCCGCCCCGATGAGACGGTGCTGTCGATCGACATGACGAATCCGTTTCCCTATGCGTTGGAGCGGCGGCCGCCGCGCGGCGGCATCGCCTCGCCCACCTATCATTTCAATATCGACGACGAGCACCGGCCCAGCGACGACGAGTTCTTCGGCGATGCCGACATCGTGATGGTACCCAAGCATCCGGCAATGGACGACTATCACTGGACGGACTTTCTGCGTGCCTACCAGCCAGGCCTGGCGCAGCGCTATCGCCTGGCAGCGGAGAGCTCGTGGTGGTGGATGTACCGCCGGAAGTAGCAATAACCCAATGACGGAGCCGCACAGCGGCGGCGCGGCCGCCATCGAATCACCACCGCAACCGAAGGCACTCCCTCGCGCATCTTCGCGGACCTCGTGGCTGCAATTCGCCGTGCTGGCAGCGATGCTCGCCACGATCTTCGCGCTGTTTCAGTATCCGCTGCGGCGCATCGCCTCCGAGTCCGAGATCAACTTCGTGGAAGGGTGGAACGCCTATCGCCAGCAGTTCGCCCGCGAAGGCACGCCACTGTACGGCGCGCCTCCCGACCTGCTCACCGGCAACACCAACTATCCTCCACTCTCGTTTCATCTGATCAGCCTGCTCTCATTTCACGGCGACCTGGTTCGCACCGGGCGCTGGATCTCGCTGTTCTCGCTGCTGGCGACCGGACTGCTGGTCGGCCTCATCGTCCGCGAATTGGGCGCCGATTCGCTGATCGCGGCCTTCGCCACACTCCTCTACATTCTGGGCATCTCCGTATTTCTGCCCGACCGCGTGGGAATGGACGATCCGCAGCTGCTGGCCGAGGCCTTCACCACCGGCGGGCTCTATCTGTACGTAAGAGCGCGCAATCGAATGGGTGCCCGGGGTTCGCCAGTCGTCTGGAATAACCCATGTCCGTGGCTGCTGTGCGCGTCGGCGCTGGCCTTCTGCGTTGCCGGCTTCACCAAGCACAACCTGCTTGCCTTCCCCGCTGCCGTCGCGCTCGATCTCTTGCTGCGCTCACGGCGTCAGTTCATGATCTGGTGCGGCGCGATGATCGGCGTCGCGGCAGTCCTCGTCGGCCTGACCTTCGCCATCGACGGCCGCTACTTCTTCCAGCACCTGCTGTCGCATCGCGCCTTCTCGTGGGACAACGCGCTGACCAGCGTCACCCGTTTTTACCTTGGGACCTTTCAGGGCATCATGCTGGTGGCGCTGGTCTGGATCCTGTGCCGCTTCCGCACGCGGCCGCTGCTGGCGGCGGCGTTTGTCTTCGCCAATGGCCTGGCTTGCCTGCTGGTGGGTGGCGACGGGGTCGACCTGAACATCTTCTTCAACGGATTTGCCACCGCGGTGATGGTCTGCGGCGTCGCTCTGGCGGAGATCGAAAGCCTTTCGATCAACCAGTCGGGTGTCTTATCGTTGGGTGCCCCACCCGCATTGGGTACCCCAACCTTTTCGCGTTCTCCTGGCGAAAGGCTGGGTGTTGGAATGGGCAAGACCGTCGGCGTCGCGCTAATGCTCGCGCTGTTCCTCGGGACCGGACTGCGTGTGCCGGAACGCCTGCGCGAGGCACACCTGCGCGGCGAGCTGATGGCCGAGGATGATACCGGTTTCCGCGCCGCCGCCGACCTGCTGCGCGCGACTCCTGGCCCAGCGCTTTGCGAGAGCCTGCTGCTCTGTTATCGCGCCGGCAAGCCCTACACCTTCGACACCTACACGGCCATCGAAGAGATCAAGAGCCACCATACCGACCAGGATGCCAGCCTGCCGCTGCTGCGCAGCCACCAGTTCAGTGTCATCCAGCTCGACGCCATCCCCGGCGAAGCCATGTCGCAGCCGGCCACCATCTTCCGCAACCGCTCGCGCTTCACGCCCGCGTTCGTCGACACGCTGATGGAGAACTACCGGCTGGCGCTGCGCACCTCTCACTTCCTGATCTTCGTGCCCAAGTAAACTCTGGTGAATGGTTTAGGGCATATTATCGGCTGCATTTGAACCTCGGCAGCATGGTTACCGATACGATGGCCACCTACGGCAATCCCAGATCGCCCGCTGAAGAGGGCCCTCTCATGAATAGAAAAGTGGGACACGGGCCTGAAGGCCCACGCTGTCTGCCGTGTTGGAATCGCAGTAACGCGGATTCTGTGACAACCCTCGCTTACCCGCCCACGGCCAGCTGCGGCACGGCACGCGCGATATGCGTCCCGCCTTTGATGACCAGCGAGCCTTCAAACGTCCCCACCAGGCCGGCCGGGATCTGCGGGCCCTCGACACGGTCCTGCGAAATCTTCACGCCGCGGCTGTCCTGGAACTCGATCACGCCGCGAAAGACCGCCGGCTGCAGCGAGTCGTTGCGCACCACCAGCTTCCAGGTGCACACCGGGTCGACCTCCGACTTCGACACCTGCGTCTCCAGCGACACCACGTGCCATTCGGGCGTGGCCACCAGCACCGGCTGCGTCTCCGGGCCGAACATCCCCTTCACATTCTTGACCGAAGCCTTCAGCGAGAAGTCGTCTAGGGGCATCGCCTTGGACATGCCGTAATAGCCGCAGGCCCCGGCGAGAACGATAACGGCAACCCCGTTCTCCAGCCGCCCCTTGAGCAGCGTTATCACGCCGATCATCATGGCCAGCAGGGCGAAGAGAGGAGGGAGAAAGTACAGAGAGATCAACGCGAGCACGCATCCGGTGATGGTCAAGCTCTTCATGACAGCCCCTCCCGGACCGCCAGCGGCAGCCCGGCCTTCATGAATTGCGGCTTCCGATAACGCGCCTGTGCGCCGGCAACCCGCGCCGACGGTCAGGCAGCTGCAGTCGGTCTGTCGCGATGAAGCTGTCCTTATTGTGGCCAGCCGCGCCCTCCACGGCCATCGGTTATCGCCGCGCTCGATTACATCGGTAACACCGGCAATTCGCTTGAGGTGGGTACAGAGGTAACCATGCAGCAGCAGAGGAAGCGAGGAGAGTCGGTCTGGGCTGCGAGTCAGAGGGGTCGGGTGGGTGCACGAGTGAGAACGGTCAATCTGGGTACACGTTCCGGGGTGCCCCAGTCTCGCGCCGTTCGAGACCTGGGAGATTTCCGTCCTGGATCAGCAACGTCTGTGTGGGGTTTTCTCCCGACCGCTTGCCGAGCCGACCGCTTTTCTCCGGGTCTCGAAAACGCGAGACCCGGGGCACTCGCGAGCTGATGGTCATCTGTGCCGGGGGGATGCGGGTTCACCGTGCTCAGGGCAGCATGCCCTCGTCCATCCACTGCTTGAATTTGGCCACCTGCTCCTTCGGCCAGGCGTCATCGCAAGGCATGCTGCCGTCCTCCAGACGCGAGTAGATTGCCTCGGCATGGTGCTTCACGTCATCGTAGAGCGACAAATCCATCCCGAAACTCTTCATTGCCTCCACGTCCGGGGAGTCGCGGAACAGAGGTCGTATGTCGGTTGCGAAGCTCAGTGCCATCGATCACCTCGAGCGGAAAAGTTGATCTGTACGCTCAGAATGCAGGCGCGTGTGCGTGATGATACTACGTCGAGGCTGCCTCTTAGTCACTGGATCGCGGATCACTCGATCCCGGGCTGCTCTATGATGAGGCGTGCAGAAAACCGTCTACCTGTCGCTGGGTTCGAATGTCGGGGACCGTCAGGCCAATCTGCGCACCGCTATCGAAAAACTCGGCGAGCTTGGGGAGAACGTCGCGGTCTCATCGCTCTACGAGACCGAGCCGGTGGAGTTCACGGCGCAGCCCTGGTTCCTGAATTGCGCAGTCGCGCTGCGCACCGAGCTGATGCCGAAAATTTTCCTGGCGAAGGTCCTCGCTATCGAGCAGCAGATGGGCCGGCGGCGCACACTGCCCAAAGGCCCGCGCACCATCGATATCGACATCTTGTTGTTCGGCAATGCCGTGATCAGCGCACCGCAGCTGCAAGTTCCGCATCCCGCCATGCACCAGCGACGCTTCGTTCTGCAGCCGCTGGCCGAAATCGTACCCGACGTCCGGCATCCGGTGTTGAAGCGCACCGTTCGTGAGCTGCTCGACAACCTGCCGCACAATGGCGGACAGGTGAAGAAGGTTTAGCGGCAAAGGCGCCAAGCTATATCGTGCCGCAAAGGGTTCTTCAGCGTGTTATCGTGCCCGGACCTCTCTCCTCGAGTACTGGCGAGGCGTGGGAGCAGGTGAGGACGCTAGATCCGCTGCAGCTCGGCCAAAGTGCGCTCGTTCTGAACATTGCCCGTATTCAGGGTTGTCTTGGGCTCAAGCAGCATGATGTGGGTTTCCTGGTCGGCCGAAGGCAAGTGCTCCACGCCGCGGGGCACGATTACGAATTCGCCCGGGCCGATCGTGAGCTCACGTTCGGCGCCGTGCTCGCGAAATCGCATGCGTAGCTCGCCCTGCAAGACGAGGAACAGCTCGTCTTCTTCGTCATGATGGTGCCAGACGAAATCGCTCTGCAGCTTTACCAGCTTCACATAAGCGTCGTTGACCTCGCCCACAATCTTCGGCTGATACTGCTCGTGGAACAGCGAGAACTTCTGCGCGATATTGACCTTCTCCATAGACGTTCTTTCCTCTCCGCTAATTCGATGAATGCGCCCCGCGCTGAGTTACAATTCGCGCTGGGTGAACCATGGAAACCGCATCGCACTCGTCGGGCACGAAACTCGCCGCCAGCCGGCTTTTGCTCCTGCTTCTGACGCTCATTCTTCTTCCGGCGGCACGGGCACAGGAGACGAACTGGACCGAGCAGGAGAAGCCGATTGTCGCGCAGATCAAAGGCCTTCGCGGGCAGCCGGACGATCTCCGGGCCCAGGCTACGAAGCAGCTCGCTCTCCAGATTCGCGCTCTGCCCGAGTCGCCCACGAAAACCAAACTCGCGCTGTACCTCGCCAGCCGCGCCACAGAAGGGGATTTCGGCCACGACACTTTGCAGGAAGTGGCTACGACGCTGGCCGACGCAGTACAACAGCAGCCTCCACAGGAGAAACCCGATCCGGCGCCCTACCAGGAATTAGCCGAGCTGGTGCGGTACGAGCATGTCCAGACGACCCTCAACGACCGCCGGTTAGACGAAGCGATGGCAACGCTCGAGGCCGCGGACAAGCATCGCCAGGAAGCGAACTTCAGCCTCACGGATCTGCAGGGCAGGACCTGGACCCTGAAGGAGCTGCGCGGCGAAGTTGTCATGGTGAACTTCTGGGCGACGTGGTGCCCGCCGTGCCAGAAGGAGATGCCCGACTTGGAGGAGTTGTACAAACAATTCCGCAACCAGCGATTTGTGATTTTGGCCATCTCCGATGAAGAAGCCGGTAAGGTCCGGCCGTTTATCACCGAGCGCAAGATCACATATCCGATCCTGCTCGACCCGGGCCATAAGGTCGGCGACCTCTTTCAGGTGGATGGCATTCCCAAAAGCTTCGTCTTCGATCGCGAGGGAAAGCTGGTGGCGCAGTCCATCGATATGCGAACCCGCAAGCAATTTCTCGAGATGCTGGCGCAGGCGGGGCTGAAATAGGAAGTTCGAAAGCCTGTGTGGGCGATGTGGTGGCTAAATCTTAAATTTGATCGCTTACTCTGCCGGGTGGAGCACGCCTTTAAGGCGTGCAGCTTGCCGTCTAATGAAATGCGCTTTAGCGCCTGAGGTAAGTCTAACCCTTACCTCAGCGGCTGAAGCCGGAAGCTTTCAAGTGGTCTCAATGCACGCCTCAAGGCGTGCGCCACCCAAGATCCGTTGAGCAGTATTTTAACTTCAGCCATTACCGGAAACTACTTGGTTTAATCTGAATGCCCGGGCACCAGTGTGGCTATTCCCAGCCAGGCTCTGCCGCCGTCATACTCGTCCCGTGCAGAGTGCCGATCCCAATCTGCGGCTGCTGAACTCCTTCCTCGACTACCTGAAGGTCGAGAAGGGATTGGCGCCGCTCAGCGTTTCTGCCTATCGCTCTGACCTGATCCAGTTCACGGATTCTCTGGAGAAGCGCAAACGCGGATTGCGCGAGGCCCGGCGGCAGGATGTGCGCGAGTTTCTCAACGCGCTGCTCTCGCACGGCGTCGATGGGCGCAGCGTGGCACGCAAGCTCTCGGCGCTGCGGCACTTCTACAAATACCTGCTGCTGGACCGCTATATCACAGCCGATCCCACGCTGAACATCGAGACGCCGCGGCAGTGGAAGGTGCTGCCCAAGTCGTTGGCCGCCGACGAACTTGAGCGGGTGCTGCAGGGGCCGCCGCGCATCAAGCAGGACCGCGCCACTCAGGCGATCGCGCTGCGCGACTGCGCCATGCTCGAGGTGTTCTACGCCGGTGCGCTCCGCGTCTCCGAAGTTGTGAGCTTGAAAGTGGAGGACCTGAAACTCGAACTCGGTTATGTGCTGGTACGCGGCAAGGGAGACAAGGAGCGCATTGTGCCGCTGGGGCGCGCCGCACAGGAGATCGTGCAGCAATATCTGCGCGACGCCCGGCCGCTGCTGGCCGGCGAGAAGCAGTCGCCGGTGCTGTTCATCGCGCGTGGGGCGCGGCGGATTACGCGGCAACGCGTGTGGCAGATAGCGAACGCCGCCTCGGCGCAGGGCCGGCACGCCAGCCCTCACATGCTGCGACACAGCGCGGCAACACATATGGTGGAGAACGGGGCCGATATGCGTACCGTGCAGACGATCCTGGGGCATGCCGATATATCGACCACGCAGGTGTACACGCATGTGGCGTTGGATCGGCTGAACCAGGTGCACAAGGCGCACCACCCGCGGGCCAAGCGGAGAGTAGGATAGCGCGGCATTCGAAGTAACAGACTTGGTAGAGCGATGCTTTGGCGTCGCGTCACGCCAGCCGCGAGCGAAGCGGCGCGCCGGGTGGCGCGGAGCTCGGAAGTGACAAGATGATAGAGCAACGCTTCAGCATCGCGTCACGGCACTGGTTTTTTGCTTCGGGCTTCAGCCCCTGATGTCGCCGGCTGAACAGTTTGCTGAAAAAGTCCTTGCGCGACGTCTATCGCCAGCTGAAGCCGGCTTGGAGATCCAGAAACAAAGGCCTTAGACGCTGGCCTGAAGGGCAGCTCTACCCGAACAGCTCTTCGCAATGAATTTTTTAGCAAACTGTGAAGCCGGCTTTAGACGAATTCTTGACGGCGAACGCGAACCTGAAGGTTCACTCCACTACGATTCGCTCTATTAAGGTTCGCTCTATTATTCGGTCTATCAAAGGCTCATACTTGGATGCCGATACCCGCCACCATCGTCGAGAAAGCGATCGCGAAGTTCCTCCGAGCGCTTCAGGAACGCAATGCCTCGGCGCATACCATCAAGGCTTACCGCACTGACCTGGCGCAGTTCGCGGAATATGTCGGTCCGCAACGCTGGAGTGACATCGACCACGTGCTCATCCGGGGCTACCTCGCCAGCCTTTATGAGCATGGACTCAGCAAGACCTCGGTGGCGCGCGCGCTGGCGGCGTTGCGCTCGATGTACAAATGGCTGGCGCAAGAAGGCGAAGTGCAGCACAATCCCGCAGCCCTGGTTGCCACTCCCAGGCTGCCCAAGAAGTTGCCGCGCGTCCCCACCATCGAAGAGGTCAACACGGTGCTCGATTCCGAGATGCCGGAGTGCTCGGCCTTTGTGGAACGCGATCGCGCGCTCCTCGAACTGCTCTACGGTTGCGGCATCCGCAACTCCGAACTGGTCGGCATCAACCTCGACGATATCCGCTGGTCAAAGCAGATCGTTCTGGTGCGCGGCAAGGGCAAGAAGGAGCGCTATGTCCCCTTCGGTGACTCGGCCAAAGCTGCACTGGAGGAGTATCTTCCGCAGCGTCAGCGGGTGTTGGGCGAGACACGGCATATGGGGGAGAAGGCGCTGCTGGTCAACTTACGTGGCGCGCGGCTGACGACGCGCAGTGTTGGAAGAATCGTAAAAAAGATTGCCGTCGCGCGCGGCCTCTCGAGCGACGTGCATCCCCATACCTTGCGCCACGCTTTCGGCACGCACATGCTGGAGGAGGGCGCCGACCTGCGCGCGATCCAGGAGATGCTCGGGCACGAACGGCTCTCCACCACCCAGCGCTACACCCAGCTTACGGTGAAACACGTCATGCAGGTGTATGACAACACGCATCCACATGCGAAGAAGCGCAGCAATTAGCAACTAAACCGAAATCGAGCCTGCTGGTCGCGAAACCGGATGTGGACAGGAAGCCGGCTTAACCTGGCGAGATACTCTGGATCGTTTGCCGTTTGCTGGTTGCTGGTTGCCGGTCACTTCCTTTCCAACCAGCCTTCTCAGCCTCGCATCACAC
>Ga0070741_10010241_pt1 | contig 17799 bp, 16 predicted proteins | sample Coa_R1_4_FD_66440 | JGI IMG/M metagenome (GOLD analysis project Ga0070741, IMG submission 66440) | Surface soil microbial communities from Centralia Pennsylvania, which are recovering from an underground coalmine fire - Coalmine... | ecosystem: Environmental > Terrestrial > Soil > Unclassified ...
TTGCCGATGATCTCGGTCGCAAGAATCTTCCCGCTTTTGCCGTCGACGACTACCATCTTCTCGTTATCGCATCCAGAGAAGAGCACCTCATTGTCGGGATCGAGTGCGAGCCCGCTCGGACCTTCGCCCGGCGACAACGACCAGGTATTCAATACCTTCAATTCTTTTCCGTCGATCTCAACCAGCGAGGACTTATCTTCAAGGTTTACAAACACCTTGCCTTTACCATCCGCGACCGCGAATTCAGGTTTGCCTCCCAAGTCAATGGTGCCAGCAACGCTGTTGTCTTTTGATTCGATTGCCGTTGCGTTCCCGCTGCGGCCATTAAAGGCAAAGACGCGTTTGGTCGCCGGATCGAAAAGAATCGCGTCAGGATTCATTCCCGCCTGCACCTTCCCGGTCTGCTTCAAAGTTTTCAGATCGAAAACGACGACAGAATTGTCGCGTCCGTCGCTGATGAATCCCTTATTCGCCGACTTATCCAACGCGATGCCGTGCACGCCTTTCAAGTCGGTGATGTCGCCTTCGAGCTTGCCAGTGTCGATATTGATCACCTGAACGTGCGTGCCACGTGAGATGTAGAGGCGGCGGGACGATGCATCCATCGTGAGATAGTCCCAGCCGGTATCACCTCCGAGCTTGTACTCGTGAATAAGGTGATAGCCCGCAGCCGGAGGGTTCTGTGCGCAAAGGCATACACAAACCGCACTCACAAACAGCACGTAGATAATTAAGTTTTTCATGATCTCCTCATTTGTCTAAGCCCAAAATGAATATTAACTATACGGCAGACGTTAGTTTCCGCGGGTAGGGAGCTGCCAATGCAATGATTGAGATGAGGCGTGGTCGGAGGACATCCAAGTCCGCGGAAGCAGTTTCGCATCTTGCTACAGATATCGCAGCCACCACTCCGTTCTTCGCGCTTTCAACGCAGCAAACCTGCGGCACGGGAGGTAAAGCAAGGCAATAGCAACTGCCCACACGACATACAGCAGCCACAGATTCCAGGTGTAGCCAGCAGGAGGCCGGGGATTGCCCATCGGATGGTTCGTGAAGAGCCACGAATTCACATAACCGAACCGCAGCTTAGACACGATGAGCGCCATCCCATGGATCAGAGGGATGTGCAACACGTAATAGAAGAACGGTACTCGTCCGAAGACGTTTACGACCCCCGCGATCGGACCAGACGCCGACTCGAGCACCGGAATACTCACAATCGCCAGTCCCAGCGTCATCAGCAGGAAGCAGAGCGATGCTGGATATTTCGTCGTATTCAGAAACGCAAGCACTGCAGGCATGCGCGATCCGTGTTGCCAAGCGAACGGATCACCGTAGAGGTTGAATCCGCGTAGGAGAACGAAAAGAGCTATGGCTGAGAAGCCAATCACCAGACACGTTTTTCGTCGGCGCGCGGGCTCGAATGTGAGGATCTTGCCGAAGGCATAACCTGCGGCCATGACGCCGATCCACGGAATGATCGAGTACAGCACGAAGAGCTGCAGACTTCCTAAATGCACAGGACCAGCGTAGAAGCCGACATACAGAATTTTCCAAAGTCCCGAGGCGGAGTGCTCGTTCAAATGCTCCGCCCAGGACAGAAGACGCGAGTCAGCGAGATTATGCGCGGCAATGACGACGATCCCGAATGCGGCCACAGCTCTCAGCGGCAACTTCACCAGAGCCGCCATCAGCATCATGCAAATTCCGATCACCCAAATTACGCCTGCCATTTCGTAATGCCGGAAATCGAAGTTAAAGGTCCACGCCAGGCGTAGCACCGTGAACTCCAAAATAATCAGCCATAAGCCGCGGATGAGCAGAAACCGCGAGAGGTTTGCGTGTCTGCGGCCGTACAAGAATGCGCTGGTACCGGCGAGGAAGATAAATGCGGGGGCGCAGAAATGTGTGATCCAGCGGGTGAAGAAGACGCCCGGAGTCGGTCCACCGGCGGGCACGCCGGAAAACACGCGCACATGATCGATGGCCATCAGGATCATCACCAGGCCGCGTAGCAAATCGACTGAGGCAATGCGCGTCCGTGCGCTTCGATCGATAACCGTCGTCTGGGTTGCGTAAGCAGTTGTACTCATCGTTGTGCCCCGCATTCTCCTGCAGCCGGAAGCTCGGCAGTGCTATTCAGTTGCGTCCTAATGCTGCGATGAGAGTTCGGCAGCACCAATTGGAGTCAGTGGAGTATACCTTGGCTAACCTTGACCTTGACACGATTAGAGTACGGTCGTACTCTTAACCTAATGCGCTACTCGCCCGAGCACAAGGCACAGAACCACGAGAACATTCTTTCCGTGGCCGCTCGCTCTTTTCGCGAGCACGGCGCCGATAGTAGCGGCATCGGCACGGTGATGAAGAAAGTAGGGCTCACCAAAGGTGGGTTCTACCGTCATTTCAAGAGCAAGGACGACCTCTTCGTTGAAGCCGTGGCCCGTGCACTCGACGAGACTGGCAGGGGCATGGTGGAAGCTGCAAAGGCCGCGCCCGAAGGTCAGGCTTTGCAGGCGATCATCGAGCGTTATCTAAGCGTGGGCCACGCGAACTCGCCGGGAAGCGGCTGCGTCCGCGCTACGCTCGGACCGGAGCTCGCGCGAAAGCCGGTAGCCGTGCGCAGAAGGATCGAGGTGTTGTTGGAAGCGTATCGGGAGCGCCTCCTGCCATTCATGCCGGGCAAGACACGAGAAGACAAAATGACAAAGCTCAAGCTGTTGTTTCCCTGCATGGCGGGCGTGCTGATGATGGCCCGGGTCGCTTCCACCCCAGAAAAGCGTGAGCAGTACCTGAAGAACGCGAGGGAGTTTTTCATAAAGTCCTTCGCTGCAGACTAAATTTTTTTGTCCGCAAAGAGTACTCTCGTACTCTTTGCGGAAACCAACAACATCAACCAAAAGGAAAGGCTAAGGATGAAACTCATGATCTCGCTTCTCACTGCAATGCTGCCGATAGCATCCGTTGCGCAGACTCCGTCCGGAGCCGCCTCGGGTGTGCCCAGCGTGGCTATACCGAAGACCACGGCCGTGATGGTGATTTCAGACTGCCAAGCACGGCGTAAACGCTCAACAAATCATGGCTGTCATACCCGACGAGATTCGGGCAACTGTGCAGCTTTATCTGCAAGGAAAAATCCGCGAGTGGTATTCGCGCGGCGACGGCAAAGGCATCGTCTTCCTGCTCGAAGCCAAGAGCGAAGACGAGGCGCGATCCATTATGGAAACCCTGCCGCTCGCCAAGGAACAGTTGATGGATGAGCGGTACATTCCTGTCGGACCGTTGATGCCGCTCAGAGCATTAGTGGGTCCCCCAGCGCAGTAATAACGACCGCAGCAGTGACGCTCGCAGCGTCCATGGCTGTGCCGATGTTCGCACGAAGCTAGCGGCTTAGAAGCCGAGGAGCTTAGCAGCTTCTTTTTAACCGAAAGCCGCTTTTCCGCAATCCCGAATTGGAATTCTAAGAAGGAGGAATTCATCATGTCACAAGTCGCTTTTTTCACCAGCATTGCATTCAGCCTGATCGCGTGGAGCATCGTCGCCGCCCGATACATCTGGCCGGAACTCCGCACCCGGCAGCGAGCCGAAGCATTGCGGCCTCTGCTCGTCCTGCACAGCTTCCGCTTTATTGGATTAGCATTCCTGGTCCCAGGAGTCGTGGCGCCGGAACTGCCGTCCACCTTCGCGCACGCAGCCGCGTATGGAGACATCCTTGCCGCGGTACTCGCCCTGCTTGCGCTGATATCGCTGCCCAGCGCGCCTGGAATTGCGATCACATGGATCTTCAATCTCTGGGGAACAGCCGACCTCTTTAATGCCTTTTACCAGGCCAATCATGCCGGGCTGTTGGCGGGACAGTTGGGAGCGACTTACTTCCTTCCGACTCTCATCGTGCCACTGCTGCTGATCACGCACGGAATCGCATTTCGAATTCTTCTGCAACCCCAACATGAGAAGGTAACGGCCGTACAGGAAAGGCGGCAGTTGGCCTAACGTCCATCGGCCATCGCTGTGACCCCACTCTGCTGTGCAGTAATCTACGCTCAGCGAAGGTAAGTAAAAGGAAGAACGGAATGTCGGATGAGGTGGAACTCCTGAAACGCATCTATTCCCTCTTCAATGGCCGCGAGATCGAGAGCGTTCTCGCGACCATGCATCCCGATGTCGTATGGGCCAACGGAATGGAAGGCGGCCACGTCCACGGACGCGACGAGGTGCGCAGCTACTGGAAACGTCAATGGGCATTAGTCGATCCGCACGTCGAGCCGCTAGAGATCTCGCCCAACGGCAAAGGAGAGCTGGAGGTCAAAGTTCATCAGGTGGTGCGTGACCGCGAAGGCAATCTCCTGGCCGACAGGTTCGTGTTCACGTGTTCCAGATCCGAAACGGGCTGATCGAGCGTTTCGATATCCGCGACGTGTAGCAAACCGGAGGTAGCTTTCACCGGGAGCCGATAGCAAGAAGCCAGCAGCCGGTTTCGTTGCTTAGGGATGTCTGAGCCATCAGAAAAGCATCTGCGCCTAAAAAAACGGATCAGCCCTTCCCTCGTTTGGCGGCTCAGCACTTCGCAACTTTTTCTCTCAATTTTGGCTAGAGCTATCTAGAGCTCTCAATGTCTTCAACCCGTTGTTCTTCCCCTCTGTCGCTCTGCGCGAGACGGCTCTTGTTCGCGCTAGCACTGGTGATTTCTGCTGCTTATCTCTCGGTTGGCTTTGCTCAAAACGCCGATGACAATGCGGTAACGGCTTCGGCGGGTGCGCAACCCAGTACTCCCAAGTATTCGGCCGAAGTGACGGTCGTAAACCTGCTTGCAACTGTGCGCGACAAGCATGGGCAGATCGTCAACAATCTTTTCAAAGATGATTTCACCTTGGAGGAAGATGGGCGTCCGCAGATGATCAAGTACTTCACGCGCGAGACCGATATGCCGTTGAAACTCGGTTTGCTCGTCGACACCAGCATGAGCACATTGAAGGCCCTGCCCGACGAGCGCAGTGCAAGCGTCAGTTTTCTTAATCAGCTCGTCCGCGAAGATAAAGACGCGGCGTTTGTAATTCATTTTGATCGCCAGGTCGAGCTGCTGCAGGATCTGACTTCATCGAAGCAGAAGCTGGCATCGGCGACTGATCAGATTGAACCAAGTTCGCGCGATGACGATCAAAGTTCAGGCGGATCGCCAGCTGGATATCCGGGCGGAGGCCGAGGCGGTCATCATCATTTTGGCAGTGGGGGAACGCTGCTCTACGACGCTGTCTTTCTTGCCTCCGATGAGCTGATGCAGAAGCAAAAAGGACGCAAAGCGCTCATCCTGCTAACCGATGGTGACGACCGCGGCAGCAAGACCTCGCTCGTCAGCGCAATCGAATCTGCACAACGCGCAGACACGATCGTGTACTGCATTTACTTCAAAGGCGAGGAGCCGGGCAACTTCGGTGGATTTAGTCGCGGCGGCCACGGTGGATGGGGCGGTCGAGGCGGCATGGGCGGCCCACGCGGAAGTCGCGGCGGCTACCCGCAGGAATCGCATGAAGACGGCAAGAAGGTGCTGGAGCGCATGGCAAAGGAAACCGGCGGACGAATGTTCGAGATCTCCAAAAAACAGCCGATCGACGAAATCTATTCCCAAATCGAACAGGAGCTGCGCAATCAATACAGCCTGGGATACACTCCGGACCATAATGGAACAACGTCATATCACAAGATCCATTTAGCCGCGAAGGAGAAGAACGACGTCGTCCAAACGAGAGATGGATACTACGACTAAAGAGAAGCTCCCTGGCTTCTAAGCACGGATTGCCACCGCGAAAATAACGCGGAATGCGTACGCCTTTATTTCCTTGTGATCCGTGGCAGTTGCCAACGTAAGTAGCCGGAAATCGCACAAAATTGCTTTACATCCCGATTTTTTCGCGACTTCTACCACTTTCCGGTGTTTACCACTTTAAACTCTAAAGTCAGGGCCTTCTTACTTAGATCGGAATAGCATGCGAATCGCGGGCGCAGGCAGCGCCTTCCCTCTTTACACGTACGACCAGCAACAGATCAGCGACGCAATTATCAGGCTGTGGGGAGATAAGGTCAGCAACCCGCAGGCAATGATGCGCCTGCACGCTCGCTGCGGTGTTGATCGCCGCCATCTGTCGCTGCCCATCGAGCATTACAGCCAAATTGAAACCTGGGGACAGGCAAACGATCTCTGGATCGAGCAGGCTCAAAAACTTGGGCAAGCGGCGATCTGCCGGGCCATTACCCCTGCTGGGTTTGCGCCATCTGACATCGACGCGGTCTACTTTGTGTCCGTCACCGGCGTCGCCAGTCCGTCGATTGACGCGCGGTTGGTGAACCTGATGGGCTTGTCACCGAATATTAAGCGCAATCCGATTTTTGGACTTGGCTGCGTTGCGGGAGCGGCCGGCATCGCGCGCGCTGCTGACTACGTACGCGCTTTTCCTGAGCACGTCGCGGTTGTGCTGTCTGTCGAGCTTTGTTCGCTTACATGGCAAAGACAGGATCTTTCCTACGCCAACGTGATTGCGTCCGGACTCTTCGGCGACGGCGCCGCCGCTGCAGTGCTTACCGGCAGCGCGATTAACAACAATGGTCCCGGGGTGGTCGCCACACGCTCAGTTTTCTATCCCGGCACGGAAGATGTGATGGGCTGGAACATTTCCCAATCTGGGTTTGAACTCGTGTTGTCGCCGGAAGTGCCGAGAGTGGTGCGCGAGAACCTCAGGCGCGATGTGGATGCGTTTCTCTACGACCAGGGACTCGAGCGCGGTGACATTGCGAGCTGGATTATCCACACCGGCGGACCAAAAGTGCTCGACGCCGTTAGCGATGCACTCGAATTGCCGGAGAATGCGTTAGAGGCCTCATGGGAATGTCTTCGCTCGGTGGGTAATCTATCTTCCGCTTCGGTGCTATTGGTCCTGCAAGATTTCCTCGCTCGCCGCCGAGGCGAGCCCGGTACATACAGCCTGCTGGCTGCAATGGGACCCGGCTTCTGCTCTGAGCTGGTGCTGCTCCGGTGGTAAAGATGTCCGAAACAGTTCTTGAAGCAGATGTATTTGTTGTCGGTGGTGGGCCTGCCGGCCTGGCGGCTGCACTCGCTGTCCGCAAGCGCGGCTTCAGCGTCATAGTTGCCGACCATGCAATTCCTCCAATTGATAAAGCTTGTGGCGAGGGTCTGATGCCCGACAGCCTGGCTGCGCTCAGCGACCTGGGCGTTACCCTCGACGGCCTGGAGGTTGGTACCTTTCATGGCATCAAGTTTATTCATCAAAAATCGGAAACCTCGGCACGCTTTCCTCGAGGAGTTGGATACGGCATTCGTCGCACTGTCCTCCACAAACGCATAACAGAATGCGCCACTGAAGCCGGCGTAAGACTCTGTTGGGGCACACGAGTCGACCTCTCGCAACCGGGCTTGCTGTTCGCAAACGGGAATCCTGTGCGCGCCCGCTGGATCGTCGGAGCCGACGGACTCGGCTCGCAGGTGCGCAAATGGGCTGGCCTTAACTGTGGTCGGGAACACGATCGCAGAATAGGTTATCGGCAGCATTTCGGAGTGAAACCCTGGAGCGAATTCGTCGAGATTTACTGGGCACATGGCGCACAAGCGTATGTAACTCCGGTGGCGGCGCACGAAGTTTGCGTCGCGATTATTTCCAGGCGAAGAGTCGGATCGTTTGCCGATGAACTTACCCGTTTCCCCGTGCTGAGCGAGCGGCTTTCAGGCGCACGAGGCACGACCGCGGCCCGAGGTTCGCTCACACTTTCGCGCAGGCTGGCTTCAGTGTTTCGCGGGAACGTTGCGCTAATCGGCGAAGCCTCCGGATCGGTGGACGCGATCACCGGTGAAGGTCTCACCATGGCCTTTCGCCAGTCGCTTGCATTCGCGGATGCGATTACAGCCGGGGAACTGCCGGGCTACCAACGGGCGCATAGCGAGATCGGCGAAGTTCCTACCTTCATGGCGCGAACCATGCTCCTGATGGATAAAAGCAAGTGGATGCAGCGGCGCGCAATGACGGCCTTTAAGCATCGTCCTGCTCTATTCGGACGCATGCTGTCGGTTCACGTTGGCGCTGCGCCGCTAAAGAATTTTGGGCAGCATGGGATCGTTAATCTCGGTTGGCAACTATTCACGGCATAGAAGGAGCATGGAATGAGACTTGCGTCGCTTGTGCGGACGAAGCTGTTGCCGGCTTTGGCGGCAGTTTCGCTTTGCGCGGCCGCTTCAGCCGAACCGCGGACATTTGTGGCCGATCCAGCGCAAAGTAAGGTCGACTTCACTCTCGGGGACGTGCTGCATACGGTGCATGGCAGGTTCACGCTGAAGAGCGGTTCCATGCAATTCGATGATGCAACCGGCGCCGCGAGCGGCGAACTCATCGTGGATGCTACGTCGGGTGACAGCGGCAGCAAGGCGCGCGACAACAAGATGAAAAAGGAAATCTTGGAGACGCAGAAGTTTCCAGAGATTATCTTCACACCCCAACATGTAAAAGGAACCGTCGCCGCTGCAGGCAACTCGCAAGTCGAACTCGATGGCGTCATGATGCTGCATGGGAAGCCGCACCCAATGAGCCTCACCGTCCCGGTCGACATCAGCGACGGCAAGGCTTCAGCCGACGTTCACTTTGTTGTTCCCTATGTCGATTGGGGACTCAAGAACCCCAGCACCTTCATCCTGCGCGTCAGCACCACAGTGGACATAGTTGTTCACGCCGTGGGGCGGATTTCGACAACTTCGGCTACGAGATAGGAATCATGAATTCCACCACAATTTCCCCATTTGAAACTCTTTCAGAAGCGACATCGCACGCCTACGGCGAGCACGTAAATCCGCAATGGGTCAAGCTGTTAGACCTGCTCGATATGAATGTGCGGTATGTGCGATGTGAAGGCGCTGAGCTGTTCACCGACGATGGTCGCCGCATTCTAGATTTTCTCTCCGGCTACTGCGTTCACAACATCGGACACAACCACCCTCGCGTGATTGCGGCGCTTCAGGACGAATTACAGAGGTGCGGTCCGGCGATGCTGCAAAGTCATGTGCCGGAATTGGCGGGGGAACTAGCTACCCAGCTCTGCGGCCTCGCGGGCAAACAACTGCAGAAAGCATTCTTCTGCAGCTCCGGCAGCGAAGGTGTAGAGACTGCAATTAAATTTGCCCGCGCCTACACTGGCCGTTCCGGTCTTATTTATGCGTCTGGCGCGTTTCATGGCCTCACCTGCGGCGCGTTGTCACTGATGGGAGACGATTTCTGGAGAAGTGGCTTTGGTCCGCTCCTGCCCGATACCGCTGCCGTGCCATTCGGGGATTTAGAAGCGCTCGAGACATCGCTTTCATCGCGCAAAGTCGCCGCAGTCATTCTCGAGCCGATGCAGGGAGAGGCTGGAATCTGCATTCCTGACCCTGGCTATCTCGCTGCGGTGCAGAGGCTGTGTTGGAGGTATGGAAGCCTCTTTGTCCTTGATGAAGTGCAGACTGGTCTTGGCCGCACCGGCAAACATTTTGCCGCCGATCACTACGACGTCGCACCCGACATGATGATTCTGGCGAAGGCGCTCAGTGGAGGACTAATCCCGGTTGGCGCTGTGCTGATGACCGATGCTATTTATGACTCCGTCTATGACTCGCTCAAGCGCGCACTGGTGCACACGTCCACATACAGCGAAAACGCTCTGGCGATGCGGGCGGGAGTGGCCACCATCGAAGTTCTAAAAGAGGAAAACCTGGTGGAGCGTTCAGCGGAGATGGGCGAGTATCTGAGCACGCGTTTGCGTGAAGTGCTTGCCGGCTACGAGATGGTAAAAGACATCCGTGGATGCGGATTGTTCTGCGGCGTCGAATTCTGCGCTCCCCGACAGCTTCGGCTTCGTGTTCCGTTTGAGGCCTTCCGCAAAATTCACTGCGGACTCTTCGGTCAGATGATTGTGATGCGCATGTTCCGCACCGAAGGCATCCTAACTCAAATTTGCGGCAACAACTTTATGGTGTTGAAGGTTGCGCCACCTCTCGTCGTAACCGAAAAGCAGGTTGACGACTTCGTCGCGGCACTTGCCCGTGTTGTGGACGTAGTGCACTCTTCGTCAACATTTTGGTCGGAAGCACTTGGACTAGCGCGCCGCGCGGTTAACATTTGAACTGAAGAGCTGCTTTGCATCGTGGAAGAACACGCTCACAGACAGATGCTTTCCGCACTGCGATTTTCGTTTTCCTGAATCGGAACGTAGGCTTGCTTTATTCCCGAAAGGGGAAGCCTCCTGTCCGCTTTCTGGTCTCTCCCTGAGAGCTTGCGTCACCACCCGTCATTACCGACTGGTGTGCGGGTAGCCAAAATCTTGCCGCAATTTCTGGTTTCTGGGTACCTTCCCGACAACTTTGATCCGTCCACACAGCACGAAGCGGTGATGGAGTAGATCCACGCGCTCAATCGCGAGATGATCGCTGCCGGCGTCAGTAAGTTCGCCTGCGGGCTGGGCCCGGCCCGCACACTGCGGAGGCAGCCCAAGGGCGGTCGTTTTCAGAAAAGTTGAGTTTTCAACGTGATTCCCTCAATTCCACAGCTAATTTTCCTGTAACCGACGGCCATAAACGTGGTACCTTCGTTTAAGCTTCGCCCTGATCGGAGGGAATGGATGGCATTCGTGATCGCGGTGATTTCTGCTTTGGCTGGAGCAGTCGCAATTTATGCAGCTCTTCGCCCGAAGCTTGCGGTCGTTCGCGAACGAGCCGCGAATTTGGGAGTTCGCATTGCCGAACTTCAGGCAGCGCAGGCCAGAGTTTCCGCAGATCTCCTTAGTAAGGAAGCCGCCCTCCTTTCCGCTTCGAGCGAACTTTCGGGACTGAAAGCTTCCCTTGCGGCCGAACGCGAAGCCGCGAATCAGAAATTGGCGTTGGTGCAGCAAGCGCAGCAGAGTTTGTCTGAATCTTTCGATCTACTGGCAGCGCGGGCCTTGAAAGAAAACTCCAACGAATTCCTAAATCTCGCGAAGAATCTCCTCGATCAACAACAGAAAATGGCGTCGGGAGATCTCGACACCAAAAAGGGCGCGATCGAATCTTTATTGAAGACCGCTGCCGATGCTCTCTCCCAACTCGAACAACGTATTTCCGCTAGTGATAGTGATCGTAAGGCCACTGAAGCAGTACTTGGAGAGCAGATTCATTCGCTAGTGGACCTACAGCATCGGCTATCTGACGAGACACGAAGACTCTCGCGCGCGCTGGAGCGCCCGACTGTGCGTGGTAACTGGGGCGAAGTACAACTGCGGCGCGTGGTCGAGTTCGCCGGGATGATCGAGCACTGCGATTTCGAATCGCAGAAGACCTTCTTCGATGACGATGGCCGTCGCCTGCGTCCTGACCTAATCGTCAACATGCCGAATGGACGTATGATCGCCGTCGATGCCAAAGTTTCACTCGACGCATTCACCAAAGCGGCCAACGCCGAGCAGGACGCGGACGTTCATCAGCATCTTGAGGAGCACGCGCGACAGGTTCGCGCGCACATCGAGAACCTCTCGTCCAAAGCATATTGGCAACAGCTTCCCAATTCACCCGATTTCGTTGTCGCGTTTATGCCGAGCGAGGCGCTCTTGAGCGCCGCGCTGCAGGCAGATCCCTCCTTGCTCGATGATGCAGCGCAGGGAAAAGTCCTTCTGGCAACTCCACTCACTCTGATCGCCTTGCTAAAAGCCGTGCACTGCGGCTGGCGCGAGGATAAGCTAGCCAAGAACGCCGAGCAGATCAGCAATCTCGGACGCCAGCTTTATACGCGCCTGGTCACGCTAGGAAATCATCTTTCCAAACTGGGAAACCATCTCGATCGCGCGGTCTCAACTTACAACGATGTGGTTGGCTCCATCGAACGGAACGCGTTCCCGGCCGCGAGAAAATTTGAGCAGCTTGGCGCCGCATCCGGTGATGGGATTCCGGAGCTCGTTGGTGTCGACCACCTGGCTCGGCCTCTGCAAGCTGCAGAATGGCGTTCGGAAACGAACGAGAACACTCTCGATCTCAACGTACTGGAGATTTCCGAAGCCAGCGGAATGCCTTCCTGAGCACGGAAAAGAATTGGAGGATATCGAAAGGAGAAGCTGCGCTCCGCGCTTTACCGCGCTATGCATCCTCAGGTTCTTGTGATTTGCGAAATCGTTTCTTCCTCATGCCCGGGCAGAATCTCTCTCAGCGCCCAATCGATGCGCTGGACGGCGTCGCGTATCGTGTTCAACTGCATTTCCTGATCCTGTGAATACGGCAGGTACATCACTGGCTGCAGGGCATTGCGCACGTGATGGTTCATCAGCTCGATGACTTGCAGCTTCCGCGTCAGCTCTCTTTCCCGGCGACGCTCATAAAAGAAGACCACGAGTCCGAGAAGTAAGGCAGCAGTCATGTTGTCGATCCAGAGCGTCCATCCGGTGATTCCTTCGCGCCGTTGCAGAGCCTCAACCATCAATCCCAGCGAGAAAGAGACGAATGCCAGAAGCACACTGAGCAGTCCTTTGCGTAAGTTGCCGGGAGCTTTCTTCGCCATGCAGGTATTATCGCGGAAGTAACTTTCACCGGCTGCGGACTTCACCAACGCGACAATCCCGTTCACCCCAACTCATACCGATTTCCATATACGCTCACCCCTGAGCCTCCAAGAATTCGGAATTTTCGATATGCAAAACGTAATGTTTTGTTAAAGATGCCGCTGGCACCCGAGTTGCTTATAGCTGGCATAAGGGAGACTCATGAACCAGGAAATTTCAATCTCGTACCGGGCGGTCAAATCAAAGATCTACAAATTGATAGACGCTCTGGTCGAAGGCGAAAAGAACGAAGCCGAAGTGCAAGAGTCAATCCGCCGCTGGTGGAAGATGGTGCGCCCAGACGATCGGGCAGTCGCGGAAAAGTACCTCTCGATGGTCCTGAACCGGTCCAATGCTAGCCTGCTTGCGATCCGCGACGGCATCCCCACCTACGAGGCTTTCGAACTCGGACATCAGCATAGCGTGCGTGTCGGGAATCGGCAGCCTGCAGCCTAAGGCAAAACAGACAGAAGTACGAAGCGGACCTGTCAGGGTCCGCTTTTTTGCTTAAGAACTCCGACAAAAATTGCGGACTTAGTTCTCAAGGCGAGATTCTCCCCTATGACTAATCTCACCGACTGTGGCCAGTGCCCACTCGCTCCAAACTCCCTGCGCAGGAATTTAGGAGGGGAGTTCCGCCGTAACCACCATCCCAGGTGAAACCTACAGCCCAGATTCCTCGATGCGCAGAGATCGAGCAGAGAGTCCAGCAGGCAAATTCCGGCCCTGACACGTGTGTGTCTTCTTTCTTGATCTGGACCGACCGTAAAAGATCGCGCCTTCAAAGCATCCTGCCTTTGCTCTAATCGACAGCCAGGTTTCTCGACGTCATCCGAGACCATCTTGGCCGAAACGAGCGCCAAGGCTTACAATCCCGAATTCGAACCATCCTGTGCTCTGCCATGCTTAAGTGAATTACTCCGAGTTATGGGAAATCCTAGTCCGGGAGACGGTTAACGAATCCACCTGATCGATTGCGTTCGCAAAATCCAGGGGGTTAATGCGCCGCCGGATGCTCCATAATTCGAAATGGATCGAGCTTGCCGTCTGCTTCGCTGGTCAGCGTAATGAAATCGGGATCTTGGCGGATGGATGCGAAGACCGCATCGACGCGAGCTTCCATCATCTCTTCAGAGCGGACCGCCTGAAAACGTTCGTATTCGAAGAAATGGCGTTTCAACAGACTAAGCGCCTTGTCTCGATTCCCAGTTTCTGAGTGAGCAAAGCTCGGGCTACACACTTTGAAGAAAGGTGTACTCCGATTCGGACCTTGCCTAGGTCGAAACGCTACTTGTGTTTTCGCCGGGTAGTGGCATGCTTCGTTACACGCCGCTGTGTCGATGCGCGCGCGACTAGCCGCGGCTCGAGAAGGACCGTTTCGGGCTTACGGACCATTTTGGAATTCAGAATCCCGAGGGTAATGCGCGCTGCTTCTTCCCCAATACGACGACTCTGCTGATCGATGCTCGAGAGGGGCACGCGCAGTGCGTCGTCATAATGCAGATTTCCGCACCCGATGATGGCCAAGTCTTCTGGAATCCTCAATCCCTCGTCGAGCGCTCGAGTCATTGCTCCTACCGCGAGAGGATCGTTTAGGCAGAAAACGCCATCGGGTCTGGGCTTCCGCGTCAAGAGTTGGCCCATAGCTTCCGCGCCATGCTGCCTGCTGTCCACATCTACTTTGTGCTGAGCGACGACGTAATCATCTACGATTTTCATCCCAGCTTCGGTAAGTGCTCGTTTATAACCTTCAAACCTCTGCAAAGCAGGGCTGTACTCTGGACCGCGAATGTGAGCAATTCTCTTGCAACCGATCTCAATGAGATGCCTGGTTGCAAGCATTCCGACGGCCTCGTCATCAACGGCGACGAAGTTAGCGGACAATCCTGGTAGCCTGCGATCGAGTAACACGTAAGGCATGTTTTGTTTTTCCATCCGGAAGAAGAGTTCGAGGGTCGAGCGACAGGAGGCAACAATCAGCGTGTCTAACCGGCGGGCCAATAGCTGATTGATCTCCTGCTCTTCCAGTTCCGGATCCTCTTCAGACGAGGAAATGATCAAGTAATATCCATTCTTCCTTAACACATCGGAAAGAGCTTTGGCGACTTCTGCGAAAAATGGATGGAGCAAGTCGGGTACCACCAGACCCACTAAATAACTGCGCCCGGTCACGAGGCTACGCGCAGCGAAGTTCGGTCGATAATCAAGCTCCTTGACGCGGGCAAGCACTCGCTCGCGAGTCTCGTCTCCAATGTCAGGGTGGTTGCGCAGGACTTTGGAAATAGTGATGACCGAGACGCCAAGGTCCCTGGCAATATCTTTCATTCGCGTCGCCATAGAGTGACTGATTAAAAAGGTGGAGCAGCAGCAATATTACGCTGAGAAGCATCTGTGTCGGTTGCTTCCATAACTGTATCGGTTACTAATCAAAGATCGATCTCGCCAGCAAAAGCGTTCTGCTCCGTTGCTCAGTATTGCCTTTGGCTCTGGGTGACGCCCGGCCATGAATCGGTTCGGAACGGCTCCGCGGGCAATCCGCAGCAGCAACGTTCTTTAATGCGTTCTCTGCGGATCATGTCTTCAGGACTCACTGAAGTATTAACGTAGAGCTACTTCCTGTTTAGAGACTGCCTTGTTTTGAAACAGCCTCGGAGCAAAGTCCTTTAGATCGCGACGCCAAGTCTGCCATTCATGATCTGTGCCGGGTGATTCGTAAAAGACGTGCTGAATGTTTGCGTCCTCTAGAGAGCTATGTAGACGCAAGAGACCTGCGCGCATCCGCTCGGGCTCTTTGGTGCCGACACCAACCCAGAGCAAATGTACTTTCTTGGAAAAGGCAGCAGGATCGGCGAATACTCCGTTGTAATCCGTTTTGGGATCGAGTTTTCTGTCGCCCATCATCAGCATCCCGCCAGCGCCACTGAAGCCGCCGATGTAGGAAAAGAGATTGAGATGATCGAGAGTAACTTGGAAGGTCTGCATTCCTCCCATGGAAAGCCCGGCCATTGCACGATGATCGCGATCGGCAATCGTTCGGAAGGTCGAATCAATATAGGGGATGAGAGCCTGCGTCATATCGTCTTCGAAGGCTGCTGACATGTCACGCATTGCTTTCATCATTTCCGGCGATCCAAAAGGCTTTCCTGTGAGATCCGGCGGCGCTTGCCCTGCGCGTCGGGCGTAGCCGTACGCCATTACGATGATCATCGGCTTGCAACTTTTGGCGGCGATGAGATTGTCCAGGATGAAATTTGCATGGCCTTGTCGAATCCAGCCCGTCTCGTCTTCACCTCCGCCATGCTGCAGGTAGAGCACCGGATAACGCATCTTCGTTTGCGTGTCGTAGTTTGGCGGTAAATAGACAAGCGCATGCCGCCAGGTTCCTGTGACTTTTGAGTTGTACCAGACTTCGCGAACCTGCCCGTGGGGCACGTCCTCGGGTAAGTAGTAGGTGCTTCCCGACTCAGGGACCTCTACTGCGCTTGCGTATCTGCCTCCACCAAAAAATGCTTCGCTGTTGGTATCGCTGACATCAGCCCCATCGATGTTCACTGTGTAGTAGTGGAGGCCGGGAACGAGAGGTTCAGTCGTGAATGTCCAAAATCCGTCGGACTGTTTCTGCATATCGACTTTAGGTCCACTCCAGAAGTTGAGCCGGACCTTTGTAGCATCTGGAGCCTTCACGCGGATTTGCACTCTTCCTGCACTATCGACTTTGGGGTATTCCGCTCCCCAAACATTGGTTGAAGCCGAGTGAAAATCGCCGGATTCCTGTGCGCAGCAAAAGCTGGTGAACAAAACTATTAAGATGATTCCAACCTGCTTCATTTGTTCCTCTCCTGATTCGTCGTACTTGATCTCTTTTCAGCTCTATTCGGGCAAGGCATATTGTCCATCGATGTGGAAGTGGCCGGTTACGACTGGTGCTCCGGTATCGGGCTGGCCGCCACCGATGCTGATGGTGTAATCCCCTTGAGGGATGATCGGATCTCCCTCTTCGGTGACCATGCCCAGATCGCGTGGCCTGAGATCGAAATGAACCTTCCGGCTTGCCCCCGGATCGAGATGGATGCGCTCGAATCCACGCAGCGCGATGCGAGGCGCTCCCTTGATGGCCGGAAACTTGAGATACACCTGCACAACCTCGTCTCCCGCCAACTTGCCTGTGTTAGTAACAGTCACGTCGGCGCCCACCGGCTGTCCCGCAGCTACTGCCTGGGCCGGCACGTTTAGATCGCTGTAGCTGAACTTCGTGTAGCTGAGTCCGTAACCAAACGGATAGAGTGGTTTGCCGCTGAAGTAACGGTAAGTCCGGTTTGCCATTCCGTAGTCTTCAAAGTTCGGTAACTGCTCCACGCCTGTGTAAAACGTGACCGGCAGCCGACCGGCGGGATTGTTCTTGCCGCTTAAAGTTTCAGCCACGGCCGCGCCACCTTCTTCACCGGGATACCACGCTTCAAGAACAGCATTGGCATGTTCGTTGATCCAGTTGACCGCGAGCGCGCTGCCATTCATGAGAACGACGGCGACCGGTTTGCCGGTACCTGCCACAGCTTCCACCAGGTCTTCTTCCGGTTGGGGCATGTCGAGGCTGGTGCGGTCTCCGCCAAGAAATCCGGGCTCGCTGACCGGCATCTCTTCGCCCTCAAGCTGGCTGGTAATACCCACGACAGCGATCACGACATCCGCGTTCTTCGCGGCGGCGATCGCTTCCGCCGAGGGCGCATTGTTCGCCTTCGTCCAGATCAGTTCCGCACGCGGTGTGCTGTTCCTGGTTCCGTAGGAGATCTCGAGCGCAACCTTGCGGCCCTTCTCGAGGTGAACGCGGCCTACGCCCGCAGAGAGTCCCCGCGTGCCACCTCCGAACGCGCTTGCTACTTGCTTGCCATCTACGGCAAGCCTTCCGAATCCTTGGCAGCGAATGCCGAGGAGGAAGTCTCCCGATTCAGTGGGTGTGAGGAATCCTGACCATTGCACTCCGAAGGTCTTCTTGCTCGCGACTTCCGGCGGCAGGTTCGTCTCGGTGAGCCTCACGTTGGGTTCAGTGCGGGTGACGAGGGGCGTGGGCTTTGGTCCCTCAGCCGGTCCGCGGCGGATGCCTTCGTTGTACTCGGCCTCCAGGCCTCGCTTGCCGTCCGGAGTGGTGAGCAGAGCATCTGGAACTGGGCTTCCGTCGGTGCGCAGGAACTGCGTTCCGGGAACAAAGGTGAT
>Ga0070741_10010242_pt1 | contig 17798 bp, 18 predicted proteins | sample Coa_R1_4_FD_66440 | JGI IMG/M metagenome (GOLD analysis project Ga0070741, IMG submission 66440) | Surface soil microbial communities from Centralia Pennsylvania, which are recovering from an underground coalmine fire - Coalmine... | ecosystem: Environmental > Terrestrial > Soil > Unclassified ...
AAACGCTTTCCCTGCTCTATGACCTGCCGATGAGCGTACGCTACCGAATCGAGAGGGAAGGGACCAACCGAATCATCAGGCGCAAAGGCATTCAGATCACCGACCAGCAGAAGAGGTTCTTCCTGGAATGGTTGGATTTGCAAGAGAATAGCCTCAACTTCGCGTAGACGACACTCTTCATATTCATCAGGATAGCGCGCTTGCAGGTGCGTCGTGGAAAGATGGAGGGGTGAGCCATTCCATTGCACTTGCAGACTCAGCAAGGTTTTCTCCATCGTAAATTTGGTGCGCGGGCCTTGCAAAAGGAAAGGAAGCTGATAATTGCGAACCCGCAAGACGGGCAAGCGACTGAGCCAGGCCACACGGTAACTACTGTCGGACTCCCCATAAATCAGTTGCATATTCAGTGCGGCGGCTAATTGCTCAGCCAGACTGCGATCATCGGCTTCTTGAAGGGCTACCAGATCAGGCTGTTGGTCACGCAGGATCTGCGCAATCAATGGCATCCTTTCCTGCCCTCCATAAAAGATGTTATAGGTGATAATTCTCATTCTATCCACACTCCTTTCGATCTGGGCATTTCCCCTTGCCTTCTGACAAATTTCCATATACTTCTATTCCACAAGAGCAACGACAAGCCAGGGTATACCAGTAAGCCAAAACGATTACCTCCAATCCATATCAAAGTCGAGCCACACCAATAGCCAGGACTGGCAATCCTCTGGAGAGGTGCAACAGCGAGAATGGAAGGAAGAGTCGAGTGGGGGTGCGTCGATTAGAAAAGCGATAGCGAGAGCCTTTGCCCCCGCATCCTGGGGAGATCTGGTCGCTGTGTCAACATTGCATACACCTCTTCCGCTCCTCCTTCCCAGCGGTGTTGACCACAGGGAGGACTGTTAGCCTCTACTCAGAGGATACTACATTCTGATAACAAAAACAAGATGTTGCCGCATTTATAGGTATAATTCTGCAAAGCATACATACACTTCTACATACATGCTTTGCAGAATTATACCTACCTGAATTGCTCGTGATAGAGTCGGGCGTAGAGACCATTGTGTGCCAGTAGCTCGTCATGCGTGCCGCGCTCGACGATGCGCCCACCATCTATGACAAGAATAAGATCGGCGGCCAGCACGGTTGAGAGGCGATGGGCGATAGCCAGCGTGGTGCGGCCTGCTTGCAACTTTGATAGGGCAGCTTGAATCATGCGCTCCGAGCGAGTGTCCAGGGCACTGGTAGCCTCGTCCAGTATGAGGATGCGAGGATTCTTGAGCAGCACGCGAGCTATGGCGATGCGCTGCTTCTCACCACCCGAAAGGATATAGCCGCGCGGACCCACGACCGTATCGTAGCCATCAGGGAGTTCGAGGATGCGGTCGTGGATCTGAGCAGCGCTGGCGGCGGCAACCACCTCCGCGAAACTGGCTATGGGACAAGTGTAAGCAATATTGTCGCGGATTGTGGCATTCAACAGATAGGTCTCCTGTGTGACCATGCCGATATGCTGCACCAGGCTCTCCAGCTTCACAGAGCGCACATCGTGACCATCGATCTCTACCGAGCCTTGCTCCACATCGTAGAGTCGTGGCACCAGATACGTCGTCGTCGTCTTCCCCGCGCCGCTGGGACCCACCAGCGCGACAAGTTGCCCAGGTCGCACCTCGAAGTCGATATCGATTAGAGCCGGGTGATCGGGCTGATAGCGAAAGCTAACATGGCGGAAACGGATATAGCCCTCGACCTGCTTCAGGTCGATAGCATCGGGCCGATTAACTATTTCAATAGGGAGATCGAGATACTCAAAGATGCGGTCGAACAGTGCCAGCGCTCCCTGCACATCTATATGAATGTTCAGCAGATCACCCAACGGACTGAAGAGGCTGACTTGCAGAGCCGTGAACGCTACCAGCGAGCCCAGGCTGAGCTTTCCACCGATTACCTGGACACCGCCGAAGTAGTAGACCAGGGCTGGCGGGATGTTAAAAAAGAAATGAAAGATCAGGAGGAACCAGCGGCCCAGCATGCGCTGGCGTATCTGTGTGATAAGCAGTTGCTTGCTTATCGATGTAAAACGCTTGATCTCAGCCTGTTGTCGCCCGAAACTCTTGACCAGGAGGGAACCGCTGATGTTGAGCGTCTCTTCAAGGTGCGCCGATACGTCGGCCAGTGCTCCCTGAGCCAGCTTGCTTCTGTTCCGACGTGCTTTTCCCACTCTTCGAGAGAGGTACAGGAAGAAGGGTACGAGTCCAAGAGAAAGCAGGGTCAGCGGCACATTCAAACTCAACATCGCGACCAGAGTGACAAGCAACCTCATGATGCTGAGCAACACAGACATCATTGTGCCGGTGACAACGTCCTGCACCCCGTTGACATCGTTATTCAGGCGCGAAAGAATCTCTCCGCTGCGCTCGGCTGTGTAGAAGCGCAGAGACAGAGCTTGCAAGTGAGCGTACAGGCCTACACGCAGATCGTGCACAATATACTGACCCAACGTGATGCTGAGATAGTCGATAGCCACGCTGAGAAAGCCTGCCAGCGCCGGGTCCGCGATTAATATCAGCACCAACAAGATCAGCAAAGTCAGGTCTTTGTGTGGAAGTGCCTGATCAATGATCATCTTCGTTGCCAGTGGGCTGACGACAATGTGTGCACTCATTGCAAGGAGCGTCAGCGCTAGCAGCAGAGCGCGTCGCCAATAAGGGTGAAATGTAGAGAAAATACGACGAAACGTGCTGATGTCTGTTTGTTGAGAAGCATGGGCTAAAATTGGCATGATATACCTCCAGAAAGCTTTATGCCGCAAGCCAGTACGCCGTTCGTCCCACTGAGTGCTCAAATCTGCCCAACATTTTTTCTCCTTGTTCACGCTCTCGTTTTAAAGGCTCGTCTCCGAGATGAAATTGCGTGGCTGACTTTTCGAACCGCGAGAGCTCAACGCCGTATATGTATTGATGCGATCAAATAGATTTATGTTGACGATAGGGATGACACCTCGGTCGTGCTGATGTGTAGCGTAGACCGAAAGATGCGGTCGCATTTCGGGAGTATTCTCTCACAAACTTTGTGAAACAAAGGGTTCCCTTTGTTAGGAAATGAAAGGTTTGTTTATCAATGCAAACATCTACGTACAAAGATCAACTCCTGGCCCCTTATGAGTGGTACCGCTCGATGCGTGCTACAAAACCCATCTTTCACGATGAAGAGTATAAAGCCTGGCATCTCTTCCGCTATGCCGATGTCTTGCGTGGAATGAGCGATTATGCGACGTTCTCCTCTGATCCAAGAGCGACGATGAAATGGGAACCGGAAGGACCAGATCCGATCCTTGCCAGTATTCTGCGTATGGACCCGCCGCGCCACCGTCAGTTGCGCAGCCTTGCTACGGTCGCTTTCACGCCTCGCGTTGTCGCACAGATGGCTCCGCGCGTTACTGCCATCACGAACGAACTGCTGGATAAAGTGGTTGCTACCAGTGAACTGGATGTTGTGCAAGACCTGGCCTATCCGCTGCCCGTCACCGTGATTGCCGAACTGCTGGGCATACCCTCCGAAATGCGCGAAGACTTCAAGCGCTGGTCCGATGCCCTAGTATCTGATGAGGACAGCCAGGGCAGGCAGGAGCTTATGCAAGAGCTACAGAACATGTATACCTACTTCACGCAAGTTCTTGAAGAGCGCCGTCAACATCCACAAAGTGATCTTATCAGCGGTTTGCTCGCCGCCGAGGTCGATGGGCAACGCCTGAGCGATATTGAGCTGCTGGGCTTCTGTGCGCTGCTGCTTGTCGCTGGCAACGAGACGACGACCAATCTGATTGCTAACAGTATCCTCTGCTTCGATCAGAATCCAGATGTGGTCGAACGCTTGCGCAAAGATCCCGCGCTGATCCCTGGAGCGGTTGAAGAGGCTCTGCGCTACCTCTCACCCGTCAAGGCAATGGTCCGCTTCACCAAAACCGAGGCGACTGTAGGGGATCAACGTATCGGTGAAAAAGAGATGGTCATTTGCTGGCTGGCCTCGGCCAACCGTGATGAACTCCAGTTCCCCGACGCTGATCGCTTCGATATAGAGCGCGAACCTAATCGTCATATGGCTTTCGGTCACGGCATCCACTTCTGCCTGGGCGCTCCCCTGGCACGTCTGGAAGCAAAGATTGCCCTGACTGCTATGCTCGAACGCCTTCCCGGCCAATGGCGCGTGCCCGACAACGTCCCGCTACAGCCAATCAAGAGCGAGATCGTCTTCGGTATGAAGAACCTGCCCATGACCTGGGGATAATCACCCCCTCTCTTTTGCGCCGCCATTATACCCGATCAAGAATTGACACCAACGTTAATGTTGGTGTCAATTCTTGATCGGGTATACTTTTCAGCTCTTACAGAACCCTTGACAGTGTATGCTACGCAAGGTATACTTCTCTTGTAAGTTAGTGAACACTAACAATTATTGATGTGAGAGAGCTATCCCAGATTTGAAAGGACTGTATTTCTATGGGAGATTCCGCCTTTTCACCAGAAGTCATTCCGCTCTGGCCTGATGGTGCGCCTGGGACCGAGGATTGGTCTCAGCAGGAAAGTGAGATGATCCTGCCCCTGTTTAACAGGCCCCAGATCGTGCGCAATGTTACGCAACCAACTCTGACGGCTTATCTTCCTGCACCTGATGTGGCGAATGGTACAGCCGTAATTGTTTGTCCGGGCGGTGGCCACCACTTTCTCTCGATTGAGAGTGAAGGTTTGGGAGTTGCGCGCTGGCTAAACGAGCGAGGAGTAGCGGCATTTGTGCTCAAATACCGAATCATCCCAACTGCAGAGCGCAATGAAGACTTTATAGCACAGATGCAGATTTTTGCTCAGTCCGATAAGCCAATGCGGACGCATAACCCAATTGCTGTTGCCGATGGATTACAGGCAATACGAATTGTGCGATCACGTGCGTCTGAATGGGGGATAGATGCGGAGCGCATTGGCATCGTAGGCTTCTCGGCGGGTGGTGCCGTGGCACTCGGCGCTGCTACTCAATACGATGTGCAGAGCCGTCCGAATTTCGCAGCTCCCATCTACGCGGCACTCTGGCAGGAACTGGTGGTGCCAGCCGATGCACCACCGTTATTTCTCCTGGTAGCCAATGACGATCCGCTGATTAGAGATGGTAGCATTCCCATATATAGCGCGTGGAAAAGTGCCGGTATTTCGGTAGAATTGCATATCTATGCGAAAGGTGGTCATGGTTTTGGCATGAACAAACAGGGCTTGCCCACCGACCACTGGATTGAGCGCTTGAGCGAGTGGCTCCAGTCGCTGGGCTTTCCTGCATAGAAATCAAGAGGGGCGTAAAAATTATGAAGGAGCCTGGCATGCCCAGGAAGCGAAGATTTTATACGGTCAAAGAGGCGGCTGTGGAACTGGGTCTCACTGAGTCCACGATCCGCAGCGCGATTCATAATGGCAAGATAGAGGCCCATAAAATCGGTGCGCGCCTGAATATCATCGATCATATTGAGGTGGAACGCTACCGTCAGGAAAGGTTGGGCACGCAAGGCTGGGACAAGCGCCGGGCTCCTGAGTATCGGCCATCACGTATGGCGCAATGGGCGAAGAACTATCGAGCGCGGAAAAAAGAGAAGCTCTTGCCCGGATAGCCCAGCAATTGCTCCTCATTCACAGGGCAAGCTGCTCCATGTGTTCTTGGCAGTGCTCAATGACGGCCTTTGTTCGTTCATAGACGTATTCGCCAGAGCGAAATCGCGTGTCGTCCACCTTCTTGAGTAGCTCGATATTCCGTTGGTAAGCTTGACGCAGCGTGCCAATCAGGGCATCGAGCGTTTGATCTCCAATCATCGTGACAATTATGGCGTTAATCGCGTCGGCAATTTGCGGTGTTTCGTGGAACTCAAAAGGTGGTTTGCCGGCAGCAATCAGGGAAATACGCGCGCTTGCCATAACTTCCCAGCCTGCCAGATGGGCAACGATCTCTCGTGGTCCCCACATGTCTTTCTGGCGAGCCACGCCGCGTTGCTCTGCGAGAAACGCTGTTCCGATGAGTTGCTCAAATGCGTCTGCGTACTCCTGTAGAAGTTGTTCTTTTGACATGATCCTTCTCCTTTGACATGGTTTTCTCCTTTTACTTTGGAAAACGAAGCACATAGAGAAAATGTTCCATCCAGGCTCTTCGAAACAGGGACAGGTAGTTCAGATCTGATAGAACCTCCTGTGATATTATAGAGAAATGGCTGATTATCTCAAAGGGGGAGTTCTCAATGATGTCTATTCCTCAACTGACCGTTCATAGCGTGTGTGTTCGTGCAGTTGATGTGCCGTTGGCACGCCCGCTCACGACCAGTAGTGGGAGCATTCCTAGCGCTGCTCTCGTGCTCATCGACCTGCTGACGAACGAAGGGGTCACTGGCAGGAGCTACGTCTTTACTTACACATCAGCAGCGCTGGGACCGGTGGCCCAACTGCTTACTCATCTAGGAACGCTTCTGGTGGGCGATGTCGTCGCTCCTGTGGTCATTGAGCAGAAGTTGCAACACTTTTTTCGCCTACTCGGTCCACAGGGATTAACCGGTATAGCGATGGCTGGCATCGACATGGCGGCCTGGGATGCCTTAGCACAGGCTTGTGGCCTCCCCCTGGTGAGGCTGCTGGGTGGAGAGGCACGTCCCATCCCCGCGTATGCCAGTCTGGGCATGGGATCAGCCGAGCGGATGGCACAGGAAGCTGGGGAGGCGTTGGAGCAAGGTTTCGGGGCTATCAAGTTCAAAATCGGTTTTCCGAGTGTGCAAACCGATCTGGAGGTCATTCGAGCCGTTCGCAGTGCGGTCGGAAAAGAGATTGCGCTGATGGTCGATTACAACCAATGCCTCTCGATTTCACAGGCCGAGCAGCGTCTTCGCTTGTTGGATGAGGAAGGCCTCTTCTGGATCGAGGAGCCAACACGTGCAGACGATTATACTGGGCATGCACGTATCCGCCAGGAGGCAAGAACCCCCATTCAGCTCGGAGAGAACTGGTGGGGACTGCCCGATATGACAAAAAGTATCACAGCCGAAGCTTCCGATCTGGTCATGTTGGACGTGATGAAGATTGGTGGCGTGACGGGTTGGCTGCGTGGCAGCGCATTGGCGGCCTCCGCTGGACTGCCGCTTTCCAGTCATATTTTCCCAGAGATTAGCGCCCACCTGCTGGCCGTCACTCCAACCGTCCACTTGTTGGAGTACATGGATCTCGCAGCAAGCGTGCTTGAAGAGCCAGTGGTTGTAGACAAGGGACAGGTCACTCCTTCCTTAAAGCCCGGGACAGGTATCAGCTGGCGAGAAGAGATGGTCCAACGCTTCCTGCTAGTATAAATTGCAGTTTTGTGTCTATCATAGATCTGTTGCGCATTGATCTAATGCAGCACTCAATGTAAGGAGGTCTGTTATGAGCATGCCTACTGAAGATCAAAAGAATGCCCCTCTCTCCGGTGCGGATTTCATACGGCAGTTTCTTCCCAATTCGCCTTACGTTGGTCATCTTGGTATCCAGCTTAGCGAAATGCAGCCGGAGATGGCAACGCTAACGCTGCCGTTTACGGCTGCTCTTGTGACTATAGGGACGGTTGTACATGGTGGAGCAATTGCTTCGCTGATTGATACTGCTGCAATGGTTGCAGCCTGGTCAGGTGGGGAAATGCCTGAAAAAGTTCGCGGCTCGACCGTCAGCCTCACCGTGACATATCTTGCACCAGCGCAACAAGAAGATTTGCAGGCAACTGCTCGTGTGCTGCGTCGTGGTCGCAGCCTCGTTTATCTCGATGTCGATGTCCATAGCGCTTCGGGCACTGCCGTAGCCAAAGGACTCGTTACCTACAAGCTTGGGTAAGCCGTATGCCGCTGTTATGTGGTAATGATTTAATTTCTTGGTGAACATGAACTACAGATAAATCGGCCCCTACGCAAGAAAAAGAGCTAGCTCTTTTTCTTGCGTAGGGGCCGATTTATCTGTAGTTTGTCAAATGCGTTTGTTAAACAGCATCTATGCATAAGGGGAGAAAGAAAAAGTTTTCTAAAGCGACAGGCTCTTGAGCCAGGCGATATGTTGTGGGAGCGCCACCTCTGGCTCCTGAATCTCTGGGTGCCAGCGCTTTTCCCATTCGACAGAGGCATAGCCGGTATAGCCGTTTTGCTTCAAGAGCGTTAATTGCTCGCGGACAGGAACCTCGCCTTCGCCTACGAGCACGAGATGCCATTTGCTGCTGTCAACAGGATCTCTACGGGCATCTTTGACGTGCACATGGGCAATATGCCCATCGAGCGTTTTGAGAACCTCTTCTGCTGATTCGCCAACGCGATATGGGTGATGGCTATCCCACAGGGCAGCTACGCTGGGTGAGTTGACCTGTTGCAAGATTTTTGCGACCAGATGGGATGAGGAGAAGGCATCATGCGTCTCCAGAACGACGATTGCCGAGGCTCTTTCTGCCTGGGGAGCTATTTGAGATAGCGATTCGACGACCCACGAAACTGCCTCGTCTTCGCTGCCGTCAGACTTGCCGCCGAAGACGCGCAGGATAGGTACCTGTACCTCCTGGCTCAACCGGATCCAGTTCTCCAGGTCAGCAAGATGCTTTGCACGTTCCTGCGGATCGCGAATATTGAAGCGACACGAGGTATCAAGCGTGCACACCTCGATGCCACGCGAACGGCTGAGAGTCACCGCCTGCTTTACCTTCTCGGCATCTCTTACCGGGTCGATGACCTCACCATCGAGGAGACGCAGCTCAATGGCGTCGTAGCCCAGGCGAACTGCGTTGTCTACTACCTGTTCAGTAGACCAGTTCGGACAGGCAAGGGTACTAAAGGCAAATTTCAACGCATTCTCTCCGTTTCTCTGTAAATATTACTCTGCGGGTTGCTACCACAGCATAGAATACGTTTTCATTATGTCACACATAGTCATTATTTAAAAGGGGTAATGCGTCTGTATCTACAGCGCTATGGCAACAAGAACACAGAGAGCCGCTTTGATGGGCATCCTTACAATTCCTGTCGAACAATCCTGGCTCCCTGGGCCAATGCACAGAGTTTGCCAAAGGCTACCTCTCGCGGGAGGTATTTCATGCCACAATCGGGAGCCAGGATCAGGCGCTCCGGCTCTATATATTGCAAAGCTGAACGTATTCTGCCAGCTACTGTCTCCGGCGTCTCAACCTCCATATCGCCCAGATTCAAGACGCCGACAATGAGGACTTTCTCGGTGAATTGACGCAGGATCGAGAGGTCGAGCTGTGGTTGAGCTGCTTCAATCGAAATCTGCTTCACGACGCAGTCACGAAGCTCCGTGAGAAATGCATACTGATGGGGTCGGTCAGGAACCATAGCAGCATATCCAAAACAGAGGTGCAATACTGTTGTTCCTTCGATTCCCTCCAGCGCTCGGTTGATAACCTCTATCCCGTAGGCCCTGGCACGCTCCGGCCTTGCTTGTAGATACGGTTCATCAATTTGCACTACGTCAGCCCCGGCAGCCTGCAAACTTCTGATTTCCTCGTTAAGCGCCGCAGCGATGTCCAATGCCAGGGCTTTCTCGTCATGGTAATAGTCATCCTGAGTCTGCTGGGCAACTGTAAAAGGGCCGGGCACGGTGATCTTGATGCACTGATTCGTGTTGCGTCGGAGAAACTCTACGTCGCGTACTTCAACCGGATATGAGCGACGGATTGGACCGACAACACGCGGGACAGGGTTGGGGTGACCTGCGCGACCCAGCATTACTCCCGGGTTATCGAGATCCATCCCCTCCAATGCAGTGGCGAAACGGTTGGAGTAACTTTCCCGTCGTATCTCCCCATCAGAAATAATGTCTATGCCTGCACGCTCCATGTCACGAATGGCAAGAAGAGTTGCATCGTCCTGGGCCTGTTGCAACAGAGGTTCCTGGATGCGCCAGATTTCGCGCGCACGAACGCGAGGGGGCATTCGACTTTGTAAGTTCTTGCGATCAACCAACCACTCTGGTTGTGGATAGCTTCCTACGACCGTCGTCAAAAGTCTCTCAGTCACACGCTTTCCTCCTTCATTGTCGTTTTACAAGAGAGCTTTCGGGGCTTTTCAGTTTTCCAAACCCTGGAACATGAACTGAGCAGCAGTATATCACACTTTTGCGCTGCAGGCTGAACGTTATGTATAATTGAAAACATAGCAGACAACTGTTAGAACACTGATTACGGAGGATAGGAATGGCACGGAGAGCAGCAACTTCGGCAGGAGCCATTATCTTGCGCGAAGTGGAAGGCAAGCTCAAGATCGCACTTGCACAACGTCCACGAACAAACAAAACCTGGGTATTGCCAAAGGGTCATGTTGAGAAGGGTGAGTCGCTTGAACAGGCAGCCTTGCGCGAAATTCATGAGGAGGCAGGTTTGGAGAATGTCCAGTTGATTAAGCACCTGGGGACAATTACACGGGAATCTGAGAAGAGCAACGGGGATGTGGAGCAGAAGACGATCCATTTCTATCTAGCATACGCACTGGGCGAAAGCCAGTTTCAACCCCCGACCGATCCAAGATTTATTGGCGCTAGATGGTTTTCTCCTGAAGAAGCCATTGAGTTACTCCCCTACGAAAGCGAGCAGGCATTTTTGAAGGAGCATCTGGGGCCGCTGTTTGAGTAAGGAAGGGCACGATTCGAAGCTGATTGGGCGCTGTTTGCAACAGAGCGCGCTCCTGTTTTGCAAGCTGCAATTGCCTGGCTGCGAAAACAAGGAGTTGAATAGAAAGTAAAAAATGCAAATAGCTTTTTTCGGTGATATTCATGGGCAGGTATATCACCTGCTAGCGGCGGTACTGACCTGGCAAGAACGCACAGGCAGGCCGTTAGATATGGTCATCCAGGTTGGAGATTTTGGTGCTGAACGCCTGGAGACAATGATACAGAACAGAAAGGTCTTCCTGCGCCACCCCGCCAACGATCCAGCCGAGTTCGATTTTCTGCGTGTACACTATGCTCAGGGCGAATTAGCCGGACGCCTACGCGCGATACGTGAACAATTGTCTCAGCCTGTCTACTTTCTATCTGGAAATCACGATGAAGTAGCATGGCTGAACACGCAATCACAAGGCGTGCAGGGCGAGACCATACCTGTCGATGCGTTTGACCTGTTCCACTATATACCGGATGGCACGATCTTGCAATGCGGCGGGATGAAGCTTGCCATTTTTGGCAGTGGTGAACGCCCAGAAGAGAGCAATGAGCACGCCGCATTTACTCGTCTGTTGGAAGCCAAACGTGGCGAGATTGATGTGCTCATTACGCATGAGCCGCCCTATGGTATTAGCACTGGCTTTTATGGTCAGGCTCAGAGGTCGCCACTTGTCAGCAAATTGATTGAGGCTATTCAACCTCGCTATCACGTTGCCGGACACCTGCACACGATGATCGGCCCCAGACAATACGGTGCTACGACCTATTTGGGCCTGAATAAACTCGGTCATATGCTCAAGCCGCGCCAGCGAGATCCCTCACGTACAGTGCAACCAGGCACGATGGCCCTGCTGGATACCGGCTCAGGTATCCTCGAGTTCGTCACAGGCGACTGGTTGGGCGAATTCAGTCAGCAATGTGAGGTGATCGTTGAACAACTTGCTGCCTGTCTGTATTGATCAATCCAGCGGCGTTCGGTGATCACCCAGGTAGCCACGCTTAAGATGTCTCTGGAGGCTGGGAGCTTATAAAATGTGAGCTTCATCACATTTTGCATGATCTGTCGAAAATCGGGAACTTTTTTACTTTTCCTTGCGTTTGTCTAGATGGGAGCAAAAAATGACTGATATAGCGCGTGGCTTATGCGTTTCCCTCATGCCACGCTTCTAGAAAAAACTAAGGAAAAGGCAGATGTATGAAAAATATTATAAAACATGTTAAAATGTCTTTACTGGGCGCATTCTCTACTCTTCTACTCACAAGCTTATTGCTAGCATGTGCAAATGGAGGCACTACTACGACATCGGGAACGTCTGTGTCGGGAACAACCCCAGCTCCAACCTCTACAACCAGTTCGGTATCTGCATCAACTCCATCTTCTGGATCACAAACACCACAAAAACCGACTGTCCCGTTGACAAGCATCCGTATGCTTGATAGCTCAAATGGGTGGGCATTAACGCAAATCTCTATCTTGAAGACTGCTGATGGTGGTCTGCATTGGAAGGATGTTACTCCATCCAATGCTTCGCTTAACATGAGCAGGGGTGATTTCTTGAATACACAGTATGCCTGGGTCGCTATTCCACAGGTGAATGCCAATCAGGTCATCGTGCTGCATACCACCAATGGTGGTCAAACCTGGACAAGTTCCACGATCACCGGAACAATGGCGATGAGTGTAGATGCGCCTCACTTCTTAAATACGCAGGAAGGCTGGCTTGAGGCGATTGGCGATCCCGGTGCGGGCCAACAAGGGGCCGAGATTTTCCATAGCATCGATGGTGGTGTGCACTGGCAGAAAATTGCCAGCACTGAAAACCCCGCTAGTGGTCTCTCCCATAGCGGCTTCAAATCGGGCATTTCTTTTGTCAATGCCACAACCGGTTACGCCACGACCAGCAGCAATACCGGCCTTCCCACCGATGCCGGCCTGTTTGTGACCCACGATGGCGGTCATACCTGGCAGAAAGAGTCCTTCCCGATGCCACAGAACATCAACTTTACGCAGATAGGCACGACTCCGCCTGTCTTCTTCGGCAATAGTGGTGTCATGCCAGTAGCTTTGACCTTACAAAGTGGTCAGCGCGAATTGATCCTGTATCGAACCAATGATAATGGCAATCACTGGATGCAGACTCGCGCCGTGCCTGTTGATAGTGATGCCAGCGCTGTCTACGTGCTCGATACTAATCATGCCTGGACCTCTGATGTTCAGAATGGCAAATTCTACTATACAAATGATGGCGGCACGACCTGGTGGCCGATTGCCACGAATCCTGGAAAGCTCAATGAGATGAGCTTTGTTAGTACTAACACAGGCTGGGCTATTATCAGCAATGCGCTCCTGCACACCGCCGATGGTGGCAAAACGTGGACTGCTGTAAATTATATTATTCAGTAGAGCAAAATTTGTTCGTTCTGAACTGAGATTGCCAAAGTTCTAGATCACACTGACAATACAGTAGAGGTATGGTTTCTCCACAACTTTGTGCTGAGCACAAAGTTGTGGAGAAACCATACCTCTACTGTATTGTCAGGAGCATGTTTGCTTTTTGGCATGCTTGCTGTGACCACTTGACTTGTTGATGGTGATAATGGTACGAATTAATCAAGCGATTGAATAAATTTCTGTGAGTAATTGCGACGAGATCATTTTTAGCCAGACTGGGAGCATTTGTAAGGAGTGAGCAGGGATGATCACACCGCAAAGTGGCCGCACAGATATAGAACAACTTTTAAGGGTGAGAATTATGTCAGAATTGAAACAAGAAGGGCAATCAGCCTCTACACAGACAACAAAGACTGTGGTAACGAGTACAGTTCCGGGACAAGAATCGAAAACCATATCTATACATAAGCGCGAGCAGGATTACGATTACTACAGGGAAATATTTCGCGGTCGCAGCATGCCGTTCGCTTATCTTGATCTCGATTTGCTCAATCAAAATATAGGTCAGATAGTTGCGCGCGCCAATGGAAAACGTGTGCGGCTTGCCTCCAAGTCGCTGCGCAGCGTTGCTGTTATCAAGTATATCCTGGCGGCAAATACTTGTTTTCAGGGCATTATGTGCTATACAGCGCGAGAAGCGGTCTATCTAGCCTCGCAGGGCATTGACGATCTGCTCCTTGGTTATCCGACCTGGCACGAGCAGGATATTACTGCTGTAGCGCAAGCAGTTGCCAACGGCAGCCAGATCACGCTGATGATCGATAGTGTTGAACATGTCGCTCAGATCGAAGCTGTGGCATCACGACATGGTGTCGAACTGCCTGTATGCCTTGATATAGATATGTCGTTGGATGTGCCTGGCCTGCACTTCGGGGTCTGGCGCTCACCGCTGCGTAATCCAGAGCAGGTGCGACCCGTGATCGAGCAGATTCTTGCCTCGCCACATGTCAGGCTCGATGGCATTATGGGCTATGAGGCGCAAATTGCCGGTGTGGGCGATAACTTTCGCAGCCAGACGTTCAAAAATGCCCTTGTACGTCGGCTGAAGCAGCGCTCAGTACGCGAAGTCGCCGAGCGCCGCGCCAGAGTTGTCGATCTGATCAAGCAGTATGGGTTGGCACTGCGCCTCGTTAACGGAGGCGGTACTGGCAGCGAAATCACTACCGCAAAAGAGGCTGCTGTGACAGAAATTACCGTTGGCTCCGGCTTTTACTCCCCAACTCTTTTTGACAACTATCGCGATTTTCGCTATCAACCTGCCGCTGGATATGCCATAGAGATCGTGCGACGACCATCCCCAACGATCTATACATGTCTGGGCGGTGGCTATATTGCTTCAGGTGCAGTTGGCCCTGAGAAGCAGCCACAACCATACCTGCCACACGGCGCTCGATTGATACCGCTTGAGGGCGCAGGCGAAGTGCAGACGCCCGTGAAATATACTGGACCGCTGCAACTCGGCCCTGGCGACCCCATATTCATGCGTCACGCCAAAGCAGGTGAGCTTTGCGAACGCTTCACCCACCTGCTACTCGTCAGTAATGGCTGCATTGTCAATGAGGTCACGACCTATCGTGGCGATGAACAGTGTTTCATATAGCCATAGACTATCAACCACCAAAACTTAGCTCTGCTGTTGAGCCTGCTTCTGGAGTGACGTATAAACCCGACAACTTGTACACGAGTATCCGAACAGGGCAGTAATAAATGCGAAACAGGCTGGATTCCAACTGTGGCAGACTACTGTTATTGCTTTTCTTGTAGCCGGGCAAGCCGAGCATTGTCCTGTTGGAGCTTGGCCTCGGCTTTAGTGAGCAATTCCTCAATGTGCTCTTGGGCCCAGATCACCACACCATCATCATCGGCGATGACCAGATCACCGTCGCGAATAACCATTCCTCCGATGGAGACCGAGCCGCCTACGACCTCAGGACCATTTTTGTGAGAGGCAATCGGGGTGACACCCCTGCACCATACGGCAAATCCTGACTGGCGAATTTCTCTCGCGTCACGGATCAGGCCATCGGTGACGAGCCCGGCAATGCCAGCATTTTGCATTTCGAGCGCCATCAAGCCGCCAATCGTTGCCGTACGTGATGTGCTACCTCCGGCGACAACCAGTACTGTACCTGGAGCAGGTGGTGCCTCCAGGACTTTACGCACAGAGAGGTTGTCGTCCTGGCTCATAAGGACCACGCGAGCAGGCCCGATCAGGCGCGAGTCGGGTCGTAGGGGAAGAATGAAGTTTGGTAGGACACCCTGACCCTCAGTTGCATCAGAGGCCAGTGTCGCTGCTAGCCACTCAGGAAATTCATCTGTGTTCGGCATAACTCTTACTCCTAATCTTTCATACGCGTTCGCAAGACCAGCTCAGCATCTCGCCATTGTGCCAGGGCATGTAACCGTGGAAGGGGCGAGGATCATCATCAAAGACCATTGGCAAGAATTTGTGATCGCTGGGCCAGAGCGACAACGTTGAGAGCGCAGTTAGAGGGACCCATTCGAGCGTTCCTTCAGCGTTACCATCGTGCGGCGTGCCATGCCAGCTTTCAATACGAAAAATAAAGCCAAACCAGTCTTCGCCATGCTTGCCAAAGCCCGGCCAGGAAATCGTACCACGCAAAACGATGCGATCCGCTATCAACCCGGATTCCTCCTGGATTTCGCGGCGCATACCCGTAATCACATCCTCTCCGCGTTCCAGTCGCCCTCCCAGACCGTTATATTTGCCATAATGCAGATCGTTGGGCCTTTTATTGCGATGAATCATCAAAACTTGTTGTTTATCCGGTGACAGGATATATCCCAATGTTGCCAGTATCGGAGTATACATATTTTCTCTCTGTGATTACCTCTCTCCCAAAAAACTTAGCATTACAGAGGAGCCGGCACTAGCGCCTGGAACACCAGCGTTTCGTTTTTCCCTCTCTGAACGCTTGATCGCTCGATCCCCTCTATCATATACTGTTATTGCGGCTTTATCCATCTTTCGGGAGATTCTCTCTGAAGATTCTTACACCGTTGTGATAATTTGCTCCCTCTTTGAGATGTTGCCGTGATGCACGCACACTATGCTAGAATAAGTATACAAGGATTTTTTCATCTGTAGATCCCTACAGATAACCAGTATTTTAAGCCAAAGACCAGGAGAGGTGTGATTATGGCAGAGTTCAATTTTCGCGACGAAAAAATCTTGATTGTAGATGCTCATGACAACCGTGTGGAACTCAGCCCACAGGAAGCCGTTGCTTTGCTTCACTGGTTGTCTGATAGGAGCGCACTACTGGATTTTTCTCATGAAGACACGGGCAAGAGAGACAGCACGAATAAACAGATTCTGTTCCGCCTCATGGAGCAGCATTTGATGTACCTGGACACACTGAAAGCAGCCATCCCTCAGTTACAGGAGCATATTCCAGCTACTAACACCTTCGCAGCTCCTGTTGACGCAGTAACTGAACGAGCTTTCCAGTTACTAAGAGCGTACCAGATCGAGTACAAGATCCATCCATTACTTGATGACACCGATGTATTTGCTCAAGGCTAGCTGGAAAACCTTTGCGCACTGCGTGCTCGTGCCTTCTCAGCCTCTTCTGCGCGGTTCTTTGGTGGCGCATTCGTCGTAAGCTGGCTGAGAAGGGTGGTCTCGACCGCTACTATCGCGTCAACAGCAGCAAAAAATGCGGCTTCATTGGCCTTCGATGGCGTATTGAAGCCGCTCACCTTGCGCACGAATTGCAGTGCTGCCAGACGCATCTCTTCCTCGGTTGCAGGCGTTTCAAAATTGAAAAGCGGTTTGATATTTCGACACATAAGCGTTTCCTCGATCTATCAGAGTGCCAGACGTTTGCGCGAAAGCGTCTGGTGAAACTGGTCCTCTTGAAAAGGGACATGGTTAGCTATTCTTTATGATAAAGGAAAAACGGCACGCAGGTCAAAGAGTTTTGTCTTTACCTGGAGGAGCAACTTGATGCCTGGATGACTCAGGTCCGAAATTGGGCATGACTTGACCGAGAATCCTTTTCGTGTGATATGATTTGATGGACAGGGAGATACACGTAAAGAAAACCGCTTTAGGAGATGAGGCAAATTGCGCTGCAACTCCAAAAGGAACTTTTGATGAGCAACAGTCAAACATATATCCAGAGACGCAATGGAGGCAGACGAAATGGCAGCAACGCTTGATTGGTATGGCTGCGCGACATTCCGGCTCACGCTCGGTGAACTGGTTATTTTCCTTGATGCCTACATTGACCGCGTTCCTGGAGCCCCAGGAACGGGCTTGCGCGCCGATGATATCGAGCGAGCCGACTGGATTGTGGTTGGTCACTCCCACTTCGACCATCTCTGGGGAGCTGAACGCATCGCCAAACGCACTGGTGCCACGATTATCGGCTCGCACGAGACCGTGCGTATCATGGAGAAGGAGGGAGTACCTCTTGCTCAACTCCTCGCGGTTGGCGGCGGTGAACGCATTCGACTCTCCTCAGAAGTCACCGTCGCTGTCTATCCGAGCCTGCATTCTTGCACGTGGACAAAACAAGGGGGCGCGCATCAGCCCGATGAGGTCTGCTTGGGCGACTTGGGGATTATCTATCAGGAGCGCATGGCACGCCTGCAGGAGATGGTGCAAGGGGTATTGAGCCTGGGACCGCAAG
>Ga0070741_10010243_pt1 | contig 17792 bp, 14 predicted proteins | sample Coa_R1_4_FD_66440 | JGI IMG/M metagenome (GOLD analysis project Ga0070741, IMG submission 66440) | Surface soil microbial communities from Centralia Pennsylvania, which are recovering from an underground coalmine fire - Coalmine... | ecosystem: Environmental > Terrestrial > Soil > Unclassified ...
GAGGCCGGGGTGCGCATCCTCGACAAGCATGCCGATGATGTGGTGACCGATGCGGCATCCGCAGTCTTCCTCAGCACCGCAGTTCTGCAAAGCGGCCGCCTGGACGTGCTGGTGGTCTTGGCCGCGCAGACGCGCCTCATCTGGAAAATTGCGCACGTGTACGATCAAAGGCCATCGCTGCGCGACTTCGTGCAACTCTATGCCAACGTCGCGTCCACGGCGTTGATCGCCGCCGGAATCGAGGACATTGACGTCGACGTGTTGGTGGGAACTGTGTTCGGTTCCACGGTGGCGGCCATTCCGGGCATGCACCTGCTCGCCAGCTCGGTGCTGTCGGGATCAGCCAATGCGTTTCTGACGTTGCGCGTGGGAATGATCTCGAAGCAGTATTGCCGCTGCACCACGCAAGTGGAAAGGAAGGGCCTGCGCCGTGCCGCAACCGTCGAGGCAGCGAAATTGCTTGGCGCAATCGTACGGGACGGGTCCAGGAAACTGACTGTAGCCACCCTGAATGCTTCCAAGACAAAGCTGCGCGACGCCTTCACGCGGCTGGTCACCCGGAGACCGGAAACGGCGGAAAGCGCATGAACATCCTGGGGAAGACTTAGCCGGCCAGCAGCGCCACCCCGCCTGCTACCAGGAGGGCTGCGATCCAGCGGCGGCGGTCCACATGTTCATGCAAAAAGATTTTGGCGGCAAAGGCGTTGCCGATGAAGGTGAGCGATGCGGCGGCGGGCGCCACCAGGCTCACGTCTCCCCAGGAAAGTGAGAACAAGAGGCTGAAAAAGGCCAGCGCCATCGCGCCCACGGCAACGAAGAAGATCGAATTCGAGAAGATGCGGCACAGGACCGTGCCCAATCCGAAGCGCCGCCCCAGCGCATGCAGGTCGCCGACCTGCTTCATGGCGCGCGACATCAGAATGTCTCCCAATACAGAAAAGCCGACCACCGCGAGGATTCCGCCCCAGGTGTAGAGATGTTTCATCGTTCGTCCCCGGTAGCCGCGCGGACGTGGTCGCGGGATACATCCAACGACGCTCCGTCCTTCTGGCGTGATTCGCGAGAGGGCGGGGAGATTGAATTCTCCCTCGGGTTGTGATCTGACGGGACCTGCGGCTTTGACTCTTCCTGCTGATGGGTAAGCGCCGGGCCTCCGGCCACAAATCCAACTCCGCCGGAGATCAGGGCGATGCCCATCCAGCGCAGCGGACTCACCTGTTCGTGCAGCGCGAATCTCGCCACCAGCGCAAGCAGAACGTATCCCAGAGAAGTCGCAGGCAGGACATAGGTCAGATCAGCCCAGGAGAGGGCGCTCATGTAGGAAGCAAAAAAGGCGAGCAACAGGAGAATACCTACCGCGACCCAGGGATTGAGGACGGCCACGAACAGGCTGCGCAGATGATGAAGGGAGATGTTGCCGGTCTGCTTCATGCCGTGCGCCAGCATGGAGTCGCCCGCCGCCGCGAAGACGGTTACTCCAGCCAGTACAAGATACTTGCGAAAAGTCAAGCAGTTCTCAATCCTCAGCACCCGGCACGTCGTACTCAGCGAGATCCTTTGCGGAGATACTGAGTACGAAGTACCGGGTACTGAGTACTTCTCTAGTCCGACATTCCCACGGCGCCGGCCGGCTCGCCAGCCGCGGCTTCCTGCGCGTGCTGCTTCACCAGTTTATTGCGCTGCGCGCGCAGCTTGAGGAAGGTCCTGGCCTCTTTATACAGGCGCTTGCGCTCGTGCCCGTCGAAAGCGGCTTTCTTCAGGATCCGGAACACCGCCTTGGGGCGGAAGTAATATTCGTCGTAAAAGCGATGCACCGCCGAGAGAATCTCATCGGCGGGCAGGCCGGGATACTGAATGTGGGCGAGCTGATGTCCGCCCTCATCCACCATCTTGTTGTCGCCCACGATGAACCCGTTCTTCACCGCGTAATCATAAAGCTCGGTCCCGGGATAGGCGTGCGCCACCGAAACCTGGATGGTCTCAACGTCCAGCTCCTTGGCGAACGCGATGGTGTTGTTGATGGTTTCGCGCGTCTCCCCCGGCAGGCCCAGGATGAAGTCGCCGTGAACCACCAGGCCCAGTTTGTGACAGTCCTTGGTGAACTGCCGGGCCCGTTCGACGGTGGCGCCCTTCTTGATGTTCTTGAGAATCTGCGGGTCGCCGGATTCGTAGCCCACGATCAGGAGGCGGCAGCCGGCTTCCTTCATCGCCTTCAAAGTCTCGAAGTCGGTCGTCACCCGCGAAGTACAAGACCAGGTCAGGCCAAGCGGCTTGAGCTTGGCGCACAGTTCGATGGTCCGCGCCTTCTGAATATTGAACGTATCGTCATCGAAGAAGAACTCTTTGACATTCGGCCAGTATTCCTTGGCTTTAGCCATCTCGCGCGCCACGTCATCGGTAGAGCGCTTGCGCCAGGGATGCCCGCTCAGAGTCTGCGGCCACAGGCAGAACGTACACTGCGCCGGACACCCGCGCGTGGTGTACAGCGAGACGTAGGGACTCAGCAGGAACGGCACATTGTACCGGGTGACATCGAGGTCGCGCCGGTAAACCTCGGTGACGTGCGGCAGGGCATCGAGATCCTGAATCTGCGGCGCGTCCGGATTATGCACGATCTTGCCGTCCTGCAAAAAGGAAACCCCGGGAATGTCCTGCAGCGGCTTTCCCTTGGCATAATCCACTACGGCGTAATCGAACTCCTTCCGGCAAACGAAATCGATTTCGGGACACTCCCGCAGGGATTTCTCCGGAAGCACCGAAACATGCGGCCCCACAAAAGCGATCTTGATCGAAGGATTCGCCGCCTTGATCGCCTTCGCCAGCCGCATATCCCCGGGAAAACCGGGCGTCGAAGTAAAGAGCACAAGGAATTCATACTCCCGCGCAATGTTGATCGTCTCTTCCCCGGAAACGTGATGCGGAGGCGCATCCAGCAGGCGGGCGCCTTCCAGCATCCCAGCCGGGTAAGCCAACCATACCGGATACCAAAAACTCTCGATTTCGCGGGTGGCGGGCCAACGAGAGCCGGCGCCTCCATCGAAATTCTCAAAGGAGGGAGGATTCAGGAACAATGTTTTTAGAGGCATATTGGGGTTCTAAACATCATAGCATTGCGACAACGCTTCTCCCTGTGCGTACGGGTGTTGCTTAAGATTCCCCGGGGGTCAGCAGATCGTGGCCTAAATGCTTGATTTCAATGTACTAGGCCTCAGGCTAAAAACAAATGCCGAAGGGGTCAATGTACTGTTGGATGCATCCAACGGGCGCAGGGTGCGGCGAGTGGGATTCCGGATATCTGTTGGGGACACGGGAATTCCTGCGAAGTCCGGGGCAGTCCTTTGGCGATCGTCCTCGGGATCGGGGCAGCACGTCTACACCTTGACGGACGAATGCGTCCGTCTCTACGTGGATCGTGGATGGGCTACTTTTTCTTCTTGGATTTCTTTTCGGGCTTCTTTTTCGCGGGTTGCTTTGCCGCAGGTTTTGCCTTTTCGGGCGTCTTCCCTTTGGCCTGCGGTTTTGCCGGAGGCGGAGGCGGGACGGGGGCCGGGGGCGCAACTGCGGCGGCTTTGCCCTTTTTCCCTTTCGCTCCGGACTTCCCTGCCGCAGCCTGCGCTGCGCTGGCCGCTGCGGCTTCGGCGGCGGCTTTGGCGGCGCGTCCTCGGCGCGGCGCCGGAGGCGGCGGTGGGGGTGGCGGGGCAAACGGCTTCAGAAACTTTAAAGTCTCAGTACGCGAGCGCAGCTTGCCGTCCAGCAACAGCATGAAAACATCGTTCGCAATTTTTGGATACTCCGGCAACTGCGGTGTGATCAACAGTTCCGTCATCTCCGGGAGCGGAATCTTCTGCTGCGTCTGGCGCCACTTGGTCAAGTAGTTCTTGATCTTCTGTTCGACCGACTGCTGTTTCGCGGTAACTGCCAGGAACAGCACCATCTCCGGGCGAGCGGAGGAGAGCAACTGCCAGGTGCGGGACGGGGTGGCAGCCTCCTTGCCCATGAGGCGCTTGGCCAGTCCCTTGGCGTGGTCTTCGATATCGCGCCAGGCCTCGACCAGATCTTTGCGCGGGATCAGCTTTTGAATCTCGGCAACATCCTTGTCGGAAAAATGCGCGGTCAGGAAATACATGACGGCGGGCCCGGCATCGGGGGTATAACCGAGATCGATCATCTGCTGGCGCGTCTTCATCAGGGCGCCGATGCCGTTGACGTCCACTTTCGCGGTCGTCCAACGCTCGTGAAGAACCTGCAGCCAGCCTTCCTTCTCCAACATTTTGACGACGTTGAGCGGATCGTCCTCGTGGGCCAGGGCCGCGATCTCGTGGCCGATGGAAGAGCGCAGGATATGGTCGATGTACTTACCTTCCTTGGCGGCGTCGTACCGGGCCTGGGTGCGCTCTTCCAGCGCCCAGTGAAACCGCGCCGCAAAGCGCGTGGCTCGAATCAGGCGCGAAGGATCTTCCAGGAAGGAATAGTTGTGCAGGATGCGGATGAGCTTGGCTTCGATGTCGGCCACGCCGTTGAAGGGATCGAGCAGCAGGCCGCGCGATCCTTCATTGAGCGACAGCGCCATGGCGTTGATGCTGAAGTCCCGCCGGCGAAGGTCGTCGTGAATGGTAGCCGGCATGACGATGGGAGGCTTGCCGGTTTTCTCGAAACGTTCGGTGCGCGCCATGCTGACTTCAGCGCGCGCATTCCCCGGCAGAGCCAGGAAAATGGTGCGGATGTCTTCCTCGACCGCGGTGATTCTGGCTCCTGCTTTTTCGAAATCCTTTTGCAGTTTGAGGGGATTGCCCTGGACGGTGAAATCCAGATCGCGGATGGTGAATCCGCTGATAATGTCGCGAATGGCGCCGCCGGTGAGGTAAAGATTCATGCCGGCCGCGCGGGCAACATCCTGGACCAGGCCGACGCCTTTCAGTTGGTCCGGCGTCAACCGGATTTCCATCGTGTAAATGTAATCAGCCATTCGCGTTAGGCGACTTGCCGGGCCGGGAATGCCAGGCCGGCGAGCCGTACTTTCCACAGGATTTCCACAGCCCAAAGCGACTGCTGGAGCAAGGGCCGAGCCACGGAATGCAAGTGGCTAAGTACATTAGACTTAGACGAAGCAGTTACTCTCCGGCAAGCTCAAGAAAATAACACAACGTTTACGATTTGGCTACTGCCAAGGCGGATTCTGTGAGTTTGGGCGAGAATAGTGCGAGAATCCTGAGGCCAGACTTGACGCCTCGGATCCGGACCGGACTGGGCTCGATAAACGAGAAGAATCTGAGTTGGAGCCTGGTCTTCGCTTTCTTTTGCCGGCTCATGTTATGGCGCTAGCGCGCAGTTCCGAGATCCGACGTCCTCACTTATGCCGTCTACCCACAAAAAAGTGATCGTCCGGAAGATGGACCGGGATTCTGTCTCGGGATATGTGTCTCCGGCCAATTTCGTGAACGAGGGCAAGATCGAAGTTCTCAATACGTCGGGCACGGTCATCGCCATCGCACTGCGGGAGATCAAGGGAGTTTATTTTGTGCGCGAGTTTGGAGACTCGGAATCGCTGACCCGCAAGACCTTCACTTCGCGTCCGCGAGCCGAGGGTTTGTGGGTGCGGTTGCGGTTTAAGGACAGCGAGGTCCTGGAGGGGTTAATGCCGGCGGATTTGACCCAGAGTATGCCCGAGGGATTCCTGGTGAATCCGCCCGACCAGAGGTCGAATACGCAACGGATCTTTGTGCCGCGGACGGCCCTGGAGTCGTTGACGGTCCTTGCAGTGATTGGAGCGACGCGGAGGAAGCGGGCGGCCCAGGATCAACGGCAAGTGCAGCTGTTTGATCAGTAGGGCGCGGGCGCTCAGCAGCCAGCTCTCAAGCGTAAAGTATGCGCGTGCAGCTCTTAAGGGCTATGCCGTGGCACTTTCGTACGATTTACGATGCCCAGCTGTAGCTTTACATTGTGCTTGAGAGGTCGTTTTAGAAAGTCAAGCGGCTCTTGAAGCGGGGCCTTCTCGGGGGAGGATGGTCCCGCTTCTAATACACACCTGCCGGAATCCACCGGAACTTTACCTCAGGAAACACGCACCGTTCAGAGCAGAACGTAAAATCACTCAGCGATGGCAACTGCTTGCCCGGCGCCGCCCTCTTCCTTGTAGTGAACGATTCGAAATCCCGCCGTTTTTAGCTCTTGTTCAACTTCACTGGGCAAGAACCGGTGCACGTATTGGCTCCAGTCCAGATCGTCTCCGGGCTCCAGCGCTTCCCCTCCTGCGCGAGAAAGAATGCGAAACACCTTCGCAGTGTGATAACTGATCGCGTCGTACCGCGAATACCCGTCTCGCGTGAAGAATGAGAGCATAATGGGCGCTTGCGGCAAGGCACGCAGGCGCAGAGCTCGAAGAAATGCTATCCTCCTCACCCTTGCAGGAATGTGGGTATATCCGCCCCAACCGACGAGCAGGCCATCATAGATCTGCGGGCCGGGAGGAACCGTGTCAGGCGGGCAAAAGGCGACGAAACTCGATTCCCGCGCCTCTTCAAAAGCTTTCTGCGCGGCGCTCAACAGGCGCAGGTTACATTCAAAGCCTTCAGCGCTGAAGCCCGCCTTTCGGAGCGCCAGAACCTCACGGCCTGCGCCGGCCGCCGCCACCAGAATGCGTGATCCCTTAGGGAAGTGGCGGCCCACAAGACAAGACTCCCAATCCAGGAGCCCGCTCTGGATGTGCTCCGCAGATGCCAGATGTTGCGAGGTCTTGTACGCTTCTGCGGTGATGACGTTAAAGTCGTCGGGACTCAGGCACCCGAGCCAGAATCCCTTATGCAAAGCTCTTTCTAAGTTGACCAGACGATTGAACCAGCGGTCTGCGCGTAGAAAGCACTTTACTCGAAAGCGGGGGCGGTAGAAGTCGCGCTCGGCAGGTCCGGTTTCAGGATGTTCGACATCCAGCCGCATCGGCACTCCTTCGCGGGACAAGGTTCATGGCCTTTCTGGAGGAAAATCCAGGCGCATGCCGATTCGATAGAGAATGGGCGGGCCGAGATTGAGCAGGGAGACGCCGTTGAACGGCGTATTGGCGACGTTATAGCGCTGGTTCAGGATATTTTCGGCAGCGGCGAAAACCTCCAGGTTGCGCGTGAGATTTCGCCCGATCTGCAGGTCCATGCTATAGGCGCGACCCAAGGGATAGCGGTTCTGGTCGTCGTCAAACTGATTGCCGATGAAGCGGCCCTGCAGGCTCAGCAGCAGGCGGGAAGGATTCCAGTAACGGGCTTCCCACGTGAACACATTCTGCGGAACCTGGGCGACTCGATTTCCCAGCAAAGAGACTTCGCCCGCTGGGACAGTGTAGTTGACTACTTTCGCGCCCGTGAACTGGTAGCCGGCGGAGATCTGGAGGTCGAGAGTGAGATGGACCGCGCCGTCGAGTTCGACCCCGCGGGAGCGAATGCGCCCCACATTCTGTTTCTGCCGCAGAACGGGTGAGGAGGTTGGATCGATCGTGACGTTCTCGACCGGGTCGACGATGTCGCTCCAGAAGAAAGTCGCGCGCAGATCGAGCTTGCGGTCCAGCGCGGCGACGTTCAGCCCCGCTTCGGCTCCGGTCAGCCGCTCCGCGCTCAAATAGGGATTGTTTAAGGTCAGGACATTGGCGAGGCGGAAGCTGCGGTAGAGTTCGTTCAATGTGGGCGCCCGGAACGCACGATAGATTGAAGCCGTGGCGGAGTAATTCTTACTGAGGGTCCTCAGGACGGATAGGCGAGGACTGAAAGCGAAGTCACTGCGAGCGGGATAAAACCCGCCTGGCGTGGTGCAAGCGCCTGCCACCGGCGTGCAGATAGAACTGGCGTGGAAGTTGTTCCAGTCATCGACCCGGGCGGCAAGGATGACTGTCCAGTGATCCCAGCGAACCAGATCTTCCCCGAAGATTCCAAAAATGCGCTGCCGTCCGCCGGCTGCATTGTTGCGGGTGTGGGTGCCGGCGGTGAAAAGTTGCTCATCGCTGGCGCCCATTACTTCCATTAAGTCGGCGCCCGCGATCATCGTCTGATGTTTTCCGAACAGATGCGTCCACTGCGTTGCGCCTCCCACAACCTGCTCGGGGACGTGCTGCAGGTTGGTGAGGGATTCGCTGTTGCGATCGGGAGCAATGGAGGAGAAACGCTGATCGTAGCCCTGCACCTGGCCATAGGCGCGGAAGGTCAGCGAATCGTTGCCGAACTGCTGGTCATAGCCGGCAGCGCCCTCGCCCATTCGCGTGTCGTTGGTCTGGACGGGAGTGCCGTTGTGGCGGAATTCGGTGTAGAAATTTCCCCGGACGAAGATCCGGCCTTTCTGCCCGACTTGATGGCCCAACGTTAATTCCAGCGAGGCGTCTTTCGAGTTGGCAGGAGTATCGACTGCCCCGCGCTGCGATGCCGGAACCAGAATGAAGCCGCCGGTGCGGAAGAGTTCCGATGCGAGCGAGACATCCCACCTGCCCAGGCGGGTTCCAGTCCATAAGGAGAGATCGGGAGTCTGCTCGTTGCCGTAAGAGGTTTCGACACTCAGGGCAGGGCTCTGCGGTTGCCGGGACATGAATTGCACGACTCCGCCGAGGGCGTCACTGCCATACAGATTCGATGCGCCTCCCCGGAAGACTTCGACAGAGGCGATCGACTCGCGCGGGATTCGATCCCAGTAGACCCAACCCCCGAAGGCGTCGACCAGGGGGAAGCCGTCCTCGAGAACCAGGGCGCGGCTGGCGGCCGTGCCTCCGAGACCTCGCAGCGAAACGCCCTGATTGGAGGCATTGGCGGTGCGGCTGCCGGAGCGGCGAAACAGCGAAAAGCCGGGTACCTGGCGGAGGAGGTCATCGACGCGCAGAGCGGGACTAGCAGCCACGTCCTGCTGCGAGAGCAGGACCGTGCTGCCCGGAGTTTCCGCAAGACGGACCTCGGTGCGGGCTGCGGAGACTGTAACCTGTTCGCTGGCCGACGCGGGTTGCAGGACAATCTCGAGGTCCGCGTGCTCCATGGAGTCCGCGGTCCAGGATTGGCGGGCCGCCGTGAATCCCGGGCTGTCAACCTCCAGCGATCCCGCCGTCGCGGGGATGGAAAGGAAAATAAAGTGTCCCTTGGAGTCGGTTGTAGCGGCGGCTTTATACGACGACGCCTCCAGAGTGACTGACGCATTCAGGATCGCTGCCCCGGTGCGGTCTCGTACCGTGCCCTCTACGATGATGCTCTGGGCGGACAACCTGCTTACACCCAAGGTGCAGAGCGCCGGCAGCAGGGCGAGAATGGCAGTTCCCTTGAACATTGCGAACTAAATTACCAGACCCGGCCGCGGAACGAGCGTCCCACGCCTCCGAATCCACTGCGTAGAAGGCGCCGGCCGCGCATGGTATACGATTCATTGGGCTGTCTATACACTTATGAAACTTTCTGCGATTGCTGCCGCACTGCATGCTCGGGTGGAAAATTCGTCCTCCGATATCGAAATCAAAGGCCTGAACGGGGTGGAAGAGGCGGGGGCCGGAGAGTTGACGTTTGTGTCGAATCCGAAATACGCACAGGCGGCGCGAACGACGAAGGCTTCAGCCGTCATTCTGGCGGAGGACTTCCCTGCCATTCCGGCGGCGATGCTGCGGGTGAAAGATCCGTATCTGTCATTTGCGCGGGCGCTGGAGTTATTTCATCCCCCCCGAAGATACGCGCCGGGTGTCCATCCGACGGCGGTAATCGATGCGACAGCGCGCATTGGCGAGGGGGCTCACATCGGCCCGTATGTGGTGATTGGAGAGAAGGCTGTAATTGGCGCAAATGCAGTGTTGCTGGCCCATGTGGTGATTTATCCGGGGGCCCGGATCGGGAATCACTTTTTTGCGCATGCCCATTCTGTGGTTCGCGAGAACAGCCGGATCGGCGACAACGTCCTTTTGCAGAATGGAGTCGTGATCGGGAGTGATGGGTTCGGATTCGCCAAGACCCCGGAGGGGCACTGGCACAAAATTCCTCAGCCCAGCCCTGTGGTCATTGGGGATGAGGTCGAGGTCCAGGCCAATTCCTGCATTGACCGGGCAAGCGTAGGCGAGACCCGGATCGGGCGCGGGGTGAAGGTCGATAACCTGGTACAGGTCGGGCACGGGACGCACGTAGGAGAAGATGCGCTGTTGTGCGCTCAAGTGGGCCTGGCTGGGTCAACCGTGATCGGCAACCGCGTGATTCTTACCGGTCAGGTGGGGGTCGTAGGACACTGCACCGTGGGGGATAACGCAATCGTCACGCCCCAAACGGGTGTAGCGGCGGATATCGCGCCCGGGGCGTTGGTAAGTGGATCTCCCGCCGTAGATCACCGGGCGTGGCTGAAATATTCGGCCATTCTGCCCCGCTTGCCGGAGCTTGTGCGCATGCTGCGTGCCAAGACTTCCAAGAAATCTGGGCCGCCTTCGCGTGACGGGGGGGAATGAGCGTCAGCGGCTATTCATTCCATCTTGGCGGCGAAATGAAGCCCGTCCAGCGCGAGCGGATACATTCCGGCGCTGATGGGCTGCAGTCGCAGCAGACGATCGGCGGACAGGCAAGAAAGTCGAACGGCTTCCTGCTGGGCGGCCAGAAGCGCGATTGTGATATTGACGTAGCAGTCCTCGTGGACGGCGCGTCCGTGCTCGTCGGTTTTACTGCTTTCGAGAGCGACGGGGTCGCCGCAAATAACACAGACAGCGCCTGCTTTACTCGGAGCGTCAAAGAGAGAGCGTTTCATGATCGGACTCCTTTACCAGCGGCGAGTAACTGATTGGACACAACCACTCATGCAAGTGGAGAGCCACAAGCAACGACGCTCAAGTAACTCTTGCCAGCGCTGTAGCTTGCGCCGGCATGGAGCTTCGGAATCCTGGCAAGAAAAGCGCGCGCCCGGCGCCAAAATTTCACGCTTTTGGAATAAACCTCTGTGTACTAAATCCTGCGTACAGGTTTTGCTGTAGCTGCTATCCAATATGGTGCGCGTCCGAATTGTTTGGGCCGCGGTTATAGTATGCAGCGTTATGCATTGCTTACGAAGGTGTACGATTCCTGCGTAGGCGCAGGCGCAGAAGAAGTAGACCTGCCAAGCGGAGGCCATGACAACGATCCAACGGATGGTATTCATGCTGGGATCAGCGATGATCGCCGGTACCCTGATGGCGCAGACCTACGCGCCGGGTGCTTACCCGGAGAGGGAAATCTCCAATCGCGCGCTGCGGCTCAAGATACTCTTGCCCGATGCCCGGAAGGGCTTCTATCGAGGAACTCGATTCGACTGGGCCGGCGTGATCGGCAGCCTGGAATACAACGGGCATAGCTATTTCGGGCCATTCTTCGAGAAGTTCGATCCCTCGGTAGAGGATGTGGCGATTGGCGATCCCATTGTGGCGGGGATCAATAGCGCGGCCAGTGGGCCCGTCGATGAGTTCATCGGGGCGGATGGGGCGGCGCTGGGATATTCGGAGGCCAAGCCGGGCGAAACGTTCTGCAAGATCGGAGTGGGATCTCTGCGCAAGGCCGACAATAAGCCTTACAGCTCTTACACCAACTACACAATTGTGAGCGGCGGGAAGCGCGACATCAAAGCGGGGCCGGGTTGGATTCGGTTTTCCCAGGAATTACATTGCGGGTCGGGATATGCCTACCGCTACGTAAAGACGATTCGTCTCATGAAGGACGAACCGATGATGATGATTGAGCACACGCTGGTTAACACTGGCAAGAAGGCGATCGCAACCCGGGTTTACGACCACAATTTCTTCAGCATCGATCATCAGAATACCGGACCAGCGATTGTGATGAGCTTCCCATTTACTCCACGTCCAACCCAGGATATGGGCGGGCTAGGTCAGATCCGCGGCAAGGAGTTGGTGTTCCCGAAAGAACTGCGGGGCAGCGATACGTTTTACAGCGAGTTCACAGGGTTTGGAACGACCGCAGATGACTACCAGATCAGGATTGAAAACACGAATTCGGGTGCCGGCGTACTGATTCGCGGTGCGCTGCCGCTGGCCAGCTTGGGAGTCTGGGCGGTGCGAACCGTGGTGGCCCCTGAACCGTACGTTGACATCAACGTTCCCACGGGAAGCCAATTCCAATGGGCCTACACTTATAGCTTCTACACGGACAAGACACGAAGCTCGCAGCCGTAATTCTGATATCGCCGTCCGCCGACGCATTAGGCCGCAGAGGCTCAGGTGCCGCTTGCAGATCCTGGCTGACGTCCGATTCTCACGCGGCCGTTCCCTGGCGGTATTCCGGCGGTAAGCCGCTCTCAATGGCGGCACGGACCTTTTCCATCAGGCATTCGCGCGAACCGAAATCCTTGGGATCGATGGGCTGATGGAAGATGACGGTTACCTTGCCGGGCTTGATGGAGTAACGGCCCTTTGGCATAGCGCGGTGCGTGCCTACAATAGTCATTGGAACGACCGGAACTGCGCACTCCATGGCCAGATAGAATGGCCCCTTCTTGAAAGGAAGCAGCTTGCCGTCGAAGGAGCGCTTCCCTTCCACGTAAATTGTCATCGGTAGTCCCTTCGCGACCACGGCCTTGGCGTCGTTCACGGCTTGAATACCGGCGTCGCGGTTAGCCCGATCTACCGGAACCAGCGATCCCATGCGCATGGCCTGGCCCAGGATGGGCACCCTAAACAGTTCCTGCTTGACCATGATCGAAGTTTGACGCGGGATCAACGGAATCTGAATCGGCGGGTCGAGATTGGAAACATGGTTGGTCATGAATATGTAGCTGCGGGAGTGGTCGAAGCGCTCTAGGCCAACGGCTTCGACGCGGACTCCGGCGACCCAGATGCCCGCGCGCGCTCCCCACATGAACAATGCATAGAGTAGGCGGATGTTGCCCGTGAGGAAGGCCGCGGGAAACCCGATAACCGCCGCCACGGGAGCGGCCAGAATCCAGAAGGCCAGCATCATGGTGGTGTGAATCACTGGGGGGAAACTCCTGGCGCTTCGGCTTCGCCTTTGAGCCACGCGGCGCGGCGGGCCCGCTGCCCGGGTGAAACCTGATCGAGATCCTTCAAGCGATACAAAGTTTCCTCCCGGGAACCTGCCTTCCACTTCAATTCGTGCTCGCCCCGCAGGCGCGAGCGAACTTTGAGCGATAACATTTCGCCGGGAGTGAGGCGGGACATCTGCTGCTGAAAGTCTTCCGCCGCTGGTTTGCCCTGGAATTCGAGGATGATGTCGCCCACGCGCAAGCCCTGTTGCTCGGCTTCACTGCCGGGCGCTACTGAAGCGACTGCCACGGGGCCGTCGAAATTCCGCGAGGCGTTGAAGCCCGGGTCCGGCACGCTCATAGTGACAGCCTCAACCCGCAAGCCCACGGAGCGGAAGAAATCGTTCCAGGGAATGTTTTCGGTTCCCGAAACGTACCGCTTGAAAAAGTTCAGCAGGTCGGCATGGGAGATGGCCTCGGCGGCTTCGCGCACGCCTTGCGAGTCGTCAAAGAAGCGCCCCTTCTGCGCGTAATTGCGGTTCATCCATTGCATCACTTCACGGAGGGAGGCCTGGCCATGGCTTTGCTCGCGGACCGCGAGGTCGAGCAGGATGCCCAGCAATTCTCCTTTGTTGTAGTAGGAGATGCTGCGCTCGGGACGGCGGTAGTAGTTGAAGGCTTCGAGCCAGGCGTCCAGGCTGGATTCCTCGGCGGACTGGGTCAGGTGGGCGGGACGGTCTTCGAGTTCGGTGATTTCCCCGCCAATATTCGAGAGAAATTGCTTTTCGTCGATCAGTCCGGCCCGGAACTGGATTACATTCTCCACCGTGCTGGTCACGCCCTCGCTGAACCACAGGGCGCGAGTGTAATTTTCCTTGGTGTAATCGATGGGCTCGAGAGTACGCGGGCGGATGCGCTTCACGTTCCAGAGATGGAAGAATTCGTGAGCCGTAACCGAGTTGACGGGATACAGATTCTGCTTGATGGTAGCCGCGTTGACCTCGATGGCGGTGGAATAGGCGTGCTCCATGCCGCCTCCGGCCGGACCCCGCGGGAAATGATAGAAGAACGTGTAAGCATCGAAGGGCCGGTCGTTCATCCAGGTAATGGCAGCGGCGACAATCTTCTGAAGCGAGTCTTTGAGCTGCTCCGGGTTATAGTCGTCGCGATCGGCGTCGACGATGACGCGGAAATGGCCGCCGGACTGCTCAAAATCAATCTCCTGGAAGGCGCCGATTTCCACCGGCGAGTCTACAAGACGATCATAGTTTTCGGCGATATAGGCATCGTCTCCGGCCCGCAGCGGGGTCGCGATATGCCAGTCCTTGGGCACGTGGCTGAAATGCAAGGTCAGTTGAGAATTGCGCGCGTCCACGGGATACATCAGAACCTGGGCAAGGTTCAGGAAGGCGTGGTGGGAATTCAACTGAGCTCCGAACGGCCCCGGCGAATCCAGAAAGATTTCGTATTCCACAACCGCGCCGTTAGCCGCCCCTTCGATTTGCCAGCGGCTCTTGTCCAGTTCTCGCATAGCAAGCGCGGTTCCAGCGCGGTCCTGGGCGCGAATCCAGTTCACATACTGGGAGAAGTCGCGAATCTGGTAGAGGGCGTTCCAGACGGGGAGTTGAAGCTCGCGAACCGGGTGCCCGGAGGGCAGGATGATCTGTACGCGCGCCAGATGCTGTTCGCGATTGGCTAGGGAGATCGTGTAGGTGACCGCGGCAGGCAGGTCCCCGCCTCTCCCAGGCGCGACCAGACCAGGGGTAGCGTGTGTTACACATTCCGCCAGCACTACGAAAACCCAGGCGCGCAGGAACGAGTTCATCGTTTTTCCGCCAACTGCTTGAGGCGCGCGGGAAGTTTCTCATAGATGCCGCCGAAGCCGCCATTGGAGAGAATGGCGACGACATCGCCGCTGCGGAGTTCGGGAACGATGGTTTGCACGATGGCGTCGGCATCGGCAAGAAGCCGCGCCGGCCGGCCATTCTGCTCAATCTGCGCGGCCAGGGCCGGGAGTTCGAGACGCTCGTTCTCGGGCACTGCCTCCGAACGGAACACATTGGCGACTACGATTTCATCGGCCTGGGCCAGGCTGCGGGCCAGATCATCTTGCAGCACTCGCCGCCGCAGCGTGTTGGAGCGGGGTTCGAGAATAGCCCACAGCCGCGATCCGGGGTAGCGGGCGCGCAGCGCTTTTAATGTGCCCGCAATCGCCGTAGGGTGATGGGCGAAATCGTCAATCACGGTGATGCCGTTGACCTGCGCTTTCACTTCCAGGCGCCGCTTCACGCTTTTGAAAGTGTTCAGAGCTGCCGCAATATGTTCCTTTGAAATGCCGCAGAAGCTTGCCATGGCCGCGGCAGCGGTGGCATTCCATACGTTGTACTCGCCGGCAAGCGCGAACTCGAATTCCGCCCAGCGTTCGCCATTGCGCTCGACTGTCCACCGCGTGCCCGCAGGATCAAGATGAAGGTTGGTTACTTTCCAGTGGGCGCGGGGGGCGGCCCCGTAGCGCTCCACGGGGCAGAAAGCCTTGGCAACGCAGCGCTCGAGGCTGGAACTCTCGGCGTGCCCGCCCGCGGCGCCGTCAAAGGCGAGGATGAGTCCGCGGCGTGGAATCAGGTTCACCAGGCGCTTGAATGCGGTTTCCACCGCATCCAGATCCTTGTAGATATCGGCGTGATCGAACTCCACTGACGTAAGGATGATCGCGTCCGGGAAGTAGTGAAGAAACTTCGGCCCCTTGTCGAAGAATGCGGTGTCGTACTCGTCGCCCTCGAGGATGAAGTGCTTGCCCTCCCCCAGCCGGAAGCTGGAACCAAAATTTTCTGCGATGCCGCCAATGAGGAAAGACGGATCCAGCCCGGACGAGTGAAAGATCCAGGCAAGCATGGAGGTGGTTGTCGTCTTGCCGTGGGTCCCGGCTACGACCAGGACTTCCTTGCCTGTGAGAAATTCGTCGTGGAGCAGTTGGGGCAGCGAGCAGAACGGGATTCGCTGGTCGAGCACAGATTCGAGTTCCACGTTGCCCCGCGACATCGCATTGCCGATCACCACCAGGTCCGGCTTGGGTTGCAGGTTGTTCGGGTCGAACGGTTGCGCTACGGGGATGCCTAGTTCGCGCAGAAAATCCGACATCGGGGGATAGGCCGCGGCATCGGAGCCGGTCACCCGAAAGCCTCGCTGCTTGAGCATTCCGGCAAGGGACGCCATCGCCGTGCCGCAAATCCCGATCAGGTGGATGTGTTTTTGCTCTTTCATAACTTTTAAGATTCAACCCCGGAGCACGCGAAGGCGCCCCTCTGCTCACGTGACGGCGGACTCCAGGACTCTCAAACTTACGTTCTGTTTCTCTGCTTGCAGCTTCGCTCTGACGCCCAGGGGGAGGGTGATATTGTTCGAGGTTACGTGACCTGACTTCAGGCCGTAGGCCACCGGAATGCCCAGTTCGCCGACGATACGCGTGATGACTTCCGGCAAGGTGTAGTCCTGATTGGGAGCCTGGATGCAGTCGAGCATTTCGCCGAAGACCAGGCCGCGAACCTTTTCCAGCTTGCCTGCCAGTTTCAGTTGCATCAGCATGCGGTCGATTTGATATGGCTTGGCCGCCAGATCTTCCAGGAACAGGATCGTGCCTTCAGTCCTGATCTCATACGGCGTACCCAGCGACGCGACGAGTATGGAGAGACAACCGCCGTACAGAGTGCCTTCGGCCTCTCCCTCGGCCAGCGCGATCACGCCGTCCAGGGGAACGTTCCACGCGCTCGTTTGCGTGAGGGCGGCCGTAAAAGATTCCAGATCGACTCCGTTCGCGTGGGACCAGTCCTTCGCCACCATGGGCCCGTGAAAGCTGACGAGACCGGCATCAAGAATGTGCGTGAGGAGGCTGGTGATGTCGCTGTAGCCCAGGAATATCTTGGGATGGCTGGTAATTTTCTTCAGGTCAATTTCTTTCAGAAGATAGTTTGCGCCGTAGCCGCCGCGGGCGCACAGGATGGCGCGGACCTCCTCGCGTTCAAACATCTCCTCCAACTCGCGAGCGCGGCGGGTGGCGGATCCCGCGAAATAGAGATCGCGCTCGAAGATGGAATCGAGATAGAAGGGCTTGTATCCGCAGTGGCTCAAGGCCTGGCATCCGGCTTCGAGATCCGATTGCTTCACGTTGCTGGCGGGTGCAACGATGCCTACAGTGTCTCCGGGTCGGAGGGCGGGCGGCTTAACGAGTTTGCGGGTGGCGATCGGCATGATGCGCGCGCATTCAGGTGAGGAAGAATTCTCCACGACACAGTAGGCGTGCCGGGCCGCGGAGAAAAAGCTGGTCGCCCTCACGCCGCACGGTCTGGGTGCCGCCGGGAGCGTGCACTTGGACGGGAGTTTCGGCGCGGCCGGCGCATATGGCGGCCACTGCCGACGCGCAGGATCCGGTGCCCGAGGATCGCGTCTCTCCCGCTCCGCGCTCGAAGAATCTAGCCCGCACGCCGTGCTTAGACTCGACTTTCACGAACTCCACGTTGACTCCCTGCTTAAAGTAAGCCGATCGCTGAATCTCGGCGGCCTGGGCCTGCCAGTCTCGAGGAAAATCGTCCACGAAGATTACAAAGTGGGGATTGCCCGTCGATACAGGAATCCCGCGTAACTCGCCTTGCTCCGTTTTCAAGGCCAGTTCCTTCCCTGCCTGCGCCGCGCCCATCGCCATCTCGAATTCGTACTCCCCGTCGCTGCGACTCATGAGAACGCATATCTTCGGGCCCGCGCCGGTTTGAATCGTAATCTGCTCATTTCCCAGCTCCGAGAACAGGTAGGCGGCGGCGCACCGCGTGCCGTTGCCGGAGATTTCTGCCGCGGACCCG